>JAABUJ010000439.1_pt1 | contig 82715 bp, 70 predicted proteins | sample 5559131 | NCBI WGS metagenome assembly JAABUJ01 (sample SAMN10711875, study PRJNA513366) | rock metagenome | isolation source: Antarctica rocks | place: Antarctica: Victoria Land, Mt New Zealand nord | collected 2016-01-07 | reverse complement strand
CCGGCGATCGCCCGGGACGCCGGCGGGGCCTGGGAGCGGTCGGGCCAGTTGATCCTGATCCTGGGGCTGGCGACGGCCATCATGGGGATGGGACTGGCCGACGACCGCGTCGGCCTGGGCTGGAAGCTCCGTCTGGGCGTCCAGGTCGGGCTATCCGCGATCCTGGTGGCGTCCGGTGTTCGAGTGACGCTATTCGCTCCGCTCGATTCGCTCTGGATTTCCGTCGCGATCACGGTCCTCTGGGTCGTGGGGCTGACCAACGCCTTCAACTTCCTGGACAACATGGACGGGTTGGCGGCCGGGGTCGGCCTGATCGCGGCCCTCCTGTTCGCGATCGCGCAGGTGGAGGTTGAGGGGAGGTTTGTCCCGGCGGTCCTGTTGGTGGTGGTCGGGGCGCTGGGCGGTTTTCTGGTCCACAATCGGCATCCGGCCCGGCTGTTCATGGGGGACGCGGGGAGCAACTTCCTGGGGTTCCTGCTCGGGGCCCTGACCGTGGTCGGGACGTTCACCCGGCCGGGCTATTCGCCCTTCGGGGTCCTGGCGCCGCTCCTGGTGATGGCGGTCCCGCTCTACGACACGACGTCGGTCATCCTGATCCGAATCCGGGAGGGGCGGAGCCCGTTCGAGGCGGACCGGAGCCACTTTTCGCACCGGCTGGTCGAGCGCGGCTTGACGCCGCCGCTGGCGGTCCGGACGATTTACCTGGTCACCCTCGCCGGCGGGCTCGGTGCGTTGCTGCTCCCCCGGCTCCCACCGGCCGGGGCATGCGTGGTCGTGGCGCAGACGGCCTGCCTGCTGGGGGTGGTGGCTCTCCTGGAAGTGTCCTCGAACCGGCCGGAGCGTCGCGATGTCGAGCCGAAATCCCCGAGCGAAGCCGGCCCCGAGGCCCGACCGCCGGCCCCCGATGATCGAGCCGGGGCACGGACCTGAGGCCGGGGGCGACGAGACGTTCGCCTGGCTCGGCGAGCGGCTCCGCCGGCTCGCGCTGGGGCTGACGGCCGGGCAGTTCGTGGCCCGCGCCTACTTCCCGAGCGAGGACGCCGCGTCGGGCTCGGGCCTGATCTGGGTCTTCGGGATCCTGGCGACGGCGGGGCTCGGGGTCGCCTCGATCCTGCTCTCCGGGACGACCCGGCTCCGCTGGTCTTGGGCCGACGCGGCGGTCCTGGCGCTGGTGGTCCTGGTCGGGATGAGCGCCTCGCACGCCGCCGACCGCCGGCCGGCGATCACGATGGCCTGGGAATGGGGCGGGCTCGGGCTGCTCTACTTCCTGGCGCGGAATCTGCCGAGGACCCGGGCCGAGTCGGCCGCGATGGCGGGGGCGGTGGTCGCCACGGCGGTCGCGGTCGCGGCCTACGGGCTGTATCAGGTTCCGGTCGAGTTCCCCAGGCTCCACCGCCTCTTCAACGACCGGCCCGACGCCGTGATCCGGGGGATGGGCTACGTCCCCGGGACGCCCTCGGCCGAAGCCCTCAAGAACCGCCTCCTGTCCAAGGAGCCGTTCTCGACCTTCGCGCTGCCGAACTCGCTGGCGGGATTTCTGGTCGGGCCGATGGCCCTGGCCTTCGGGGTCGCGCTGGAGAACCTCAGACGCGAAGGGCGCGGTTCCCGGCTGGTGGCCCTGGCGATGGCCGCCGTCCCGGGGCTCCTGGTCCTGATCTGCCTGCTCCTGACCAAGAGCCGGAGCGCGTACATCGGCCTGTTCGTCGCGTTGCTGGTCCTGGCCTGGCGGGCCCGGGGGGCCGTCCCGTCGAGGGTCCTGGCAATCTCGGGGGCGGGGCTGGCCGCGGTCCTCGGGGGCTTGATCGTGGCGGGAGTGGTCGCCAAGCAGCTTGACGTCCAGGTCGTCACCGAGTCGACGAAGTCGCTCCGCTTCCGGTGGGAATACTGGGTGGGGACGTGGGGGGTGATCACCGACGCCCCGTCCCCCTACGCCTCGGCCGGGATCGGGGAGATGCCGCTGGCGCAGGAACCCCGGGAGTCCGCGAGCTCGACCCGAACTTTCTGGCGGGGCCTGGGACCGGGGAATTTCGCCGGCCCCTACCTCGCCCACAAGCTCCCCGAGGCGAGCGAGGAGATCCTCGACCCGCACAACATGATCCTGGAAACCTGGGCGACGGCCGGCGTCTTCGCGACGCTCACCCTTCTGGCCGCGCTGGTGATCGGGCTCCGGGAAGTCCTCGGTCCGCCCCGCCCCGGCGTCGCGGGGGCGTCCGGCTCCGGACCGGATCGACCCTCGGAGCCGTCCCGCGACCCGGGGGCACCGCCCGATCGGTCGGGCTGGCTCGTGCTGGCGGCGGGCATGGGCTGGCTGGCGGTCTGGGTCCTGGGCAAGCTCAACCCGATCTCGGAGCCCGACCTCCTGGCCCGGTGGCTGGTCCTCGGTGCCGCCTGGGCCCTGGCCGTCGCGATGGGGGCCGCGCTCTGGCGGCTCCGGCCGATCCCCGCCGAGGCGCTCGGGGTGGCGGTCCTGGCGCTGGCGATCAACCTCCTGGCGGCGGGGGGGATCGGGATCCCCTCGGTGGCGATGTCGCTCTGGGTCCTTCTGGCCCTGGGGATGAACCTCCGCGACGACCGACCGTGCGGCCGGCTCCGCCTGGCCGGGGGCCTGGGCCCGGCCGTCCTCCTGGCCTGCGTCTGGGCGGCGATGGCGGGGACGTTCTTCGGCGCGGTCGTCCCGGGATGGAAGTCCGAGGCCGCGATGAATGAGGGGGATGCCCTGATGGCGATCCGGCCCCCGGCCTTCGAGCCGGCCCGGGCCGCCTACACCCGGGCGGGCGAGGCCGACCGCTACAGTCCCCGGCCCTGGCTCGCGCTGGCCGAACTGGAATACCGGTACTGGCGGTCGCCGGAGGTCGTGAAGCGCAGGGAGACCCAATGGAAGAAGGTCGGGATTCTGGTCGACAAGGCTCTCGAACCGCCGATGCGGAACCCGAATAATCTGGCCCTCCGACGTCGCCAGGCCGCCTACGCCCGGGCGATCCTGCGTGAACTCCCGGCCGATGCCAAGGTATTCGAGCTGCTCGAACTCAAGGCCACGATCGCCCGGGCCTGCCGGTGGGCCGCCCGGATCTACCCCACCAACGCGACCGTCCGGGCCGAGCTGGCCGACGCCAGCGCCGACATCGGGATGTATCACGACGCCGCGAAGGAGGCGAAGCAAGCCCTCCTGCTCGACGCGAAGACGCCCCACAACGACAAGAAGCTTCCCGACGAGGTCCGGTCCATCCTCAAGGCCCAGGCTCCGAAGTGGGAGGAGCAGGCGAACGCTCCGCCGCCGGTCGCGCCCGCCGCCCGGCCCGGAAAGCCCGCCGCGACGGGGGCGAAGTGAGCGACCGAGGGATCCGCCACGGGCCATCATCCGACGGAAGGTCGGGAGTCGGTTCCTTGAACACCATCGACCTTTATCGCCAGGCGAGGAAGGCGGCCACCTGGGGGATCGCGGTCAGCCTCGGGCTAGGGCTGGCCAAGCTCCTCGGCGGCCTGTTCGGCCACTCGCTGGCGCTGGTTTCCGACGCGGCGCATTCGCTGGTCGACGCCGCGCTCTCGGCGGCTCTCCTGGGCGCGCTGCTGGTGGCCCAGCGGCCCGCCGACCGCGAGCATCCTTACGGCCATGCCCGGTTCGAGGCGGTCGCCGGCTCGGGGGTGGCGCTCCTCCTGATCGCCCTGGCCCTGGGGATCGCCCATGAGGCGTTCGCCACCATCGGCGTCGACCGGATCCTCCCGGCGGCCTACACCCTGGCGATCGCCCTGGGCGGGGCCCTGGTCCAGGAGGCCCTCTACCGCCAGACCCGGCGGGTCGCTCGCGAGACCGGCTCGGCGGCCCTGCTCGCGGCGGCCTGGGATTACCGGCTCGACGCCTTCGGGAGCATCGCCGTGGTGGCCGGTGTCGCGCTGGCCCGGTGGGGCGGGCCGTCCTGGCGTTGGGCCGACCACGCGGCGGCGCTGGTGGTGGCCTCCGGGGTCCTCTGGGTCGGCGTGACCCTGCTCTGGGGGAACATCCAGGACTTGATGGACCGCCAGGCCAATCCCGATCTCCTCGACGCCGTCCGCGACCAGGCGATGTCCGTCAAAGGGGTCCTCGGGGTCGAGACGCTCCGGGTCCGCAAGGTCGGGCTCGAATACCTCGTCGACATCCACGTCGAGGTCGACCCCGAGCACTCGGTCCGCGACGGCCACGCGATCGCCCACGCGGTCAAGGATCGGGTAATCGACCGGTTCGTCCCGATCCGCGACGTCCTGGTCCACGTCGAGCCGTCGCCGGAGGCAGCCCGCCGCTGATTCATCGGGTCCCCGCCGGCCGGGTCTGGTAGTTCCGAAGGTAGTTCGCGTAATCAGGATCAACCGGGCGCTGGACCCCGGCCTCAAAAGGATAAGGCGGCATCCCCTTCCACGGAAGCGGTCCCACGGCGTCGCTCCCGGCGGTGAACGGGTCGGCATCCTTGCAGTAGCCGACGGCCCGGAGGACGTAGCTCCGGGTCCAGCCGGTCGGGAGTCCGGGGAGTGATCGGGCGTCGAATTCGAGCCGGACCTCGTCGCCGGGTCCGACCGTGCAGAGCTGATCGTCGTCCGAGGTCAGGAGCGGGGCGACGTCGCCATGCCGGGTCAGGACGCCTTCCAGCCGGGCGAGTGGCGCGGGGTCTACGTACTCGTACTCGTAGAGGAGCGGGAGGCGGCCGTCCGGGGAGACCTCGCGGAGGTAGCCCCGGTCGCGGAGTCCGGCCCGGGCCACGGGGAGGGTCGTGGTCCGGACCCGGTCATCCGACCCGGGGACCGCGACGAATCCCTGATCCCAGTAGCATTCCATGTTGGTCGTGAGCCGGAGGATGCATCGGGGGCCGACGGCCTTGCCGGTCAGGTCCACCGTCATCATCCGGGGAAGGCCCGCCGGGTAGCCGGGGTGGGGGTCGATCACCTCCCACGACCCGTCGTCGCGGAGTCGCTCCAGGACCGGGGGCTTGAGGGCGACACCGGCGGTGTTCGCCGCGTAGTTGGTCTGCGAGTAGGGGTATTCCACCCAGCCGGCGAGGCAGAGGAAAAGAGCCTGGTCGGCGGGAAAGCCGGCCAGGCGGTCTTCGAAGTCGAGGATCAAGGCATGATCCTCGGCGTAGCCGATCCAACCTCGGAGCCGCTGGAAACGGTCGACGGTCCGGCGATCCCAGGTCCGGATCAGGGGGGTAACGTCGCGGCCTCCGTGGTCGAGGGCCCTGACGGGCTCGACAATCTTGGACCAGGCGATCGTCTCGCCGGTCGGCCGGGGTCCCTCGGGGGCGAACCGCTCGTCGGGGGTTGAGGCGACCCCGGGCGGGCGGTCGACCACCCCGAGGGTGAGCTTGTCGAGGTAGGCGACCTCGTCCATCGGCTCGACGACGCTCAGGCGATAGACTCCATCCACCGGGGCGAGCTGCTCGGGGGCGATGGCGACCGACTCGTCGCGGTCGGGCTGGCCGAAGACCCCCGGGGCGACGAGGTAGCCGAGGCCGCCCCCGCCGAGGAAATCGCCCAGGCACTCGAACCGGGTGCCGTTCCACGTGAAAAGAACCGGGCAACTACCGGTCTTCCGGGAGAACTCGGCCAGCTTCAGGGTCTTGTCGGCGGTGACGTTGAGCTCGCACTGCATGACGCCATCGGGCCAGCGGATCCGGAGGAGCGGGGCCGAGGTATTCGGGCCCATCCCCAGGACCACCGGCGCGACCGATTGGGCGAGCCCCGCCGCGGTCGTCGTATGATCGTAGGGGACGTGGATCCCCTGCCCTTCCAGCGAGAGCCGGGCCCCGATCCCCTCGGAGTTGGTCCGCATGTGGTCGAAGCTGGTCTTCCACCGGCCGGCGAGGTCAACCGCCAACCAGTGCTGGCCGTTCCCCAGGTTCCGGGCGATTCGGGGCGGGAGCCCGTCGCGGACGAGGACAAGGTCGGGCAAGGCGTCGCCCACGACGTCGGCCGCCACGAACCCCTGGATCGGCCCGGCGTCGGGGGCGTCGGGCGGGAGCCCCAGGCTCCGCGTCTCCGATCGTGTCCCGGTGTTCCGGGACCAGGCCAGCCCGGTCGGGGCTTCGGTCGACGGGAGGCCGACGAGGTCGGACCAGGTGTCGAGGTCGAGGTCGACCGCCTGCGCGGCCCGCCAACCCCGAGCGTCGATCGGCCGCGGCTCCCAGGAGACCTTGAGCCCGTCGCCCCGCCCGGTGGTCCCGTTTCGCCAGGCCGAAACCCGACCGCGGGCCAGGACGGCGACGAGGTCGGGACGGCCGTCCTTGTCGAGTTCCGTGACCAGGAGGCCGGAGATCGGGCCCATGGTGGTCAGGTCCGGCATCGGTCCATCCCGGTAGACTCCGGCGCGGTCGTTGACGAGGAGCGACGGGACCTTGCCATCGGCGGCGACGATGAGGTCGATGTCGCGATCCTCGTCAACGTCGAGGGCGGCGACGGCGGTGTGCGGCCCCTCTCCGGCCCCAAGGGCCTCGCCACCGGGGAAGGACGGCGTGAAGGCGATCGACAACCCTTCGGTCGCCGGGAGGTCGGGGGGGGCGGTCGCCATCGGTGCCCAGTTATCGACCGGCCGGTCACCGACCCTGCCGGCCTGGCCGACGTTCCGGTAGGCCGTATTCATCAGGCCGGCGGGCGGCGGGCCGTCCACGAAGCAGCGGTCGAGCTCGGCAAGCGGGGCATAGTTCAGGACGTAAAGGTCGAGGTCGCCGTCCTGGTCGAGGTCGAGCCATCGGGCCGACGGGCTGACGGCGGGCGGGCCACCGGCCATCCCGGCGGCCTTGGTGACGTCCTCGAACCGGCCGCCCATGTTCCGGTAGAGGCGGTTGTCGCCAGCCCCCGTCAGGAAGAGATCGACCCGGCGGTCGGCGTCGAAGTCACCGGCGGCGACGCCCAGGCCCGCCCGGTCGATGGGAAGGCCGGCGGCCTCGGTGACGTCCTCGAACTTGCCCTCTCCTCGATTGAGCAGGAGGGCGTCGCGGACCCCCATCGGGCCGACGACCGCGGCCGTGAGGTAGAGGTCGAGCCGGCCATCGCCATCGGCATCGAACGCCGCCACCGCCTGGCCGAACCTGGCCCGGGCCCGGCCGACGATACCGAGCGGCCCGGCGAAGTCGGCCGAGACGGCCCAGCGATGGCCCTCGGCGAGCGCGACGGCGACCGCCTTCGGGGCCTCGAAGCGGGCGGGCGGCCCGGCCAGCTTGGGGGCGTCCGCGCGGGGGAAAGGGTCGATCAGCGTGGCGTATCGCCCCATCTCGGCGTAGACCAGGGCGGCGACCTCGCCCGAGCCCGAGGGGTTCTTCTTCGGGTCCAACTTGAGGTTCCGGGCGAGGAGCCTGGCTTGCTCGAGGCGGTCACCGGCCCAGCTCTTGGCCATGGCGAGCTTGAACATGGCGGTGGCCAGGTTGGGATTCAACTCCAGGGCCTTCGAGTAGCACTCGACCAACTCCGGGAGCAGCTTCGAGCCGGGGCGGACCCCGAGCCCGTCGGGGTCGCTGAGGGTATTCCCCAGTTCGAGCCAGGCGTTGGGGTCCCGAGGGTCGATCTCGACGACCTTCCGGAAATCGCGGTGGGCCTCGGCCAGTTCGCCCTTGTACTGGAGGATGATTCCCCGCGAAAAGAGGGCCCAGGGGTTGTCGGGCTTCCGGACGAGGACGGCGTCGAGCAGACGTCTGGCCTCGTCGATATTCAGCAGGGGTGCCGCTTCCGCCTCGGGCTGACCCTGGGCCTTGGCCTTGGCGTCGGCCGCGCCTCCCTGGTTAAGCAGGGCGATGGCCAGGTTGATCGACCCGGCGATCCAACCTGGGGCCCGGCGGTGGACGTCCCCGAAAGCAGCGGCGGCGACGCCGTATTCGTATCGCTCCATCGCGCCGAGGCCTCGGTAATGGGCTTCGACCACGGCCGCGAGCTGAGCCGGCGGGACCTCGTCCCGTGCCGACCAGTCGACCGGTTCGGGTCTCCCGCACGAGACGAGGGCGATGCCGGACAGAAGCGCCAGGGCGAACGGCCCGGCCGGTCGGGTCTTCATCGACATGATCCTCGGGGCCGTCGGTCGGGGGGAAGGTCAGCGTCTCGGTTCCGACCGGGGCGCGGAGTGATGGGCGAACTGGCCTCGGTTGGCCTCGGTCCGGAGGTGGCCGAGGAAGTCGTGCCCCCGGCGGCGGACGCGCTCGGCCCGGAGGGCGGCCAGGTCGATCGGGGCGACCACGATCTTCTCGCCCGGGCCCGGTTCGGCCTGGGCGAGGATCCGGCCGTCGTAATCCACGACCATGCTCCCTCCCGGCCAGGAAAACGGCGGGTAGTTCGCCGCCGATGCCCCCTGGTTGGCAGCCACCACGAACGCGAAATTTTCGACCGCCCGGGCCCGGTTGAACAGGGTCCACCAGTCCATGGGCGGCGTGGCTCCCCATGGGTCCATGTAGGCCGAAACCCGGATCAGGACCTCCGCCCCGGCCAGTGCCAGGGCCCGGGTCGGCTCGGGGAAGAGCCAGTCGTAGCAGATGGCGGCGCCGAGGCGGCCGATCTCGGTCTCGACCACGGGGAACATCGGCTCGTCGTAGCCCGGGAGGTCGTGGGGGCTGGCGTGGACCTCCCAGGGGAGCCACGGGTTGACCTTCCGGTAGCGGCTCAGGAGCCCGTCGGGCCCGATCAGGCAGGTGGTATTGAAGACGACGCCAGGCCATCGGGCGTCGAGTTCCAGGAAAGTCCCGGTCTGGATGAAGACGCCCCGCTCGTTTGCCTTCTGATGATAGCGGTCGGTCTGCTCGTTGGGGATCGGGACCGCCAATCGGTCGCGCAGCTCCTCGACCGTCTCGTAGATCGGGACGGCGTGGGCAAACTCGGGGAAGACCAGGAGCCGGATGTCAAAGAACGGCTCGTAGCCAACGACCGCCCGGTCGACCATCCCGAGGAGCGTCCCGACCCGCACGGGTAGCTCGGAGCGGTCGGCCGGGCGGGGCAAATCGGTCTGACAGGCGGCGGCGTAATAGCGGGGGATCTCGGGCATGGTGCGGCTGGTCGGATCCAGGAGAGGGAGGGCGGATCTGGTGTCAATTCGCCGCCGGCCGCCGGGCCTTCGACGCTTCGAGGAAGGCGAGCAGGGCCTCGTCGGGAGCCCGGTCGGTCAGGCGCTGGAAGGCGTCGCCCGCCTGTTGCGTCCGGCCCGAAAGATACCACTCGACGCCCAGGACGAACCAGGCGTCGCGGTCGCCGGGGTTCGCCTGGAGGTGCGATTCGAGCTGTGCCACATGGCGGGCGAAGTCGCCGGGCTCGGCGAAGATGGATTGGATGTCGGCCACCCGCCCCAACCAGTCCGGGCCGGGCGAGGCGGCCACGGCCGACCGGATATGCTCGGCCGCCGCTCCGTAGGCTTTCCGGACGACCGAGACCTGCGCCAGGTGAATGTGTGGGGCCGGGTCGGTGACGTCGGCCCGGGCGGCGAGTTGATATCGCTCTTCGGCTCGACGGAAGTTCGCTGCCCGGAACGAACGATCCCCGATCTCGACCAGTCCTTTCGACCGCTCGGGGTTGGGGCGCCGGGGCCGGGCCGGAGTCGAGGCGGCGAACCGGGCCGGCGGCATCGGGAGCATGAGACCCCCGCCCCCCTGCCCCGTCGGGAAGCTCGGGCTCAGAAAGATCGGCCCGGTGAAGATCACGGGAGCCGGGTTGGCGAAGGGTACACCGTAGCCGTAATCATAACCGCCGTAGCCGCCCCCCACCGCCCCGAGTCCGAAGAAAGACCCGCCGCCGAACGAGTACCCAAGTCCGCCTCCGGGCCTGACCGGGCCCTGATGGTGCGATGGGTGGTGGCCGGTCGCGATGTGCGAGGCGAACGAAGCCCCACCACCGCCGTGATGCTGGGCCCCGGCGGGCACGACCCACGCAAAAAGGAGGGGCATCCAGCCCCATCGAGCGATCCGCGCCATGCGACCCGACCTCCTTCCTGATGATCGATCGGGTAACCAACACTTACCATTATTGAGCCCTGGACTGCCGAAGGCAATCGCGGCTCCGGCGCGATCGGGCCCCGAACCGGCTCCGGTTGACATTCCCCGATTGGAGGGTTAATCTGGGGGCCTCTTGCTCCAGCCTTCCTCGACGTTCCCGACCCGCTGGCGCCACCATGAACGATCCCGGCCATCGTGGACTGCCCGCCCTGTTCGAGCATTGCGAAGAAGTCCTGGATTACACGTTCCGCGATCCCGCCTACCTCCGATCGGCCCTGACCCATGCGTCGGGGGCCGACCACCGTTTGGCCTCGAACGAACGGCTCGAATTCCTGGGTGATTCCATCCTGGGCGCGATCGTCTGCGAACTGCTCTTCCTCAAATTCCCCGAATATCTCGAAGGCGAACTGACCCGGATCAAGTCGGTCGTCGTCTCGCGGCGGACCTGCGCCAAGATCTCCGAGCGGCTCGGCTTCGATGAGTTCCTGATCCTGGGCAAGGGGATGGGCTCGCAGGACCAGACCCCCTCGTCGGTCCTTGCCGACGTCTTCGAGAGCCTCGTCGGCGCCATCTATCTCGATGGCGGAATGGAGGCGGCCAAGCGGTTCATCGTCCGGCACATCGAGGCCGAGATCGACGAAACCGTCGACGGGAGCATGGGGACGAACCACAAGAGCAACCTCCAACAGGTCGCCCAGCGCCAGTTCGGCGAGACGCCGAATTACATCCTGCTCGACGAGAAGGGGCCGGATCACTCAAAGTGCTTCAAGATCGCCGCCCAGATTGGCCGGCACCGTTACCCCCCCGCCTGGGGCCGGAACAAGAAGGATGCCGAGCAACGGGCCGCCATGAACGCCATGAGCCAACTGGCCGGCGACCCCATCCCCTTCGTGGGCGACTGACACCCCCCCCGCGCTCCCCCGGCGGTCCTGGCCCGGACCCTTGCGGGGGCTGATCCGCCTCCCCTAGAATGGCGGGGCCGGCGAGGTCCCCGGCCCTCGGAGGTCTGGGAAGGCCCGGCTTCGCCCTTTGGTCCCCGCGATCGCGAGGCTGTCGTGAAGGGTTCGCTCGTGGCCGACCTGGGGATCGGGCCGGAGATCTGGCTCTTCGCCACGCTCCTGCTCTGCGTCACCCTGTTCTTCAAGTTCGGCCGATTCTGGAGCGTCCGCAACCTCGACCTCCTGCTCGTCTTCGCCCTCGCCCCCGGGATGATGATGCTGGTCGGCCGCCGCGATGGCGCGCCCTGGTGGCCGTTCGTCTGGCTGTTCCTGGGCTCGCTCCTCTGGCTGGCCCGCTGCTTCGTCGACCTCGGCCTGACTCGCAGGCCGCTCTTGGAGCCCAACCTCAACGCTTCGGGCCTGGCCTGCCTGGCGATCGGGGCGATCGGGCTGTTCGTGGCCGAGACGATCAGCCTGCCCGTGGACGAGGGGGCCAAGCGGAACCCGGCCGAGACCAAACCCGAGAAAATCCCCGAATCGCCGCCGGGCGAGTCGGTGGTTGACCGGGTCCTGCACAGCAGCCCGTTGACGGGCTCGCTCGGCCCCAACGAGAAGCCCCGGGTGATCCTCCGCCGCGTCCTGGCCTGCCTGGCTCAGGTCGGGCTGGTCATCGGGATGATCGCCGTGGGTTGGAAGCACTTCGAACGACCGATCGCTGGGTTGTCGGTGGCGACCTGCTACCTCTTGCTCCCCTATGCGCGGATCGCGCTGGTGGACAGCGGGCAGCTCATCCCGGCGGCCCTGATCGTCGCCGCGCTGGTGTTTTACACCCGGCCGTCGCTGGCGGGGGTCTTGATCGGCCTGGCGGCGGGCTGGATGCCGGCCTGCATCGGCCTGATCCCGCTCTGGGCAGGCTTCTACAGGCGAAGGGGATTCTGGCGGTTCGCCGCCGTGGGCGCCTCGGTGTCGGCGACGTGCTGCCTGCTCGGCCTGACCGTTCCGGGACTCGACACCTGGGCCCGGGCCTTGGGTGCGCGGAGCCTGGCCGAGGCCGGGCTCCTCCCCGGTATCGAGGCCCCGGCCTCGGGGAGCTTCTGGTCGGGGATCGACCCGAGCTACCGGCTCCCGGTCCTGATCGCCTACCTCGCCCTGGTGATCTCCACGACCCTCCTGCCGAGCGACAAGAATCTCGGCGAGCTGATCGCCATGTCGGCCGCGCTGCTGGTCGCCAGCCAGTTCTGGTATCTTGATGCAGGAGGGACATTGGTCGTCCTCTACCTCCCGCTCCTGATCCTGATGATGTTCCGTCCCAACCTCGCCACCAAGCGGGCCCTGCCCCGGGGCCCCAAGGCGCCGACCAAGGTCCAGAGCACTCTTTTCTCGGATCTCTGAGCCGCCATGGCTCGCGACGACCGGCCGGGTCATGGAGTTCACACCCTTGCCGGCCGCGGTGAGGTCGATCAGAATCGAGCATTCCAGAAGGATCAACATCTGCACAGCGGGAGCCAGCCGCCATGAATCTCACGTACGAGTCGATCGCCGGGCGGGTCGACCACTCGCTGCTCGCCCCCACGATGACCGAGGCCGAGCTGGAACAGGGCTGCCGGCTGGCCGCCTCGTATGAGGTCGCCAGCGTCTGCATCAAGCCGTTCGCCGTCCCGCTGGCCGCGAAGATCCTGGCGGGGACAAGGGTGGGCGTCGGGACCACGATCGGATTTCCGCACGGGGGGCACGAGCCGTCGATCAAGGTCCTGGAGTCGCGCCGGGCGATCGACGACGGGGCGACCGAACTGGATGTGGTCGTGAACATCGGCCAGGTTCTGGGCGGACGGTGGGACGCGGTCCGCGAAGACATCACCGCCGTCACCGAGGTCGCACACCAGGGGCGGGCGATCGTGAAGGTGATCTTCGAGAATTGCTATCTGACCGACGACCAGAAGGCGATGCTCTGCCAGATTTGCGGCGAGGTGGGGGCCGACTTCGTCAAGACGTCGACCGGCTACGGGACCGGCGGGGCAACCCGGGCCGACATCCTCCTGATGCGCCAGGCCTCTCCGGCTCACGTCAAGGTGAAGGCGGCCGGAGGGATTCGCGACCTTGATGGCGCGATCGCTTTCGTCGAACTGGGCTGCGATCGATTGGGGCTCAGCAAGACCGCCGAGATCCTCGACGCCCTCTCCGGGCGGCTCGGCCGCCCCGCTCGATCCTCGGGCGTTCCACGTGGAACCGAAGTTGGTACGGGGAGGGCATCAAACGACTCGTACTGATCGACTATTGTGGTCAGTCGGGGCGGCCAGATTCGAACTGGCGACTTCCTGCTCCCAAAGCAGGCGCGCTAACCAGGCTGCGCCACGCCCCGCGGGAATCGGACTCGTCCATCCTATCGCGGGAAGCGGGACCGATCAAGGTCGCCCCCGACCCGACGCGCGGCGGCCCGACGATTCATGATCCGGGTAAGGGTCTGGAGGAACCGGTCGAAATCCAGCGGCTTGGAGAAGACGGCCTCGAAGAGGTCGCCCGGAAGAGCCCATTCTGGATTATCGAGATTCTGGCCGGTCACCAGCACGATGGGGACCGGAGGATGTCGTCGGCGGACCCGGCGGGCCAGCGCACGGCCATCGGCGCCGGGCATCTCCAGGTCGGTGACCACGACCTCGGGCCTCCGATGGAAACAGCAGGCCAGGGCATCGGTCGCGGATTTCGCAGCCACACTTGCGAAACCGGAGAGCTTGACCAGTTCGCCGAGCGGCCCGACGCTTTGCAGCTCGTCGTCGACCAGGAGCACGTAAGGCCCCTCGGGGATGAAAGTCGCGCCGACTGATCGGGTGAAGACTTGCATGGCGTCGCTCATTTCCGGTGTCAAGGCGATCCAGCAGCGGCCGGCCAAGATAGCCGGAGTCGCCAATCCGAGTCATCGGTCAGGCGGAGGTCTCCGCCGTGCGCGAGCACGATCCGGACGAGCAAGGGGAGATTCCAGGTCGCCCCTTCGTCCGATGGGCGAACCGGGGTCGACCGCTCCTCCTCCCAGGCGAGATGCGCGGTCCCGGCCTCGACCCACCAGCGGAGCTGCGCCAACCGACCCGGTGACGGGTCCCCTGCTCTCCACCGGATGAGCGCGTCGAGGGCCTGACCCATCCGCTCCACATCGAAGGAAGCGAGGGCCCGCGCCGGCGGGGGGACACATTCCAGTTCGCAGCCGCTTTCGGCCATCAAGCGAATCCATTCCGCTCGGCGGTCCTCGATCAGGAGTTCGAGCCCGATCGAGACCGGGGAGAGTGTCATTGGTCGACAGATCGTTTGCACGCGATCGACCGCCCGTTCCAACTCCCCATAATGGCGCTCGATCCGTTCCCAGTCTTCAACTCTCCGGCCGGTCGATTGCTTCTTCGCCAGGAAGAGGCTCAATTTGAGGCTATTCAAGCGATTCCGGCACATATGGCAATATTCGCCGAGTTCTTCGTATACCGCTTGACGGATCCGGGGTTCCCGGACGATGACCAGGAGTTGATCGGCCAGTAAACCCTCCGATCGGGAGTCGATCATCGAGACCTCCGTAACCTTGATCCCAATTCGGGACAAGCCTCCTCGAATTCTGGCGGAGTGTTCTCCAACAGGGCCGAAAGGAGCTTGATGGGTCGAGGAAGACCTCGATTCCGCCCAGCCCTGAGCACCCCACGGACGGGCTGGTGTCCCATCCTCGTCGACGGTTCTGAGTCGAACCTGGTGGCCAACCGAGTGAAAACTGCGAGTCGCCAGTCGTCCCAAACCTCCAAAACGGTAGTACTCGGACATCGCTAAATTCGGTTGGTGGTCCACTAGGAGCAATCGAAATGCCGGGGGAGGGGAGTTGAGCGGAATCGCGTGGGAAGGCGTCAGGGTAGGGTCGGGTCATGCGGTGGTTGAAAGTCTGAGCATTAAGAACGGCAACCGGGGTTCTCATTAGATCGGCCGGACATCAGAGAAGGGGAAGCCGAGTGCCCTCCGCCCGGCGACGTCCCCGACGACGGGCGGGCCGCCGGGGACCACGATTAATCGGCTCAGCCTTGGATCAGGCCGATGACCCTTTCATACTCTTCCTGATTATTATAATCGATGACGATCTGGCCCCGGTCGCGGCTCCGCGGGCGGATTGCGACGGGTGTGCCGAACCGGACCTTGAGCGACTCTTCGAGTTCCAGGACGTGCGGGGCCTTCGGAGTTTCGGCGTGGGACGGGTCCTTCCGGACTCGCGACCGGGACGGAGTGGGGATTCCGGTGGCGACCAGGGCCTCGGTCTGGCGGACCGTCAGGCCCTCCTCGATCACCCGGGTGCAAGCCGCGATCATCGAAGCAGGGTCGGGCAAGCCCAGAAGCGCCCGGGCATGCCCCTGGGTGATCGCCTTGGTCATCACGGCCGACTGGACCTCTTCGGGAAGCTCCAGGAGCCGGATCAAGTTGGAGAGGGTTGACCGGTCCAACCCAAGGCGGCCCGACAGTTCCTCCTGCGTCCCTCCGTATCGTTTCAAGTAATCGCGGAAGGCGTGGGCCTTCTCCAGCGCGTTGAGGTCTTCGCGCTGGAGGTTCTCGACCATGGCCAGTTCGCTGACCTTGCGGTCATCCAGGACCATGACCCGCGCGGGGATCTGGGCGAGCTGGGCTTCGACGCTGGCCCGGAGTCGCCGCTCGCCGGCGATGAGCTGGAAGCGGTCGCCGGCCGCCCGGACGATGATCGGCTGGAGCATCCCGTGCTGGCGGATCGAGTCGGCCAGGGCCGCGATCTCGGCCGGGTCGAACTGGCGGCGGGGTTGAAACGGGTTCGGGTCGATCCGGTCGACGGCCAGATGGACCAGGTCGGCGGCCTCGAGCGAGGACGGTTCGAAGCCGCCCTCGTCGGTGCCGAGGAGCGAGTCGAGGCCGCGTCCCAGGCGTCGCTTGTTCACGGTCGGAGACCTCCATGACGGATCCGATGGCGCGGGGCGTCCTTCCCCGCCGCGATCGAGGAGGGTCCGGGGACCCCCCAGGCGGCCGGATCGTATCCCCGCCCCCCAGGGCTGTAAAGCTCAAGATCGAGCCCCGGACGCCCCGTCAGTGCAGGCCCAGGCGGTCGGCCTCGGCTTCGAGGGCTTCGCTATATTCGAGCCGATACGTCGCCGTCGAGTTCAGCCCTCGAAGGGAATCCGGGAGGGCCTCGATCTGGCGCCGGCATCGCTCGCGGATCGCTCCGAGGCGCGGGAGTGGTCCGACGAGCCGGCCCCTCCGGATGACCGGGACCAGCAGCGGTTCCCCCACCAACGGCTCTCCCACCTTCGAGACCCGGTCGAAGGCGAACCGGCCGTCGGCCCCCGTCATCCGGTCAACCTGTTTGGCCATCGGATACGACATCTTGCCGGCGCTCCGCTTGATCCGCCCCACCCCGTCCAGCTCGACGAGCTTGTAGACCATCGAGATCGCCGGGGAGTCGCGGCTGGTGATGAGCTCGGTCCCGACTCCAAAGGCATCGATCGGCGCGCCGGCTCGCAGGAGGTTGGCGATCTTCCCCTCGTCGAGGTCGTTGCTGACCAGGATCTTGACCCCGGGACGCCCCATCGAGTCGAGGATGGCCCGGGCGGACTTCGAGGCGGCGACGAGGTCTCCGCTGTCGATCCGGACCGCCTGGATCGGGGGCTCGATCTCGGCAGCGAGGCCGACGCCCCGGTCGGTGTCATACGTGTCCACCAGCAGGGTTGCGGCCCCCGGGAACAGCCGGGCATAGGCCCGGAACGCCGCCATCTCGTCGGGGAACGCCTGGATCCAGGAGTGAGCCATCGTCCCGACCGCCGGGATCCCCAGCCGTCGGGCCGCCTCGACGTGGCTGGTCCCGGCGAACCCGGCGATGTACGACGCCCGGGCGTTGAGGAATCCCGCCTGCGGCCCGTGCCCGCGCCTGGCCCCGAAGTCGACCACCCCCCTGCCCTCGGCCGCCTCCATGATCCGGGCGGCCTTGGAAGCGACCAGCGTGGGATATCCCAACGACGCCAGCAGGATCGTCTCGACGAGCTGCGCCTCGGCCAGGTCTCCCTCGACCCGGACCAACGGCTCGCCCGCGAAGACGACCGACCCCTCGGGGACTGCCCAGACGTCGCCCCGGAACCGGAAGTCGATGAGCGCGGCGAACCAGGCTGGGTCGACCTTGTCGAAAACTGGCCAGGTCCGGAGTGCCGCGACCTGCTCTCGGCTGAACGCCAGTCCGAGCAGAGTCCCGATCGCCTGCTCGAGACCCGCGAAGACCAGAAACGACCGGCCCGGCGGAAGCTTCCGGACGAAGACCTCGAAGGTCGCCCGCGACCGGTCGATCCCGGCGGCGGCGTATCCGGCCATCATGGTGAGTTGATACAGGTCAGTGACCGGCCCCAGTGCGTCGGGGTCGGGCCAGAGCGAGACCGGCGGATCAGGCATCATGGCGATGGTCCCGGACGTCGGGGACGGAGCAGCCAGAGCGAGGCCGACCGGTCGGCCGTCGGATCCCGGGCCGCGCGGGGGTCAATATCGAGCAGGGTTGGCAACGCCAGGATCGTCGGGAACTCCTCGACCAGCTCCCATCGATTCGCGAACCGAGCCGGGAGCTTGCGGCCCGACCCTCCCGAGGGATCGCCCGACTCGGACCGAAGGATCGCCGCATCCACCACAGCCCAGAGCCGGGGATCGCCTGGGCGGAGGAGTTGGTCCGAGCCGGACATCGGATAGAGCGGCACCCGGCCCGCCAGGTAGTACGTGACCGATGGCCGGACCAGGAGGCGGAGCCCGGCGACCTCGTCGGGAATTCTTGATCCGAGCAGGGCCGTCGACCGCCGGAGCGAGTCGCTCGGTCCGAGCCAATCGGGCTGGGGTCGAGCCTCCCGCATCGAATGGACGGAAATGAAGCCGCCCAGACTGAACGCGGCGGCGGCAGAAAGAATCTTGATCCAGCCTCGCCACCTCTCCTCGGCGCTGCTCCTGACCGTCATGATCAAGGTGATAACTCCCGACGGGAATCGCGCGATCAGGCAGCCCAACAAGAGCCAGTTGACGGCATGAAGGGGCAGCCAGAGCCTGGCATAAGGGTGATAGAATGGAGTCAAAACGGTCAACACGAGCCACCAGACGCCGACCATCCGGACCGCCGGATCAGGCGAAGTCAACAGCCAGGGCGCGAGCATCAGCCCCAACCAGAATGGGGCTCCGATCAAGGCGAATGAGGACACGCCGATCAGGATCGCCAGAAAGACCATTCGGCTCCGCGGTAATCGCCGGCTCACCTCGTCCCAGGCCGGCGATCGGGCGATCCACGGTGCCAGGCAGGCGAGGATCAAGCCGAGGCCGCCGACCCGGAGGCCGGGCAACAGGGCGATCGATTGATCGCATTGAATCCGGAAGCGGGGCCACCAATCGCGGATACCCCCCAGGTAATTCCGCTGGTGACGGAGCAGCGCGGAGTAGCCGCTGTGCCCTTCCACGAAGCGATACCAGGGCAGGACGACCAGGGCCGCCATGCCGGCCCCCAGGATTCCCCAGCCGAAAACCTGAGCAATCCGGGCCGATCGGCGCTCCTCGGGACGGTACAGGATCCCGAGGATCGCGGCCCCGATCATGATCGCTCCTGCCAGCCATCCGTTGTACTTGAACTGCTGGGTGAGCCCGACGCCGAATCCCAGCGCGACCGCCCGGATCGCGCCGGGACGCTCCAGAAACCGCATCCCCAGACCGACGGCGACCAGCCAACTCAGAAGGAACGAGGCGTCGGTCAAGGCCATCCGCGAGAAGGCGATATGCGGCCCCGAGAACGTGGCGAACGTCGCAGCCGCGAACCCCGAGCCGGGGCCAAAGGTCCGGAGGGCGAGCCAGGCGACGACGGGGATGGTTAGCAGCCCTGCAACTTGCGAGGCCGCTATGGCCGCCGTGTCGGATCGACCCAGGATCCCGTATGCGAGCCCGGCCAGGATCGGGAAACCAGGCGGGGCGTAAGGGATCAGCGTCGGATCAATCGAGGCGATCCCCTTCGGGTCGAAGATCCAGGACGCGGCCAGGGCGTAAATCCCCTCGTCGAAGTGAGTCAGCCCGAGCCGGCCCGGCGGCCAGACGCGGAGGATCGCCCCAATCAGGGTGAGGCCCGCCACGGCCAGAGCTTCGGGTCGCCATCGGTCGGGGTTCGGGGTCGGTTCCATGGGGGGCGATCGTAACCGGGTAGCGGGTCAATCTCACCCCCCTTCCCCTGGTTTCGCTTCCTGGGAGGTTCCACGTGAAACGGACCGCTCGATTGCTCACCCGAGGCGGGCGGTTTATGGTCGGAGTGGTCGGTCGGGCCGGGAATTCGAGGGGCATCGAGGAGCGACCATGGTCACCCTGTTCAGCGATCCCAGGATGCTCGACCACGTCCCCGCGCCAACCCATCCCGAGCGGCCCGAGCGGCTCCGTGCCGTGATCCGGCATCTGGAGCGGACTGGACTGGCCCGCCACTGCCTGACCAGGCCCGTCCGGCCGGCATCGGATGAGGAACTGCTCCGGGTCCATTCGGACCGGCACATCGCGGCGGTGGAGCGGGCCGCGGCCTCGGGCGGCGGCAAGATCGAGGTTGACACCTGGATCTCGCCCGGGTCCGCACTCGCGGCCCGACTCGCGGCGGGCGCGGCGATTGACGCGGTGGCCTCGGTCGTCGAGGGGCCAGGACGTCGGGCATTCTGCCTGGTCCGACCGCCAGGGCACCACGCCCGGCCCGACGACGTGATGGGCTTCTGCCTCTTCGGCAGCGTGGCCGTCGCCGCGGCCGACGCCGTGGCTCGCCTTGGCCTCGATCGCGTCCTGGTCGTCGATTGGGACGTCCACCACGGCAACGGAACTCAGGAAATGTTCTACGACGACCCCCGTGTCGCCTTCCTCTCGATCCACCGCTATCCGTTTTATCCCGGCTCCGGCGCGGCCGACGAGATTGGAACCGGCGCGGGCCTCGGGGCGACCCGAAATGTCCCGATAGCCGCCGGAACGACCCGGGCCGACTACCGGGCCGCGTTCCGATCGGCCCTGGAAAGCATGGCCGACAAGTTCCGGCCCCAATTGGTGATCCTCAGCGCAGGCTTCGACGCCCACGCCGAGGATCCGGTGGGCAACCTCGGGCTGGAGACCGAGGACTTCGAGGCGATGACCCGCGAGGTCCTTGATGTGACCGAGACTCACGCCGGGGGCCGGCTCGTCAGCGTCCTCGAAGGAGGCTACAACGTCTCCATTCTGGCCGGCTGCGTCGAGGCCCACCTCCTGGCCCTCGGCGCCGAAATTTACTGACGACCACCCGCCTCTGGATCGAAAGGCCGCTGCCCCGATGAATATCGGCCCGAGGAGCCGCTTCCCGATGGTCGCCCGGATCGGGGCCGGGATCGCGCTGGGTGTTGTGGTCGGTGAGGTATTCGGGGCCAGGGCCGAACCTCTGGCCCTAATTGGGACTGTGATCCTGGAGATGATCAAGGGGTTGGCCGGACCGCTCCTCTTGTTCGCGATCCTCGACGCCTTCCTCCGGACCAAGGTGCAGGCTCGTGGGGCCCGGCTGATGGTGGGGATCTCGCTGACCAACGCGGCGATCGCGATCGCGATCGGCCTGACGCTCTCGAATGTCCTCCAGCCCGGCCGTTCGTTCGAACTCGCCGGGAAGTCGGCCTCGTTGAACGCGCAGGCCGAGTACCGGACGATGGCCAGGCAAGTCGCGCCGGGACGGACGATCGACTTCGTCAAGGACCTGGTCGGCCTCCTGCCGACTTCAATGCTCCGGCCGATCGTGGACAACGCGATCATCTCGATTGTCATCCTCGCCGTGCTGGGGGGCCTGGCCCTCCGCCGGGTCAAGGATGAGCAGATCGCCCTGGGCGTATCCGGCTTCCGGCCTGTCGAGGACGGAATCGCGACGGCCTATCGGGCGATCGAGGTGATCCTGGGGTGGGTAATCGCGCTGGTGCCGCTCGCGGTCTTCGGGGTCGTCGCCCGGACGGTTGGCCTCCACGGATTTCGGTCATTCCGCGGCGTCATACCCTACGTTGCGGTGGGCGTCCTCGGGCTCCTGATCCAGGTGCTGGTCGTGTATCAAGCCTGGATCGTGGTCGTGGCCAGGATGCCGCTTCGCCGATTCTGGTCGGGGGCCCGCGAGGCGATCGCCACGGCGATCGGGACTGGGAGCAGCCTGGCGACCCTGCCGGTCACGCTCCGCTCGCTTGACCGGATGGGCGTCTCGGCCCGGTCAGCGCGGATGGCGGCCTGTGTTGGCACGAATCTGAACAATGACGGGATCTTGCTCTATGAGGCGATGGCCGTCCTGTTCGTCGCCCAGGCCATCGGCGTCGAGATGACGATTGGCCAGCAACTCCTGGCTGCGGCCTCGTGCGTCGTCGCCGGAATCGGGATCTCGGGAGTGCCCGACGCCGGCCTGATCTCGCTCCTGATCGTCTTGAAGACCGTGAAGCTTCCCGAGGAGGCGGTCAACGCCGTGATCCCGTTCTTGCTCGCGGTGGACTGGATCCTCGGACGATGCCGGTCCACGACCAACGTGATCAGCGACATGCTGGTCGCCGTCCTGCTCGACAAGTTGGAGCCGGACGCCCAAGCCGGTGCGCCACCGACCCTGGGAGAACCCTCGATCGAAGGCTCCGACAAACCAACAGTCCTGATGTGACCGCCGGACCCGGTCTCAAGTAGCGGCGGGCGATGACCCCGACGGGATTTGAACCCGTGTTGCGTGCGTGAAAAGCACGTGTCCTAGACCAGGCTAGACGACGGGGCCGTGTCGATCGAGTCATCCTACTGTAAATCCCGAGTCAGGCCCGGTCAAGGGGCTGGCGGGGCGCACTCAAGGCCCGGGGAGGACCCTTGCAGTGGCCCTCTCGACTCGTTAGCCTGTGAAACGCGGCCCGAACGGCCATCCACCTGGAGGCGAATCGCGATGAAAATCCTGATCCTGACCGGCGATGCCGGAGAGTCCCAGGAGATTTATTACGCCAAGTACCGCCTCGAAGAAGAAGGATGGCTGGTTCACATCGTCGCACCAGAGAAGAAAGCTTTCCTCTCGGTCGTCCACGACTTCGAGCCTGGATTCGACACTTACACCGAGAAGCCCGGTTACCGGGTTCAGGCGGATCTCGGGCTCGACGAGGTCGATCCCTCGGCTTACGACGCGCTGGTGCTCCCGGGAGGTCGGGCCCCGGAATATCTCCGGAACCGACCGAAGGCAGTGGCGATCACCCGACACTTCGTCGTGACCGGTAAGCCGATCGCTGCCAACTGCCACGGCCCCCTCCTGGTCATCGCCGCCGGCGGTGTCCACGGGAAGAGGCTGACGTGCTACCCCGAACTCGAACCCGAAATGCGGGCGGCGGGGGCCGAGTTCGTCAACCGCGACGTGGTCGTCGACGGCAATCTCGTCTCGGTCCGGGGCTGGCCCGACAACGGCCCCTGGATGCGTGAGTTCGTCCGGCTCCTCAAGGCGAAGGCCCGGTGAGGCTTGAAAGCGAAAGCGTGCGGGGCAGGGGCCTCATCCCCGGATCAGGAAACCCCATTCTCCGGGACGATGGCGCTGGACGATTCTTCGTGAGCCTTCAACTGATTTTGAATCGCCTCGTACACTTCCCGGCGATGCACGGAGACATCCTTCGGCGCGTCGATGCCCAGCCGGACCTTATCCCCGCGAATCTCGACCACGGTTACCCGGATGTGGTCGTTGATAATGATGGACTCATCCTTCTTCCGCGAGAGTACTAGCATCGTCGCTCCTCAATGAGGCCGAGCACTCCGGTGTCATGAGCCGAGGGTGATGCACACCGTCGCGTATCCGAGCTTCTCGATGAAACGTTTCCTGGGACAACGCCGTGGTGTGCATGATTCCAAGTTTAGAGTCACAACATTCCGGGTCAAGGGGCCTGGTAATATTTGCGCGCCGTTTGGGTTAAAATCGCGAGCGGTAGCTATGCGGGCCGGAGGATCTCGGGGACCTGGGGGAAGGTTGGGGCGCGCTCAGTCTTCATTCGACCGTGAATAACGGTGGTACTGTCGTCCCAGGCCGAGGGCCTGGATTTCGTCTTCGATTTCCTCATCGGTGGCGGGATGGATGGTCTCGCGGAGTTCCTGAATTAATAGCTCGAAAAACTTGTTCCGAGCCCGCTGAAGAGTCTTCCGGAAGGATTCGGGAGTGACCTTGGACCCGAGCCGCTCGCCGAGCTTGCGGGCGATTTCGTCGATCGACCCCTTGGGGTGGTCCCGTCGGAGATTGAGGACGGTCGCGTAGCGGTTATTCGGGGTCTGAGCCTCGTAGGTTTCGAGCCGGGTCAGTGCCCGCTTGATGACGGCCTCCCGCCAGACCCGATCGTAATCGGCGTCGGGCTGGCTGGGGTCGAGCAAGTCACCGGGCGGGAGGGCCTGAAGCTTCCGGCCCCGGAAATGGTCGATGATCAGGCGGTGCAGGACTGTCCGGAGGTAGTCACGAAACCGACCCTTGTTGTGGTCGGCCCCGGCAAGCTTATGGGTCAGGAGCTTGGTCCAGAATTCCTGGAACACCTCGTCGGCCAGGTTGGCATCCCGGAGCTTCAACCGGAGGTAGCGATGGACCGCGTCGTGGTACCGACCGATCAGCTCGCCCATCGCGGCCTGGCCCTCGGGGCCCGGGATGTGGGCGGTCCGGATCGTGGTCCAGCTCGTTTCCATCTCGGTGAGGTGGTTCCCCGTGCCGGGGTGGGTCGGCTTCTCGGATGAGTCCATGGGTCGGCCACGCCCTGCGGCGTTGCTCCTCTCGGCGAGACCGGCCGGTATTGGGATTCGATCAACGAGGCGATCGGCTGGCCCTCGAAGCCGTTCCACGTGGAACATCTGGTTCTGCCGGATCGACCTGGCGGTCACGATTCGAAGCCTGGGTCGGGCCATCGTCAAGCAAAAAAGGTGAGGCGGGCATAGAGTCGAATGACCCGGGGGGAATTACGCCCGGCAGGATTCGAACCTGCGACCGACGGTTTAGAAAACCGTTGCTCTATCCGCTGAGCTACGGGCGCCTAGGTCCGAGCCGGTGCCACGCGAGGGCGGATCGGGAGGATGCGCCCGGCAGGATTCGAACCTGCGGCCTGCGGTTTAGGAAACCGCCGCTCTATCCACCTGAGCTACGGGCGCGTTCGTCAGCGAGCACCGATTCTGATCCAAGGCCGGCATCCTGTCAACGCCCGGCCCCGATCATCCGAGACTCCCGCCAGGGCCGCCGGGTTCGTTCGGGAAGGTCGGGATCCGGGACAGGGGGGCAGGGCCGGCTGGGATTCTCCAGGGGATTCGTGGATCCTCGGTTGAACCAGGAGCATCGGATGGGGACAATCGAAGGTGTGGCCGTCCGCCTCCCCTCGTCGTGCCGGGTCGGTCGCGATCGATCGTCGGGCGGGTGTCGAGCCCGTGGAAGGATGCTGCATGTCCGACGCCGAACCGAGCCCGGACCCCAAGCCCGCGCCCCGGCTTGGGAGCTATCTCCTGAACCACCAGCTTGGCTCAGGCGGGATGAGCAACGTCTTTTACGCGGTCCATGAGGAGTCCGGGAGCGTGGTCGCGCTCAAGGTCCTGCCGCGGACCCTGGCCAAGAATCCCACGCTCTTGCAACGCTTCCTTCGTGAAGCCAAGAGTGCCGAAGCGCTCGACCACCCCAATATTGTTGCCATCTACGACCGGGGATTCGACCAGGGGCGTCATTACCTCGTCCTGGAATATGTCGAAGGGCGTGACCTCCACGACCGGGTCCGGATGAACGGCCCGCTCGGAACCGACGAGGCCGTCCGGTTCATCCGCGAGGTCGCCGAGGGGCTCCGATACGCCGCCGGTCGGGGAATGATCCACCGGGACGTCAAGCCGGCCAATCTTCTGATGACGCCCGATGGCCACGCCAAGATCATCGACCTCGGCCTGGCACTCCAGGTCGAGGACGAGGACGAGCGCGTCACCCGCGACGGGACGACCGTCGGGACCGTCGATTACATGGCGCCCGAGCAGGCCCGCGACAGCCGGCAGACCAGCGAGCGGAGCGACATTTATTCACTCGGCTGCACCTTCTACTACCTGCTCACCGGCTCGCAACCATACGCGGGAGGCGGTCTGGCCGATAAGCTCGCCCGGCACTACAAGGCACCCATCCCTGACCCCCGTGCGGTCCGCCCGGACGTCTCCGAGTCCCTCTCGCTCGTCATCCGCCGGATGATGGAGAAGAAGCCTGACCTCCGATACGCCGACTACACCCAACTCATCGCCGCCCTCGACGCCCTATCCGGACCCCCGATCGCCTCGGGCAACCCGACCGTGACCCTGGACGCGATCATTGATGACGAGGATGACGATGCCGGCGCGATCGGCCTGGCCCCGATCGAATCTGCCGGCCCGACGCCCCGGGGAAGCAGCGTCGAACGGCCGCCGCAGGCCTTCGACCTCCTGACGGCCGAGATCGTCGACGAAGACGATGAGGACGACGCCCCGCCGCCGTCGCACGCCTCGAAAGAGGTCCCCAACCGTCGCGAGCCGTCCCGCCCGGCCGAGGTTTCGCTAGCGGAACTCGCCGCGATGGACGCCGACGACGCCCCTCCGAGTCGGCCGGTCCGCCGTCCCGCCGCCCCGGCGGCGCCGACGCCCCCGTTGCCCGGGCCCTCGATGGACGACCTCTTGGATGAGGAGGACGAGCCGACGGAAGGGATGGCCACCGGGGTCCGGGGCGGGGGGCCCGAACTTTCGCTCAAGACCTGGATCGCCGCCGGGGTCATGGTCGGTCTGGCGATTGCCGTCGTCGGCTTCGGCGTCTCGATGCTGATCTCGTTCGCGAAGCCGCTGCCGCCCGAGGTCGTGACAAACAAGGACCCGGAGCCCCTCCCCGAGGACGCGCCGGTCATCGCCTCGACGACGCCCCGGCCGAACTCGCCCAGCCCGGTCCGGCCTACCCCGATCCCAAAGTCCAGTGTCCTCCCGACGGTCCTTCCGATCGTCCGGCCGGCCGAACCGGCATCGAGCGAGGTCGTCCTCAAGGAGGTCGATTACCCGAAGGAGTGGGAAAGTCGCCTGGGGGCGCCCTTGTCTCCGACGGAGCTATCGATCCCCGACCGGCCCCGGGTGATCCTCCGCCGGGTCCCGGAGGCGGGGGACGAGGCTCAAGTCACCTCGCTGGCCGCCGCGTTCGGCCGATCGGGCGACGTCGAGATCGCCGACACCGGTCCGTTCTTCGAGGACGATACCTCGATCGCTGGCAAGTCGCGGGTGATCCGGGCCCGACCCGGCCTCCGGCCGATCCTCAAGGTCGAGTTCACCAGCCAGCAGGCCCTCAAGGAGCGCGAGGCCAAGTTCGTCCTCGGCGGGACCAAGGTTGACCGCCTGGTCCTGGAGGGGATCGACCTCGCCGTCGACGTCCGCGACCTCCCCGAGCACCAGACAACCCTCTTCCTCTGCCAGGGGGCGGAGTTGACGCTCCGGGACTGCTCGATCACCCTCCTGAACGTCAGCGAGCGGCGATCCACCCGGTTCTCGATCTTCCGGATCGAGGAGGGAATCCGGCCCAACCGGATCGTCCTGGAACGGTCCACGATCCGGGGACCGATCCGGACGCTGGTCGAGATGGTCGCCGCGCGGGCCGAGGTCGTCCTCGACCGTTCGATCGTCGAGGGCGAGGCCGGACCGTTGATCGCGATCGAGCCGGCCGACCGCCCGGCCCGAAGCCTGTTCTTTCACCGGAGCCTGGTGGCCACCCGGGGCCCGCTTCTGGAATTCCCAACCCGGGCCGTGCCCCTGGTCGTCCGGTCGCTCGGCTCGACTTTCGCACGGATCGAGGGGGCTGGTGCATCGGGCTTGATCCATTCCAAGGTCGCCTTTTCAGGCGACCCGAAGGGCGCCCTTGACTGGTCGGGCGAGGACAACGGCTTTGTCGGCTGGCCGGCGTGGCTGACCTCGGGGTCCGAGTCGGCGGTCCGGGTCACGTCCCTGGAGGGGGTCCGGATCGCCTGGCCGGGCTCCGACGGGTCGAGCCGGGAGACGTCCGCGGGTTGGCCCGCGACGATCGCTCGTGAGGACATCACCCCGGCCGACTTCGCCGGGCTCGCTCCGGATCGCCGGGCGACCCTGGCCCGGATCGCCACCCCGCACCCCAGGTTGCGGGAGGTGGCCTTCTCCGCGATCAACCGGCTGGCGACCCCCGAGCTATCGGCCACCCTGATCCCGCCGTTCGTCGCGCCGCCGCCGATGCCCGATGCCCCGCCCCCGATGCCAGCCCCGGTTCCAGCACCGGAACCGGCCAAGGCGAAGACCAACTCCAAGCCGGCCTCGAACCCGAATGGGCCCGTCTTGAGGACGCCGCCGGCCGCTAACCCGAACGGACCCGTCCCGAAGGCGGGGCCGATCGGCAATGCTCCGCCGTCCGCCCCACCGGCGATCGACATCACCTTCGACGTGGCCGCGGCCCCGTGGTCCGGCGACCTCGGCCAGTTCCTCGCCGAGAAGCTCGTTCCGGGGACGTTCCGGGCGACGATCCGGGTCCGAGGCGGGGGGGTTCATTTGACCTCGGCCGCCCGGCTGCCCGACGGGCTCTCGATCGCGATCCTGGGGGAGACGAGCGAGGGGGTCAAGGGGCCGATCCCCACGTTCATCCCGAAGGCGGGGGCCGTGGGCCGGTCCATGATCGAACTTCGCGGCGGCGACCTGGCGCTGGCAAACCTGGCGTTCGCCTCTGATGGCGTGATCCGCCCAAAGCACTGGGTCCGTGTCGAGGACGGCTTGCTGGGAATCAAGCACTGCCGGTTCCGCGACCCCGGCGGGGTGGTGGCCGAGGTCGGGGCGGTCGTCTCGTTCGTTGCCGCCGGTTCCGCGCCGATCGCCCCGAGGGTTGGGCCGTTCGTGGCGGCGATCGATCGGCCCACGGCCCGGCTCCAGAATTGCCTGATCTGGACCGGCGGCGACGCGATCTCGGTCGAGCTGGGCCGGGGGGCGGTCGACCTGGAAAACTGCCTGGTCATCAGCGGCGGCCCGGCCGTCTCGCTCCTGCCTCGGAATGTCGCCCGGGCGAAGTTCGAGGCCGACCTGGTCCTGGAGCGTTGCACGATCGCCGACGACCGGGCCGGGATCCAGCTCGGCCCCTGGCCCGGCGATCCGCTCGGACCTGACCGCCCCTGGTTGGTCTCGACCCGGTCGTGCGCCTTCCCCAGGACGCAAGTCGGCGGGGCGGGGGCCCTTCTGGTGGTTGACCCGGACGCGATGTCGCGCGGGGCCTTGTTCTGGCAGTCGTTCTTCGACGCCTACGATGTCGCTCGATTCGTCGCCTCGTCCGGCCCGACCCCCGCGAACCCCTCGCCGACCGACATCAAGCGGGGTTGGATCGACTTCTGGGGCCCGCAGCACGCCCGGAGCGTCCGAGGGCCCGACCCCCGGAATCCCAGCGATCACGCGCTCCGCTTCAAGGACAAGGCCCGGCCCAGACCCGGCCGGGTCACCCCGAATTCGCTGGAGCTCGACCCCAAGGGCCAGAAGGACCTTGGCGTCCACTTCCCGGATCTCCCCCCCGCCCCCAAGAATTGAACCGACGAATCGGGGAGCATGGCCGTCGAGCCGTACCCTGACGTCCGGATAAGATGGCCCTCCCGAATGCTCCCATCCCGAACCCCGACGAGGACGAGCCGCCGTGGTGCCCGCCAAGGACTTCAAGCGCCGGATGGTCGTCGAGATCGATGGCGCCCCGCACATGATCGAGCATGTCCAGGTTCAGAGCCCTTCCGCTCGGGGGGCGGCTACGCTCTACAAGGTGAAGGCCCGGAATCTCAAGACCCGGAACCGGGTCGAGAAGTCGTACAAGGGGACCGAGGGCCTCAACGAGTCGAGCTTCGAGCGTCGGCCCGTCCAGTACCTCTACCGCGACCCCGACGGCTTCCACTTCATGGACTCGGCCGACTTCAATCAGTTCTCGCTCAAGGCCGAAGACCTGGAGGACTTCGCTCCGTTCATGACCGAGAACATGGAGGGGGTCGACGCCCTCCTGGTCGACGAGGAGGTGATCGGAATCGAGATCCCCGAGACCGTCGAGTTGGTGATCTCCGAGACAGCGCCCGGCGTTCGCGGGAACTCCGCGACCGGCCGGACCAAGCCCGCCACGGTGTCAACCGGCCACATCATCCAGGTCCCCGAGCATCTGGACCCGGGCGTCAAGGTTCGCGTGAACACCGAGACCGGCGAATATCTCGGTCGGGCGAACTGACAGACCGGCCCGGAGCCGATCGAATCGAGGGGAACGACCGATGACCGAACGCCCCGGCGAACACGCCCCCGCGTCCCACCGACTCGAACCGGGGGGCGGCCTCGCCCTCTGGGTCCTCGGCTCGCTCTACACCTTCAAGGCCCGGGGCCGCGAGACCAACGGGGCCTACGCGATCGTCGAGGCAACCGTCTTCGCGGGGCAGGGGCCCCCGCCGCACATCCACCATGCCGAGGACGAATGCTTCTACGTCCTCGAAGGCGAATTCTCGTTCCGGTACGACGACCAGACGCTCGAAGGCGGCCCGGGGATGTTCCTCCGGGTCCCCCGGGGGGTGCTCCACACGTTCCGGAACATCGGGGATTCGCCGGCCCGGGTCCTCCTGATCGTCTCCCCGGCGGGGCTCGACGAGTTCTGGGAGGCGGTGGGCCTGCCAGCCGGCGACGGGGTGACCCCGCCGGCCCCCGCGCTGGGGGCGATGGAGCGGGTCCGGGCGCTGGCCCCGCAGTATCACCTGGAACTCCGGCCCTGAGACGATTGCCGGACCCTCTCGCCGAATTCGCCGGGGTCCGCCCAAGAAGCTCGCCGCTCGGCCGTCTTCCTCGGTGGACAGCGCCACCAGCCCCCCGGCGAGCGAGCCGCATGACCGGAACGCCCCAAGACCTTGACGCCGCCTGGGTCCGCTCGGCCGTCGAGCGGTATGAACGGCCGCTGACGCTCTATGCCGCCCGGCTCCTCGGCGACGCCGACGCGGCGCGCGACGTGGTCCAGGACACGTTCCTCCGCCTCTGCGCGCAGGCCCCGGGGCAGGTCGAGCCCCGGCTCGCGGAGTGGCTCTTCACCGTTTGCCGGAACCGGTCGCTCGACGTCCTCAGGAAGGAGAGCCGGATGACCCAGCTCAGCGACGAACAAGTACACGTCCGGACCAACACCGACCCGGGTCCTCCCGAGGTCGCCGAGCGACGCGAGTCGACCGCCCGGATGCTCAGCCTCCTCGACGCCCTCCCGCCCGGTCAGCGCGAGGTGATCCGCCTGAAGTTTCAAAACGGCTTTTCCTACCGGGAGATCAGCCGGATCAGCGGCTATAGCGTTGGCAACGTCGGCTACTTGATCCACGTCGGCCTGAAAACCATCCGCGGCCAGATGGCCGACTCCCCCCCGGCCAAGGCCCAAACCTGAACAGGAGGCCGACCAATGCCCCTTCTCCCCGACGACCCCCGCCTGACCGCCTACGCCCTCGGTGAGATCGAAGACGCCGAGCGGCCCGAGATCGAGGTCGCCCTGGCTGCCGACCCCGGAGCCCGCGCCCTCGTCGAGGAGATCCGGGCCACCGCCCGGCTCCTCATCGAAACCCTGCATGCCGAGGCCGCCCCCGGGCTCGACTTCGGACGCCTCCAGTCCATCGAGGACCGACTCGCGACCGACCCGGCCCCCGCCCCGAAGCCCGCGCCGCGCCGCCGATGGGCCCGATGGGCCGTCGCCGCGGGCCTGCTTGGCCTGGCCTCGACCTTCCTCGTCCCGACCCTCCGGACGTTCCGGGCCCGCCCGGCCTCCGATCCGTCGGGCCGGCATCTTGCGATCGCCCGTAGCTCGCCTCAAGTCGAGGCACGGCATGGCTGGGGCGAACGGTCGGACAGGGACGCCCCTGCCACGGCCAACGAGCCAGCGATCGATTACCGGTACTTCAACGACTCCGCGCCCGCCGCCTCCCCGGCCCCGGCCGCCGCCGAATCAGCCTCGCGATTCAAAGACATCATGGATGACGATGCGATCGTCCTGGGCCGCCAGGTCACGGCACCGAGCGGCCCGCCCGCCAGGCCCGAGTCGCTGGCGAAGGAATCCACGGTCGGCCGCGAAGTCGCCCTCAGCAGCTCCTCTCGTGGGTCCCGGCCCGCCGCTCCGGCCCAGCCCGGCGGCCAGCCCGGGGCCTCCCAGACTTACCACGGAATGAACGGCGAGGCCGGAGAAAGGAAGCGATCCGCCGCGACCCCCAACATGATCGCCCTCAAGCCGGCCGAGAGCCTCGGGGATCCCTTCGATCGCCTCGAATCCGCCGCGACCCCCAACATGATCGCCCTCAAGCCGGCCGGCGCCAGGCTCGCGGAAGCGGCCGGTGCCAAGTCGGCGGCCGCCCCGCCTGAAGGGCTCTCACTCGATCGGGTTGCGGACGTCGCCGAGCCGAACATGCCGGCTCCGGCCGAAAGGGGCCTGGGGTTCAAGGCGAAGGCGACCGTGGAGGCCGAGCAGCTTGTCGAGAAGAAGGCGGACCTCGACGCCGCCCTGGGGGTGAAAGATGGCACCGCCCGGACCCTCATCGAAATGGCCGAGGTCCGCCGGAAGCAGCTCCAGGACGAGGCCAAGGCCGGCGGCGACGCTTTCGGAAGAATCGTCGAGAACCCGTTCCTCCCCGTCGCCGAGAACCCGCTCTCGACCTTCTCGATCGACGTGGACACCGCCTCCTACTCCAACGTCCGGCGGTTCCTGAACCAGAACAGTCTACCCCCCCGGGACGCCGTCCGGATCGAGGAGCTGGTCAATTACTTCCCCTATCGCTACCCGGCCCCGAAGGCGGACGAGCCCTTCTCGGTCAACTGCGAGGTCGCCCGGTGCCCCTGGGACGCCGAGCATCGCCTGGTCCGGATCGGCCTGAAGGGGCGGGAGGTCGAGAACGACAAGCGGCCCCCGAGCAACCTGGTCTTCCTGATCGACGTCTCGGGCTCGATGCAGGACCTCGACAAACTCCCGCTCCTGAAGGCGGGGATGAAGCTCCTGGTCGAGCAGCTCGGTGAGAACGACCGGGTGGCGATGGTCGTCTACGCCGGCCAGGAAGGGCTGGCGCTCGCCTCGACCCGGTGCGACCGGAAGGCCGAGATCCTCTCCGCGCTGGAGCAGCTCCAGGCCGGGGGATCGACCAACGGGGGGAAGGGGATCGAGCTGGCGTACCAGGTCGCCGTCGCCAACTTCATCAAGGGCGGGACCAACCGGGTCATCCTGGCCACCGACGGCGACTTCAACGTCGGCGTCACCGAGGGGCCCGCGTTGAATAAGCTGATCGAAGAGCAGCGCCAGACCGGCGTCTTCCTCAGCGTCCTCGGCTTCGGCCAGGGGAACGTCAAGCACGACAAGCTCGAAAGCCTCGCCGACAAGGGGAACGGCCAGTACTGCTACATCGACTCGATCCGGGAGGCCCGGAAGGTCCTGGTGGAGCAGATGGGCGGGACCCTGGTGACGATCGCCAAGGACGTCAAGATCCAGGTCGCCTTCGACCCGACCCGGACCGCCTCGTACCGCCTGATCGGCTACGAGAACCGAACCCTCCAGAATCGCGACTTCGAGGACGACAAGAAGGACGCCGGGGAGATCGGCGCCGGGCACTGCGTCACCGCGCTTTATGAGGTCGCACCGCCCGAGGTGGCGGCGGTGGCCAATTCCAAGCTCCAGGAGTCCAAACTCGCCCAGCAGGCCGCCAAGGGGAACGCTCGGCTCCTGGAGGTCCGACTCCGCTGCAAGGCGTCCGACGGCGACGTCAGCCGCCTGATCACCAGCCCGGCCGACGACGATGGCCGCGACTTCGCCGCCGCCTCGGCCGACTTCCGATTCGCCTCGACCGTCGCCGGCTTTGGGATGCTCCTCCGCGACTCCCCCCACAAGGGGAGCCTCACCTGGGACGGCCTGATCGAGCTGGCCTCGGGGGCGACCGGCGTCGACCCGGGTGGTTACCGGAAGGAGTTCCTCGGACTCGTCCGCAAGGCCCGAGAAATCTCCGCCCCCTGAGGATCGCCCCATGATCGATCGGCCGGGGCGGTCGGACCTCACCCGAGGCCGGCCGCTCCGGCCGTTCCACGTGGAACGGCGGGGGGGTCGAGATTGCCGGTCCCTCGAACCCCTCGGTCATTCCCGGATCTGACCGTCTCCGTAGATGATCCACTTGGTGCTGGTCAACTCGCGGAGTCCGCAAGGGCCCCGGGCGTGATACTTGTCGGTGCTGATCCCGATTTCAGCGCCGAGGCCGAGTTGGCCCCCGTCGTTGAACCGGGTGCTGGCGTTGACAACGACGGCGGAGGCGTCGACCTCGGCCACGAAGCGGCGGGCGGCGGCGAGGCTCCGGGTCAGGATCGCCTCGGTGTGGCCGGAGCCGTGGCGACCGATGTGGGCGATGGCCTCGTCGATGGAGTCGACGACACCGACGGCCAGGATCAGGTCGAGATATTCGGCGTCCCAGTCGGAGGGCTCGGCCGGGCGGATCCCGGGGAGGATCGCCCGGGTCGCGGTATCGCCCCGGAGCTCGACCCCCTTCGCCTGAAGGGCGTCGGCGACGAGCGGAAGGAAGCTCGGGGCGGCCTCGCGGTGGACCAGGAGCGTCTCTGCCGCGTTGCAGACCCCAGGGCGCTGGACCTTGGAGTTGAGCACGATCCGGATGGCCGAGGAGTGGTCGGCGTCGGCGTCGACGTAGACGTGGCAATTCCCCGTGTAATGCTTGAGAACAGGCATCCTGGCCTCGGCGACGACTCGACGGATCAGAACCTCGCCCCCCCGGGGGATCGCCAGGTCGATCCGGTCGGGCATCCCCAGCAGATGGCCGACGGCCGCGCGGTCGGTGGTGTCCACGAGCAGGACGGCATCGGCGGGGAGCCCGCTGGGGACCAGCTCGTCGGCCAGCACGCGGTGGAGGGCTCGGTTCGAGTGGATTGCCTCCTTGCCGCCGCGGAGGATCGCCGCGTTCCCGCTCTTGACGCAGAGTGCGGCGGCGTCAACCGTGACGTTGGGCCGGCTCTCGAAGATCATGAAGATCACGCCGAGCGGGACCCGGACCTGGGACACGTCCAGCCCATTGGGCCGATGGCTGGACGCGATCACCTCGCCGATCGGGTCGGGCAGGGCGGCGACCTCCTCCAGGCTCGCGGCGATCGCCTCCAACCGATTCGGGTCGAGCGTGAGCCGGTCGACGGCCGCAGGATTCAGTCCCTGCCCCGGCCCCGCCACGACGTCCACCGCGTTCGCTCCCAGGATCTCGGCCGATCGCGATCGGATCGCCCGGGCGGATCGTCGGAGCCACCCGTCCTTGGCCGAGCCGGGGGCAACGGCCAGCCGCTTCGAGGCCGCCTTGGCGCGATCGGCCATGCCCCGGCATGTGGTCAGGAGGGCGTCATCGGTGTTCTGGGCGGGATTCGTCACCGGGTGTCTCGTCTGCGTTTCCGTCACGGACAATTGTCAAGATCCACCATAGCTCCGGCGGGGAGATCCGGCAATCCGAGCCGCCCGGTCGCTCGATGTCCAGTGCGGCGCGACGGTCCGCGGGGAGCGACCGCGCTTGGGAGCGGGGATCATCGGCGAGGACGCAACGCCTCCCAGACCCGGAGGGCATCGACGGTCGGGCCGACATCGTGGACCCGGACGACGCTTGCGCCCCCCGCGACCGACCCGAGGGCCGAGGCGACCGAGGCGAACGCCCGAGCCTCGACGGGACGCCCCGTCAGCTTCCCCAGGAACCCCTTGCGAGAGGTCCCGACCAGCACGACGCAGCCAAGGACGCCAAACGCCTCCAGGTCGCGGAGCAGGGCGAGGTTCTGGTCGAAGGTCTTGCCGAAACCGATCCCGGGGTCGATCGCGATCCGGGATCGGGGGATTCCCCGACTCTCGGCGGCCTCGATCATCCGGGCCAACTCGTCGCGGACCTCGCGGACGACGTCCTCGAAGCGCGGGTCATCCTGCATCGTGCCAGGGGTCCCGCGCATGTGCATCAGGACAACTCCGGCGCCCGACTCCGCGACGATGGCCGCGAGGTCGGGGTCGGCGAGACCCCGGATGTCATTGATGACCGCCGCGCCGGCGGCCAGGGCCCGGCGGGCGATCTCGGGCTTGGTCGTGTCGACCGAGATCGGGATCGAGATCCGCCCGGCCAGCGCCTCGACCACCGGGACGACGCGGGCCAGCTCCTCAGACTCCGGGACAGGCTCTGCCCCCGGGCGGCTCGACTCGCCGCCGACGTCGATCAGGTCGGCTCCCTCGGCCACGAGCCGATCGGCCGCGCTGAGGGCCGCGTCGAGCGTCCCAGCCCGACCTCCGTCAGAAAAGCTGTCCGGCGTGACGTTCAGGATCCCCATCACCCGGGGCCTCGATCCGTCGGCCAGCGTGATCCCTCGGGCCTCCCAGACATTCATGCTCGACCCCCGGACGGGTGGAAAAGCCGGGTCCGATCGGTGGACCCAATCGGACGCGGGGCAGGGGGGAGGGAGGGCTGACCGAGATCGTCGTTGGAATCGGGCGATCCACGAAGGCCCCTTGCCGGGTCGACGATCCAACGCGAACCCGAAGGCCGTTGCTCCGGGGCGGGGTCAGAGAGTCCGCGTTCAGGGCCGAGGCGGCGGGCCGAGCTTTTCGGGGGATCGGACGGATCACCAGGGCTCTTCCATCATGTTCACGATCTGGACGGCCAGCTTCTCGCAGGTCCGGTAGAATGCGGCCTGGGACGTCTCGCCGATCTCAGGATAGAAGTTGAAGGTCTCGGCGATCACGGCGGGGTTGGGGTTCTCGGGCTTCTCGGCCTTGTTGTCGGTCCAGGTCGCCATGACGATCATCGTCGAGGTGAGCTGCCGAGGGAGGTTGAAGGGGCTCTCGACAATGACGTTCTTCTCGGCGAAGTTGATCGTCCCTTCCAGCGTCGTGTCAGCGTCCTCGGGCGTTCCGACGACCTTGTACGGGGTCCGACGCTCGATCTCCTTGATGACCAGCTCGGTGAGCATCAGGTTGACGTCGCGGCGGAAGGTGATCGACTTGAACACCGGAACATATACAGTTTTGACCTTGGTATCATACGGCGCCCGGATGCTGTAGCCGGTCGCCTTGCAGCCGGGCGTGAGGGCGGCCTGGGCGAGACCCAGAGCCAGCCCGATCATCGTCGATCGGCGTGAAACGCTGAGCATGGATGGACCCTTCCTTGGGTGTCGCCCGGGGCCGGATCGGTCCGATCCCGGTGGCCTGCGATCCGATCGGACCCGATGAATCAGTAGGGCGCGCCCGACCCACCGGCGCCGCCGCCGAGTCCTCCGCCGCCCATCCCGCCCATCCCGCCGCCACCGCCACTACCGCCGGCGGATCCCCCACCGGAACCCATCGCCCCGGGGTCGGGCGCACCGGGCTGGGTCATGATCTTGCTGGGGAGGCTAGCCTTGCGCGGAGCCTTGGCGACCTTGGCGATCTCCTTGCGGGCCTCGTCGGCCCACTTGCTCTTGGGCCACTTGGCCATGACCATGGCGAACTGGTACTCGGCCGAGGCCGGCTTCCTGGCCCGGACGTAATATTTGCCGACGGTGAAGTTGCGCTCGGCCTCCTGGTCGTTGATCAGGTCCAGGGTGTGATAAAGCCCCTGGGCGTTGGCCTGCTTCTCGGGGAATTCGGCCATGGTCCGCGTGATGGTCTCGCGGGCGGCCTCCAGGCCGGAGACGTCGTATTCGGGTCCGATGTACCCCTTCATCTTGGCGTCGATGCTGGAGAGCTGGGCCCGCTCGCGGAACGGGCTTTTGGGATGCTCGGAGAGGAGCTGATCGTAGAAGACGGCGGCGGTCTCGAAGTCGCCGGCGCTGTGGTAGTGGTCGGCGATCCGGAGCGCGGCGTCGTCGGCCAGGGGCCCCTGAGGGTCGTGGAGCCGGACGTGGTCGAGGGCCTTGACGGCGTAATTCCGAGCGTCGAGCAGCGGGACCCGGCCGTCGAACCGGGCCTGCCAGGGCATCGGCTTGGCCTTGGGGTCCTCGGCCGCCAGCCACTTCTGGGCGATTTCATATTCGCGGGCGACGAGCTCGTCGACATATTCCGTCCCGGGATACTTCTGGATCAGGCGTTCGTAGCTGTCGTTGGCCTTGACGAATTCCTGGCGGCGGAACTGGACCTCGGCCAGGTAGTACTGGGCCTTCTCGCCCCAGGGCGTCCCGTTCTTGACCTCGCGTTTGGCCAGGGCGTAAAGGAGCGGCTCGGCCGCGGCGTAGTCGCCGGCGTCGAAGACCTTCCGGGCGGCCAGGAATTCGGCCTCGGCCCGGGGGTCGGCGACATGCTTGGTCTTCTCCCAACCCTTCTCGCCGAGGATCACCGAGGTCGCGCCCATCGTCCCCGAGCTGAACGGGGTCCGGTCTCGCGTCATCCAGCGCGACATCAGGTTCTTCTCCTTGCCCTCGGGGTCGGGCGAGTAGGGGACCGGGGCGGTCCGGCTCGCGAACCAATCGGCGATCGGCCCGGCCTGGGCCGGGATCCCGGCGGAAGCCAGGATGGCCGCGACGGCCAGCCCCTGGCGAGCGGACCGGGCCGGGCGTCGGGTCCGGGCGGGCGAGGGGTCGCAGGGCATCGTTCAGGCTCCGAGATAGGGCAGGAGTCGCGGGCGTCGGCCGATCGCGTGGCTGATGATGGCGCCCAGCGTCGACCGGACCGTCGCCAGGGCCGAGGGGGTCAGGTCGAGCCTCCGCCACGAGGGCCCGGGCTCCGAGAGCGACCGGATCGCCGCCAGAGTCGCCCCCGAAAGGGTCGCCACGTGCGGCTGTCCGGGTCGGCACCCCGGGCAGAGGACGCCGCCGGTGGCCAGCCCGAAGGCGAATGCATCACCCGAGGCCACCACCTCCGCGCCGCAATGCGAGCAGTCGTCCAGCGCTGGCATCAGTCCCAACTCGCGGAGGCAGGCCAGCTCGAATCGGAACACCCGACGGGACCGCGAACCCGGCTCGCCCAGGTGCCGGAGCGTCACCACCGCCGCGTCGAAGAGCCGGGGGTGCGGGTCGTGGAAGTCGGTCAGGTCCGACAGCAGCTCGGCGATGTAGTAGCCGGCATAGAGGGCCGCCAGGTCGCGGCGAAGGGGCGCGAAGCGCTCGACGGGCACGGCCTCGATAATCAGGTCGAGAGCGTCGGTCGCCTTGTGCAGCAGCACGATATCGGAAACGCTCAGCAGGTCAAGCCCACCCTGCATCGGCGACTTGAGCCGGCGGGCCCCCTTGGCCAGCCCCGACGCCTTTCCCAGCTCCCGGGTGAACAGGGTGGCCACCGTGCTCGTCTCGAACACGTCCGAAGTTCGGACCACCAGCGCCAGCGACCGGACCGCGGGCAAGACGCACCTCCCCCGGCGAAAAACGCCCCCGACCCCGAACCCGGTTTCAGTGCCAAGCCGAAAGCTGCCGATGTTAGACTCGGACGGGCCGAGGCCCCGCATTCTGGCGGGTCCATCCCCGACAAACCGACCCTTTCACGGATCTCAGCCGACCCATCCGGCCCTTCCCGTCGTATGACTAGACAGAGGATCGGCACCCGCGGCCGAGCGGCTCCGGGTTGCCTCGCCCCGATGATTGGTTACAGTAGAGTATGGCAGCTCAGCCAATCCATCTCGGCCCCGCACCTCTTCCAGATCCGACAGGGCCCTTCCTGTTCGAGGGGAGAACGAGTTATGACCGGATTCGGGGCCATCGTCAAGTCGGTTGCTCGGTGGGTCGAAGGTGCGGCGTCGGCGGCCGAGCGGGGCCTCCGATTGGCCCTCGGCGACCGCCGACCGGAACGCATCCCGATTTACGTCCACGCCGAGGCCAAAGGGCGTCGGCGATAAGATTTGCGTCGGAGGATCTGCTCCGACCGCCGGGCGGGAACGCCCGCCCCGGCCCTTGATCGGCTGGGGCGGGCCATCTCGCCCGTCTCCGTTTCGAAAGCGCGTTTCCGGGTCCGTGGATCACCCCCGGACCAGGTCGAGTTGGACCTTCCGGATCGAGTGGTCGCCGACCTCGGTGACGGTGAACTTAACGCCATCGGATCGGAAGCTTTCGCCGGCTGTGGGGATCCGCCCGAGGGCGTTGAAGGCGAAGCCGCCGACGGTCTGGAACTCGCCATCGGTGGGTAGGTGGAGCCCGAGCCGATCGTTGATCTGCTCCAGAGCGACGGCCGCGTCGACCTCGTATTTCGAGCCGCCCAGGGCGACCACCAGGTCGTCGGGCGTCGGGACGTCATGCTCGTCGTCGATCGGGCCGACGAGTTCTTCGAGGAGGTCTTCGAGCGTGACCAGCCCCGAGACGCCGCCGTACTCGTCGAGGACGATGGCGATCTGGCTCCGGCGGGCCCTCAACTCGTTGAGCAGGTCGTTGGCGTTCTTGGTCTCGGGGACGAAGTAGGACGGACGGATCAGCTTGCGCGGGACGACGGCGTCGGGGTTGGGCGACTCGGTCATCAGCGGGAAGAGGTCCTTGGCGTAGAGGATCCCGAGGATGTCGTCGCGGTTTTCGCCGAACATCGGGATCCGGCTCAGGCCCGACTCGCGGAAGGCCCGCGCGGCCTGGCGGGCCGAGGCGGCGGCGGGGAGGACCACGATCGAGGAGGCCGGAGTCATGATCTCGGAGACGTCACGGCGGGTCAGGGCGACGACCCGCTCCAGGATCATCCGGGTCGACTCGGGGAGGTCGGTCTCCAGATCCTCCGGGTCGTCGGGGTCGGGCTGGAACTCGACCTCGACGCTGGCCGGGCGGGGCGGGGCGTCGGCGGGCCCGGTCAAGCGGTAGGCGAGCGCCTCGACCAGCTTGGCGGCCGAGGTCAGCGGGAGCGCCGCGGCCTGGATCGGCCCGGCGATCGGCCAGAGGGCGTCGATCAGGGGCTCGGCCCAGACCCGGCCGACCACGTTGGCCGCCAGGTGGACCAGGACCGCCGTCAGGATCGCCAGCAGCAGGGCGACCTCGAACTGGACCGGTGAGTCGATCGAGTGCGCCGCCAGCGCCACCAGGGCGGCGAAGGTCAGGCCGACCACGACGGCCAGCGACTCGGCGGCGCGCTCGGTCGACTCGTCGTCATGGGCGATCGCGTCGGCCCGCTTGGGACGGCCGTGGGCCTCGCAGACCTCTTCCAGCCGGCTCCGCGAGTAGGTCCGGAGGGCCCGCCCGAACGCGACCAGCAGCGCCTGCAAAGTCAGGAGGGTCAGGCCCAGTCCCAGGGCCCCGCCCAGGTTCAACGCGGCCAAGGCAACCCCTCCCGCCCCTCGGGCCCGGTCGGGGCGATGCCGACCAGCGGGAACGTGTTGATCAGGCCCTCGGAGGCGAGGGCCATCCCTTCGGTCCGACGCATCTCCGCCTCGCCCTCGGGGTCGTGGTCGTCGAAGCCGCAGAGATGGAGCAGCCCGTGGACCACGTAGAGGGCCAGCTCGGCGCGGGGGTCCACCCCGACGTCGCGGGCAGTGGCCGCGGCCATCTCGGCCGAGACCACCAGCTCGCCGACGAGGTCGGGGTCGCCGGGGTCGGACAGCTCGAAGCTGATGACGTCGGTGGGCCAGTCGTGGCCGAGGTGGCGGACGTTGATGACCCGGATCGTGGCGTCGTCGACCAGGGCCAGCGAGATCGAGGCCCGGGCCACGCCCCGCGAGGCCAGGGTCCGGCGGATCAAGCCGGCGAGCCACTCGGGGTCGGCGGCGAGATGCGACTGGGTGTCGCTGACCTCGACCTCGACCTCAATGGCGGTCGGGGTCGGGGTCGGGGCAATGGAAGTCGGGGTTGCGATTCGGTCGGTCTCCATCAGGCGGTCCGTTGCTCGGGATACTTGACCCGGCCGTGGTAGATCCCGATCAGGGATTTGATCAGGCTCTCGCGGATCTCGGAGATTTCGCGGAGGGTCAGGCCGCACTCGTCGAACTGGCCGTCGTGCAGCCGCTTGTTGATCAATTCGCGGACCAGTCCCTCGATCCGCGCGGGGGTGGGTTCGGAGAGGGTCCGGCTGGCGCTCTCCACGGCGTCGGAGACCATCAGGATCCCCGCCTCCTTGGACTGCGGCTTGGGACCAGGGTAGCGGAAGGCCCCCTCCAGGACGGTGGCCCCGTCGGGGTTGGTCCCGCTTCGCTTGGTGGCCTCGTTGAAGAAGTACTCGACCAGGGTCGTGCCGTGGTGCTGCTCGATCAGGTCGATCATTGGCTCGGGGAGGTGGTGCTGTCGGCCGAGGTCGACGCCGTCCTTGACGTGGCCGATGATGATCAGGGTGCTCATCGCCGGGGCGAGGTTGGCGTGCCGGTTGGCCGCGCCGGCCTGGTTCTCGACGAAGTAGTGCGGCTTGAGCATCTTGCCGATGTCGTGGAAGTACGCCCCGATCCGGACCAGCAAGGCGTTGGCCCCGATCCGCTCGGCGGCGGCCTCGGCGATCGTGCTGACGGCGATCGAGTGGTTGTGCGTGCCCGGGGCCCGGCGGACCAGCTCTTGCAAGAGCGGGTGGGCGATGTCGCCCAGCTCCAGCAGGCTGATCCCGGTTATGATCCCGAAGCCGGTCTCGACGAACGGCAAGAGGCCACCCAGGAAGAAGCCGGCCATCAGGCCCCAGCCGGCCCGCCAGAGGCTGTCCTCGGCCACCAGGGCGATCGGCTGCTCATGCCAGAGGCCCGTCGCCCAGGTCAGGACCGCGTAGCCGATCGCGCAGAGGGCCCCGACCTTGATGAGCTTGGTCCGGGTCCGGACCTCGTGGAGGCAGAGGACCCCGACCGAGGTCCCGCCCATCAGGACCAGGAAGTGGCCGATCCCCGCGTTCATGGCCACCGTCGTCAGCAGGCTCAGGGCGAAGGTGACCATCAAGGCGAAGTGCGGGTTGTACGCGATCGCCAGGATCATGGCCGCGATCGCCACCGGGACCAGCTCGGCGTCCCACGGCTGGATCGCCAGGAGTCGGGCCACGCCCAGAGCCACCACCGAGAGCGAGCAGATCGTGGCGATCCGCCCGAGGTCGCCGGAGATCCTCGGCTCGTGGCGGTGGATGTAGTAGCCGATCAGGGCGAACATCGCGGCGGCCAGGACCAAAACCGAGCCGGCCCTCTGGGCCTTCTGGCCCCAGGTCCGCTGGGCGTTGGCGGCCTCGTGCTCGGCCTTCAGGAGGAGGAGTTGCTCCTCCTGAATCTCCTTGCCCTGCTCGACGATCTGCTCCCCCTTGGGGTAGGTCTCGTAGACGTCGGCGACGGAGGCGCGGGCCTCCTCGCGGAGCCGGTTGGTGTACGCCTCCTCGAAGGCGAGCGTCGGATGCCCGGCCAGCCGGTCGGCGATCAGGGCGAAGAGGCCCTGGCCGAGCGCTGGGGGGTTGAAGGCGGCGATGAAGTCCTTGCCGACGGGCCCCTCGGGTTTATCCAGCCGCTCGCCCATGACCCGGTCGCGGGGGACCGGGTGCGACTCCGCTCGGAGCCGACCGGCCAGGTGGACCGAGAGGGTCCGGCTGGTCTCCTCGTGACGCGGGAGGATGTCGGGGCCGAGGACGCCGTCGCGGATCAGGGGTACGAAGGCCCGGTCGATCCGACGCCTCAGGTCCTCGTGCCGCTCGGGGGTGTCGCTGGCCTCGCGGATGTCATCGAAGACGGCCGGGGTCAGCTTCCACTGCGAGCGGAAGCTCTCCGGGACGGCGTCGAAAGTAGGGGCCTTGGCGACGGCGTCGACGAGATCCAGCAGGCGGTCGGCCAGGTCGCGGATCGGCGCCGGGTCGTTCGCCATCGAGGGGGGGACCTGGTCGGCCCGGGCCTGGCGCTCGGCGAGAGTCCGGACCATGTTCCGGCGGCGGAACTGGTCGACCTTGACGCGGATCTCGCGTTCGGGCTTCTGGCCCAGGCGGTAGGCGAAGAACGGCCCGGGCCCATGGACGATCGCGGCGGTCGCCAGGATGGCGAGCCCGACCACGGTGAGGCGGGCCAGGCGGTCGCGCTGGCGAGCCAGGCGTCCCTGCCGGAGGGCGATCGGGTTGGAGGGCCGGAGTTGGGCCCGGGAGAGTTTGGGTCGGCGTTTACCGAAGCTCATGGATGGTCTCGGGCACGCGCGGTCAACGGGCCCGAGGCCCGTCCCACGCCGGAGTGCGCCGCGCCCACATCGGCGCGGCTTCCGCCCGGCCCGGGATCCCGCCTCGGTCCGAAAGGGCCGGGGGGACCGAGGGGCCGTCGGCCCGCCTCACTCCGAGGCGGGTGGGCCGGCGTCGGGCGGGTGGTCGCCGGGGCCGCCCGATCGGGACGACCTTGGCTCGGCCCGCCGGGCCGGCTCGGTTTCTTCATAGGCGTTGACGATCGCCTGGACCAGCGGGTGCCGGACGATGTCCGACCGATCCAGGGTTGCAATCCCGATGCCGGGGACTCCCCGGAGCCGCTCGACCGCGTCGGCCAGGCCGCTCACGGTCTCCGGCGGGAGGTCGACCTGGCTGGTGTCGCCGGTCACCACGATCCGGGCATCCTGACCCATCCGGGTCAGGAACATCTTCATCTGCGGGACGGTGGCATTCTGGCCCTCGTCGAGGATGATCACGGCATCGTTCAGGGTTCGCCCCCGCATGTAGGCCAGCGGGGCGATCTCGATGAGGTCGTTGCCCATGTAGCGGCGGATCTGGTCGTAGTCCATCAGGTCGTGGAGGGCGTCGAGCAGGGGGCGAAGGTAGGGATTGATCTTGGCTTCGAGGTCGCCAGGCAGAAACCCGAGGTGTTCGCCCGCCTCGACGGCCGGGCGGACCAGGACGATCTTCTTGATCTTCCCCTTGAGCAACTCCGCGACCGCCATCGCCACGGCCAGATACGTCTTGCCCGTGCCCGCTGGCCCGACGCAGAAGACCAGCTCATGGTCGCGGAGGCAGGCCAGGTAGCGGGACTGGCCTTCAGTCCGGGCCCGGACGACCTTGTTCCCCTCGCGGATCTCGACCGAGCCGTTCCGATCCCCGGATTCAGGGCGGGAGCGGGACTCGATCAGGTCGGCCACGTCGCCGGCCGAGGCCGTCCGACGCTTCCGGTGCCATCCCCGAAGCTCCTCGAACACCTGCCGGGCCATCTCGATCCGGCCGGTCTCCCCCTCGACGCGGACCTCGCCGTGGCGGGCCACCACCTTGACGTTGAAGGCATCGCGGATCTGACGGAGGAACTGGTCTCGGCTGCCGAACACGGCCAGTTCTTCGTCGTGGCTGTCCAGCGAGATCGTGACTTCCGGCATGCCCTGCCTTTCGACGGACCCGGTCTCGCGCGACGCGAAAAGACGCGCAACCCAGCAACCAAGACCCAGGCCGGCCCCACTTCTCCGTTATTATGGAGTCAGATCGCGATAAAACGCAACGTCGGTTGGCGGCCTGGCGAGAAATTCCCACCCGGAACCATCCAGAACGCCGCGAGGGGGTCCGAGGCTCGCGCCCATCCGGGGTCCTCAAGAAATCGCCAGGACCCGGTGGTCGATCTGGTGCTTCCTGCCCATCGGCGAGTTCTTGTCGAAGATCCCGAGCCCGAGGTTGGCGGCCAGGGGGATGTGCTGGGGCTGGCGGATGTCGAACCCCTCGCGGTCCGCGTCCCGCCCGAGTTGCCCGGCGGTTCCGACGGGGGCCAGGCCCATCTGCTTCCGCCTGGCGTCGATGATATCCCACTCGACGTGGTCGAGGGCCACCGGGTCGGTCGCCACCAGGAGGGCGTTGTAATCCCAGGTCCAGCCGGCGTCCTTCTCGTGTCCGAACGGCCCGCCCTGGAAGACCCCGACGATCCCGTCGAGGATCTGGAGGACGCACTTCCGCCGGAGGATCGGGTGGGCGACTACCTGCGGGATGAACTGGTTGCAGGCGTTGGTCCGCGGCGTGCTGTGCGACCGGGCCACGTTGTTGACCAGCCCGTGGCTCATGTTCTTGAGGGCCCCGGTCACGCCCGCCGAGCCGTGGTCCTTCAGGACCGGGAGCAGCACCAGCTTGTTGACCCTCCGGGTGACGAGCAGGCCCAGGTGCGACCGGAGGTTCCGGTCGTCCTTGGGGTCGGCCCCGTGATGGACGAGGTTCATCTCCATGAACTCGTCGGGGTCGTAGCCGGCGACCGGGTCGTTGCCCGGCCAGCTCAGGCGGAGCTGCGACGGCTCGGCCTCGGGGGTCAGGCCGCCCCAGAGGACGCCGTCGGGAACGGCCTTGTGCATCCCGGCGTGGATGAACTCCTCGCGATACCGGTCGAAGACGATCATGTCGCGGGTCTTCACCCCGGCGGCCTTGAGGCCCTCGATGACCTCGAGCATCAGCTCGACCGACGAGTTGGCCAGGGGGTCGCCGACCGGATTCATCTTGATCCCGACCACGTCGCCGGGCTCGAAGAACGATCGCCAGGCCCCGACCGCGTCGTCGGACCCGGTCAGGTGGGTCATGGCCGCGTCCAGGGTCTTGCCGATCGCCCGGCGGTCCTTGACGCCGTCCCGGATCATGGCCGGGTTCCGGGCCTCGACCACCCGGCCGGGGTAGGGGCCGGGGACCCCGAGCTTGCCCTCGGCCGCCTTCGGGTTCCGGGCCGCCTTCGGCTCCTGGGCCGAGGCGTGGAGCCCGGCGAGGACCGGGATCGCCGCGGCCCCCGCGAGGAACTGGCGGCGGCCGAGGCCCCCGCAAGGATAATGCTTCGGCATGGCTCGAACGCTCCCCGGTGCCTTCGCATGGCTCAATGAGTCCAGGCTAGTCGAGGGCCCGAGGTCCGGTCAAGGAACGAATTGGCCCCCTTGCCTCGCCGCGATCGCGAGTCTACAGTGCGCCGGCCCTCCGGCGGAGGGAATGGGTCGGATTCACCAGATCGACATGATGGAGCTTGAACCGATGCTTCCGAGAAACGCCTGGATGGGCTTCGCCCTGGCCGCCTTGATCGTGCCCGCCGCCAACCTCCGAGGGGCCGACGACAAGGTCGACGGCGACCTCAAGGCGATCCAGGGCAAGTGGTCGATGAAGGCCGAGGACGGCCACAAAGTCACCTACACCGTCAGCGGGAAGTCCCTCAAGGTCGTCGCCCCGAGCCGGACCTACCAGATCACCCTGAAGCTCGACCCCGAGGCCAAGCCCGAGAAGACCATCGACTTCCAGATCGACGAGGCCCCCGACGACGCCAAGGGGAAAACCTCCAGAGGGATCTACAAGCTCGACGGCGAAAAATTCGTCTTCTGCTTCGCCCCCCAGGGGGACCGACCGGCCAAGTACGAGATGGAAGGGTACGAGAAGATCCTCGTGACCCTGACCCGCGACAAGGACTGAACCCGGCCGGGAGTTGGATCAACCGCCCCGGAGCGTCGCGATCAGGCCGGGCAGGGGGCCGAAGTCGAGCAACTCGCCCCCGAGCCCGGCGACGCAGCGGATTTCGTCCTTGAGCCACCCGGCGGGCGTCCCGGCCGAGCCGACGGGGAATCCGGCGGCGTTGGGGGTGAAGGCGGGTAGGACGATCGACTTGGGGCCGACCACGAAGCAGGGAGCGGTCAGCCCTCCGGCCCGGAGGACCGGGTGGAGATGGCCAGAGATCGTCCGGTCGGCCCGGATCGGCCGGTGCCCGTGGGCGATCGTCCAGCCGGCCACCTCTAGGCTCAGGGGCAGTTTCGAGGATCGTTGGGGGTCGTGGTTGCCCAGGACCGGGACCAGCTCGACGCCCCGGGCGTGGAGCCATTCGAACAGCGACCGGACGTCCGAGGCGGTCCGGTGGCAGGGGGCGGGAGACTCGACGAGGTCGCCCGCGACCACCAGCCGGGCGATCGGGGCCCGATCAAGCAGGGATCCGAGCTTGGCCAGAGTCTCGGCCAGCGAGTGGGCGGGGAGGCAGTCGCCGCCCGAGGCCCGGGCCCACTCGTAGCCGAGGTGGACGTCGGCGATCACGGCGGTCTTCTCGGCCGGGTGGACCGCCGCGCCTTCGGGGGTGAAGCTCCAGCCGCCGGGGCCTGCGATCATCGGGGGACCAGCCGTTGGTGGAGGCGGCGGAGGGCGGCGGCCGGCGACTCGAACCGGACCGGCTCGGGGCCGCCTGGGTCGATCCAGGCGGCGGCGAACGGCGAGGGGCCGTCCAGCGCCCGGAACCGGACGTGGGGTCGGCTCGCCAGCCAGGCCCGGGCGGTCGGGGCGTCCAGGGTGTCTTCCAGGACCTCGCGGCGGGTCTCGCGGAGCAGGGGGTGGTCGGGGCAGGCCGCCTTGACCAGGGGGTAAAGCCGCTGGCTGACCCAGAGCAGGCCGCCGACCCTGGTCCGCCCGCCCTCGGGACGCCGGAGGACCATCAAGGCCGTCGCCGCGACGTGCCGGAACCGGCGGGCGGGCAGCTCGCCCCGGTCGAGCCCTTCGAGGACGTCGTCCTCGAACCCCTCGGGGGCCAGGAGCGCCGGGAGGTCGTCGGGGCCGATCCGGGACCCTTCGGGCAGGGCGATCGACCAGCCGAGGTCGGCGACGACCAGGTCCAGGTCGCGGCCGAACCGGCGGCCCAGCCGGGCGGCGGTCGCCCGGCCGATGGCCTCGGAGGCGGGGCGTCCGAGCGGGGCGTGGAAGGCGTAGAGGGTCCCGCCCTTGGCTCCGGGATATTCCTCGACCAGGACGGCGTCGACCGGCGGGATCTCGCTGACCTGCTCCTGGGCGGTGAACAAGGCTTCCAGGACGCCCGCCTCGTCGGGGCCGAGGTCGTGCGACTCGGCCAGCCAGGAACGGAGCGCCGAGGGCCCTTGGGCCAGGACCATTCCGGCTCCGGCACGGAAGGCGGCGAGGTCCCTGGCGAGTTCGGCCGAGAGACCCTGACGGTCGCTCGACCACCGGGGGAGGTTGGGCTCGCCGCCGGTGGCCCGGGCGTGAACGGTCAGGTTCTCGGACCGGCGGAACTCCAGGGCCCGGCCGTCGAGGACGAAGCGGTCGCCGGCCTGGAGCCGCTCGGCATACGCCCCTTCGAGCGTCCCGATGACCTGGCCGTCCACCCGGACCCGGACCGATTCCTCCGAGGTGATCGTCCCGACGTTGGACCAGAACCAGCGGATCACCCGGCGGTTCCGGATCCCGAACAGGCCGCCCCGCTTCCAGATCCGGGGGGCGGTCCATCGCGGGGTCGAGCCTGGCTCGGGCTCGAAGGCCCCGGGGGGCGCGGCCAAATCGCCCGCGAGGAAGTCCAGGCAGGCGTCGAAGTCGGCCCGGCTCAGCCCGGCCATCGGCTCGGCCTTGCGGACCAGGGCATAGGCGTCGTCGGCCGCCCATTCGCCGCCGCAGGCCATCCCGATCAACTGCTGGCAGAGGACGTCCAGCGCGTTCCGGGGGATCCGGAGCGGCTCGACCCGACCGGCCCGAGCGGCTTCGGCGGTGACGACGGCGCCGGCCAGCTCGGCGGGGGTGGCGGCTAGCAGGAGACCCCGGGTCTGGATCCCCACCGCGTGCCCGGCCCGCCCGACCCGCTGGAGGCACCGCGAGGCGCTCCCGGGCAGGCCGATCAGGACCGAAAGGTCGGCCTGGCCGATGTCGACGCCCAGTTCCAGGCTGGTGCTGGTGACGACCGCCTTGAGGTCGCCCGCCTTGAGCGCCGCTTCGACCTGCCGCCGGCGGTCGGCGTCGAGGGCCGAATGGTGGGCGGCGACGGCCTCGGCCCCGACGCCCAGCTCCTTCCGGAGGTCGTGGGTGAGCTTCTCGGTGAAGGCCCGGGTGTTGGCGAAGACCACGGCGGTCCGGGCCGTCCGGGTCGCCTCGTGCAGCCTCCGGATCAGCCGGCGATAGGTCAGGCCGCGGTGGGCCGCCTCGTCCGGCTTGAGGAGCGACTCGACTTCGAGGCTCAGCCCCGGCGACCCTTCGGGCATCGGGGCCTCGACCACCCGGCAGGCCCGAGCCGGACCGACCAGGAACCGCGCGACCGGCTCGGCGGGGCGGCAGGTCGCCGAGAGGCCGACCCGGGCCGGGTCGACCGCCGACCGGGCCGCCAGCCGTTCCAGCGAGACCGCGAGGTCGGCTCCACGCTTGCTCGGGATCAGGGCGTGGACCTCGTCGACGACCAGGTGCCGGACCCCACGCCAGGCGTCATGCCAGGCGGGCTGGCTGAGCATCAGGGAGAGGCTCTCCGGGGTGGTGATCAGGAGGTGCGGCGGCTCGTCGCGGAGCTTCCGCCGGTGGTGCGCCGAGGTGTCTCCGGTCCGGACGCCGACCGTCACCGGGGACTTCGCCAGCCCGAGCCGTCGGCGGATCGCCTCCAGGGGGGTCGCCAGGTTCCGCTCGATGTCGTAGCCCAGGCTCCGGAGCGGCGAGACGTAGAGGCAACGGAGCCCGGGAGCGAGCGAGCCGGCGGCCTGCTCGCGGAACAGGCCGGCGAGGATCGCGAGGAACGCGGCGAGCGTCTTGCCCGTCCCGGTCGGCGAGACCAGGAGCAGGTTCTCGCCCGAGGCGATCACCGGCCAGGCCAGCCGCTGGGCCGGGGTTGGTCCGCCGGGGAACGTCTCCGCGAACCAGTCGCGGACCGGGCCTCCGAGCGTGGGGAGCGGGTCCGAGATGTCGTCGACGGGCATGGGCCTCCCTGCCGGGCCGAGGGCGCGAGGTCCCCGGCGTCCTTCCCGATCGGTCATGAGGGCGGAGTCTCCCCATCATATCCGGCCCGGCCGCCGGTGGTCGAGGCAAGAAGTCCCGTCCCCGGTCAGACCGTGACAGTCTTTCCTGATGATGTGTTCGAAGGCCTTCAACCGTTCCTGATAGGTGAGCGCCCGGAGCCGGGCCAGGACTTCCGCCGAGGGATCGCCCATGATCATTCGCCCCCAGGCCCGGAAAAATGAAGACGGCATTTGGGCCGGACTTCGGCCACGCCCAAGGCGTAGCCATCCCTGTCATTGGCCCGGTAGGTGGACGATTCCCTCAGCCAGTCGATCATGGGTGGTGGTCGCCCTTGCCGCCAAAGGCGAGGAGTTCGTCCCAGGATCCGACTTCGAGCAGGCGGTCGGCAAGGGCCGCGAGGGTCGCCTCGTCGGTGATGGCGTCGAGCGCTGCAACGACATTGGAGGAGGGCGCGCCAAACCGATTCCTCCCAACCCGGAGCAGGATCCTCCGTTCTCCCTCGACCCGGCCCTCGACCCGGCCCTCGACCCGGCCCTCTTCGAGCATCGCCTGATAGGTCACGGATTCTCTCATGTCTTGAACTCCTTGGAGGAGCTGCAAGGTCAGGTCCACGGGGAAGACCAGTCCCATCAGGACCTTGGTCGCCGTCCAGAGCAGGTTGGCCTCGGCCTGCGGGACCTCGCGGTCCAGCCGCCGCTTCATCCTGTTGATCACCGACGGCAAGTCGGCCTCCGAAACCCCCGCCAGAGGTGCCAGCGGAAGCATGCCTAATCCACCCCGGAGGACCGTCTCCAGATCGAGCGTCCAGACTCGGAGGACCGAGTACTGGAAATCCAGGTAGCTTGCACCGTCCACAAACCGGACGTGATGCGTCCCCGTGAGCCCCGGGCTCTCGGCCGCTCGACGGAGGATCACCGCGACGCTCCGGACGGGCAACTCATGCCGGTGGTGCAGCAGCACATTATAGTGCAGGAGCCGCCGGGGGAGGGCGAGGTCGTGGCCGGATTGCAGCTCGAAGTGGGCCAGGTAGGCCGGCGGGTCGCCGACCTCGAAGACCTTGTCGGCCTCGGCGGTGACGGTCGATACTTCGGAGTCGATGACGCGGACCGGCCCGGTTGGATCGAGCCCGGCGCAGGCGAGCCAGGCCGGCGGGTCGAACTCCAGAAGCTTCTTGGTGGCCGAGTCGTAGGGCTTGGCCACATCAAAGGTCCCTGATGAATTCCGCGGCGTACGAGCGGACCTGCTTGCCGTTGAGGACGTGGAACCGCCGGAGCCGCTCGACGAGCTGGCCGCCGAACCGGCCCAAGGGGAGGTGGACGATCTTCTTGCCGAACCGGCGGGCCAGCCGTCGCCAGGCTGCGGGCGGGGGCTTGGAGCAGACGACCGCGACGTGCCGCTCCCGGCTATGGAGGAAGGCGCCGGCCAGGAGCCGTTCCTCCAGGGTGTCGGCGAAGTCGAGCCGGGGGTCGCCCCAGAGGTCGGGGATCGGCCGGGGCGGGAAGAGGAACATGGCGCCGCCGTACTCGGCCTGGGCGATCCCGGGGCCGATGAAATTCTTCATCGGGTCGGTCCCGTAGAAGGCCAGGGTCGACTCCTCGGCGTGCTCGGCGTACCAGGTCGCCCGGTTGGTGTAGACCTCGGGGTCGGCCGGGGTGTCGAAGAGAAAGACGACGATCTCGATGGTCCCCCGGCTCGGCGGGAGGACCTTGACGTAGAGGTCGCCCGAGTGCCAGTTCCGGAGGGTCTCGCGGATGTCCAGGCCGTCCATCACGCTGGAGGTGAACTTCTCCGAGCGGGCCAGGTCCGCCCCGAGGATCGCCTTGGCCTGGTCGCGGACGTGCCGCTGGAAGCTCTCGATCCGGTCGTCCTCGGGGGGCCAGGAGCACATCCCGAACGGGTTCCAGCGCTGCCGCCAGGCCTTCTTGTCGCGCTCCAGCGGCCGGGTCCTCAGCTTGCAGGACCGCCATTCCAGCGCCTGGCCCGGGAGACGGCTGACCATCTTCTCCGTCCCCCAGCCGGGGACCTCGGCGCGGCCGACGCCCATCCGGAGGGCCGAGTCGAACTCGCCGAGGTCGCTATAGGGGTACTCGCGGGCCGCCTCGCCGACCGCGATGGCCAGGTCGTCCCCGGCCGTCTGCTGGGCGGCGACGACCAGCGTATACAGGTCCGGCGTGAGCCTCCGCTCGATCAGCGAGAGGTTCCGGACGTACCGGAAGTAGGCCGAGAGGAGCTGCGGGGTGACCCGGTCGGCGACTTTGGGCAACCGCTCGCGGAGGAGGTCGCGGGCCCGGAGGACCATCTCCTTGACGCCGTCGACCGAGAGGTTGTCGTCGGGGGTCAGTTCGCGACGCCCCCGCTCGTAGAGGCCGGTAAGGAACGGGAGCTCGCCGAGCAGGAAGACCAGCGTCCTGGGGTCGACGCCAAAGGTCTGGATCGGGGCGAAGAACGAAGCCGGCTCCTCGGCCTCGGCTCCCCGGCGGTAGGCGTCGCGGATCCAGGGCCAGTCCGAGAGCGAGCAGACCAGGAGGATCGATCTGTGCCTCGCCTCCAGGTCGCGGAGCCGGGCGGCCATCCAGGCGATCCGCCGCGTGTGCTGGCCCGCCGCCGGGGGCGGGAGGACCGGCAGGACCGCCGCGGCGAACCCCTCGGGGCTGACCTTCTTCAGCGCATAGGGGTCGGGGAAAACCATCGAGGTCGGCTCGAACCGGGGCGTCTCCAGGTCGATGAAAGCCCGGGCCATCCGCTCGCCCATCGCCAGCCGGAGCGCGGCGATCACCCCCTGGCAGGGGTCGATCGGTACATAGCTGAATCCGGTCCCGCCGTCGTCGGGCGAGTCGTCGTCGTCGGAGTCGACGTCGAGCTGCGCGACCACCGAGATCGCCGGCAACTGCTCGATGGCCGCCTCCACGTCCTCCTGGAACGAGGGGGGCAGGGGGACCGCCACGCAGTCATACGGCCGCGCCAGCAGCTCCTCGCGAACCCGGATCGCGAAGTCGCCCGAGCCGTGGATGATCGGCAGGACCCGGACGCGAGGGCCGATCCGGAGGAAGTCGTCGGAGGTGGGTCGGGGCCTGGCCATGGGTTCTGCCTTCGCAAGTGTTTTCGGGCGGATCGCCCCGACTCATCGGGCCCGGACGATCGATCGGGCGGAGTCCCAAAGTCGTTCGAACTCGGCCCCGGTGATCTCCTCAGGTTCGAACTCAGCCTCCTCGGCGATCTCTTCGAGGTTCGAGACGGCCCGCTCTCGACGGTTCGACCGCGACACAGACTGCGTCCCCTCGCCGCCTCCCGCTCCCAGGAATCGCCGAGTCAAGCCCTCCTTGATCTGGGCCCATCTGAGTGAGAAGTCGAAGTCTCCCGGAGGCAGGGTCCAGACGGTATGCAGACGGTCCGGCAGCAGGACGATGGCAAGGAGATCGAAGGGGCGCTTCTTTCGGACGTCGTGGATCGACCTCCGCAGACACGCTCGGTTCTCGTCACCCACAAGAATCGGGCGGCGTTCTTAGGTAACAAGTGTGAAGAAATCGGTCGCCCCGGGGGCGAAATTGCGGCGATATTCGGGCATCTTCCGGTCCGGGTGGGTTCACGGGGAATCGGGGTGGTGGGCCTCGCTTCGCTCGACACCACCCTACATTTTCATTCGTCCTCGTCCACGTCCTCGTCCGCGTCGGGATGGAGCGGATCCCCGGGCTCGAAGAACAGGTCGCCCAGGCCCATCGGGGCGTGCTGGCCGCCCATCGCCCGGCGCTTCCGGCGGGCGAGGTCTTCGAGGTCGGCGGCCTCCTCGCCCAGCACGCACATCAGGGACTCCCGCCAGGCGGCGTCGCGGCCGAGGGGGTGGTCGGGGTCCTGGGCCATCCGCTTGATGGCGAACCGGAGGACGTTCAGGCCATCGCGGGGGGAGAAGTCGAGCTTCAGCTCGTGGGCCTGCTGGAGGAAGTCGACGGTCAGCCCGAGCAATTCGGGCGAGGCGAAGGGGAGGTGGTACTTGAGGATTTCCATCTCGTCGTCGCGCCCGGGGAAGCCCAGGGTCAGCGTGGGCTGGAGCCGAGAGAGGATGTAGTCGGGGACTTCGTAGGTCGACTCGTCCTCGTTCATCGTCACGCAGCAGCGGAAGTCGGGGTGGGCGGGGATGCTGATCCCGGCCACGACGCTCTCGGCGTAGCGGCGGTGGTCCAGCAGCGGGGCCAGGCTGGCCCACGACTTCTCGTTCATCCGGTTCCCCTCGTCCAGCACGCAGACGCCGCCGGTCAGCATGGCCGCGACCAGCGGCGACGCGTGGTAGGCGATCTTGCCCGACTCGGCCAGGACCGGGGTGACCAGGAGATCTTCGGGCCGGGTGTCGGCCGTGCACTGGTTGATGTAAAGCGGCTGCTTCCGGAGCCGGGCGGCGGCCATGGCCAGGGTGGTCTTGCCGATCCCCGGCGGGCCGATCAGCCGCGGTGAGAGCGGCCGATCGCGGGGGTCGACCACCAACCAGCAGGCCAGGAGCTGGCGAAGGATCTCGTCCTGGCCGATCCAACCCTGCTCGGTGGCGTCGGGGGCGCTCAGGTGGAGATTGACCCCCCCCACCTCGACGGTCTTGGTCCGGGTCGCGCTTGCCATGATGCTCCGGTCGGCCGGTCGCCTGGGGTGGCGGGGCCGACTCAGGTGGCCCCGGGTTCAGGATACGCCCCTCCAGTGTACCGGCCCGACCACCCCCGGGCGAGCCCCCGCGAGCCGGCCCGACGGGTTCGGCCCCCGATCGTCCCCGTCGGTCGCGACCCTCGGGAGAGGACCGGATCCCGAGCCAGGACGCTGACGAAACCCGGGCCCCCGGCCGCATTGGCTTCGTTCGGCTTCGAGGTTGGCTTCGTTCCGATCGTACTCTCGATCGCCGCCCCCGGGCGAGATCGGACGAGGCCGGCGCGAACTCCCGGGCCCTATCGGACGATTCGATGCATCGGCACAATCGACTCATCTTCGCTATTCCCCGAAACCAGGACCGCGAATCCGACCCGAGTGCGCGCCGGGGCAAATCCCGACCCGGTCGCGGGCCGGAGCCGGAGCCGGAGCCGGAGCCGGAGCCGGAGCCGGATTCCATCCCCCGCGGGGGCCGCCCCCGATCGATCGATTCGCCCGCCTCAGGCCCGCCGCCGGTCCAACTTCCGACGCCGCGCCTCTCGACGCGCCTCCACCTTCGCCTCCCGCCGGGCCCGCCGCGCCGCCAGGATCGCCGGGATGTCCGCCACTTGAGCCGGGCCCGGGTCCTCCTCCGGATCCAGGTCGATCGCCGGGTGTGGGTCGAGCCGCGACCGGACCTCTCGATCCGGCTCCGGGGCCGGGGCCGGCACGGCCGGGGTCTCGGCCTCGGCCTCGGGCCGCTCCACCCAACGCGGGTGGATCCCCGGGCCGGGGCCCGCGTGCGGCGACTCGTATTTGAGCTGGCTGAAGCACCACCGGAGCCGACCGTGCAGGCTCGACTCGTATCGCCGGAGCTGCTTCAGCTCCTCGTTGGATCCGTCGGAAAGGTCCGCCTCGGCCAGCGCCCGGTCCACCTCGTCCAGCTCGGCCGCCGCCTCGCGGAGCTCGCGAAGCCCGGCGATCTCGCGGCGAGCCACGGCCGCCGGGCCCCCCGGCAGCGAGGCCACCCGGCCCTCCTCATCCAGCGTCGCCCCGGGCTCCCGGCCCTCGCGGAACTCGACCGGGGTGCCCAGCAGGTCGAAGGCCATCGCCGCCTGGCCCGGGGTCCACTGGCCCTGGGTGTCGGCGGCGTGGGCCAGCAAGGCCCAGCGACCCATCAGCCAGTCGCACCCCTGGGGGGTCCGCCGCAGGGCCTGGCCCACCTCGCCGGGCCTGCGTGGGAGGCGCGAGCCCAGGGCTTCGGCCTCATGGCTCCGGTCGGCGTCCCAGGCGAGCGAGGCGCGGAGCGAGTGGCGGTCCCGGAGCCGCCGCTCGATCCGCCCGCAGCGGTCCACGCGGATGCTGATGAGGGCGATCTGGTCGACGAGCCAGGCGTGGAAGTCGTCGCGGGGCTTGAGGGCGCGATACCAGTCCCAGGAGCGTTGCCGGACCAGCTCGAAGTCCTCGGGAACCGCCGGCGAGTCGAGCAGGCCGCGGAGCAGGGCCTGGGCCCGGCCCGGGCGAGGCCGGGGATCCGCTTCATCGGGAAGCGAACCGTCGAGAGGAGGGGCCGCGATCTGCGATGGGCCGAGGGTCATGGGAAGTTCTCGCGGGGTGGTGTCGGGTTGGTCCCGTGGTCTTCCCCCTCACATTCGCGCTGGCGGGCCGCGATTAAACAGACTATTCGCCCCGGATCGAAGGTTTCTCTCCGATCGGGGCGGATCGCGCGACGAGGCCCGACGGCGTCGGTCTACGTATGACGGGGCGATCACCGACTCGTCCGAAGCCCTCCGGATCGACCCCAAGCTCGCCTCGGCCTTCGGCAACCGAGGGAACGCGCGGCTCTCCCAGGGCGACCTCGACAAGGCGATCGCCGACCAGACCGAGTCGATCCGGATCGAGCCGAAGGGGGCACCGGCCTTCGTCGGCCGGGCCGGCGCCTCTCTTCGCAAGGGAAACCTTGACCAGGCGATCGCCGATGACTCCGAGGCGATCCGGATCAACTCCAAGCTCGGGCCGGCCTTTTCCGGGCGGGCCTTCGCGTGGCGAGCCAAGGGAGATCCGGACAAGGCCGCCGCCGACTCCAGGCAAGCGGGCCTGCTGGGCACCCGGCCCTGACGTCCCGGTCGATGGGACGGTGCCCGATCGGCACGATTCGACCGGGCGCGGACCTCCCCGGAAACCCCTTCGGGGCACGGTTGGTTGGTCCACCGGCGACCTTGCCGGTTGCATCGACCCGATGGCGCGGGCATAATCACGGTTTTCGGAGGCCCCCGGCGATGAGCGGTCGGGGGCGAACGTCGAGATTCGAGGGATGGCGACGGTATGTCCACGCCTTTGATGATCGAGGCCCACAACCTCAGCAAGCAGTTCGGCACCTTCCTGGCGGTCCGCGACGTGTCGTTCTCGATCCCCCGGGGGGAGGTCGTCGCGTTCCTCGGCCCCAACGGGGCGGGCAAGACGACCACGATGCGGCTCTTGACCGGGTTCGTGGCCCCGACACACGGCACGGCCCGGGTCGCCGGGATCGACGTCCAGGCCGACCGGATCGGGGTGGCCCGGCGGCTGGGCTACCTCCCCGAGAACGGCCCGCTCTACCCCGACATGACCCCGACCGGGCTCTTGAAGTTCTTCGGGATGGCCCGGGGGCTGGACCGGAAGACCCTGGCGACCCGGCTGGAGGCGGTCGTCGAGCAGTGCTCACTGGGCTCGGTGGCGCATAAGCCGATCGGCAAGCTCTCCAAGGGGTATCGTCAGCGAGTCTCGATGGCCCAGGCGCTGCTGCACGACCCCGAGGTCCTGATCCTCGACGAGCCGACCAGCGGGCTTGACCCCAATCAGATCCGGGGCGTCCGCAAGCTGATCCGCGAGCTGGGCCAGTCCAAGACGGTCCTGGTCTCGACCCACATCCTCCAGGAGGTCGAGCCGATCGCCGGCCGGGTCCTGTTCATCCACGACGGCCGGCTCGTCTTCGACGGCAAGCCCTCGGAGATGCGATCCGGCGGCAAGACGCTGGAAGACCAGTTCCACTCGTTGACCGCCCAGCCCGCCTGAACCACCGAAGGGCTCGGGTTCCGAGTCCTTCTCGAATATTGGGGATGAACGGTGACCACCCTCCAGAAGAAGCCGACCGCCTCCCCGGGACTGCCCGGCGGGCCCGGAGGCCGAGACTCGCTGCCGATCCGATTCCACGTGATCCGGGCGGTGTTCGACCGCAACTTTCAGGCGTACTTCAGCAACCCGGCGGGCTACGTCTTCCTGACGCTCTTCGTGCTCATCGGGGCCTGGGCGGCGTTCTGGCGGCCCGAGTTCTTCGCTAACAACCTGGCGAACCTCGCGACCCTCAACGACTGGATGCCCTACCTTCTGCTGTTCTTCATCCCGGCGATCACCATGAGCGCCTGGGCCGAGGAGCGTCGGCAGGGGACCGATGAATTACTCCTGACGCTCCCGGCCCACGACATCGAGGTCGTCCTGGGCAAGTACCTGGCGGCGGTGGGAATCTTCACGGTCGCCCTGGCGTTCTCGCTGACCCACGTGGCGATCCTGGCCTGGCTGGGCTCCCCCGACCTGGGGATCATGGTCTCGACGTTCTTCGGCTACTGGCTGATGGGCGTGATGATGATCGCCATCGGCCTGGTGGCCTCGCTCCTGTCGTCCAACGTGACGGTCGGGTTCATCCTGGGTGCCCTGTTCTGCGCGATCCCGGTCTTCTCGCGGCTGATCGGCGTGGCCTTCGGGCCGGGGGTCCGGCGGGCGATCGAGGACCTCTCGATCCCCTCGCAGTTCCGCGACTTCGGGACCGGCGTGATCAGCGGCTCGGGGGTGTTCTACTTCGCCTCGATGGCCGCCGCGATGCTCTACCTGAACATGATCCTGATCGGCCGGAGGCACTGGGCCGGCGGCGAGCGGAGTCGGGGCCTGGCCGGGCACTCGCTGGTCCGGGTCGTGGCGCTGGTGGTCGCCCTGGTCGGCCTGAACGTCCTGATCGCCCGCTCCGGGATCCGGTTCGACAACAGCGCCGAGAAGCTTTACACCCTCAGCGGCGAGTCGAGGGCCCTGATCAAGCAGATCCCCGCGGATCGGCCGGTCTACATCCAGGCGTATTACAGCCCCGAGGTCCCGCGTGACTACGTCGAGGCCAAGGCCAACCTGCTCGGGCTCCTCCGCGAGTACGCCGCGCTGGGGGGCGACCGGATCCGCCTGAACCTGGTCGAGGCCGAGCTGTACTCGCCGGCCGCCCGCGAGGCGCAGAAGCGGTTCGGGATCGAGCCCAAGCGGGTGGTCAGCACCGAGGAGGCCCGGCAGTCGGCCTCGGAGATTTTCCTGGGCGTGGCGTTCACCTCGGGCCTGGAAGAAGTGGTGATCCCGTTCTTCGACCCCGGTCTGCCGACCGAATATGAGATGAGCCGCTCGATCCGGGTGGTCTCCAAGTCGGGCCGGAAGAAGGTGGGGATCCTGGCCACCGACGTCAAGATGCTCGGCGGCTTCGACTTCAAGGCGATGGGCCAGGAGACCGAGTGGCAGTTCGTCACCGAGCTGAAGAAGCAGTACGAGGTGTCCTCGGTGGCGACCGACGCGCCGATCCCGGGCGACCTCGACGTCCTCCTGGTGGCGCAGCCGTCCTCGATGGGCCAGAAGCAGATCGATGCCCTGACCGATTACGTCCGCCAGGGCCACCCGACCCTGGTGTTCCACGATCCCCTGCCGATGGTCAACCCGCAGCTCGCCCCCGAGGTCCCCAAGATGCCCCCTGGCGGCCCGTTCGGCGGCGGCGCCCCGCCCGAGCCGAAGGGGAGCATCCAGGGGCTCCTGGACGTCCTCGGGCTCGACGCCCCGGGCAACGAGATCGTCTGGAACCGGTACAACCCGCTGCTCTCGATCCCGGAGATCCCGCCCGAGTACGTCTTCGTCGGCAAGGGGAGCGGCGGCGCCGAGGCGTTTAACCCCGCCGAGCCCGCCGGCGCCGGGCTCCAGAACATGGTCATGATCTTCCCCGGGCTCCTCCGGTCCAGGGCGAGCCGGCCCGAGTTGACGCCGCTGGTCCAGGTTGGCGGAGTGGGCGGGACCCTGCCGTTCTCGCAGGTCGTCCAGCAGAGCTTCATGGGGATCTCGGGGCTGAACAACGGCCGCCGGCACTACCCGACCAACCAGGAATACACCCTGGCCGCCCGGATCCAGGGCCGGCCGGACCCGACCCCCCGGCGGCCCAACGACCCGGCGAGGAAGGACTCCGGGGCGGGCCCCGAGGTCAAGGCGATCGTGATCGCCGACCTCGACCTGATCTCCGACCAGTTCTTCGAGATGCGCCGGCGGAAGCTGGAGAACCTCGACTTCGACAACGTGGCCTTCGTGCTCAACTGCGTCGACGTCCTGGCCGGCGACGACGCTTATATCGCGCTCCGGAAGCGGAGGCCGCAGCACCGGACCCTGTCCCGGATCGAGCTCCAGGTCCGCGCGTTCCTCGGCCGCCGCCAGCAGGAATCCAAGGAGGCCGACGACGAGGCCACCGAGGCGCTCGCCGGAGCCCAGAAGTCGCTGGACTCCAAGGTCGCCAAGGTCCGCGACGACAAGGAACTGGACGAGCGCGGCCGCGAGATCAAGCTCCTGGCGCTGGAGAAGGTCGAGAACCGCAAGCTCGACGTCGAGAAGGCCAACATCGACGACCAGAAGCGGCGGAAGGACCAGGACAGCAAGGCGACCCTGGAGCAGTCGATCCGGCGGATCGAGCGGGAGGTCCGGCTGGCGGCCATCGTCGCCGCCCCCCTCCCCGCGCTCCTGCTGGCCGGCCTGATCTTCGGTGTCCGGGCCGGGCGCGAGAATCGCGGGACCAACCCCAACCGACTGGCCTGAGCGGCGGCCCGGTATTTCTTCGGAGTCCGTTGCTTTGGAGGACGCGAACATGGCATCGAAGCCACCTGGGCCGGTATCCGGGGTCCGACGCCAAGGATTGGAAGGATATCACCTGAGGGCGACCATCCAAGGCAAGCATCATCGGCCGGGCCGGTTCGCCTTCGAGCCGGCTCGGACCCTGGAGATCCGACGACCATGAACCGCGAGATGCAGAAGACCCTGGCCTTCGTCGCCGTCGCCGTCCTGCTGACCGGCGCGGCGATCGTGGAGCGGCGGGGCGACCTGACCAGCCGGCCCGAGGCGTTCAACGACCAGGGGCTGAAGTTCTTCGATGACTTCGACCCCAACGCCTGCACCACCCTGGAGGTCTTCGAGTACGACCCCTCCACGCTCACCCCGTTGCCCTTCAAGGTCACCCGGAAAGACGGCCGGTGGGTGATCCCCTCGCACTACGACTACCCGGCCGACGCCAAGCAGCGCCTGGTCGACACCGCCACCGGCGTGATCGGCCTGCTCAAGGACTCGATCCGGTCCGACCGGGTCGAGGACCAGGAGGCCATGGGCGTCATCGACCCGCTCGACACCAAGGCCACCGGCGTCAAGGGGATCGGCAAGCGGGTCACGCTCAAGGACGCCTCCGAGAAGGTTCTGGCCGATTTTATCATCGGCAAGGAGGTCAAGGACCACCCCGACCAGCGTTACGTCCGGGTCCCCAAGCAGAAGCGGATCTACGGCGTGAACGTCAAGGTCGACCTCTCGACCCGGTTCGCCGACTGGATCGAGACCAACCTGCTCAAGCTCGACGCCGGCCGGGTCCGCAAGGTCGTCATCGACCACAAGGGGGTCGACATCGCCGCCCGCCGGGTCCTCCCCGGCGAGGTCATCACCGTCGAGCGCAAGGACGCCTCGACCCCCTGGACCCTCGACCAGGTTCCCAACGGCAAGGAGCCGAACACCGAGACCCTCCAGGCGATGACCACCGCGCTGGGCGACCTCAAGATCGCCGGGATCCGGCCCAAGCCCGAGGGGCTGACCGCCGACCTCAAGGAAGCCACCGGCGACCTCAAGCAGATGGACCGCCAGGCCCAGGCGTCGCTCTTGAGCAAGGGATTCGCCCCGACCCGCGACGGGATGCTCTCCACCAAGGGCGAGGTGACCGTCGCCACCGACGAGGGCGTCGCCTACACCCTCCGCTACGGCGAGGTCGTCTTCGCCGCCGGCAACGAACTCTCCGCCGGCCCCGCCAAGGAGAAGGAGAAGGAGCCGGGCAAGGAGGCCAAGGACCCGTCCAAGGCCGCCGAGGGGACCTCCGAGGGCCGCTACCTCTTCGTCACGGCCGCCTTCGACCCGGCCCTGATCCCGCCCCCCCGGCCCTCGACCGACCCGGACGAAAAGATCCCCGACGACCCCTTCCTCGAAGACGCCGGCGCCAGGCCCCTCGTCGCCGAGAGTCCGCAGGCCAAGACCCGGGCCGCGAAGCTCCAGGCCGACCGCGATCAGCTCATCGCCGAGGGCCAGAAGCGGGCCAAGGAACTGAGCGAACGCTTCGCCGCCTGGTATTACGTCACCCCCGGCGACAGCTACCGGACGATCGTCCAGGACCGACCGAACCTGATCCGCGACAAGTCCGCCAAGCCCGCCGGCCCCGGACCCGGCCCAGGCGCCCGGCCCGGCGGATTCCCCGGAGGTTTCCCCGGAGCCGGGCAGCCCTTCAACCCCCACGGCGATTGATCCCGGGCCCGGGCGATCTCGACCCCGGAGGGCCGCCGGGCCCTTGTCGATCGAGCGACGAGTCGGCACAATGGCGGCTTGCCCATCGACCGGCCGGGGATTCGGCCCGGCCCGGCCGGGGCATCCAACACAAGGTAGGCGTCGCGATGGGGTCGAAGTCTGGCAGTCCCTCGAACCGGATCCGTCACGTGATCTCGGCCCTGGTGCAGAACCAGCCGGGCGTCCTGGCGCACGTCTCGGGGATGTTCGCGTCCCGGGGCTATAACATCGAGAGCCTGGCGGTCGGTGAGACCGAGGATGCCCAGCTCTCGCGGATCACGATCGTCGTCAACGGCGACGACCGGATGCTCGAACAGATCCGCAAGCAGCTCGACAAGATCGTCACCGTGGTCAAGGTCCACGACATCTCCCGCGACGACTTCGTCGAGCGCGACCTGATGCTGATCAAGGTCGACGCCCCGCCCGCTCGTCGGCTGGAATTGCAGGGGCTCGTCCAGATCTTCCGTGGCCGGATCGTCGACGTCGGCGCCGATCAGATCATGGTCGAGATCTCCGGCAAGGAGAAGAAGATCGAGGCGTTCATCGAGGCCGTCCGCCCCTTCGGGATCCGCGAGCTGGCCCGGACCGGCCGGATCGCCCTGGTCCGTGGGACCTCCGCCGACCCCGAGGACGGTCCGCCCGAGGAAGAGGTGGCCGACGCCCCGGCGGTTGTCGGGCATTCGAGCCTGTAGTCGGCGAGGGCTTGATCGGGGCGCATCGAGAATTTCAATGCCTCCGAGCAAGCCCCCCGAAGTCAACAAATTCTTAAGAGTCGCCATTCAGCGCTTCAGCGATGCACAGACTTTATTTCGCGGGGGGCGAAACACGGCGGCCATCTATCTCGCCGGCTATGCCGTGGAATGTGGCCTGAAGGCATTGCTACTCTCGACCGTGACGACGAGAAAGGGCGTGCCGGCGATCCTCGAATCCTTTCGCGGCAGCGGAGGGCACAATCTCGGAACCCTCAAGGCTCGGTATCTTAAAAGAAGCCGGACCGATTTTTCGAAGTCTGTGGCAGGGCAATTGGTTTACGTCAATTCGTGGACGACTTCCCTCCGATACGAACCTTCCAATGCGTCTCTCCGCGAAGCGCGGCGGTTTCTTGATTCGACCCAGGAAATCATCACCTGGATCCAGGGGAGAATCTGAGATGGCTCAGTCCAAAACGGGTAGGCGACTTGGACCCGATCTCCTTGAGATCACTCAAGCCCTCGAGGGCTATCAGCAATCTCATCCCGAAGCGGAAATCAAATCTTACCGTCAGAATTCCGTTTCGATCCATGTCCGAATCATTGATCCAGGCTTCCGGGGGATGGACAAGGCCGAGAGGCACGATCTCATCTGGAAGATCCTGGAGTCGCTGCCGGAATCCATGCTCTCCCAAATCTCGATACTTTTACTCCTGACCCCCGAAGAGGTCAAAGGGTCCTTCGCCAACATGGACTTCGAAGACCCGATCCCGTCCCGGCTCTGACTCCGACCGGACTGTCCCCCGAACCTTCCTCCGAGAGACTCGCACCGATGCCGGCCACGATGTTCTACGACCAGGACGCCGACCTGGGGCTGCTCAAGGGCAAGACGATCGCCATCATCGGCTACGGGAGCCAGGGGCACGCCCAGGCGCAGAACCTGCGCGACTCGGGATGCGAGGTGGTGGTCGGCCAGCGGCCGGGCTCGGCCAACCACGACCTCGCGGTCAAGGACGGCTTCACGCCGGTCTCGGCCGCCGAGGCCGCCGAGGCGGGCGACCTGGTCAACATCCTCCTGCCCGACGAGGTCCAGGGCGAGGTCTACGCTCGCGACATCAAGCCCAAGCTCCGGCCGGGCGACTTGCTGCTCTGCTCGCACGGCTTCAACATCCATTTCGGCCAGGTCGTCCCGCCCGCGGGCGTGGATAGCGCGCTGGTCGCCCCCAAGGGGCCCGGCCACCTGGTCCGGTCCGAGTACGTCAAGGGGGGCGGCGTCCCCTGCCTGATCGCCACCGGCGAGGGCTGCTCGCCGGAGGGCAAGGCCCTGGCCCTGGCCTACGCCAAGGGGATCGGCGGGACCCGCGGCGGCGTCCTCCAGACCACCTTCGCCGAGGAGACCGAGACCGACCTCTTCGGCGAGCAGGTCGTCCTGTGCGGCGGCGTCAGCGCCCTGGTCAAGATGGGCTTCGAGACCCTGGTCGAGGCCGGGTATCAGCCCGAGAGCGCCTACTTCGAGTGTCTCCACGAGCTCAAGCTGATCGTCGACCTGATGTATCAGGGCGGCCTCAACTACATGCGCTACAGCATCTCGAACACCGCCGAGTACGGCGACTACACACGAGGGCCCCGGATCGTCACCGAGCAGACCCGGGCCGAGATGAAGAAGATCCTCGCCGAGATCCAGTCGGGTCAGTTCGCCCGCGAGTGGATCCTGGAGAACAAGGCCGGCCAGCCCGGCTTCCTCGCCACCAAGCGCCGCGAACGCCAGCACCCGGTCGAGCAGGTCGGCAAGCGGCTCCGCGGCCTGATGACCTGGATCGACTCCAAGACGGTTTGAGGAGGAGAAAAGCGGTCCGTGGTCGGTGGTCAGTGATCAGCCGGAAGGGAAGTCCGCTCAATGACTCCGGCTGACCAATGACCACTGGCCACGGACCACTGATCGACAATGGCCGAGATTGACCAGAAGGTTCCCGAGAATATCCCCGGCCGGTTCTACGTCGATCGGACCTGCATCGACTGCGACCTCTGCCGCGAGACCGCGCCGGCCCACTTCGTCCGCGAGGACGACGAGGGATATAGCTACGTCACGGTCCAGCCGACCACTCCCACCGAGGAGGCGGCCTGCCTGGCGGCGATGGAGGAATGCCCCGTCGAGGCGATTGGTCTCGACGGCGAAGGTTGATCCCCCATCGGAGCCGAGGGATCGACGCCCGGCCCGGGGACACGCCGTTCCCGACGGTTTTCTCGCCGATCGTCGGCGGCCCTCCGGCCGGTTGTTCACCTGGGGGAGGGCAGTTGGGGGGCGACCCTGAGAGATCACGGCGCGGCCCCGTTCCCTCTCCGCCTTATCCCGCCGATCCCGACAGCCCGGTTCACCTGGGGTCAATTCTTCTTCTTTTCGATCTCCGTCGGGCCACTGGGCGTCCTGGCAGGGCAGACGATGCAATACAGCTTCCTGGGCTATCCCCCCATCAACTGCTACACCTGGTCGATCTACGCCGCCGCGTACTCGACCTCCGTCTCCCTATTGCCGATCCGTTGATCGGGCATGGCCCGGGAGTTACGATCGTCGGATCGGTCGACGTAATCCCGGGTGCCCACGGCTCCCAAATGCCCGAGGCCGAAATAGCCTCGTGCGCGAACGACCTCGGGGGAGACGAGGGCATGATCGTCGTGCGGAGCCGACCGCGTCCTGGATGGTTAGGCCGAGGGCCGGTCATTCTCCTCAGGTATGATGGAGAGACTCTGGAAGGGGCCGACCTCGGTAATGGCCACCTTCCCCACGCCGACCTAGCAGGAGCCGGATTGGCCGGAGCGAATCTGGTAGGTGCGGATCTGAGCCATGCGGATTTGAGGAGTGCCGACCTCCGAAACGCCGATTTACGCAAGATCATCCTCAGTCGGGCGGACCTCGACGGTGCCGTGCTCACGGGCGCTCGGATGGATGGGGCCGACCTCTTCATGGTCAAAGCCCTCAACGCCGACCTGAAGGGAGTCCGCCTGTGCGGCGCGGAGCTTACTTACGCGGACTTCAGCGGTTCGAATCTCGAAGGGATAGCGCTTGAGGACGCCGGATTGATCACCCCCATGGGCACAATTCGATTCGTCAAATGCAACCTACGCCATGCGGACTTCGGTCACAAACCCATATTGCTAGGCAATGTCGATCTCAGCTTCGCGGATGTCCGCGGGGCGAATCTGTCTCAGGTTGTCGGCCGTGGCTGGCGCCGTGACCTGGCATTCGTGGACGTGCGGCTTGATGGTGCCATTTTCGACGAGACGACGCGCTGGCCCGTGGGATTTGATCCAGGCAGGACCGGCGAATGAGGCATGCTCGTCGGTGGGACTGGGGGGCCGAGGGCTACGCTTACGGCGCGAACGGCGACCTCGCCACCACCGACCTGCCCAACGGGGCGGTCGGGACGCGGACGTCTGACGCCCTGAACCGCCTCGCTTCGATCGCGACAACCGTGGTGTCCACCGGCACCCTCGTCTTCAGCATCACCTACACCCGCGACCTCGACGGCCACGTGCTCATCGAGACCTGACGGACGGCACGAGGATGCCATTGAACGGAGTTGACCCCGATCGGGTCATCGGGAAGGAGCCCGCCCGCCATGTCCGGACCGGCAAATACCCCGCCGAAGGGACCTCACCGCCGACGGTTCGCCGTCAGCGTCCGGGCGTTGATGATCGCGATCCTCGCCATCGGCGTCGGCCTCGGCTGGAGGATCGACCGGGCCGGCCGGCAGAAGCGGGCCGTCGCCCGGATCGAGAAATCCGGGGGCATCGTGCATCATGATTTCGAGTTCGACGGGACCTACCCCTACAAGCCGGGCGGTAAGCCCCGGGCGCCGGACTGGCTCCGGGCGCGGCTCGGGGATGAATTTTCCAGGAAGTGACCTCGGTGTCGTTCTACGAGCCGGTCAGGGACGACCAGCTCGCCCCGGTCGGGAACCTCGACCGGCTCCTCGCCATCAAGTTCCACGGAACCCGGATCACCGACGCCGGCCTCGCCCGCCTCAAGCCACTGGCCGGGCTCCGCGAAGCGGCCCCCGCGCTGATCGTGTCGCATCGGCGTTTTTCTTTACTCTCCGGGCCGACCGCCCGGCAGGAGCGGGCACGGCGGCGGTGGGACGAAGACTGGAAGAAGACCCACGAGGAGATGAAAAAGTTCATGAAAGAATACGAGGCCAACGGTGCGGCTTCGATCCCCCTGCCGTCACCACCGCCCCTCCTCCCCGAAGAGTGAGGAATCTGGGTTTCGGGCTGTTCGGGGGATCTCGACGGTCAGGTCCAGGGGCCGTGGACGAATTCGCCCCGGAACATCGTGGCGACCACGGGGCGGTCGGATTCGAGGAGGAGGCCGTAGGGATCGGCCTCGTCGCGGTCGGGCAGGGCGACCATGGCCAGGTCGGCCGACTTGCCGGGCTTGAGGCTCCCGGCGATCGCCTCGGACCGGAGCGCCCAGGCCCCGAAGAGGGTGGCCATCGTCAGCAAAAGCTCACCGCTGGCCGACCCGTCGATCCGGTGGAGGGCCCGGACCTCGTCGAGGATCCCCAGGGTGGGGGCGGAGGCCAGGCTGTCGGTCCCCAGGCAGACCACGATCCCCCGAGCGAGCATCGCCCGGTAGGGGTGCGGGGCGTGGCCGAACCGGGCGTGGGTCCGGGGGCAGTAGGCGACGGCGACCCGATGGTCCTCGGGGGCGGCCTCGGGGCGGAGCTGCCAGAAGTCTTCGGGCTCGATGTAGTTGCCGTGCGCGATCAGCCAGTCGGCCTGGCGGAGATCGCCCCGGCGGACGTAGTCGGCGGGCCGGGTCCCGATCGGCTCCCAGTCGTCGTCCCAGGCGCCAAGGTCTTCGAGGAACCGGCGGAGCCGGCCGCCCCGGGTCTCGAGCAGCTCGGACTCCTCGGGCATCTCGGCCAGGTGGGTCGTCAGCGGGAGCTTGCTCGACGCGGCCCGGTGGTAGAGCCAGCCGGCCGTGCTGTAGGGGGCGTGCGGGCTCAGTCCGGGCCGGGTCTTGGCGGACGGGTCGTCGGTCCGGACCGTGGCGAGCCAGTCGAAGGCCCCGGCGCTGGTCTCCAGACCCCGGAGTCGGTTCAGGCCCACCAGCTCGGCGAAGACGACCCCACGGAGCGGCGCGGCGGCCACCGGCTCCCAGCTCTGGCCGGCGGTGGTGATGTCGGCCAGCAGGGTGGTCCCGGCAGCCACGCTCGCCCGGACGTTTCGCCCGGCCGCCTCCCGGCCCGCGCCCGAGCCGCCCGCCCGCCGGGCCTCGATGAGCCGGCGGAGCCAGTCGACTTCGTCCTCGGGCCCCTCGGCGGAGGCCCGGGCGATCGGCACAAGTTCGAGGTGGGTGTGAGCATTGACGAAGCCGGGCGTGATCGCCACGTTCCCCAGGTCGAGGTCGGCCCCGGGCCCCTCGCCCGCCGGGCCGACCCGGACGATCCGGCCGTCGGCGATCGAGACCCGGCCCTCGGGGATCGGCGGCCCCTCGACCGGGAAGACGTAGCGGGCGGCGAGGGTCCGCATCGGCTGCCTCATCGCCCGCTCGCCCCGTCGATCGGGTCGCGAAAGCCCTGGGGCTTCTCCGGTTCCCCGGCGTCGCTCCGCCAGAGGAGGATCAGCAGCGCGACCGAGAGGAGCGAGGCGACCGCGACGATCGGACGGCGGAAGATCGCCTCGGCCTGGTCGCGGAACAGGGCGTCGGAGAGGCTCGCCAGCCCCGGGTGGCGGGCGGCGTCGACGATCAGGACGCCGATGGCGTTGTTGATGAAGTGGAACAGGACCCCCGGCCAGAGGCTCCGGCTCCGGACCGCGATCAGCCCCAGGACCAGGCCCAGCAACGTCGCCCCGAAAAGCTGCTGGAACAGGCTGAGCAGGACGTGGAGGAATCCGAAGAGGAAGGCCGAGATCACGATCGCCGTCCCGGTCCGATACGACTTGCCGAGCCCCGAGAGGATGAATCCCCGGAAGGCGATCTCCTCGGTGATCGCCGGCATCAGCGCGAAGATCAGGACGGCCACCGCCAGGCTGGGGACCTCCCGGGCCATCTCGGCGAGCTGCCCCCGGATCGCCTCGGAGGCCGGGAAGACCTGGCCGACGAAGCGGGCGATCTCGCGGACCATCGGGTTGAGCGTCAACGCCAGCCCGCCGGCGATGGCCAGGTCGCGGACCCTCGGGGCCCGGAGCCGGAGCGTCCGGGCCGGGTCGGAGCAGAGCAGGAGGGTCAGAGCCAGCGGCGGCCCGATGATCGCCAGGTGCCCGACCACCAGCGTCCGGAGCGGCGCGGCGGTCGAGAGGGCCAGCATCAGGAACCAGGTCAGGCTGATCATCAGGGCGAAGCAGAGGATCGCCGGCCCGGCGCCAGGGGTCGGCTCCTTGTCGCGGACGAGGTGGCGGAGCCAGAGCCGGAGGTCGAAGACCTCGGCCTCGCGGAAGACCACGTCCTCGCGCTTGAACAGGTCGACCGCCCACTTCAGGGCCACCCAGCCGTAGACGATCGTCGGCAGGATCACCGGAAGGAAGAACTGGCGGGCCAGGGTGAACTCGCCCAGGATCAGCGACTTCAGCAGGAGCGAGACGCCCGTGATCGGCACCAGGCTGTAGAACAGGTTGAGCGAGACCTCGGGCATCAGCGTGACCAGGATCAGCGGGAGGCTGACCATGTACAGGGGCGTCATGTAATACTGCCCCTCCTTCATGCTCCGGGCCAGGACCGCCAGGGCCACGCAGACGGCGCTGAAGAAGCCCGAGAGGGGGATCAACAAAAGCATCATCCAGAAGTACGACGACGCCGGCGGCGGGGCGATGATCGTCGCCATCCGGCCGCCCCCCTTGGGGCCGGCGTCGGAGAGCCGGGAGGCGATCTGGATCCCGGTCAGGCCCATGCTCAGCAGGTTCAGCAGGGCCGTCGTGACGCTGGCCAGCATCACCGTGAAGAACTTGCCCAGGACGATCTCGCTCCGGGACGCGGGGCTGATCAGGAGCGTCTCCATCGTCCCGCGCTCCTTCTCGCCGGCGCAGAGGTCGACCGACGGGTAGAAGGCGCCGGTCAGGGCCATCAGGACCAGCAGGAACGGGAAGATCCGGGCCCAGAGGTTGACGCCGACCTTGCCCTCGGGCGCGACGTCCTCGGCAAGGAGCTGGACCGGGTGGGTGTAGCCCGGCGGCTTGCCGTCGCGGTCCAGGCGGCCCTCGACGATCGCGTCGCCCCAGGCTCCGAGGATCTGGCGGAGCTGCTGATACGTGTTCTGGCTCGGCTCGTCGGTGCTGTCGAAGACGATCGGCAGGTCGGCCGATCCGGCGGCCTCGACCTCCCGCCGGACCTCGGGCGGGATCCGGACGATCGCGTCGGCCCGCCGGTCCCGGACGGCCTGGCCGGCGGCGTCGGGGAGGTCCCAGGACGAGCCGGGGCGGGGGATGATGACCTTGAGCTGCTCGGCGTCCTTCTTCCGGGCGAACAGCGCGGGGTCGAAGCCGTCGCGAGCCGCGTTGAGCAGGGGCGGGCGGCCGGGGAGGTTCTCCGAGCCCACCACCACCACCGTCCGCGACTTCTCCCCCAGCGTCGAGGAGAGCTGGAGGATCCCGATCCCCAGGATCGGGTAGAGCAGCAGCGGCAGGACGAAGACCATGAACAGGGTCCGCCGGTCGCGGACCTGGTCGCGGACCTCGCGGCGGAAGATCGTCCAGACGTTGGACCAGCGCCTCGGTCGTGCCATCAGTCGAGGCCCCATCCCGGCCCGACCGCCGTCTGGTGGGCCTTCCCGGACTCGGCCAGGCCGACCAGGTGGAAGAACAGCTCCTCCAGGTCGGGCTGGTCGTGTCGTTGGAGCAGCTCAGCCGGCGAACCCTCGGCCTGGACCCGCCCCTTGTGGATGATCGCCACCCGGGAACAGAGCTTCTCGACCTCGTGCATCGCGTGGGTCGAGAAGACGATCGTCTTGCCCTGATCGCGCAGCTCGGCGATCTTCTGGAGGACCGCGCGGGCCACCAGGACGTCGAGGCCCGAGGTCGGCTCGTCGAAGATCAGGACCGGCGGGTCGTGAACGATCGTCCGGGCAATCGACACCTTCTGCCGCATCCCGGTCGACATCTTCGATCCCAGCGTGTCGCGGAAGTCGTTCATCTGGAGCCAGTCGAAGATCGTCTCCATCCGCTCGCGGAGCCGGCCCTCCTCCAGGCCGTAAAGCCGCCCGAAGTACTGGACCAGCTCCCAGGCGCTCATTCGGTCATAAATCCCGGTGCTGGCCGACATGTAGCCGATGTGGGCCCGGACCTCCTCGGGCTCCGTCAGGACGTCGAAGCCGGCCACGGTGGCCCGGCCCCCGGTCGGCCGGAGCACGGTGCTGAGGATCCGGAGCGTGGTCGTCTTGCCCGCCCCGTTGGGCCCCAGGAGCCCGAAGATGGCGCCCGGGTGGCACTCGAAGCTCACGTCGGCCACCGCCGGGACCCACCCCCGGCGGTAGTCCCGAAACGACTTCGAGAGGTGCTCGACCTGGATCACGCGACGACTCGGCGTAAGGTGCGAGATGACCAGGAAGTTCCGGCGGCGGATCGCCGAGCCGGGGCCCCGTCATGCCATCATGGGTCGCCGATGATCGGCGTGCAAGCCCCGGTCCCGGATTCGACGGCCGGCCGCCGTTTCCCCTCCACCCCGATCGGGCGATCCGCGCGGACCCGACGAGTGCCGACGTCCCCCGGCCTCGCGATCGACTCGCGCCGGGCGCGAGGCCGGGGGACGTCGACGCCAACCCCCGGGACCGGCCATGGACGGCGCGGCCCTGCCGACCTCATTGACTTCCGGATCGGCCGACGATAATCATCAAGCCAGATATGCCGCTCGAGCCATCGAGGGGCGTGACCGCCGGGGACGAATCTCGCCACAAGTGGCGTCCGATCGAGACGAGTTTGAATCGATGATGTATCCGGGGTATCGCTGGTTCGAACCTGTCGCATGGTTTGCGGTCATGTTATCGATCCTCGGGTCCCTTATCCTCTGGAACTACGACTGGAAAACATGCTCGCTCTGCGCGATCTCTGCTGTCCTCTGTCTGCTGAGAGACGTCGAGGCGCAAACCGGGATGTTCAAGGGCGGGACTTTCCTCGCCAGACTTCCCGCAATCATCTTGGTCTTGCTGATTTGCTCAATCACATGGGAATCGTTGCAGAAATTCAGGGCTGGCCTTTGAAGGCGGAAAAGGGTCAGAAACCGTTAAGATGGGCCGGGCCCGCCTGAATCGGAGAGGAGCTTCGGATGGCCACGGTCACGACGCCCGAGGATGCAGTCGAGTCGAGCCCGGACGTCCTCTCGGACCCGGCCCCCTACGAAGTGGCCGCGGGGCGCCGGGTGGAGATCCCGCCGATGGGGACGTATCCGGTCGAAGTCGCTTCGATCCTGCACGAACACCTGGCCCCCTTCGTCCGTCGGGCCGGGCTGGGTCGGGCGATCGTCGAGCCGCTCTTCCGGATCGATCATGAGACGCAGTACCGCCCCGATGTCGCCTTCGTCTCCGATGCGAAATGGCCCGTCGGCCGTCGATCCCCGACACGCCAGCCCTGGGCGATCGTGCCGGACCTGGCGATCGAGGTCATCAGCGAGACCGACCGGGCCGTGGATGTTTTGCGGAAGGTCCGGCATTACTTCGGGGCGGGCGTCCGCGCCGTCTGGCTGGTCTATCCGTCGCTGGAAGTGATCCACATCTTCGATTCGTTCACCCAGATCGAAGTCCTGACCCGAGCCGACTCGATCGACGGGGGCGACCTGATCCCTGGCTTCCGCCTCCCGCTGGCCGACCTTTTCGCAGGGGATGCCGAGGAGGAGGCCGAAGCCGAGGCGGCCGGACCGGTCGCCTAGACCACCGCCAGGGCCAGATCGGCCGCCGAGGGCTCGGCGTCGATGTATTGGTAGAAGACGTTCCGCTGGCGGGGGATGTAGCCCGACTCGCGGATGGCCCGCTTGATCTGATCCAGGGTCAGGTAGTGGACCGTCCCGGCCGAGGCGACGACGTTCTCCTCGATCATCAGGCTCCCCATGTCGTTCGCCCCGAAGTAGAGGGCGAGCTGGCCGATCTTCGCCCCCTGCGTGACCCACGACGACTGGATGTTGGGCACGTTGTCCAGGTAGAGCCGCGAGACGGCCTGGGTCTTCAGGTACTCGAAGGCCCCCGAGGGTGGGACGTGGTCCATCTCGGTGTTCCCGGGCTGGAAGGTCCAGGAGATGAACGCGGTCAGGCCGCCGGTCTCGTCCTGGAGCTGGCGGATCCGCTCCATGTGCTCGACCCGCTCCTCCAGCGTCTCGATGTGGCCGTACATCATCGTGGCCGTCGACTTGCCGCCCAGCTCGTGCCAGGCCCGATGGACGTCGAGCCAGCCATCGGTCAAAACCTTCCCCCGGGTCATCGCCTTCCGGACGCGGTCGACCAGGATCTCGCCGCCGCCGCCAGGAAGGCTCCCCAGGCCGGCGTCCTTGAGTTGGGAGAGGACTTCGCCGAGCGTCATCTTGAACTTCTTCGCGAAGAAATAGATCTCCGGCGGGCTGAAGCCGTGAATGTTGACCCGCGGATAATGCTCCTTGATGTCGCGGAGCAGGTCCAGATACCACTCGAAGGGCAATTCGGGATGGAGCCCGCCCTGCATCAGAATCTGGTCGCCGCCCAGCTCGACGGTCTCGCGGATCTTGTCGAGCAGGACCGGGCGATCGAGGACGTAGGACTCGGAGTCGCCGACCTTTCGGTAAAACGCGCAGAAGTCGCAGACCGCGGCGCAGACGTTGGTGTAATTGATATTCCGGTCGATGTTGTAGGTCCGGTAGGGCTCGGGGTGGAGCCGCTTGCAGACGAGGTCGGCGGCCCGGCCGAGCTTGAGGAGGTCGGCGGATCGGAGGAGCTCGGAGCCCTCCTCGGCGGTCAGCCGCTCCCCTTCAACGGCGCGTCGCAAGATCGCGTCGACGGTGGAAGACAAGGTCAGCTCCTTCAGGGGCGAGGCCCCGGTCGGCGGCCATCCGGGCGAACCGGCGGAGGCCGGCCAGCTCTGGCTCGCCGAGATCATACGATAAGACGCGCGTGAGGTAATCCAGGCAGGCGACGGGGTCCAGGCCCAATCTCGGCCCGAAGGTCGCGGCCAGCTCGTCGGCGTGGGCCAGGCCCTCGGACCGACACCGGGCCAGGGTCTCGGGCAGTCCGCCCAGATCGACCCCGGGCCGGACCACCCAGAGGGCGAAGACGAACGGCAGGCCGGTCAGCTCGACCCAGGCCTCGGCCAAGTCGACGACCGCGTGGAACGGGGCTTCGGGGACCTTCATCGCCCGGTCGCCGATCACCAGAACGGCGTCGGCGGTGCTCTCCAGGGCCGAGACGCCCATCGGGAGGCTCTCGATGGTCGAGGGGCGGACCCCGTGCCGGGCGTCGAGCCAGACCCGGGTCAGGGCCTGGCTGGTCCTCGAACCCTCGTCCAGCGCCAGCCGATCGATCCGGTCGAACGGGACCCGGCTGAACAGCTTGACGCTCCGGACCGCCCCCCGGGCCGCGATCGCGAAGCCCGGGAGGATCTCGTAGCCCAAGGACGCCCCCCGGAGGTACTCGACCGAGGGAATCAGCGCCAGGTCCAACGCGCCCGAGGCCAGCCGGGACGCCAGGCGGCTCGGCAAGTCCATCGACAGTTCGACCTCGCCCGACCACTCCGCCAGCCGGTGATAGAGCGGCTTGGCGTTGAGGTAGCTCACGGCGCCGACTCGGATGATGGGCGGCATGGCGTCCTGCGTCCTCGGGAGTCTTGGCCGGCGGCCCCCGTGCCATCCGGTCGAAGGTTTCAGAAGCCATTGAAATTATAGTCGGATCCCGCCCGAACTCAACGCCAAGGCGGCCTGGGCGGGAATCCGGGTCGATTCGGGGTGGTTTCCCGGCCGGGACGCGCTGTAGGCTGGAAGTCCTGGATGGCGGGCCCAATCGGGGCTCTGGGTGGATCTTTGGGGCGACCCGCCGGGTCGGCCTGGCCCCCCGGAACGGCGGCGCAATCACGAGGGGATGGGATCGCGATGCCCAATACTTTGAAGCCCGGGGAAATGGCCTCATTCCGCGAGCTGCTCCAGGGCCTCCGCGCCCGACTCCGCGGCGACCTCGACCAGATGACCGACGAGGCGCTCCGCCGGGGCCAGCCCGACTCATCCGGCAACCTCTCCAACGTCCCGCTCCACATGGCCGACGTCGGGACCGAGAACTACGACCAGGAGTTCACCCTCAGCCTGATCGAGAACGACCAGGACACCCTCGGCCAGATCCACGAGGCCCTGGACCGGATCGAGGCGGGGAGCTTCGGCAAGTGCGAGGAGTGCGGCCAAATGATCGCCCGGCCCCGGCTCCAGGCTCTGCCCTACACCAAGCACTGTATCGAGTGCGCCCGAGCCCTGGAGAGCCGGGGATGACACAGCCGGACCTCGCCCCTCGACCCATCCGCCCTTTTCCGGCCAGCCGGGTCTACCTGTTCTGGGCCATCGCCCTGGCGGGCGCCGGCTTTGACCTGGCCACGAAGTCGTACTTCTTCCGCTGGATCGGCGAGCCCCGGGCCCGCGAGCCGGTCTCGGTGATCCGGAACGTCCTGGAGTTGCAGACCAGTTACAACCCCGGGGCGCTCTGGGGCTTCATGCGCGACGTCCCGCACAGCAGCCTGATCTTCGCGTTGCTCTCGATCGCCGCGGCGGCTGGGATCTTCGTCTGGCTGTTCATCCTCGGGGCCGCGGTCGACCGCCGCCTGACGGTCGCCCTGGCCCTGATCATGGCCGGGGCCCTGGGCAACTGCTACGACCGGCTGGCGCTGGGCTACGTCCGCGACTTCGTCCACCTCCACGTGGACGCGATCGGTTTCGACTGCGCGATCTTCAACTTCGCCGACAACATGCTCGTCGTCGGCGCCGTGGTCCTGGTGCTCCTGGCCCTCCGGCCCGAGCCGGGAGAGACCGTCGACGCCCCGCCGGTCGAGCCAGCGGCCTCGGCCTGAGGATCCCTGGCCTCAGACCCGGAACCAGTCCCCGAGCGGCCCCGAGCGGCCCCGCGAGGCCAGGGCGAAGCCGAGGAAGTTGACCGCCAGGAGTCCCGCGATCGCCCCGGCGATCCGGGGGTCGACCGGGCCGGGTCCGAGCAGCGACCCCAACACGGCCGGGGCCAGGGTCCTGCGCTCCGAGCCGGGGGCGAGCAGGAGGGCGGGGGCCAGGGCCGTCGAGGACAGGGCCAGCGAGAGGACCATCGGCCGGACCGGGACGATCCCCAGCCATCGGTTCTGCCCGGCCCGAGCCGCCGACCGCCGGGACGCCCCCATCAGCAGCGAAGCCTCGGCGAGGGCCGGTCGCGACCGCTCCCCGGCCAGGTCAGCCGCCCGGGCCAGCGTCGGGAGCCGGCCGGCCGCGATCGCCGCGATCAGGAGCCAGCCGGGCGACCGGGCCGGGCTCAGCTCCAGGGCGACGGCCCGGAGGACCCGGCCGATCGGGCCGTCGACCGCCTCGGCCAGTGCCCCGAGCAGCCAGGGGAGCGACAGGGCGCCCACGGCCAGGGCCATCGGCGGGACGACCTCGAAGACGCGGAGGGCCGGGCCGATCGCTCGTTTCGAGGCGATCGGCCCCCGGCCGGAGATCGCGCGGAGGACCAGGAGGTCGACCCCGACGGCGAGCAGCCCGGCCAATCCCGCGTTGACCGCCCAGACCCGGGCCTCGGGGTCGGCCAGCCAGCCCACCAGGAGGCCCGACCATCGGGCGATGCTCACCCCCTCGGCCGGGTCGGTCGCCAGCCAGATCAGCGCCCCGACCGGGCCGGCCGCGACCGCCGACCACGCGCCCAAAATCGCCACCGACCCCAGCGACCGCCGCCGCCCCGCCGCGATCGTCGGCGCGGCCGGCTCGCGCCCCGGCCCGGTCCGCGACGGGCCGCCCCACCCGAGGATCGCGGCCCGGGCCAGGGTCGAGATCAGGATCGCGAGCAAGGCCAGCGTCGCCGCCCGGGTCGGCTGGTCCAGGCGGCTCGCCGCCTCGATCATCGGGACGGCCAGCGTCCGCCTGAGCCCGAGGACCATCGGCCCGGCCGGTTCGACCAGCGCGATCGCGAAGACCGAGGCCGCCGCCCTCGCCGCCTCGGGCCGGAGCGCCGGCCAGACGACGTCGCGCCACGATCGGGCCGGCGACGCCCCGACGGCCCGCGCCGCCTCGACCCAGGCCGGCTCGGACCGTCGGCGGGCCGCCCCGGTCGCCAGGGCCACCATCGGGACCCCCCAGGCCATCCCCACCCAGACCAGGGCCACCCATCGCGCCAGGTCCTCGCACGACCAACCTAGAAGCGACCGGGCCGCCAGCCAGTCCCAGCCCGAAGGCCCTCCCATCAACCGGACCACGCCCGGCGCGATCAGGATCGGGCCGGCCGCCAGGGGGAGCTTGACCAGGAGCACCAGCGGAGCCCGGCCCCAGAACCTCCGAGAGGCCGCCAGCTCCCCCACCACCACCCCGACCACCAGCGACCCGCCCGCCACGAGCCCCGCCACGATCGAGCTATTCCGGGCGCACTCCCGGAGCAACGGGTCGAAGGCCGCCAGCGCGATCGGGAACGCCGAGAGCCTCGGGATCCCGTCGGGGCCGCGGTCGACCGCCGATCCGATCCAGGGGGCCAGGGCTGGCAAGAGCAGCACCGCCAGCAGGCCGAGCCCCGCGATCCGACCCAGCCCGCGGAGCCATCCCATGCCGATCGTCCCCGACCATCACCCTCGGACCTCCGAAGCGGCGGTCCAGGCCAGACGATGGCCTCGGGCTTCGAGCCATCCGTGCCCCACGGCCGGCCCGAGGACCGCCCCGGCGGGCCATCCTCCGGAAATCCGGGCGAGTCCGGCGACCTCGGGATCATCACCGACCCCGGCCGGACCAGATCCTCGCACACCGATCGTTCGGCGGACCAATACCGAAGGTGGGACTTGAACCCACACGGGTGTTACCCCACCGGATTTTGAGTCCGGCGCGTCTGCCATTCCGCCACTTCGGCCCGGGGTCGCCCACGAGTTTACGGCGGCCACCGGCGCTGTCAACCCCGGGGCCAGGGGATCACGCTCGGGGCGGCCCTCAGGGGGCCATCCCGCCGGTCCGCGAGGGCGTCGCGGGCTCGCCCTGGGCTCGATAGCCGGGCCCCCGGAGGATCCGCCCGGGGAGGGCCCCGGTGTGCTTGCCGTCGCGGACGACGGCCTCGCCGTTGACGAAGACGTCGCGGACCCCGACCGAAATCCGGTGGGGCGACTCGTAGGTCGCCCGGTCGCCGATCGTGGCCGGGTCGAAGACGACGAGGTCGGCGCGGTAGCCTTCGCGGAGCAGGCCCCGGTCGCGGATCGAGAGCCGGGCGGCCACCGCGGAGGTCATCTTGCGGACGGCGTCCTCCAGGCTCAGCACGCCCTCCTCACGGACGTACTTGCCCAGGATCCTCGGGTACGTCCCGTAAGACCGGGGGTGGACCAGGCCGTCGGGCTTCTCGGGGTCATGGCCCCCGGCGTCGGTCCCGATCTTGATCCAGGGCTGGCGGAGCTGGAGCCGGAGGTTCTCCTCGCTCATCATGAAATAGATCGTGCCGATCCGCTGGCGCTCGGTCAGCAAGAGGTCCATCGCGGTGTCCACCCAGAGCTTCCCCTCGACCCGGGCGATCTCGGAGAGCCGCATCCCGGCATATCTCTTGAGGTCGGGCTTCTCCAGGCCGAGGACCAGGACCTCCTCGGGCGTGGAAAGCTCGACGAGGTTCTCCCAGGGCGAGGTCGGGTTCAGAACCTCCCGGCGGATCGCGGCCCGAGTCGCGGGGTTAGCCAGGTTCTCCAGAAGCTTGCCGTCGGCGGAGGCGGAGGGGGGGAGGCAGGCGGTCAGGCCGGTCCCCCCGGCGGTGTAGGGATACATGTCGGCCCCGACGTCCTGGCCCCTGGCCCGGGCCTCGGCGATCTTCTCGATCGCCAGGCGGGCCTTGTCCCAGTTCCGCTTGCCTGCGGCCTTGAGGTGATAGATTTCGACGGGGACGCCCCCCTCCCGGCCGATCCGGATCGCCTCGTCGATGGCCTCCAGGAGCCCGTCGGCCTCGGACCTCAAGTGGGTGATGTAGACCCCGCCGCCCGGGGCCATCTCGCGGGCCAGGGCGATCAGGTCGGCGGTCGAGACGAACGTGTCGGGCGGGTAGATCAGGGCCGAGGCCAGCCCGAAGGCGCCATCCTTGATCGCGTCGCGAACCAGCTTCTTCATCCGGTCCAGCTCGGCCGGCGAGGGCGGGCCGCCCTTCATTCCCTTGACGTAGGACCGGACCGTCTGCGAGCCCAGGAACGAGCCGAAGTTGACCGAGCCGCCGTGCCGCTTCATCGCCCGGAGCCAGGCGTCGAACCCCCGAGGGCCGTCGAACCGCTTCGAGGGGGCGTTGCTCTCCCCCTCGCCCAGGATCTCGGTGGTCACGCCCTGCGTCACCTTGCCGACGACCCGGCCGTCCCCCTCCAGCAGGGCGTCACGCGAGTGGCTCTGGATGTCGATGAAGCCGGGGGCGACCACCCGGTTCGAGGCGTCGATCCGGAGCTTCGCGGGGGCGTCGCGGAGCTGGCCGGCCGGGGCGATCCGGGCGATCGTGTCGCCCCGGATGGCGACGTCCCCGAGGAACCAGGCGTTTCCGGTCCCGTCCACGATCCGCCCGTCGAGGAGCACCAGGTCGTATTCGGCCACCGCCGGGGGCGGGTCCGCCGGGGCCTTGCTCGGGAACATGCCGTCGGCGACCCCGAGTTCCCGGGCCATCGCGAACCGGTCGATCGGCGGGCCGTCGGCCCTCGACCCGGCGTCGAGGATCGCGATCAGGGCGAGCGGGATGATCCAGGAGCGGCGGAGTCTCATGAGGATCGACTCGTCGGGGTGGCAGCGGGCGGGTCGGGGCGGAGGAACTTCTCGTCGGGCGCGGGAGCAAGGTTCCGTCCTCCGAGCGTATCCGCCGCGAGAATCTTAGTCGACCGGCTGGTTCGGACCCCGGCAGATTGGGATCCGGCGAGGGAAAACCCCGCCGGCGGCGAGAGGGCCAACCGGCGGGGCGGGGCGTTCGTCATCCTGCGATCGTCCCCAGTCGCGAGGCCCTTGGGGGCGATGGACGCCATGGTACATGGCTGCTAGCATGGATTGTTGAGCGCCATTCACATTTCGTCGCACGCGGTCGGGGATCGGGTACAATCGGGCAACGGGAGGGCCTCCGACGATGAGGAACGGGTCCGGGATCAACGGGCATCCAACCCGGGCCATCGAGCCCGGCCGCCCGAGTGTCGATCAGGCTTACCAGCGGGTCGTGGGCGAGTTCCTGGCGGGGATCGCGCTGGACCACGACGAGGCGTTCTCGGCGGCCGTGGCCAAGCGGTTCCGCGAGGGGCCGGCGAAGATCTGCTCGCGGGCCATCGGCGACTGGATCGAGCGGCGGCTGGTGGATCTGGGCTGGACCCAGCAGGGCCTGGCCGACCGGGTGGGCGTCGACCGTTCGGCGGTCGCCAGATGGACCGCGGGCGGGACGCTCTCGCTGGGGCACCTGGTCCTGGTCCTGATCGAGTTCCGAGCCGAGCTGGTCGAGCTTCCCTGGCCGGCCCGCCGCGAGCTGTCCCTGGAGGCGTACCAGGCCGCCCTGACGTTCATCCGGGGTCGGATCGAGCCCGAATCGCCCACGCTCCCGCTGGAGCGGGACGAGTTCTGGTGCCTTTACCATCTGTTCGCCGAGCCGGACTGGGAGCGGGCGGTCCGGGCCAAGGACGGGGTCTTGCTCCGGCGCGAGGCCGGGCGGATCCTGGATCGGGCGGGCGAGAGCCTGGGCCGGCCGGCCCGGCGGGTCTCGGGCGTCGAGGGCCTCCGCCGGCTGGTCGAGGACTGGGCGGCGGCCTGGGTGGTCTGCTTGAAACTCCTCCCCAACGACTGGGCGATCCGATGAGAAACCGGCTGGAAGCGATGGTCGGCTACCTGGCCGACCGGGAGGGCGAAGCGGCCCCAGCGATCCGGGCCGAACTGGGCGACCCTACGAGCGAGGCCAGCCGGTTCCTGGAGGCGACCCGCCGACGGACCCGGGCGCTGGTCCAGGAGCAGCCGGTCGCCGACCAGGCCCCGTCAACCCCCCTCACCCTGGCCATCCGGCCGGGCTTCCGCCGCGCGGTTCCGGTGGCGGGGCTGGCCGCGTCGGTCCTCCTGGCCGCCGCCGCGTCGCTCGGACTGGGCGAGGCCCGAGTCCGGCGGATGGAGGAGGCGATGGCCCGCCGCGAGGCCGAGTCCCGGTCCGAGGCCCGGAGGCTTGAAGACGCCCTGGCCCGGGCGATTCCCATCCCCGGTAAGTCCGCCCCCGTCCCCGCCCCCGCGTCGACGCCAACGGCCCCGCCGATGCCGAGGATCGGCCCGATCGAGGTGGCCCTGGCCCGGGTGGAGTCGGGGCTGGGCAAGCTCGAACGCCGGATCGACGGGATCGACCTCCCTGGACCCGGGCCAGCGCCGCCCGCGCCGGAGCCGACGCCGGTCGGGGCCGACCCGGCGATCGTCGAGATCCGCCGCGACCTCGCCGCGCTCCGTCGGGAGCTGGTCGCCTCGGACCAGGCCGGGGCCCGGCAGGTCATGGAACTCCGGCTGGGGCTCCAGGAGGTCGGCAACCTCCTCCGGATGACCCTGAGCCGGCCCCCGGTGATGATCCCGGTCCCCGGACCGAATGGTGGCCAGAACTTCCCCAACCTCCAGCCGAATGCCCTGTCGCCCCAGATCATGGGGCTGGTCGGGAACCTCGGGAGTTCGCACCACCAGGCCCGGCTGGAGGCGGCCCAGCAGCTCGCCCGGATGGGCCAGTCGGCCCAGGGGGCGCTCCCCTCGCTCCAGCAGATGCTCCAGCACGAAGCCGACGCCCGGGTCCGGGCCGCCGTGCAGGCGGCCATCTCGGCGATCGGGCCCGAGTGAGAGGCGATCCGGAAACATCTCCTTGACCTGGCAACGATTGAGGACCAATGGTTGATGGGCGAGAAATCCAGGAATAGTGCCCCGGAGCCGGCATTGTATGTTGCCTCGCTTATCGACTATCACTCATTGGCCATCAACCATTTTCGATCCCGGATAGCCTCTGACCCGGCCCGGTCAGTTCGCCAACATCCTTGGGTGGGGCGGACGGCCAGGCCCCCCTTCCTCAATTCGCGCAGGCGCGTCGGGCGAAATCCGCTAGACCGGTGGCTCGCCCCGCACCCCGGTCCCCCGGAGGATCCGCCCTTGCAACCGGCATCGATCGAGGATCCCGGGGTCATCCCGGATCCGGTCGCGACTCTCCGGGAATCCTACCGGACCGCCGTCCACGAGGCGACCCGGAGGGTCCTGGGAGAAGTCCCGACGGCCGAGGGCGCTGAGGATCTGGCGACGATCGCGGCCACGTATGCCGACCGCGAGGTCGCGGCCTGGCGGGATCGCCCGGGATTGCCGGTGGTCCTCGCCTGCCGGGCCGGTTGCTCGTACTGCTGCCACTACCCGGTCACCGCCACGGTCCCCGAGGTGATCCGGATCACGGCCACGGTCCAGGCCGAGGCGACCGAGGGGGAGCTGGCCGTCCTCCGCGAGAAGGTCAAAGCCCACGAGCAGGCCCGGACCGGGCTCGTCGGCCCGGAGCGGAGCCGGATCCCGGTCCCCTGCCCCCTCCTGGAGCAGGGGAGATGCTCCGCCTACGAGATTCGCCCGCTGACTTGCCGGGGGTGGACCTCGCTCGACGTCTCCCGGTGCGAGGCATTCTACCAGGATCCCTCGGCCGACGCCGCGATCCCGATCGACGGGGTCCAACACGCGATCGCCCGGGGGATCGCGCTCGGGATCCAGGGCGGCCTCCGATCCGAGGGGCTGAGCGATCACTTCGTCGAGCTCGTCCCCGCGCTCCGGATCGCCCTCGGCGACCCCAGCGCGATCGATCGTTGGCTCGCCGGCGAGTCGTCCTTCCGCGACGCCGAACTGGCCCCCGACGACCCGGCCGCCCCAACCTGAGGGGGATTTAACCGCCAAGACGCCGAGGACACGAAGGTCGGAAAGAGAGAAAAGGAGAGAAAAGATTGAGAGAGAGAAGGGATTTGGCCTGCCCCCCAAAAGCTGGTCCAGTCTTAATGGGAATCGTACAACTGGCAGAGAGCCAGGGAGCGATTCATGCGAAAACGACCGACTACTGAACGGATCGCCAAAACCCTCCGCGAGTTCCAAGCCGATCTCGACTCCGGGTTGAACATCAACCAGGCCTGCCGCAAGGCCGGCGTCGGCATCACCACCTACTACCGCTGGAAAGCCCTCCAGGAGAACCCGATATCGAATGAACAACTCCGCGTATCAGAACTCGAAGCCGAGAACGGCCGCCTCAAGCTCCTCGTCGCCGAACTCGCACTCGACACTCGCATGCTCAAGGAGGCCTTGAAAAAAAAGCCATGACTTCCGCCCGCCGTCGTCTCATCGCCACCGAATTACGCGTTGACTTCAAGGTCTCGCAGCGTCGCGTCT
>JAABUJ010000438.1_pt1 | contig 82796 bp, 68 predicted proteins | sample 5559131 | NCBI WGS metagenome assembly JAABUJ01 (sample SAMN10711875, study PRJNA513366) | rock metagenome | isolation source: Antarctica rocks | place: Antarctica: Victoria Land, Mt New Zealand nord | collected 2016-01-07 | reverse complement strand
AGGAGGGAGTTATTAAGGGATGCGGGAGTTGGTGGAATTGGAAAGACGTGGAGACGGATGGGGAAGGGGGTAGGTAGTGAGTTGAAGGGAGGGAGGAAGGGAGGGATGAAGGGAGGGAGGAAGGTAGGGATTAAGGGAGGGAGGAAGGAAGAAAGGAAGTTGGGAACGGGTGAAGGGAAGCAAGGGAGGAAGGGGGGAGGGTCTTTGTTGTTTTCAGATTGGGCTTGGGCGTCGGGTGGAAGTGAAGGTGCAGGTGGAGTACGGTTGGTTTCGGGAGGGGAAGAAGGGGTTGGTAGGTGAGTAGACGCAGAAGACGAGGAGGGGAAGGAAGAAACAGCGAAGCAAAGTGGAAGGCTGCAACGGCATGGATGGTATCATTTCACGTCTCCTTTCGCAAGCTCCGAGTATCTGCTTTGAGAGCGAGTTCTGTATCGAGCACGAGTCACGCGACAGCATGCATGATTGTAGCTCGCCATCCACATCACACCATTCAAGTTCCATCAAACACCTCAAGGACCGAGATACAATGATGCGCTCGGAGGGTACTCTACACGGAGACTCGTCAACGATAACAACATCTCGAGATGCCCTCTGCGCCGAAACCCAATGATGACCCCACATGCAAGTTCGTCGTTATCCAATGCAGAGTACATGCGTGACCGAGGCCAAATCACCGCGAACCGGGATGAGAAAACACAACAAAGGAAAATTTATGGGGAGCGATGCGAGCTCCGGAGCCCATGGACGCCAGTCGCAGTGCAGCGCACAAGAAGTCAGCAGACGGAGATACAAGAGAACCACCCGGAAGGTCAATCACACAGCCGTGGAAAGCGGTGTGCCAGAAATCGACCAAAACCTCCGTCTTAAGATATCCAAGTTGACGAGCGTGATATCTATTCGGATCTAGTGGCTGTTGCTGGATAGGAAAGAATGCCCGTTGAGTCGTCAGAATGCTGAACTTGAAAGAGAACCGGCTAGAGAGGGGGGAGGGAGAATGATTGTGGTGAAGTCGGAGGCGGAAGCGTGGTGATTGTCGACGAGATGAAGGTTTACGGCCGAGTATCCTTAGCTGCCCGACTCGGCGTCCGCAGTGGCAAGGCGGAAGCAACCACATGATCGAGATTGTGCGTCCGAAGAACAGAGGCATATCTCGGTTCCTTGAGAAACTTGGGCACCGAGTCCTGATCATAAAATAAGCTTGGACACCGCGTCACTGCATTCGACAGACTTACACTCGACATGAGCTTGAAAACCGAGAATTGAGCAGCTCTGAATAGGTCCACTACTTCTTGCAGGCTTGTTGACAGCTCGTCATCCCCGACCGCTCGAGTCATCCGACCAGCTAAGCTGTTCCGCAGGTTGTGATCGATGTTCAGCTCGCACGGTGAGCCAGGAGCTAAAAACATATTGTAGAGACCTAGAAAATCTTAGCCAAACGCACCCTCAAGAAAGACTAAAACGTACCGTAAGCCGCTGCATAGGTCTCCCTTATAGCGTCCTGTGTACTGAGCAGTGATTTGGTCGTGTCGGCCCTCTCTGATATACTCTTGGCAGTCTTATCGTAGTTGTCGTTGAACTCCTTTACGTCCACATAGAACTCGAGATTTTCTTGGCAGTGGGTCTCTCGCAGGAATTCTCCAAATAGCAAGCGCAATGCCGGATCCTGTAAGATGAGATTCAAGCGGTTGTTGTTGGAGTCTCGTGCGCCTCGACCGTCCCGGCCAGTCCCGTTGGCCGGCCCTTCTCCACTGCTACTGCTTTTCTCCCTCAAGACCCAGCCGCAGGTGAGTTGACCCTTCTCCGTCAACGCGTAGATGGCGTTCTTCGTAGGCTGGAACATCGATGCAGCCGAATTATGATGAAGATACACCTTGTCTTCCACTACCGCCCCGATCAATCCGTGGGTTACAAACAGTTCTGCAATCTCAAAAGTCTCTCTCCGGTCGACCGTCTCGCAGCAGTCCATGAGCCAGTCCACGGCTGCCTTCCCGGTAAAAGTGTTGTATACCACCTTGTCCAGAATAGTCCGCTCTCTCGCCATTTTCACACCAACAAGGCCGTTATGGTAGTCGCTCAGAGAATCGGAATCTGAATGTGATGTACTCGACTTCACGTTTGGGCCGTCCTGACCCGCGAAACGCCGAAAGATGACCGATATTGTGGAATCATCCTTGTTTAATTTATCGGTAGCGGCCTCCCTTTCCAATATGACCAATTGCATGGTATTGCGTGCTGACTCGAGAACATCAAGCACGTGTCTCTGGTTGATACCGTTGCGTTGGCAAAATCGCTGTAGTATATGCATACCCTTTGGTGTGAGTTGCCAGACGGCGTTCTTCAGGGGAAATGATGGCATCATCTTCCCGTCTGCCGGTTCGATGAACCTTGCGTCCAGAAACCTCTGGCACACCGACCTGGCCATCTCTTTTGCCATGGAAAACGTCGTAGTGGTGGTGGTAGTCACGATACGTGAAGGATCTTTCGGATCGGGCATGCGGTTTGATTGGGAGAATTTGAGAGAGCCAAGGTTGTTGATTGCTTCTTCTGAGGTGAAAGTGTGCTCGATTTTCTGCAGGCGTACCCGATGCGCCGTCAGTGGTAGACTGACCACCAGGGTCGAGAAGAGGTCTTTGAAATCCTAGTAATACCAGATATTAGCGGCAATGTTTCATAGAACACAGATCCAGTCCTTTCATATGCTAAGAAAAGGTGCGATTGGTACAAATACCATTCTACATCGCCAGTCGTATCACATTATGAATGTATATGCGTAGTGTTACAGTATGTAAGCAGATACTTACCCTTGTGAAAGGCCGCTCCTCATCCGTCATCCGGAGTAACTTCGACGATGTTTGATGCATTTTGTTGAACGACCCTTGGGACATGTGGCCTGGTGAATAGGCAGGGTTTCGTGAGGAGGAGGATTGATGTTGATGGTGAGGTGGATGCTGGTGGGCTGCACTTGCGCCACTTCCACCGCCAATCCGCTGCGTAATCTCTGAAGGTCGGGGGGCACCTGCCTTTCCGGGAGAATCTTGCACTCGAGAAGGAGAGGTCCGATGAATTTCGAGGGAAGCGATTACGCCTGGACCACTGGCGGCAGTGCTGGCGGCCGTTCTCCTCTGAGACAGATTACTGATCGAAGATGACGTATGGAGGGATGGGATAGCAGGGGTGGATCTCGAGGCTAGGTTTGCGAAAGCGCTTGGGGTTTTGTCGCGAGCGAGACTGGCCAGGGATAGTCGATGCTGTCGCGAATGTGGAGCTCCTGTCACCGTCGTCTGTTGCGAATCTTGCCGGCCCGAGTTTGGTGATAATGGTGTTGGGGCTGGGTGGGCGGGCGATGTGATTGATGATGACGGTCCTGAGAAGGTAGTGGTTGTTTGAGAAAAGCGACGAGTGTTGTGCTGACCCTTGTCCGTGGTCTTTGACACGGGAACAATTTCGTTCAGAGGATGAAAGACTGTCGCCGAGCCACTCATGTTCGAAAGGCAAAGCCTAAGAATAATCAGCTGTTAGTGTCGCCGGAATCGAATGTGCTGAAACTGCCGACTGGAAGGGTTTCGACTACCTACCTCCCAGAATCCCTCAGAGCCGGGCGGTAAGTGGGTAGGCGTGCCTTGAAAGGGAGCGAGCAAGGCCGAGCACAAGGTTTGGTGATCACCGCGCCCGACTAGGTAGTCCTGAATCGTCGCACTCTCTTCTTGCCGTACCACAAACCAAAGGATAAGGTAGGCGACGGACTATTGCATATTTCGGTCCAGGGTCTACCGTACCGTATATTCCAAGAAGGTTAGGGTGGAGGAACCCCGGCAAGCTTTTGTCCTCGAAGTGAAAGCGTGATCAGCTTAGCCGTTGCTAGGAGATTGTGAATGACAATGCTTCAAGATCGCAGTAAAAAGCCGATAATGATGACAATGGCCGACAAGTCTGCCCCGTCAAGAAGCTCTCGTCTCCACCAGACGAGAGTCAAAGGTATGGTCAAGTACCTCCCGTTTCCATACACTTCGTATTGCCCAACGGATCACACGTAATTCGGGCAGCTCGAGTGTTTCCGCTTTCCAAAGTTCAAGAACGTGGGCCAGGCTCTGGAGGGTTGGGCAGGCAAGGCAAGGCAAGGCAAGGTCGGTAGTGAGTGAGTGAGGACAATATCGTCGTGCAAGGGCTCTTCTATACCGTAGGTAGGTAACAGGTATGGACGGAGTAAGGTGGCTGTTCGATATAAGTTTTGAATCTTTTATCTGGCCGAAGCTGTACCGTATTTTTGTTGTGGATGTCAATACTTTACAGTCGGGATATCGGCTACTCGCTTTTCATCGCTCCTCGGTAGCTTGTTGAATGAAACATGGACTTTATAGGTAGTTCAGTACTTTATTCAAACCGTTCACCGTTCACCATACACCATTGACCTACCTAGGAGGTAGTCAGGCAAGGCAAGGTGAGATGTCGGCTTATATACCATAATAATAATATGATATGATATGGTGGACTTTGTACTCTAGGCTAAGCGTGGTGTAATGCCACTGGCATCGTTGACCGTTCGTTCCATCTTAGGATGACTGCAGCGGAGTGAAATGGTACAGTTAGGTGACGAAGCTTCACGCGGACCAGAAGCCAATTTCTTTCGCAAAACTCTGCACATATGATGCCGGTCTACTTCGTACGGCCGAAACTATGTTACAGACAACCTGTTGTGATCTTTCATGGTGCAATGTTATGGCGAAAGGATCACCACTGATATTGTTGTCAGCAATAATGGTGGCAGCTGCCCGGCGTGTGGGAATCGACGCCGAGTAATCTCCGTATGCAGAAGATTGATACTTGCATGCAATCCTGTACCCAGTCTCTACTCCATAACCTCCACCGACTTTGCCTCGCAGCTGAAGCTGTACGCAGTACATTCACTCAGAATCTTCCTTCCTTCATCCTCGAGCCCGCATCTGGCGGGCTGGCCGAGCTGATGTGATCAATTGCTTGTGCTTACAGGTCGTGTCTGAACCTCGAAAAGTTCTCCAAGTGGATGTTGACGCCTGAAAGGCTACGCGATAGCCCTGCCTACAGTCACCGCTCCGTGGCGGTAAAAAGCGTTTCAGCTGAGCCCTTCAATAGGTAAGGTAAAGAAGCCGAGCAGGTATTTGTATACTACCTCTTCATACATCAGCTCAAACACACGCAAGAGCGAAGGAAAAGGCAAGGCAGAGAGGAAGGATGGATTGTTTTCTTATGCGCCCGAGTGGAGCCACTGTGGTCGAGGAGTCGAGAGGTCGTTTGATCCCTGCCTGCCATGCGACGACGGCCATGTGTTCCACGCACGCAATCATCAATCATTGGCTCGTCCGATGCAGTCGCCTCGTGCAGCCGCCACTCTAAGGGACGCCAAATTCTGACACAGTTCGGCAAAGAGCGAAGGATAACTGACGAGGAAGGTGTAGCCGTCCAACAGTAGTACGAAGTAGTACGAAGTAGCCAAGTATGTAATAATAATACCAAGCGTCAAAGAAAAAGCTTTGTGCAGTTGAAACCAAACCTTGCGAGTCAAGGTAACTGTCTTGCGACTGCTGAGAGCGATTCATCTGACTAGGGTAGTATTGCTGGAACCCTTGAGTGCCTACTAGGGCTGCAGGTCTTCGGGTTCAGGAATAATGATGGTGATGCTCATATGCAACCTTTGATGCACGCACTCGTGTACATACAGTATGAGGAGGCAACGGAAAGAGAGACGGGGGTTTGAGTAGCAACCGTTGCACCGGAAAAGCAGGGTGGTCAGCTAAGGTTCAGGTTGTGCTGTGACCAAAACAGGTTAGGGTGCTTTATCGTTTAGGTTGGGACACCATTCCCACGTGTCAATTTAGCTCCGGGCTAGTGTTCTGTACTTGGCTTTCGCCTGGCGCTGCCCGTCACTCCTTTAGGTAGTACCTTACCTGATACCTGCCTAACTACCTTAGGGGAACTCGCTGGTTTCCTGAAACACTATAATCACCGTTTTAATGGCAGCAGTGAGTTCTTTAGTAGTTAATATGTAATCCAATTCAAAACACTACACTAACATCATTCTGAAGCAATGCTCAGCACTTAATCAGCATTGAATCTGCACTGAAAATATACATCGACATGCTCTTGACACCAACAGCGTTATTATACCGTTTCCTGGAAACACTAGCTTCCGGTAAGGTAGGTTATCTAATGTATTTGTACCTAAAGTGATGTAATTCAGTTACATAACTTATCTGCACATACTGTAACTCCTTACTGTATTTACTTCATGGATGTACCTCAATCTCCGAAGGAACGATTCAGATCTTGGCTGGTGTGGCCTTGGCGACTCCTTAATCCTTACCACCCACGTGTTGCGTTGCCACAAGATACATGTATATGAAGGTACGAAGTAACCATGTGGCAAACATGCTCCGTTGCAAGGTTCCGGGAAGGTGCGCGGATTTGTGTTGCTCGTAGGGGTATGATAAGATTGCCTAACGTTACCTTACATAAGGAGATTTACCTTTTCTGGTCTTACCTTACTCACGGTACATACATACTAGTACTGCACACGTGTTCTCACGAACACTTTTACATCCATGCGATAAGGTAAGGAGGTAACTTATGTACCTGTAGGTTAGGTATGGCTTCAACGTTTAGACTTTCCTTTTCTCCGGGAATTGCGGCTCCTTCCTTGCTGATCTTTGGAGTCGCTTCATGGTGTGACGATTTCGTGACTGGCGTGCTCGACTGTAGAAACACTGGGCTGTTCTTGTACGCTACAAAGTTTGTAGATGTCATAAACCCAGAATATATGCGGTTACACTTCCTGTGTACGGTAAGGTAGAGGGTCATCATCATCCTCGTACACGCCTTACATAAGGTAACTTTAAGGTAGCTCGGAATGAGGTACCTTAGTACACATGTACTGAAGCTAGATGCAATGCCGATCTCTCGAGCATCTCAGGTTGATTAATATCGAGATTCCGAGACCGGATATCGACATGTTTGTATCTCCAGAGCTGCGGGACCATTATCTTATGGTGCACACTCTGTAGATCGGGGCGTGATAGGTAACATTACTTCTCTGCGAGATTCTGCGCCCACCCTTGCTGCTCCGCGATAACGGGAGGCTACGGTACTGCTATTGACCCGAATCCTACCTTAGCTGGTTGAAGATCTCGGTCTCTGGCCTATGCAGTGCATATTGTACCTCGATCGAGAGTCGGACGAGATGATGGATCTCGCCCAACTGGAAAAGCGTTAGCAAACGTCCATATCATATTCCACCCTTTCCCCTAGTGGGTGAATTCCGGAGGAAACCATACCTGGTATCTCGTGCGTATTCTGCGCCCGTCCCAGGCTGGAGCTTTGGAAGACGGGAAGATTGGAAGATTGGAAGATTGGAAGATTGGAAGATTGGAAGATTGGAAGATTGGAAGATTGGAAGATTGGAAGATTGGAAGATTGTTGGTGAAGCCGTCTCACTTGATTGTCGTCACTATCGTTCAAATCTCTTTGCACCACTTGGCCATCGTATGATGCATGCCAGGTACACTGGGAAGAATCTCTTCCAGCCCGACGTCGACACGATACATTCTCCCCATCCTCCCGACATCTCTCGTGCCAATGCCACCGCCCGCTCCAGTCGCGCCAGCAGTAGTCGAAAGGAGCCCGGTGACCGGTACGATAAGCTCATATTGCGCTAGCTTCTCCCACGCGCCCAGACTCACCTCCCTTCCCCAAACCTTCGAACCAGCTCCGATGGCTGCAGCACCAGATGCCGACGACTGCACTCTCACACGAGACGCCAACGTTTGATGTTCGTCGTATGCCAGGTTGAAATTGCACGTGTCCGTGTCCAACAGAAGGTCAAGCCGTGCGGCAGCTATCAAGAGTGCCAACTCGAGCTCACCGAGGCCTTCGAGGATGTGGAGCTTGGATTCGGGGGCGAACAAAGCATTCTGTGCGAGGTCGATGCCAGTCGGTAAGGAGTGCCGAGAAAGCTGACTGATAGGGATCAAGCATGCCGTGAAGAATTCCTTGACCGACTTTGTGCGGTAGAAAATCGATTGGACAACGTGCTTGAAGACTGGATCTTCTCGCCATAGGCTCTGATAGTAGAAACGCGTTAGTATGATCTGTAGAGCGAGAGTGGGAGCAGACCCCACATCTACGTGTTGTCCCCACAAGCCGACGACCGGTGCAATACTGCCGTCATGTGATAAAGGGTCACTCGGTAGCCTTCCGTAGGCTCCAAGTACATCCTCATCGTCAACCACCAAAGCTGTTTTGCATATCTTCCAAAAATCTGGTAAGGTCTTAGGCAGAGATAGATGCACGAAGCGATGGCTGAAACGGCTCTTGACTCTTTTCTCCAGGCTCTCGGCCACATCAATCTTAGTAGTAAGTCCGAGGACGGCGATGGGCGCTTTCCGCGACTGCGCGATGTCAAATAAATTATAAAGAAGGGTCTGCCTCGGATGAGAAGTGAAAAGATCGAACTCGTCTAAGATGAAGATCACGGACTTCGCTGTCTGGTCCGAGTCACTCTCTGCAAGCTCACCAGGGTGTGACAGCAACGCCAAGAGTGAGGAAAGGGTGTCTGCGTAACTGCTCGTCTTCGTGTTCGAGTCATCTTCCACTTCCATCTCGCGGTTGAGTTGCCTCCAGATCTCTCGCAACGCCAGTTTGTCGTCGGTATGGAAGAATCCATTGAGTCGGACCACATGGTAGTCATCCTTGTGTTGGAGAGCCAGATCTGAAAGGACGTTCTCTACCAGAGTCGTTTTCCCACTGCCCCTTGCGCCAATGATGACCATTGAGTTTCCCTCGCCGGCGATAACCGTTTGCTCCACGAGCTGGTGCACCTTTGTATACTCCTCCTCGAGCCCGACCAGCCACAACCTCTTGATGCCATTCAATCTCCCTAAGATGTACTCTTTCAATGCGTGTAGCTGGTGAGTGGAGGTATTTTCTTGCCACAGAGTTGCAAGAGAGCCTGTAAAATCGTCAACAGAGTCAATGTTGGGTAGATGAGCAGGTGAGTACCTGGCTTGAGGTTTGGCGTGTCCATATCCATAATTACAGTCGTTGGCACTGAGTGTTCACAGTCTCGGCCGCTCCACCAGTTCATCCATTGCTGGCAGCTGCCATTATGTACTGAGCAACATTGCACTGCGTCTCAATGAGTGTTGTATCACGCTCTCATGTAGGTGTTTGTTGACAAAAGTACAGGGTCCTATGCGGCTCAAGTATTCTACGAAAGGAGACTAGCTCTTAGCTACCCTTACCGAGCACCATATATTATAGCCAGGGCTTTTCGCTCTCTTTTACAGTTTCAGGTCGTAAATGAATGCTGGGAGACTCCTCTTGGTATCGCTTATTGTCTCGGCACTCATTTATTATTGACGACCTAGAACTGTACTACAGCTATACAAAGATGTCCTCAGACGCGGCCAGGCTTCTTCTGAGCCACATTCAGCTTCGACGCAACACTGCAAAGAGCGGACAAGCATCAGCAGACGGTATGTCCAAGAATCATTGGCCGAAGGGCTGTCCTTACCAATCCTCGGAGCAGCCGGATGTGTTATATAGGGCCCAAGGTGCAGTAATGCCGTAGAGATTCTCTCGACTGGGGTTAGTCGTGACTGAAGACATGAGATCTTCTTCAATCGTGACCGCCTCCCGGTGGAAAGACTTTAGAATCTATTTGATGCACAGACTCGTATCTTTCGTGATCGTTTCGCTATTTTGTAACATGTCTTAGGGCATGGATCATTCCGACTCGTCTGATTTTGTTGACATAACCTCGTTTCATGTCATCTCCCTGCTATGTTTACTAACTCCTTTGATCCAACCTCACGTTTCCAATCCTACATCACCGCTTGCATAACCTCAGGCCTTGTCCTCGGGTCAGCTTGAATCCACAAAGCATTTCTCTCCTCCGCATCTACGTCTCGGAGGCTGTCAATCTCTATGATATCTTTCATTCGTTGACTTACCTACACTCACATCTCATGGTATCAGTCTACAAAGTTAAGTTCCGTCTGAAGCTTTACCGTCCGTTCTCCTTACATATTCATTCTCCTACCTCCTACCTACTCTATCCAAATTACCTCACCTGGTCTTATAGAGCGCAGAGCAATTCACAGGGTCCTCACATCGTCAAGTACGCTCTTACTACTGAGAGCTCCCTTCTTTCATCTTACACCAACTCGAATCTATCAACCAGTCTGATGTCTGCACCTATTCACTACTTCATCACCATCTAGACGAATCAGACCTCTGATTTGAGCATCTATTCACTCATTAGGGCTAAAGCCTACAGCACTTTCTTTACGAGGTATGCTAGCCTTCCCATTTCATCATCCTCAACTCTACCTATCATTTCCCTGCCACTACCTACTGAGTACCATATTCTTGATACATTGTTATATCTGCGTCATCTCTGCATTTCCACTTGCCTTCTTCTACAGTACGTCTCTACCATAACTTTCTTAACCTGATCAACAACTCCCAACGTTCAGTCGAACCTCATCTTTCAAACCCAGGCCGTATCAATACTGAAGAAATTAGCAAGATCCACTGAGCTAGGTTGCACGTGTCTTTCCGTGAGCATATCCTCACTTCCTCTTGCCTTGCGCTCATAACGGTGTCTGACCACCCCGCTAACCTCTTTCTTGTCTCTCAGAGTTATTATTGATCTCTACAGCTCTCAGACTCGCCACGGCAACATGTCTGGTTACCGACATGGCCATAGGTCGAGCGACCGAGAAATAGACCGTCATGGTCGAGACGAAAGGGAGAGATCCCCGGCCAGACGCGATCGCTCAGGTCGGGAACGTCGTTACGAGGAAGAAGTTCACGGCGGTCGTTACGGACATCCCCAAGAGCGGTATGGCGGTAGACATGAGGGGCAGCGCTCCACAGTTCCTACCACAGTTCCAGTTCCGACTGGAGGTCGCGAATTAGTTATGAAACCGCCCCCAATGTCAGGTACAGCAGGCATACAGGTTCTACTGAACGTGAACTTTTTTGAGATTCAAAGTCTTCCAATACGGAAGACTTTCTCCTACGACGTGAGTAGCCCCAATCATGGATTCGCATGGCAAAGATGCTGACACTGGCTTCCAGATGAGGCTCCGAGTTCCTGAGTCTTCACAACGGCGAGGCAGCGAAAAGGTTACGTCGATGCAACAGGCCAAAGTGTTGATGCATGAGGCCGTAAAGAGCTTTTGGGGGGACGATTTCGTCTTTGATGGTAAGGTTTGACCAGGCCGCATTACGAGAGTCAGACGGCTGACAATCGAAAGGTGTTTCGACGGCCTGGTCCCCACGAGAACTTGTCGAAGTCGGCGAAACCATCTCAACAACAATTGAGCTAGAGGGACATAGTCCAGAAAGGCCGAACCAGATTGACATTGCAATTCGCAACAATGGCCTACTGAATATCAGATCGCTGGTTGAATATGTCCAAAATAGGAAGGTTGAGCTGGACTACATGGCCAACTCAGGCATTGAACCACTCATAAGGTGGCTGAACGCAGTTTTCCGGAAAGATCCCGCGTCTCGGTTTGTTTGTCGACCCCGCTCAAATGCGTTCTTTGAGCGAACCCCGTCGACTTGCTTGGAATTACAAAGCACGGCTGGTCTGCTTGAGGCCATTAGGGGCGTCTTTCAGACAGTCCAGATACGATTTGGGCGCCTGGGCCTCAATGTTGATACGTCAACATCGGCATTTTACGTACCAGACAAAAACCTAATCGATCTAGTTCATGGTCTTACTGGTTTGTCCCCTAGAGAGGATGTCCAAAGGTGGTTTTCTGGCAATCAAGCGCAATTCAGACAGACTTGCCAACGCCTGGAGGGGCTTTTTGTCAATGTCAGGCATTTGAGTCCTGGTCGAAACGCGCGAAAATTGAGAATTCTGCGTCTAAGTCCTGGATCGGCTCATGATACAAGTTTCAATGAAAGAAAGGTCACCGGAGAAGAAGTACCCACAACAGTGAGCACGTAAGTGCATCAAAGTTTCTCCACTCTTACACCATGCTAACGATCAAAGCTACTATGGGCGGAAATACTCATTACACCTTCGATATCCACAGCTTCCACTCGCTGTAACTAATCTCGGCTTATTTCCACTTGAGCTATGTTACACATCGTCTGGAGAGAGGTATAAGGAACAACTTCAGGGGGCAGAAACCGCTGATTTCATCCGCTGGGCAACAGCACCAGCATTTGTCCGCTCACAACAGATCCTTGCCAATGTGGAGAAACTCCACTGGCACGAGCTAGCCACGCCGAAAGCATATGGTCTATCTGTAAAGCCATCAATGCTAAAGGTTGCAGCTCGCATACTTCCATCACCCAACCCTATCTATGGTGTTGGTAGTGACATGAGGCCCCCGATTTTAGGCAGCTGGAATCTGCGAGACAAGCGGTTTTTGCAGCCAACATCAATCCGCTCATATGGTCTCTTGTATCTGCCAGGAAGCCGAGCGATTGGTGATCATCAACTGCAAGAGTTTATCAGATCCATGCAGAGTGGATTGGCCAACGTTGGGATGACAGTACCAGCACAACTGCCGGCCTACCTGAAAGGAAATCCTCAAGGAGACCTGAAGCAAATTATCACGGAGCTTTTGGCGAAGACAGCCTCTGCTTTTAAGAGAAAGGCGGACCTCCTCCTCATCCTGATCCACTCCTCCCAAGAGAAGCTCTATAGGGCGCTCAAAAATATTTGTGATGTACGCCTGGGTGTGTCCTCACAAGTTATGCAAGTCGAGAAAGCCCTAGGTCGAGGCCAACCCCAGTACATTGCTAACATTGCGCTGAAAGTCAACGCGAAAATGGGGGGGCTTAACTCAAGGATTTCCGAGCCACTCTTCCAGGATCAGAAGAGGCGCTGGATGATGATGGGAGGAGATGTCACACACCCATCTCCTGCTCAGCTACGGATGAACCCGCCACCACCATCCTTCACAGCTATCAGTGGGTCGTACGATCGGGATTGCTGCTTGTTCTCCTCAATTACTAGCGCACAAGGGGCTAAGGAGGAGTTAATTGGTGATCTCGCCGTCATGACAAAAGAGCTTATTGAGCGTTTTCGTATTCAGCAAGATGGCCGGCTCCCCGAGTCCATTCTTTACTGGCGCGACGGAGTGAGTGAGTCTCAATTTCAGCAAGTTCTCGGGGTAGAAGTGGCAGCACTCAAGGAAAGCTGCCTCTCGTTTGGCATCAACCCACCGAAAATCACGGTCATCTGTTGCGTAAAGCGACACCATATTCGTCTCTTCCCCCTAGATCGGGGTGACGAAAACGGCAACTGTCCTCCCGGGACGATTGTCGAAAACTCCAGCGGACACGATTTTTGTGAGTAACCCCATATGCATGGGCTCTTCTCAGAGGCTGACCGGAAAAGACCTTGTCTCGCAAGCAGTGCTGCAAGGCACCGCTCGTCCCACGCGGTATCTGGTGCTGTTGGATGAGAACAAGTTATCGGTAGATGACTTTCAGCGCCTCACAAACAACCTATGCTGGAATTACGCTCGTGCTACGAAAGCTGTCGGCTTAGTGGTAAGGACTCTCCGACATAGAGCGAGCCGGAAGATCTGACTAACTACCCAACTAGAGCCCCGCGTATTATGCACACCAAATTGCGGAGCGTGCACGAATTCATCTGTCCGAAGGCCAAGATGGAACGTTATATCTTCCACAAGTGCACGAAAACTTGAAGTATAAGATGTACTGGCAGTGATCTGCGCTTCGTCCCGCAAGCTCCCAATCGATGCTCAGGCTTCCCGTCCGCTTATGATTTCGGAGGGAAAGGCGTGGAAGTCCTACGGAGAGAGGCTTACTCCGTGCGCCTTAGTCCACTATTCTTCGCATCTCCGAATTTGACTATTTCCCGTGGGTTTCAAATACCACAATCCTGCCAGAAAAACGTTTTTGCCGGTTTCAGCGCTCATAGATACACCGCTTGCACTTACATACACCGAAATTGGAACTAAATCCCTTTACACCGCTACTCGTGGCGTGTTATCAACTTGTATTTGGCAAAAGCTTCCACGTCTGTTTCTCCTTTCGGTTTTTTGAAGCGATATTATACCTCAAGCACGTTAAAAAGGAGCGGATGGTCTCCCAAGATGAGCCCAGTCCGTCAACAATCTTGCAAACGGCATTCGTTGCTCTACATCTTTTCAAGCTATCTATCTCTTCGTTCGTTGAATTTTTGGCATGTTCAAAAAGCTCTGGCACCAGATGAGAATGCAAGGTCTCTCTTAAATCTCTTCGTCTACACTTTGAATTGCTATGCAAGGCTCTGGTTAGTGGCTCTTTACCGGTCCCGTCGCCGAACTTCCACTCTGGAGCCAACCCTATAATAGTGAAAGGAGCTCCAGAGCTTTAGATGTCTTCACCACGTATGTCTATCACGCTGCTCATCATGACACTCACATGTCCTTGCACTGCTCCTCCATACCATACACAATCTCACCTTGGAGGCGCTCCACCGAATAGTCATCGCCTGATTGCCTACGGAGAAACCCATGCCACCTTCCTCATGATATTGCATTCACTGTCTGGGTGTCCCAGACTTACATATAATCATGACACGCTCCAGAGATGACGAACGACACCAATCCCACACAGCAGCCTTGCATGACTAGAGTCCGGGAGGCCTCCACACGCGTTAACCGGGAATCCTGCTATGCCATCCACCTACATATCCTGACTAACAGTCACAGCGGGTACCCGTTTCATTCATCCCATGTAGACATCCTCTGTCCCTCAGTCTTTCGGCCCTAGCCAAAAGATGCATTGTATGTCACGGTCGATCAGATACTTTGATCAGCCCATTCGAATCCATATTACCATTCGCAGCCCACATCTTCCCACACCCCTCCACAGCATTAGGCTAAGTATATTACTGTTGTAGGACCCATCATACCATTACCTACTTTCTCTGTAATCACCAGAACCTCTTGCGAGTCAAGCGAGATTGACTTAATTAGGGCTTCGAAGCGCTATCCGGTACATCTCACAAGTAGCCCGATCTGCTGTACCTTACAGTCGAAAGCCCATCTCCTAAATAGCCCGGCTGATAAATCCACATAGCCTCCCCACATCGCAGCAATGCAACCCTTTTGCCCGCTCGTCCCCTTGTTCTCAACCAGCTCCACGGCATCCTACCTACGGCGCGCATCACTCCACCGTCTAAAAAGCAGACGCAACCGCGAAACTGAGCAACGGCCCCCTTCGCACGACTGGCTCCCCAGCACCGCAACCGAAAGGCAAGGCGCACCGGTCCTTAGCCAAAGCCTCGCCCTCTCCTCCCCACCGCAATACCGCACCTCACAACAGACAGACAGACAGCCACGCACACCTCCTCCCCACCAATGACACCGTGCCAGACAAGACTCCCTCCGTCGGGAATGCTCCCTTCATGCCCTAACACTCGTCCCGAGCCGAGCCCCGGCTCGCGGCTCTACTGCCACCGCTCAAAGAGACCAGCCGATATCACAAACCAGCTCTGTCAGGGCACCTTGAAATCTGTTCCCAATTCTGTTACTGAGAACTTTGTTGGGTTCTTGCGTACTCAGTCATCTCTTCCCCCCCTGCTCTCTCTCTGTCTCTCTCACAAGACACTCACGCCCACCCCGCCCACCACATCCACACACACCCACGGGCTCGTCTATCACCGCCTCCGCCTCCGCCTTCATGCTCGCTAGATAGACCCTTCCCTCCTCAAGTCCGCACCTGCGGAACCGCAACAGCAGGCGCAACTAGCCAGCCCCATCCACCCACACAGGCCCATGGCGGATAGAGAGCGTGAGAGAGAGGAGCGTTCTTGAGTGCACCCAGGCGTTCGCTACCCTACCCATGCCCGCCGTGATGCTGAGGAAGCTGCCCTCGTGCCGTCCGTGGGCGGACGTGTGGTTGCAATGCACAAGTGTGGATGGACTTGTGCGAGTTTCGGTCCGCTGGGCGGTATCGAGACGCGATACGAGACAAGACAAGAACATGGTCCGCTACGAAGGTAGAGGGATGACCATAAGCCGAGAGGTCAGGAAGGGCATTGGCGAGGTCTGGGCTGTATTGTTGAAGTAAGTAAGGCAAGTCTAGAAGTGCGGGATAAATTGCCGAGGTGTAAGGAGGGTCAGGTCACATGAAGCATGCATGTGGATAGGAACAGTGAGTGTATCAAGTATAAATAATAAATCTATAAGACCAAGGTAAGGTAACAAGCGTGTGAAGGTATACCAACGCCAACATCCACCAACGCCGTCAATCGAGAGAAAAAGCTCGCTGCAGCCGCTTCGTAAATGTCCATTACTCCCCATCCACTCCACCAAGTAATTCCCCGCTCAACGATCCGCCTGCGGCGTCTGATACATATTCCTCAAATAAACCGCATCCATCGGCGGACACGCGACGTCCGCCCCACCAACCGCCGCCAGCGCCTCGAGCGTCCTCGTCGAGTCGAGCGCAAACATATTATGGCCCTTGAGGAAATACTCGCGGATGACATTCCACCGCAACTGCTCCTTCTCGTCGCGGGTGGGGATCAAGCTGAGCCAGGTATCCCAATGGACCATCTTGCCCCGCTTGCTATCACTGCGGACGTTGCCGATGATGGCGGGCAGACTCTTCAGCGGCAGCGGGTGCGGGTTGGTGATGTGATAGATGGCGGGCCCCTCTCGCTTGACGGGCGCGTGGGTGGAGAGGTAGTAGATGGTCGAGGCGAGGTAGTTGACGGGGATGAAGTCGATGGTGAACTCGATCGACGGGGTGCCGAATTCGGGCACGGCCCCGGATTCGATCATCGTCTGGACCATGCGCCGGAGGAAGTCGTCGGCTGGCTCGGACACTTTGGTCAGTGTGCTGGCCGAGATGGCGGAGGCGCGATAGATGGAGACGGCGAAGCCGCGGTCGGCGGCTTGGTTGAAGAGCATCTCGGCGACCCAGCGAGTCTTGAAGTAGCCTTGGTCGGGTGTCTCCTCCGGTGAGAAGTGGGAGATCCTCTCCTCGCTGGCGATGATCTTGTCGTGTGTGCGTTTGGAGGTGTTCCAAGTCTGGAGGTGGGGTACGCTGAAGGTTGACAGGTAGTTGATTTGCGTGAGCCTCGATCCATAGCTAGCCAGCTCGATGACGTCGAGGACTGCTTGGACGTTGACGCGTTTGAGTTCATTGTACGACTGCAAGAGAGAGACTTGCGTGCCTGCATGGAAGATGGCCTGGATGGTCTCACCTAGTCTGCGGAAAGCACCATCCGACAGACCAAAGTGCGGTTCGGCGAGAGAGCCGGGGACGTAACGTATCCTAGCGGATAAGGTCTCTTCGGTCAAATTGGGAGCAAGAAGTCGATATTGTTGAAAGTTCTGCAAAAGCTGCCCCGGATGAATAGGAGCACTGATACCAAGAACGTGAATAGTCATGGTGGTGCTGGCGGACAGGAACGACGCGAGCATATGAAGACCGGCGAAGGAATCAACCTAAGAGTCGTGATTAGCACAATTCACGAGAAGGCAGGTGCGGCTGAACTTACCCCTACAAGAAGTATATCAGATATATCTGAGCCACTCTGCCTCCATGTCCCGAATTTCACCATGTAGCGACTCTCGTTGGGCAACCTGATCTCGTCGGCCCATTTGAGTTTCTTATCTTCGATCTTGGCACCCTCTAGGCCGACTTCTTGGAGCTTGTCGGTCAGCGCGCGGAAGACTCCCATAGGTGTAGGTGCTTTAAAGAGCTCAGAGAGCGACACACTAGTCTTGAAAGTGCGCTTGAGTTTTGCTTGAAGCCTGAGCACAACAATGCTCTGCCCGCCAAGTTCGAAGAAGTTGTCCGAAGCTTCGACTTCATGTGATTCGGGAAGTTTGAGGACTTCCTTGAAGATTTGAATGATAGCCTTCAGAGTGTTTGCGTCCGCATCCCGGATGACCGATGACTCCTTGCCGTCTTCGGCTGAGCCCATAGCAGGATATAAAAGATCCAAGTCCCTGTTCAGAAGGTTCTGTCGGTCGACTTTTCCGCCTATTGTTACTGGGAGGTTGGTGAGAAACTGATATCCGTTGGGCAACATATATGAGTTCAGCTGCTGCGCAAGTTTCTTGTGTAGCTCAGTTACAAATGTCCTCTTCTGGACCAAGTCGAGAGACTCTTGGGGAACGAGGTAGGCAATGAGTTGCCTGTCGTCGGTGAACTCGGGAGACTCGTTCTGCGTGCTTCTCGCTACCACTGAGAGGTCGACAAGTTTTGGTCCGTTGTCCGACGCTGCTCGGAGATAGATTTGATGCTCTACTTCACCCAGGTCAATCCGGAAGCCTCGTAGCTTGATCTGCTTGTCGCCGGCAATCCGGCCGTGGAATTCCAACTGGCCGTCGGCTCGGAATCGCCCTGTATCCCCGGTCCTAAACATTCTTGTCCAGTTTCTTGCACGGTCGTCTGGTGAGCAATAAGGATCTTCAAGGAAGGACTTTGCATTGGCTTGTGGTCTGTTCAGATATCCAGCACCCACTTGCGCACCACCTACGCAGATTTCGCCCACTAAGCCTGCAGGAAGAGGTTGCCGACGAGAATCAACGATGTAATGGCGACAGTTTGCTAGAGGGTAGCCGATAGGAATGTTGAGGTTGTCAGTGTGAGGATACTCGACCTTATGGATGGACGTCTGTACGACCAGTTCGCACGGGCTCCATGTGTTGTATATTGTGGCAGATGTCCCAAGATCGTAGAAAGCCTTGACCATGCGAACTGGTAGACGCTCGCCGGCGAAGAATGCTGTGCGATACTTGTCGCAGTTGCGAAGTGCATCCGCTGCACGATCCAAGAGCAGCGCGAACTGGGTTGGAGTGAAGTAAGTGAATGTGATACCAACCCGTTGCATAAACTGCGCAAGTTGCAGTGGATCTTTCCGGATCTCAGATGCTGCGGCGCAGACCACGCCACCAGAGGTGAGTGCAGAGAATATCTGTGCAACGGACAGATCAAAGCAAATAGAGTTAGAGAAAAGGAACTTGTCATCCGAGCAAAAGCCATAGTCCTTCTGTAGAGTACTTAGCATTTGCTGCGTGTTCGATTGTGTCAAGACCACGCCCTTGGGTTTCCCGGTGCTGCCCTATTTCGCCTTGTGTTAGAAGACGACGACTTGTGCTCGAGAAGATGACTTACTGAAGTGTATATGGTGAAAAACGGGTCTGTGGGAGAGGCAGTCTCTAGGGAAATCATCCTCTCCTCGTACTCGAGGCTGGAAATGTCAATGACACGGGGTGAGATCGTTGTTTTGTAGGCCACCTGAGCGCTAACGTCCTCCAAACCCTTCCCTGAGAGGATGATGGCAGTATCTGAGTCCTCGGCCATGAAAGCAAGTCGTTCGACGGCAAAATCGGGGTCAAGCGGTACGAAGCCACAACGGCATAGGAGTATACCTAGCATTGCAGCAATTGCTTCAATGCCTGGCCTTGATAGTAGACCAATGTACTGCCCTGGAACCACACCAGCTTCTTGCAAAGCGTATCCAATCTTTTGTGCCTTGTTGGTGAGTGCTCCGTAAGATATATCTTGACCGTCTGAAGTACAGATAGCCTTCGAATCCGGGGAGGCCTCTGCGTTGCTGAATATCTTTTGTAGAACGCTAGTCTCGTTCCAAGGGTTCTGGGTGAAACCCGTGTTCCAGAATTTCGTTTTCAAGACCTCGAGCTCCTTAGGGCCGCACATCTCAATTTCCGAGACAGACTGGCGGTAATCCTTGACAGTACTGGTGATGAAAGTCGAGAAGTTGTCCAAAAATCGAGCCATTTCGTCCTCGCCATAAAGCGTGGTGGAGTACTCCAACCGGAAGCCCAGACCCTTGTCATCTTCAAGTGCTTCCAAGTTGAGCTCACAAGCTGTGGGCATGTCCTCAGTCACGAGATCATGGATTTCGAAGTCTCTCGTGGAGTACTTGGGGATCTTTCCGTGTGTCTGATAGTTGATAACCACCTGGCCCAGTGGGAAGCAGCTGGAGTCCTTTTCGTTCCCGATTGAGTCGACAATGGTGTCGAAGGGAATTTCGCTATGCGCCATCGCCTCCAACACATCATCTTTCACGGCAGTGAGAAGATGATCAAAGCTAGTGTCGCAGTCATTGGAGCATCGGATGGGGATCATATTCACGAAGAAACCAAGCATGTCTTCTAGATCAGGATGTGGGCGGTTGCCGTCAATCATGAGTATTGTCAGATCCTTCTCCTCAGTGTAGCGGTAATGGAAAGATCGGAAAGCTGCAAGCAGAAACTGGAAGGGTGTTGTCCCGGTCGCATTGCAGATACGCTTCATTCGGTTCAGTACCGGCAGCGCGAGGTGTGATCGGTGGATGGCTCTCTTGAAGTCGTTCTGTGGTGGCCTCTCCGCTTTTGCGAAAGGGAGTAAGGGCCCCGCCATAGGTGCACCCTTGAACTTTTGCTTCCAGAATCTGATGTGCGGCTCCATGGATGATGACAGAAGGCGATCGTTATGCCACACTGCAAAGTCGGAGTATGACAGAGAAGGAGCAGCAATTAACTGGAGTTCTTCTCCACCGGACGAGAGTGCGTCGTAGATGGGCATGAACTGGTCCAAGAAAGCTTTGGAGCTACCGCGATCGATGGAGATGTGGTGGAATATGGTCACGAGAGCATATTCAGACTCGGCGAGTTTGACGAGGGTAGCTCGCATAACTTCTCCTTCTTCGATGTCTAGCTCATGCTTGCCCAGTAGCGCAATGAGGGCATTCAGTGCAACCTCGGGTTCTGCTCTAGATGAGTAGTCCTCGAAGTCAACGTCTGCGGCGTAGTCGTCCAGGACAGTTTGTTCAGGGTAGTCTTCGCCCTCGCAATACGCAGTCCTGAGAATTTCGTTGCGTTTCTTCATCTCTTGGAAAGCACCTCTCAGGTTGGCCAAGACTGGCTTTCCGGTAATACGACAGATGATCGGAAGGTTCAAGAACGACTTGTCGGCGACAAAGTTGTGTGAAAACCAGATACGTGTCTGGAAAGACGACATGGGAAGATTGGCTGGTTTGTTGATAACAGCAACTTCGTCGGAAAGGCTGCGCATAGCATTACTGCCATCATTGGCGCGGGCTTCCACGACCTCGGCGGCCGCAGCTCCAGCACTTTCTTTCGCATCGTTTTCACGACCGCTTCCGATCATGCCCACTGCTTTCGCCAGCAGCGCGTTGATCGTCTTTGAGCCCAGGATGTCAAACATGGCTACATCAACCCCAACAGCTTTAGCAAACCATTTCCTGAGTTCCACCGCTACCAAAGAGTCAAGACCGTAGGCGGAAAGCGGATTGCTTGGCTGGATCTGGTCAACATCGACTCCGGAGACAGCGGAGACCTTGTCGACGAACGCAGCCGTCAGTATTGAGGTACACTCAAGAGGAAAGTCGGCCGATCGAAGGGAAGCGTAAAGGTCCCGATGTCCGGCTGAGCTTTCTGAACCGCCGTTGAAGTCGTGATTAGCATATAGGTTTTGGAAAAGGGGTTTGTCGGCCCAGTAGAGGTCTTTTCTTGCAAGACTGATACCGGTGATGTTCTGATGCATGTCAAGTCCCCGTAAATTGGTACACATTCTGGGCTCGGCTGTGACCGCCTCTTCGATCTGGTATAGGAGCTCTTCTTCGCTGACGGGATCGTACCCGATACGCTCCATAGTTGCCTGAAGACCGGCAGTTTCGCTGACCGCACCGATTCCGACGATCATGCCAACATTCATTGTCGTTCCAGGGAGGCTCATATGGCGCCGATTTCGCATGAGCGCATCAAGGAAGGTATTGGCTGCCGAGTAGTTGGCCTGAGCCTTTGCCCCAACCATAGCCGAGCATGATGAGAAGCAGACGAAGAAGTCGAGCTTGCTTTTCAAGGTTGCCTTGTGCAGATTGTAGGTTCCCGCAACCTTCGGCCGAAGCGAAGTCTGCCAAAGCTGGTAACTCATTCTCTCGAAAGGAGTGTCTTGCAATATCATAGCGGCCTGGAATATCCCAGCAAGATCGGATCCGATGGAATCTATGCAAGATCGGACGGTTGCATAGCCTGAAATGTCACCGCAGTAAACGGACGTCTGAACTTGCCTCGCCTTGAGCCACTCGAGCGTGCTGGATGCCTCTGGTCGCCGAGCTCCAGATCTTGACAGAAATGCCAAACGTTTCGCTCCCCTCCTCACCATCCATTCGGCTAGAGTCCGTCCAAGACCACCAAGACCCCCAACAAGGAGGTAGATCTTTTTCGGATCGAACAGTGGAAGGTTCTTGTAAGTAGATAGTAAGACTGGAACCATATCGTCCTTGCTTCTCTGCAGAACGATCTTGTTGGGCGTCTCACTTGATTGTGCGACGCTGAACGCCTCCGTCGCCTCCGAATAAGGAAATGCAACGATGGGCTGTAGCGGTCTGATGATTCCATCTCGAAGAAGCTGGCAGCAATCTTTGAGAAGACGTGCAGCCAAAGGACGTTGATGTTCGTACATTCGGACCATATTGACGGAAGCAAAGGTTATGTTGTTGCGGAACGGTTCCATTTCGATCTTGGTGTTTTCATTGATGTCACGCGTCCCAATTTCGATGAATCGACCAAACGGAGCTACACAGTTCCATGTAGCATGTAGCAGCTCACTGGTTAGACTGTTCATAGCGACATCTACACCTTTGTTGTGAGTCGATCTCATGACAGCCTGTACAAAGGAAGAGTCACGGTTGGAGATGATTTGATCGTCGTTGACCGATAGGGTGTCCCTGATGAAACGACGCTCGTTTTGAGAGCCAGCTGTAGCGATTACGCTCGCCCCAATGTGCTTTTGTATATTGTCAGTTAGATTCTCGTCAGACTAGTAGGAGACATACCTGGGCAAGCTGTACAGCTATTTGGCCAGTTGCGCTACCAGCAGAATGGATGAGAACTGTCTCGCCTTTCTGTAGCCGTGCAACCTCTCGAAGTGAATAGAAGGCGGTGGTCAAGGCGATTGGCAGAGCGGCCGCAACTTCGAAGGATGTATCACCGAGGCGATGACAGAGGGAAGCGGGATTTCTCACAACCCTACGGTGAGCGCCTCGGCCAGGTGTCCAAGCCATGACCCTGTCACCAAGTCTGAAGTCATCATCACCAACCTTCTTACCCTTGCGCACTATCACACCGGCACATTCGTCACCTAACAAACGTAAGTGTCTGCTCATTCTCCAGGTAAAGTAGAAACGTACCTAATGCAGTAGCGACCACGGCACCGGTGCAAATAGCAATGTCTCGAGAGCCGATGGCAGAAGCGTGAACCTCAATCTCGACCTCATCAGCGGCAAGATCCGAGTTCAAAATTTCTTCATCACTTCTGTAGGCAAGTGAGTCTATCAAGCCAACCTTCTGAATCTCAAGAGCAAGCGACCCTGGCTGGTCAAAGGGCTCTAGCTTCGCTTCGTGGCCAACTCCGTTCGTCAGCTTCGAGTTAAGGCTGTCGTCAGCTTCTATCCGGGGAATGAAGATCTGTCCGTCGCGCTCCGTCAACTCATCTTCTCGGATCTGAGAGTCGAGAAGTTGCAAGATACGCCGGGACAGGTGATCGCTGTCGAAAGTCTGGCCAATATCAAAGGTCACTAAGCGTAACTGCTCATTTTCGCTGCGAGCAGTCCTTGCCAGACCAACGATAATCGCCTGCTCCGGTTTCGGAGAGTCCATTGTGGCGCCCTGTATTTGTAAGAAAACCATACCATTGTATAACAACCAAGAGTGTACTTACCTGCAACGCCCAGACAATGTTCTTCTTTCCTTCTGTGAGCATCTTCTTTACCACTTCGAACGTCGAGCTATGGTCGGAAGTTGTATCAAAGAAGATGTCCTCATCAAGATTTGCAAGAACCACTAAGTTCTCCGACATAGCAACATTGCCTTTGGCGACCTCATCGAAGGAAGTCCGATATACAAGACCATGAAACGCCTCCTCAAGTCGAGCGGCCACAGCATGAGTGTTTTTGGAGGCTTTCGAGGCCAGGAGTAGGCCGATCGGTCCTTGTATGGGAGCACTTTGGACATGCTTGCGCCAAGCAGAGATTTTGGAGTTATCAAAAATAGTCGCCATGTTCTCGATCTCGAGATTGACATTGTCTCGGATGATGAACCCTTCGGGTTTCAGGAACAGCTTGACGTCTGTGAAGGTGTTTTCACCAACCACGATCAAATCGTAGTCTTCGCCAGATGGTCTGCCGAACTCGATCAGTCCAGGCCATTCCTTCTCGATGGTCTCGAACCTCTCGGGCATGAAGTCCAAGAAAGAAAAGACCGTAAGTTTCCCAAACCGCCGACGCTCTTGTGATTTGCCACCAAGGTGACGCAAGAGGTTCCTGGTGGATTCTGGGTCCGATGTCAAATGGAGTATCTTGGTATCGGGATGCTGATGTGCAAAGATGTCCATGATGTCGGAGATGTTGTCGGATGGCAGCGAAGTGGCATAGTCACCGAGCAAGTCAAAGGCGGGTTGCCATCTGATTCGGAAGAATAGAGAACGTCCTGATCCGACTAAAGAGGAGCTGTCTCCTAGTGCGGTGCACTCCAAGCCCTGCATGTCAATGAGCAGTTGGTTAGACGTTTGAGAATGTATGCGCAGGTTAGCGACGGCTACACGGGAACTTGGGAGGCCCGCATCGGAACAGACGTAAAAGTTCTGCTCTGCGATATCCGTCTCTGCACTTGCAAAAGAGCCCGACAGTTTCAGAGAGCGGCAAAATGTCGGCACAAATGTCCCATCCAGCGACCGACCCAAAGAAGCCTCGATTGCTCCGAAGAGAGTGTGAAACGAGGCGTCAAGGAGTGTTGGATGTAGAACGCATGCATCTGCGTGCTCGGCGAGATGGTCTTTGTTTAGAAAGCTCAGTGGAGCTATAGCAAACCCTGGTCCGGTCTCGACATCGCCGGACAGAAGCTTGAAGCTGTGGCCGTATTGTAGCCCTAGAGACCACAAGTGATCGTAGTACTTCTGGACAGGGATCGAACGGTTGGTGGTTTTCTGCAGCTCCTGGAAGCTCTGGAACGGCTCAATTCGCTCAACCGGAGCAGGGCTTCCTTTCTCCAGAGCGATGAGACCGCGACAGTTCTCCACGCAGCGCTCGTTGTCATCGTAGGAGAAGAGTACAAATTCGTGCCAAGTGCTGGAAGTGCCTTTCGACGATACCGGCAATGGTCGTAACTCCAACAAGATCTCTGTGCCCATATCCTTGTCAGTGAGAGCCAAAGCAGCTTTGATGATCACATCTCGGATCAGTATCTGCTTAATGTTCCCTGCCTCCGCCTCCAGTCGTACGAGGGCCTCTACAGCAATGGTGATGTATCCAGCCGCAGGAAAGATGACTTTGCCTTCGATTTGATGATCGGCTAACCAGGGAATCTCGGCTTTTCGCAAGAAATTGCGCCAGCGCGGGTGCGTCTCAGCAGACCCAGCGACACGGGCACCAAGAAGCGTGTGACGAGATTCACGCAGACGGTGTTCTTTGATGACCCGAGTCTCCGACCAATACTTCGCATGGTCCCAGGAGTAGCTGGGAAGATCCTTCAATCGATTTCCCGAGTTGATCTTGGTCACCCTTCCGTCCGAAGACTTGAAGATATCGCTGTTGACAGCTGCGAGATCAACCGGATAACCGAGAGCAAATAATTGCCCAGCTGTAGTGAGCAGGCTGACATAGTCAGGTACCCCGCGGGTAAGGGATGCCAGATATGGAACCTCGACCTTCAGAGAAGACATGACTTGACGAGCTGGCCCTTTAAGAGCGGGATGCGGACCGACCTCCACCAGTACATCGACATTTTTCTCGTCAAGATCGTCCAGAAGAATTGCAGTCAGAGCGTCGGAAAACTTGACAGTGCCGACCATGTTTGCAGTCCAGTAGTCGGGGCCCATGTTGTCGCTGTCTGCGACTCGAGCGGTAACGCTAGATACCATTCGATGCACGGCGGGACGTGTCATAAAATTCTCGTGTTTCTCCAACGCCTTCTTGTAACCAGGTGCGAGGGGGAACATGTGATGGGAATGGAATGCTTGTGTAACTTGAAGCTCACGAGCAAACACTTTCCTAGCCACCAAAATCTCCTTGAGTTCGATTATCGCACACTTGTCCCCAGATAGCGTGATACTGGAGGGCCCGTTAATAGCGGCAATGCTAAGTCGTCCTGCGAAGGGTTTCAATTCTGCCACTGCTTCAGGCTCACTCATGCCCACGGCCATCATGGCACCTGGGATAGTAGTGGGGTCTGAGGAGGCATTGGACATGTAGACTCCCCGGTAGTAGGCGGTAACGATTGTATTCTCAAATGAGAATATACCAGCAGCATACGCCGCGGCCATCTCACCGGACGAGTGACCAACAGCAGCTGAAGGTTCGATGCCCCACTGAGCAAGGAGGTCCACAATGGCTAATTGCAAGGCCGTGCAAATTGGCTGCGAGAATCTCGTGTCGCCTAGGCGAGAAGTCTCTTTTGTTCGGAGCAGTTCGTCTGCAAGACCGTTAGTCAATCAACATTCCCTGCTGCACATTCCGGTAGACTAACCAATGACAGACCAATCCGGACGGTCTGGCAGCGCCTGAAGGACTGCATCGCACCTCTCCAGGGTCTGCTTGAAAAGGACGGATTGTTCTATGAGCTGTCTTCCCATCGCAAACCACTGACCGCCTTGACCTGTAAAGACAAAACCAATTCTTGGTTTCACCTCAGCCTCCATAATGGGGGCCCAGGCAGCGACAGGCTTGGGATTGCTAAGATCTTCGACAGTTTCGGACAGGTCCTTTCCGATGGCGAAAGATCTGAACTTGTGCATCGTGCGTTTGGTGCCAAGACTGTGAGCGAAGTCAACAACATTGGTTGCAGAGTGAGACCCTAGATAATCAACTAGACTCTTTACGAGCAAGGTTCCGGCTTTCTTGGAATGGGAAGTCAACGGGGTCAGGATGGGTCTGTCCTTGGAGTTGTCGATGATGGACCAGTCCGAGCCAGCCTCAGACTTCGAGTCTGTCTCGGGGGTCTCGTAGGCTTCCAAAATGACGTGAGCGTTGGTTCCACCGTAACCAAAAGAGTTGACACTGGCTCTTTTCGGTCCCGTGGTTGTGGGCCAATCCATCATTTTGGTTGGGACCTTGATCTTCCAGTCGTCAAAAGCAATGCTGGGGTTAGGATTGTTGAAATGCATATTGGCCGGAATCTTTCCTCGCTCGAGTGACAGTGTAGCCTTAATGAGAGCAGCGAGGCCAGAAGCGCCTTCCAGATGTCCAATATTTGTTTTGACCGAACCAACAACAAGAGGCTGGGTTCGGTTTGGTGAGAAGACTGCGCCTATGGCTCGGGTCTCTCGAGGATCTCCGGCCGGCGTTCCGGTACCGTGAGCCTCAAAGTACTGCGTATCAGCAGGATCCAAGCCAGCGTCGGCGTACGCACGCCGAATCAAAGCTTCGTGTGCTTGAGGATTGGGCATGGTGATGCCCTGCTTCGTGCCATCGTGGTTTACATGGGTGCCTCGGACAATGGCGCGAATGATGTTGCCGTCAGCATGCGCATCGGCCGATCGCTTTAGGACTGCAGCGCAGATTCCCTCGCCACGAACGTAGCCACGACCTGCTGCATCGAACGCTCGGCATCGACCATCGGTGGACAGCATGCCAAGATCGGTCATGGTGATGAAGATGTTAGGGTCAAAATGAAGGGCAGAGCCGACGACGATAGACTAGACGGCAGAGTTAGTTTCATGCTGATATCTTAAGGTATAGAGCCGGGCGCCTTACCAAGTCGCATTCGTGCGTCCTCAAAGTCTGATTGCCCATATGAAGACCAACCAAGGACGAGGAGCAAGCTGTATCAACGGTGGCACTAGCTCCGTGAAGATTATAAAAATATGAGATTCTATTTGCGAGAATCGAATTACCCGTTCCTGTTTCGCCAAGAGTCAGTTCGAGCCTCTCTAATACATAAGCACTTGTACTAACCGGTGACGGTATACTTAGGATAGTATTCTAAGTCTTTCGTCACCATCGCATTGTAATCGTTGGTGAAACAACCACAGAAAACAGATGTCTGTGATCCATTGATCTCTTCGAGAGTAATGCCGGCTGTAGGGTGTGTAAGCGTGGTCCAGGCAAGCAAGGCCATAATCTACTAACCATCTTCCAAGGCCTCGTACACGACTTCAAGAAGGAGCCTCTGTTGGGGGTCCATAGCTTCGGCCTCCTTGCCAGAGATGTTAAAGAAGCCAGCATCGAACTGACTAATGTCTTGGTCAAGGAAGTAACCATATTTAGCATTCATCTGAACAGGTCAGCTGGGCAGCCAAGTCACCGACAGGAGGTACACTGCCGGTGGGATGGAAGACTTGCGGTTCCCTTATTTGCGCCATCAGGATGATAAAACGCATCGACGTTGAATCTCTCCACCGGCATCTTCTTCTGGACATCCCTCTGTTCTTCGAGGAGATTCCATAGCTTACTTGGATTAGACGCACCAGGGACACGGCAGGCAAGACCTACGATGGCGCTTGGGTCTTGGCCGGAGCGAGCGACATTGGGCTGGAGTTTGGACTGCACTGGCGACATTCTGGATGATGGATGCTGTTGTAATTGCTACGTCTCTTTCTTTTGCCGTAGGTGGTATAGAATGAGTGAAAGGGTTCTTGCCAGGAGCTTAGTAAATATTCAGATATTCGATATGAAGTGAAAACTGAGCGTCCACGCCTGCCTTTATATCATTCGTGCCATCCCACCAACATTCTCCTATCCGGTGTATGTGCCCGCCATGATCACATCGTTTCTGATGATGTTGGCCGATAATTGCGGAAGCTCAGCTGTAACGATGCTTGCTGCTGAAAGGCATGGCCTCCGAGGCTCATGACACGTGCTGAGAGGTAGCTACCGTAGCATAGGGCTGTACGAAGTCTTTCCTCCGAAACAGCAGCCAGAGGTCTAGTTGCGTCGGACATTTGAGAAGGTTCCTGAGCCACGCGACAAAATCGTCTGGATAGGGCTGTGATCTCCGGAGGTGAAGAACGCATCGCTGACATGAAATAAGCTAAAGAGCCGTGTTAGCAGATATGCAGATGATGGGGATCTGTAAGGTACCAACCTTGGAACACATGGGACCATGGGTACGGTAGGTAAGGTAAGATAGCTTCTCGGAAGATTACTTAGTGTCAGTATTATACCTCCCTAGGTAGGTATAGCATTGCAGCATCGACGGAGGTTAGGTGAAAGGTGGTTGGGGTATGAGCAAAGCACGATCTCATGTAAGTATTTGCAGCTGCCGTGTTCATGCGGCGTTCATGCGGCTTTCCACGTGAGGCACGTACCTTATAGTAAAGTCACTTGCGGACATTAACTTAGGCGAGGTCTCTGTACTTTGTACCTACCACTACCACAGAACATGTCGTTGATCAACCAGACGGAGCCTTTGTACGGAGGTCCAGAGAAAGTCAAAGAGGCCTTTGTGACTCGGGGCCTTCTTCCTGAATACTAAATGAGATCGAACCCCAGGTCCAGCTCGCTACTCAAGTGCATGGAGCGTGTTAGAGGCTCCGCCGTAAAGATGAGAATACGCCGAGAGAGGTCGGGATAACGTTCGATCCCTGACAGAAAGTACTCGGACGTATGAAAGTGGCTCTGTTGCGATGCCTGATATATATCTCGTTTACGCTTGCATTTCTCATGAAGTTGCCATGTCTTTGACCTTTTTCTTCTCACTTCCTACCTGATCGATCTTTACGAACCTTGGAAGTCATGGGCGTTCTCAAGGCTGCTGAATCAGCCGATCCCATTCTGCCCAGGGGCGCCCTGCCTGGTGTTTTGGCTTCGGGTGCAACGTCGCTGGAGTATTTGGAGGAGCCACCCATTATTGACATCGCTCCCGATGGTGGATTGAGAGCCTGGCTGGTTGTTCTAGGTGGTTTCCTGACGTTCTTCGTCACATTTGGTCGGTTTGTGGGGGAAAGCAATCATTTCGATTGCTGGTCTCGGTAGCTTTGGTGGAGGCATGACTGATAGTTCCTAGGGCTCGTCAACTCTCTCGGTACATTCCAAGCATATTATCAAGAAGGATTTCTGGCCAATGAAACTGCCAGTGCTATCTCATGGATTGGGTCTACGCAGGTATGTTGGAATGGGAGCGCACTCTGACAGTCGTTCGCTCTAAAGTGGACAAACCCTAGCTATTTCTCCTATTCTTCGGAGGAATCGTGTTCGGCCCGCTATTCGACAAAAAGGGCGCCAAGTTTCTCTTCATCCCAGGGACGTTCGTCTATGTTCTCTCGTTCATGCTCACAAGCCTGGCGACGAAATACTACCAGTTGATGTTAGCTCAAGGTGTGTTGGGTGGTATTGGAGATGCGATGCTGTGAGTTTCCGCGGTAGATCGGCGGTACGTGTTCGATACCCACCTGTGTTGATGACTTCTGGACAGTTTCTATCCCACCATCGCCGCGACGTCGCAGTGGTTTACACGCAGGAAGGCACTGGCGATGGGCCTCATCATAGCAGGGTCTTCGCTGGGCGGAATCTGCTGGCCCTTCATCCTTCAAGGCCTGTTCAGCTCAGTCGGGTTTCCTTGGGGGATGAGGATCACGGGTTTCATATGCCTGACATTTCTCCTGCCGTCTATTATCCTCGTGGTTCCGCGACTACCACCAAAGCAGTCCCAAGTCTCCAAGAAAGACCTCTCCGACGCGTTGAAAGACCCTCGATACTCTCTACTGGTGGTGGCCATGTTCTTCGTCTTCTGGGGCATGTTCCTCCCTTTCTATTACCTGCCGCTCTACGGATTAAGCCACCACATGACCGTGGACATGGCCAACAACCTCGTTGCGACGCTAAACGCAGGTTCGTTCGTCGGGCGACTGGCATCCGGATTGCTCGCGGATAAATTCGGCCGGTATGTATACCTGCAATCTGACCCCAGACTTCGACTAGCTAATCGACCGTCAATGAAAGCTTCAATATGGCCTTCCTCTGCGCCTTATCCGCCGGCATCCTACTGCTCTGCATGTTCGTAATCACCACGTCCAACGGCATCATCGCATTCTCCGTAGTGTACGGCTTTTTCTCCGGCGGACTCCTGTCCCTCTACCTCGCCTGCGTCGCGCAGGTCACACCAAACATGGCTCTCATCGGCTTCAAAAACGGCTTCCTTGGCGTCTGTGTCTCATTCGCGTAAGCCTTTCCTTACCCATCTCTCTCATCTGCACGTCGTCGTTCCTCTCAGCCTCACTTGAAGGATCCGATCTCCAAAACATCCCCATATATTCCCAACCCCAAAAACCAAAGCCAACGTCGACTGATAATCACAGAACCCTAACGGGCCCCTACATCGGCGGTTCCCTCATCATCAACGCCAAATACAACTACAACAACTTCATCATATTCGGCGGCGTCATCCTGCTCTTCGGCGCCGCCCTCATCCTCGCCGCCAGGTTGGCGGCTACGCGGAACCCTTGGGCTGTATTCTAACCTTGATTCGTTGACGACCTAAATCGTCGCTTTCGATACCGAGATTTTCAATTTTTGGCTTAGTAGAAGAAAGGACAGTGTTGACGTGGGGAAGGGCGTGTCCGGCACAGGAGATGAGGGGACCGGCAAGCGGCGACGGCGATGGGGCAAGTCCGTCTGTGGACCTCCGTTTCGCTGACCTTGCCCGTCTGTCGTTTCGTAATGTGTATCTTGGTGTATCTATGGCGTCTATAGAACTCAATCCACACCGTTGGCTGCACAAAGACTTTCCTACACAACCCACCGAAAACTGCTACAGTAAGGTAGTAGACCCCAGGCCCCATGGGCTATACGATCCATACCTTACCTTACCTAACTCATATGCAATGTGCATTCAGCTACCTCACCTCACCTCACCTCACCTCAGCCCCTGACCGTCCGGTATCTGTACCTGAAGTCGGTAACGGCCGTATGGAAGCGAGAAGCAACCTTACACTCAAGCACGACACACATAGCGCTTACCCGAGCCGAACAAACGAGTGAACCCAGCCTGGGGTGCAGATTACGTGAGACGTCCGTCTGACCGACCGACGTGTTCGTTGAAAACCGTATATAAATCGTCTTGAAGAACCCGTACTTTGTACAAATAACATTACCTCGGTCCATCCGGGCTGTCCGACCGTCTGGCTGGCTGGCTGGCTGGATGGCTGAAGTGCGCAGGCGCCGACCTGGCGCCGAAGTACACCAAAGGTACTGTACGTACGTCGACGAGCACAGTACGCGCATGTCACGTCATGTCATGTCAAGGGGAAAGGACGTGTGTGTGGCTGCTGTGAGGGGTGGGTGCTTGTGAAGTCGACGACGACGACGACGACGGCGATGGCGACGGTGGCCGTCCTAGGAACGGAAGGGAACGGAGGGGGGTGGGACTTACCTTACCCCCGCCGGACTCTCGTCGAGAGTGGGTCCACCCGTCGTCTGTGGCGCTGTGAGCTCAGATGGCAAATGGCAGATTGCTTTGACGGAAAGCTCGCTTGTCTTGTAGTGGGATTGGGTAACGGAGTGGAGCTTGGAGGGAGTCGGTGACGATGAGATGACGCTGAGTGTGGAGGGTAGGAGTGGGCAGTTGTTGAAGGGGGGTGGTTGGGTGCTGGCTTTTCTGAGGAGGAGGAGCGAAGGAAGGGAGAACGTGTCTCTTCAAGGCCGGGGTTGAGTTTGTGAGCCGTTGTCGATGGCGTTGTCGTCGCTGTTGCTGTTTCTGTTTACGTTGCTGTGCTGTGCTGTGGTTCGGGAGGTTAGGCATGTGAAAGCAAGGTCATTCATTGTAAGTGGGGGATCATCGAATGATCTTTGTTAGGCATATTTTTAGGTCGAGTTCGAGACTCGTCTGAACGGGAGCTTGAAGATGTCTATCTAGTCTTTCGCAATCATGAGTGCGTACACGAGTCGTGAATAAGATACATGCTTCGAAAAGAAAGAAACAAAGAACGCCGGGGACATGGGCAAAGGGAAGATATGCAGTACAGGCGGAGACAGTGGGAAGAAATGTAGATTGACAACACCATCCTTCGTGGCCCGTTTGACTCGATTCTATCTCTTCTCCAAGTAGGTTCTATGCACAATTACTCCCGATAACAAAACGGAGATCTAAAACTGCGTCCAGTCCTTGATGAAGGAAAGATCCAGCGGCCCAAAGTCATCGAATTCCGCTCCCGCCGCCGGATCCCATTGAATACTAATGCCCGCCGCGCCCAACCCCTGTGGTGGGGCGCTGTTGCTGGGGAAGCCTATGTCGTCTAACGAAAAGGGATTATGTTCAATGGAGTTGAGAACGGTGTTCGGACCGTAAAAAGCGTTGGGGTTGCGGTAGACGGCACTGCTGTTTTGACCCTGGCTCTGAGGTGGAGGCGCCGCCCGGAAGTTTGTGAGGTGGTCGAAATCGGAAACGGAGGAGGCACTAATGTCGGACAGGTATGTGGGCTCCGATAAAGCAGGCGTACCCAAGGCCGAGGTCCCCGGGGTCGGTGTTCCGAAGGCAGGCGTCCCGGATCCGGGGGGGGTGCTCGGGTTTGTCGTCTGCTGGCTTTCTTCGCTTGGTGCGTTTGTTGCGCAGAAGTGTTCGAACTGCATGCGAACTTTTTTCAATTGTTTTTTCACCAGGCGCAGGCGGCTAGCGGAAGACAGTTTGTCGCCCTTTGCTGCAGCGTGCAACGTGGCTGCGCAGCGAAAGAGCTCGTGTCTGCGTGAGTACAGGATTTGGCGTTCGACGCCAACGCTCCGAACGAGGCGGGTGTAGATATAATCCAAAGCTCTAGCACAGGCGTCGAGTTCAAGCGTGAAGATGTTGGCAGTGTTGCACCAGCTAGGATCGAGGAGGAAGGTGCTGAGGCCGTCACCGTGTATCTTTGCGAAGATCTCGAGGAGGGATTTCACCGATGTATCAAAGGCATCCAGCAGTTTCGCGCACACTGCCGTATCGTCGATTTCCACGTCCGAACGAGGAAATAAGAGGTGAATGATGACGGTTTGGTAAGCCGTCAGGACATAACTTTGGGATGATGAGACCGTTTCTGTGTTGAGGAGATGCTCCACGGCGTCGACAAGAATCCGACGGATCTGAACGCAAAGAACAGACATCGCCGGATGACGGCTGGATAGTAGACGGAGTTGATGCAGCGATCGAGCTTGCCATGAGAGGGGCGCGCGAACATCGTGCACTCGTTTGCTTCGTGGTAAGAGTGCATAGATGTGACCGGCTGTTGAAGCGACGTGACTTAGTTGCCAGAGCTCTCGGATCCGACGGGCGCCCACTTGCAGAGTGGAGACGTTGTGCGATATGACATCGAGCTTAGCAACGGCCGAGGACCGCTCATCCACCGGCGGGAAGACTGTCGGGACGCTGCTAGGAAGAAACTCGGAGAACGGTCGATCGGCTTGCAGGAACGCCCACAAGGTGATAGCAAACGTCACCCAATATGCGTTGTTGATCAACTCCGCCTCAACATCTCCGACATCGAGACCGTTGATCTGGCTTAACCCGGTCGCGGGAGCGTGGTCGACACTAGTCTTGAGTTTCGACATGATCTTCCCGGCGTACCCAATGAAGCATGTAGCCCTCCGCACTCGCGTGAAGCAGAGTTCATGCCACCCGATCAAGGTTAACGTTTGCGCCGTCGATAGCGTGCAATTCTGCTTCGGTCGAGAGTGTAAGCCCATTGAGGCGTATTGAAAGAGGGCTTCGGCTCTTGCGTTGGTGCTCGACCCTTCCTGAGTGTAACAGGCGTCCGCGAGAACGACGGCAAGTAAGAGTCTGTCATAAGTGTTGCTTCGGTACTCCCGTAAGAATAATGTCTTGGACATGATCGTGGCGAGGGGATGAGTCGAAAACCAGACATCAATCATCTGCAACACCTGGTGATCGTCCATATCATGTATAGGATCCTCCAGGGTGGGGCATGGCTCGAATGGACCTTTGCTGTTGTCTTCCGTTAGGCTTCGGATGTAGAACGTTGGGCCCGCCTCGTTGAGATGATGACAACCAAGCCTTCCAAACTTGACAGCCAACATCTCCACAAGCTCCTGCATGATCACAGAGAACAGAGCGTCTTGGTTCGTCGCGTGTGGAACTGGAGTGACGAAAGAATGCTGGGCGTTCGAGCTGTGTGACCTTGACGGCGAGGGTGAATGGCTACGGGTGCGTTTGAAGGCAGCAGCAGCCTTCTGGAAGGGACTTCTCTCCTGTCCTGACTCCTCGTCCGGAAAGTTGAGCCGGAAGAAACCTTCAAGCTCATCGGCAACACTGTCGCCGTGTCCGAAGCTGTCCGCCAATGTCGGTGGCGTCTGTCCAGACATCGATGGAGAGCCGTGAACGTCGGTAATTGACGTGAAGTTTGTCGTCATGAGATCTGCTGGCGGCTGCTCAAGTCTGAGCTTGGCTCCGACCACCGGGTCGGACGATTGGAACGGATTGACCTGAGCTCCACTTCCCATGTCGACCTCTGTCCTACAGAATTGTGACCCTTTGCCAACCGAGCCAGAAAGTTTCGGTTGAGACCTCCGAGGCCTGCCTTTCGATGCCTCTCGGCCATAGACACAATCGAGGCTCCGCTCACGACAGGCATCACACTTGGTCTGCCCGCTGCATCGAGTCTTCCGGGACCTGCAAAAGTGGCAGCTTCTCCGCATCCTGCTCGAGGATATACACAGTTAGAAACACTTGGAGAAATGGAAGCACTCTCAAAAGCGAGGGACAGGCAATATAAAGCTGTGAATGTAAGTTGAAAGGGCTTGGAAATTAATGTAGTATCAGTCACCGGAAGCAAATGGGGTTCTCAGCCTTGTTGACTTCCAGCTGCTTTTAGGTGTCCTGGAGAGTTGGGGGCCGTAAACAGAGCGGTAAGGCAAGGTGTGCAAGAAAGGGAGTGGGATTGAGCCATGCTCGAAGGGACACTATCAGGATATATAAGAAATCTTGGGGGTCTGGTAGGATACCAGGTAGGATTGGGAGTGAGACTAGGAAACGCCGAACCGCTTTCTTCGAAGAACCTAGAACGGAAACCAACAACAGCAAGCTTAGATCTCAGCCCGCCAGGATCAATAAGATGTCGAATGCGGGGCGGCAACGATACCGCATCGGCTGCGAATACGCAGCTCTGTGGAAATGTCATCCGGCAGCAGCTGTGTGCCATGTACAGTAACGTTATGCTCGCTCGTATACACTCTCGTGCCGTAATGGCACGCCTTCACGCCTCCTGATTTGTCAGAATGGTTACTGATTGCCCTTTGTGAAAGTATCGGTGTAGGTACTGTATGTACGAAGTAATATTAAGGATGCCGAAACCGAATGTGGTGAGCTGCCGCCTCTTCCCTCAGCCTGGCCTGAAGGATTCCAATCCCGTCAACTACAATCAGATTATGTCGGTCGATTGATAAAGTTTGGAAGTCTGACTACAGTCCTGCGTTCCTGAATGATAATGATAATAATAACAATCATTAATGTGGTGATGTTGTCAGCATACGAGTACCTAGTCTACCCACGACCACGAGCTGTGAGAAGTAAAAAGTTACCTATAACGTTATGAACGGGAGGGATGGACGGAGAGACACTGACATGACTAATCATGGGGGGATGGGAGCGGGTTGCTGGGTATAAATACGGTACCTTACATGCCGTACCTTATCAAGGTAATATTGTTTACAGGCCTCTCAGCCCAAAATTCAGGTGCAGCAGCCAGACCTCCAAGGTCGGTTACACGGTCATGCAGGCAGCAGGAATGGGGCTGGTCAGCACGGATTCGAACCCTTGTAGCCTATCTAATCTCTAATCCTGGACTTCGATTCAGGCTCCCATGTTTCTTACCTTCGATGATGCCTGTTCCCTCGTGGTCGAAAAAGCGTTTGAAATCCTCCCCTGATTCCTCCATCGTAGGGCAAAAGTTAAGGTACTGGTACTACCTTCCGTACACTACCTTATTTAATGGTGTCAAGTCCCGCGCCAGCTGTGACCTGTCCGTGCTCTACCCTGGCCTAACCTACCATACCGTACCTTGACGAGTATGTAATGCAATGCACGGCACATGTAGGAGTATATGAGATGCAAACTCTAGGTATGTCCCGTTGAATTTTGTACAAAATCCTTCCGTATGTCTGCGTATTTCTCCGATGCAAAGGCGATTGAGCATCCATTGTTCTGCTCCCGTAGCGCGGGCGCCCAAATGGAACGAGAATGTGATGATGGCTAGCTTAATTCTGCATGACTTCCATTAAATCACATCCCATCGATATACTGGAATCGATGAGTCGTGAAACCTGACTCGTTCATCGGTTCCGTCAAATGGATGGGTTGTCGAGACATGACACGAATAATACGAGCACGACGATCTCGAATCTCGCCGCTGAATGGACGCCTTGAGTCTCCGTCGTCAGGCACGACGTGTCGTGTAGGACGGCAAGGCTGAGACACAGTATTACCATCGCCTGTGGATGGGTGCATCAGATGAAACCAGATGAGCCATGACATCTAAAGCACTCGACCTGTTTCAATCATGCTACTTCGTCGAGGGTTGGGAGCGGATGCAGATCCAACGCAGATGCGGAATGCAGATGCGTCATGGCGTCCGCATGTCCTCGTGGCAAGCCCGGGATGACGGGAGCGTTACATCTCAGTCCGTTGGAGCTGGCGCAGCGCGGCACGGCCAGATTGGGGGCCGCAAGGCTGAATGGGAAACTGAAAACTCGTCGAAGATCTCGGAGTGCGATTCGAGCAAGAGGCTACTAGGTGTATGATCGGCATGTATAAGACGGGCCACATGAAATCTATAGCTCCCGCGCTTTCATCTGTAAGTGAGTGAGTGAGTGAGTGAGGGAGTGGACGGAGTGTCTGCCGGCCGTCCTCCACTCCAGTCCTTCGTTCTTCAACCACCCACACAGCCATCCTTACCGACACCCACTTCCGCTTCACCTTGCAGAAAGAAGCCTCTCGTATTGATCCTCGTGCACGCCATCTCCGACATGGCGTTGCCATATCCCAGGTTGAGCCTCTTGAGGGTGGGACGGGCGGCCTGTGTACGGCGCGACGTCCGCATGGCCTATCTATAGCGACGGATCTTATCCATTTCTGATTCCTGCTACTACCTTACTGGGCCCTCATCAAGCGAGCGGTGCAACCAACTCGGCCTTATTTGCTTTGTGGCTTGGTCCATGGCGGGGGTGGATAGCGTTAAACATCGACTGGATCTTACGTCAACCCGGACGAAACGGTCCACCACGTTCTCATGATCGATTTGGAGATGCCCTGGAGGTTTGGCCCACCCTTCCACGATCGTGCAGAACACGACGCCACTACCCCCGTCCTATTCGCCGTCGTTACCGAAGGGCGGGCGGCGCCACCAATTCCTGCGGTGCTCCCTTCCGCGTCCGGATTTCAAGGATTCAAGCGATATCGATGAAGAAGACGGAGTCGCATCCGATCAGATCTTTAATCGAATGCGGAAGCCTCTACCGACGCTTTCTCCATGGTTGCCCGTGCCGACGACAGCGAATGCTTGCGTCACAGTTATAACGATGCCGTCACTCTGATCGAATGTTTCACTCTTTCCCGGCCGTCCTTGACTCTGAGCAGCGCAAGGAAGGCTGCCGTCCAAAGGTGCTTTCCTGGACGAACAGAAAAAGATGGGTTGGGATCAGGGGGGGGGGTTCCCCTAACCTCCGGACCGTTAGGGTCAGCAGTGAACATGGGACAGACAGAGCGTTCGACACGGACATGTCTGCGACCATAGCTGGATCATCGGAGACTTTCTTGTTGGTATCGAATGAATGCCTCGTGGCGGCGGTTGAGCGTGTCTTAAATCTGCTTCATCATTCGCCGTATTCGGCACGTCGGACTAGAGATATACCGTCGCTGGGACCGGGCCTGCTATTCCTCCGTACCGAACGTCCTGAGGTTGATGACGCTTTACCTTCCATTGCTTTACGTCCAATATCAGCACGCCATGGCTTGAACCCTTCCAAGTATTGGTAGATCGGAATATACTAAGTTAACGGAGAGAATTACTATGGTATCAAGGGACTAAATTATGCTCCCAAATCAGTCTCAACGTCCCTTCATCAATGGTTGAGAGAGCAAAACAAATTCCAGCAGCCAAGAGCGCCAGCCTAAATCCTCTATCTAGACTTCCCTCTTGCTATCTATTGGCTCACTTTGCTTCTTACTGCCACGTCATCGCTCATCGTCCCACGCCCGAGTCCTTTTGAGCCGTGTACGCACTCTCTGTGCAACCTTCCGGGCCATGTCCGCAGACCCCCAGATATAGGATCCCACTCGATCAGAAAGTCGCACTTTTCATCAGGATACTTCTCGATTCGGTCTTGCACATACATCCTAGCTTCATCCGCCGTTCGCTACTGCCGTGAAAACGTTGTGATGGTCTTCAGAGCGCCATCGAACATTCGTTGTGACAATGGCTGTAATCGTCGCCTGGCGTACTTGGGACGATAGAGTATGAAGAGATAAAGTAGTAGTGAGGATTCAGTCGAGGAAGGCTTTCAACGAGCAAGGAGAGTGGAAGGTCGTTCCAGGTACCGCCGCCTCGAATGGCCATCTCATCAGACGTGCGATGTTGAGACGAGTACAGTTAAGTAAGTCAGCGTACGCATGGTTGCTCTTGCCAAGGGTGGTCAGGAAGAGGTTCGCGGGAGAAGTCGCCGCAAACTAAATGAGGCACACAATGGTGTCTCTCGATACAGGTTAACATTTGCAAGTAATAATGGCGGGAAAAAATATGTCTTGACGTTAGGGTTGGATCAGTCAGCTTCGCGGAAGGGTTAAGAAAGTTGATCGAGATTGGAATGTCTTTTCCTACTACAAAGGGCTTAAAAGTGTTACAGCTAAAAATCATGAAGTCACGGCGCGGGTTAAGATGCCAGGTTCAGGGGCCACCTCAGAATTTGCTAAAACCGTCTGTCATCCAATAACCATAAACAACGCAATTCAAGTCGTCGGCTTATATATGAACTGCTTCAACATCTGTGCGGAGAACGAGGTGTACGTCTCGACCAAAATTGATCTGGTCCAGCCAAGTCAGGACTTCGTAACAGCAAACCATGATGACCAAGAGTGGGCCGTCTATTCGAGTTTCTCGAGAGCAAGTGAAAAAGAGGTTATCAATGACATCTTCGTTTTTTACAATGTCACCCAAAATCTGGTAATGATGATTTTGGGTGCTCGCTTCACCAAGGTCCCCATCGCCTCACTAACCAGGGTGCTCAACAAAGCCAATCGCTCTCGCGAAGCACCCGCCGCTTCATTTGCCATTCCACAAGTCTCAACAAGTCCCAGCAGTCAACAAAGAGCTTCGGTTCTGCCAGACCAAGGGAAGAGCAAGCTGCCGCCTACGGGACACGAGATGTGTTTCCTGCTGTCCAAGACATTCTCAGCAAAATTGTCGACGTACCTAAAGCCATAGTGAAACGCGAGTCTACACCCGAAGACTTGGGCATTGACTCATTGATGGTTACCGAAGTGCTTAGCGAAATACAGCAAGCCCTCAGTATTGAAATTCCTTCCGAAGATCACATGACATTCTCGGACGTACAAGCTCTCTGCGACTATCTGAACAGTAAGACTGGCGGCCCGGCCACCGAATCCTCAGAGCCTGCAACCGAACTTGGTAGCAGCTAAGGAGACATGGATACTCCAGCAACTGAGGCCAGTGGTGATGATTCACCGACCGATGGCCTTGTCTCGCGTCTGGCAAAATTGGTGGCAGAGCACCTCGAGACCACGACTGTCATCGCGTATGACATCTCCTTAGCCGATCTAGGGATGGACTCGCTGGTTGGTGTTGAATTACTCAATGATATCGAAAAGATCTTTGGCACGCGTGTTCAGATGGAGCAGTTGAGTGAGAAGTCTACATTTGGCGATCTGTGCCGTTTGGTGGTACCAGAACGACAGACACAGAAGACTTCTCCAAGGGTTGGGAGTCAGAAACTGCTCAACAGATCCGACCGATCGACCGGGGAATAGCTCAATGTTTGCTACGCTGACAAACACTCAACAGGCCTTTGAAGCCATCAAATACGACTATAGCGACTATGCCATCGAAACAGGGTTCTCGACATTTTGGTCGCATTGTTATCCGGCTCAGGCAAAGCTCGTGGTTGCCTACGTTGTCGAGGCATTCGCAGATCTGAAATGCCCACTCGAGTCATTAAAGCCGGGAGAGAAGCTGCCCACCATTCAATATCAGACAAAACATAAGCTTCTTGTTGATCAATTATACGAGATTTTGATTGACGCTTCCCTGGTATCCCGTTCGGACAGCTCTTTCGTTCGGACGGCGGAAACGATTGACAAGACATCTTCTAATGAGCTGCTCCAGCGGATACTTCAAGACTTTCCACAGCATGCTTCAGAGCACAAGCTCCTGCACATCACAGGAAATCGGCTAGCCGATTGTCTGTCCGGCAAAGCAGACCCTTTGCAGCTATTGTTCCGAAGCAAAGAAAACAAGGATCTCTTGGAAGATGTTTATAATGGGCCAATGTACGCTGCAGTCACTAAACAATTAGGAAGCTTTTTTGAGAAGACATTTGTCAATGTCCAGGGCAAAGTCAACATCCTCGAGCTTGGAGGAGGCACGGGAGGTACAACGAAGTACAGTCTCAATCACCTGACTCGGCTGAACGTTGACTTCACTTACACCTTCACCGATCTCTCTGGATCTCTTGTCGCGGCTGCCAAAAAGAAGTTTGCCGGCTACAATAACGTTGAATACAAGACCATGAATATTGGAAAAAGACCTGATCAACTCCTAGTCGGCAAATACCACGTCATCATCTCCAACAACTGTATCCATGCCACTAAAGATCTGACAGCGTCTTCGGCCAATATTCTAAGTATGCTTCGACCGGATGGTTTCCTTTCCTTGGTCGAGTTCACCAGAATTATGTTCTGGTTCGACCTCGTCTTTGGCCTTCTCGACGGCTGGTGGTTTGTCAATGACGGCCGCAAACATGTACTTGCTGACGAGAGCTTCTGGGAATGCAGCATGAAACGTGCCGGCTTCAAGCACGTTACCTGGACTACTGGTGACTCCCCTGAGGCCAACACTCTCCGCATCATTACCGGGTTTCCTAAGGCCAATGAGCTCGAATCCCAGACAACAAATGTCGACATGGAGACCATTGTATACAAAGAGACAGATGATCGGATCCCATTGTATGCGGATATTTATTATCCCCCTATATCAGAGATACCGAAGCGGGAGCTGTGGCCAGTCGGTACGAGACTCTCTGACCCATAATATACAGCGGTGCTGACCGGAAAAATAGCTCTTATGATTCACGGCGGCGGCCATGTAATGCTCTCTTGTAGGGACGTTCAGTCTAAGCAGACTCAGCTCCTTCTAGCAAACGGTCACTTGCCCGTCAGCATCGACTACAGGCTGTGCCCAGAAGTCAACATCGTTGACGGCCCTATGACCGAACGTCTGCGATGAGCTACAATGGGTGCGAAATACCCTACCGCAGATGGATCTCAAATACCCTGGTCTGAAAATAGATGTGGAGAAGGTTATCGTTGTGGGTTGGTCAACCGGGGGAACTCTCGCGATGTCCCTAGCTTGGTCTTCCGTCCAAAGGGGCATCAAACCGCCGGACGCCATTCTGGCCTTCTACTGCCCTACAAACTATCTTGCCGAGTGTATGAAATTGACATCTCCACTTCCTGTCAACGCATTGATCTGAAATGACGGATCCATCTGCAGGCTGGAAGCAACCCAACTTCCCCGAAGGCTCCGCAGCAGCCGCAGACAGCGCTTACGATCTGCTCGAAGGCGCCCAGGACAAAGCAGTCAGTGACCGCCTTTCCACCCTTTTCCGGGCGCACAGTTGGCCTGACTATTGACACACTTCCCAGATCACAAGCTACAACGTCCCGCCCAAACACTTCGCCCTCGCGGTTGGATGTCGCCCTCGGACCCTTGCTCCCGCATCATCCTGCACATGAATTGGAAAGGCCAACCCTCCCCGTCCTTCTCAACGGACTCCCGTCCAAATCCGCCGCCGTCTCCCAAACCACAAACATCAACAACACTGATTACGCCAACCTCGCCCAGCCCGGCGACGAGCAAATTGCTCCCATCAGTCCACTAGCTCAGGTACAGAGGAACACGTATCGCACACCGACCTACCTGATTCATGGCACCCGAGACGATTTGATCCCGTGGCAGCAGAGTCAGGAGTTCAGGGATGCGTTGCAGGCGAAGGGGGTGCAGGCGGAGCTGGGGGTGGTGGAGGGAGGGGTGCATTTGTTTGATTTGTATCGGGCTCCGGATGGGAGAGGGTGGGAGAGTGTGAGGAAGGGGTATGAATTTTGCTTTGAACAGTCCAAGTGAACTGGATGTTGAAACAATAACTGATGATCTTGTTTCATTTGAGAGGAGTCAAGCGTATAGACTATAGATGAGGAATGGAGATGAATTAGATAGAATGTTATGCAAATTGAGTCCAGAAGAGATCCATATATATTTTTGGTCAAAAAAGGATGATCGAGACTGAGAAGAAGGACGAGTAAAGAGGACCTTGAAGATTGTAGGAGAAGAGGAGCATGACAGCGAGGTTGTGAATTCATGTTGTCGATAACGTCGCCGCTTTTCTTTTGAAATTTCACCCTCGAGAGCTAGCTGCTTACATTTGGCGATGCGGGCGTATTCCACGTATTGCTCACCCAAGGCGTGGTATCGAAACCTGTTGAATTCAGTTTCTCAATAGGAAAACCCACCAGGCAGGATGTTTATGCCTGCTAGCGCCGTAAGGCAAAGTAGCGGGTAAACCTGAAATAGATGTGGTCCGGGTTGGATGGAATGTGCGAGCCTTCAGAGGCTTCTTCCAAGATCCGTCTTTGTGTTATTGAGCCAATCTCGTCGAGTGCTTCGATCTCTTACTTTCCTCAGCTCGCAGATGGATCGCCTGTTGCTTTGAAAGCCACAATCCAAGGTGTAGACGCAAATGCGCTGTTTGAGGCCGTCAAAAGGTAGGCGAACGTGCCCTATGGAGCTGTGCATCCGTAGAATTAGAGGAGTGTACCGGCGATTGCTTCGGCCCACTCATATGCACGCGAGCTCCTCGACCGCGTGACACAAAAGTCTCATCATTCCACTTCCTCCCACATGGCTCCCAGCTGCGTGATTCTCGGTCTCTGGGGATCAAATCGCACTGCATCCAGCTGCTGCCCGTAAAGGAGTGTTTGCACCCTGATCGCGGGATCCAAGTTGTGAACGATAGGGTTCCCACCGAGAAACGCGCGACCAGTAGCAGCTATCTGTATCGATCGGGCTCTTGTCTTGTGTGCAATCTTGATCAACTCCATCTTCTGCCGCTGATTAGCGAGGAATACTTCGATATGCGGAATGGTCTGTTGATAGATCTGCTCGCGCTGGGCCGCGAAGCTGAGGAGCGAATCCAACGTTCTTTGTTTGCAAGCTTCGGCGTACTTTTCACGCATGCGTGACGAATAGAGCGAGCAGTGGTGCTCGGCAGGCAGCGGGGTGTTATGAAGTGGGAAGGCCGAGGCGAAGTGTGTGCCACGAACAGCTTCCTCAAAGCAGAAAGGGCAGATGAGCAACGAGGCGTCTTTGTCGCCGTACCAGGAGGCATTCTCGAGGCGGCGGGTGCCTTGACATTTCTGCAGAGACGTAAATCGAGAGACGTAATCAATAAAAGGTGCTGATTCGCGAGTGAAGTACATCTGATTCCATCTGTCGACGTATTGAGAGTATCGAGGACTCGAAGGATTAAGGTCACATACTCGTGACGTCGCAGGAGGGGAGTTCAGGCGGCGGAAAAGGTGGCCCCAGTCGGCGCTCTGGTTCCAGCCGGCGTGGCAGGCAGCGCAGATATCGAAATTCTCGATGTTCCGAGTAGCATCAGTCGGATCCGGCAGGCCATACCATTCGCCGTCGACGCTGCCCTCTTCGTTGCACCTCGGCTTGGACATCGTTAAGCTTGCGAAACGGTGCCACTGTTCGAACATACCGTGCGCCAGCAGTATGTCAGAACAAGCGGCCATTGGAGCCAGCTGGAAATCACATATCAGTCGAGAGTCGAAGTCGAGCGGACTGAATGCGACTTGAGCGAAATGCTGCGCCACATCCTCCTGCCAGCCAGCACGATCAAGGTAGCAGGCTTCACATACAGTCATATCGTGAATAGGCGACGGCCTCACCGTGTTGTACCATCTTGTCGTCGACGCCGGCGCAGGCACACCTGTCACACATGTAGGAAGCGACATTCTATGGACACCCGCTTGAACAAAGCCATGCCAATCTCCCCTGCGCGCACATCTTTGTAGACTGTGCCTCAGGTACGGTACTGCCAGATCACACGACCATGTCGAATCTGTCGGTTGCTGCTTCTCGTACGGTACGAAGTTGGGCCCAAAATCCGTGCCCAAAACGACGTCCTCATAGCATGCCTCGCAACAGACAAAGTTGGGGATAACGTCGTTAATGGGCTTGAACCACTTCACACCGTCGCCACCCTGAATGCCCTGAGTGCCTGAGCAAGGCTTGACGCTCAGTCGTTGCGCAGCAAACGACCATAGTGGCTGAAAGTTGTTCGACGCAACGGCCTGTCTTAGCAACGAGTCGATGCGAGGCGTATTGAAGTCGCACGTTGCAACCGATCGAGGTCCGAAGTCCAGGTAATCGCATCTTAGCAGACGTGCGAATGGAGTTGAGTGGAGCTTGTCCTCGTAGCATTTAGTACAGATCAAGAAATCGTCATCATCGGGTAGTCGATACCAGTATGTTGGAAAGGTCAGGCTTTCAGGTGGGGTTGGGCACGCGTGTAGAGGTGCAGGGCGCTGCCTTGAGTGATCCAAAATAACTCCATCTCCAGATGCCATGGTCTGAATCTATCGCGTACGAGCAGGCACTGTGACTTTATGGAGAAGCCCCCTCTTTATTTGTATTACCGGATGGGCATCATATTAATTGCCAGCGCTGGCCGCAGACACAGTACAATCACTATCGTGGTGTGAGCGGTCTGATCGTTGACTTACACTGCATAAACTCCCGAATTGGGAGAGTCTTACAGGAGAGTGCCACATGTCAATGGTACTGTTTGGTCCTGGCTAGCGTTGTGTTCAGATATCGACTCGCCTTCAATATAAGATCTGATAAGACCACTTGAGATTGTTTCCTCAGCGAAGTCTTGTTTTCTTTGTTCAACCTCAGCTGCTCTTATTGCTTCTATTCAGATGCAGCTGTCTTCAAAATAGCATCCGCAGCGATCATTGATGACACTATCTTCCATCCCTAGCATGATGACATGGCTCTAAAGGAGATGTCTGACAAGATCAAACCGTCAATGTCCTCATAGCTAAGCCGAAAGAACTTACGCAAGAGGAGAAAGACATATACAATTAATCTCAGTTTGACAGCGAGAAGGACAGGACACAGTTCCATAAATACAGGAAGGTGTTGTGACTGAGTCAAGAACTTGTGATATCATTGCTTACTCATCTCTTACTAAGCGCCCCTATTTATGGCTTAGTCATCATTTCCTATATATACTCTACATAGTGTAAATGAATAGAAACAACTTTCTACAGATCAATTCACATCTAATAGCATTAAAGATTTAAAACACACTTTTAAGTAACTCTGAAGCTTAAGCTTCAGTTTAAGCTGATTTAATTTATATTTTAATTATAAAAGTTTCAATACAATAATACAAAAATTACATATTCACTCTCTTTTCAGTGTTCATCACTACTTTAATGTTGAGATTACAGAATAAAAAGATAAATTCTTATACTATATCATATAAAGAAAAGTTCTATCTTTCTTATATTGTAATATGTTCAATAGCAATTCAAATCAAATCAGAATTAATTTATTAATTAATATCTTTAATTGTTTATAATTTCTCAGTATAAAGCTTAACTTTATTTTTATAATAATGAACAAACTCATTATCATTAATTAGTCATCAATGTTAGAAATGACTTCTTAAATCAATTACAAAATAATGACAAGTTAAATTGCATTTCTTCAGACTTAATTAAAAAATATTTATGTTAATTAATTAATTTTTAGCTCTATGTCTGAGATTACATCTCTATTTAATGCAGCTTCAGAAACTTAAGAAATATTTAATGTAATAATGTCTTTTTCTGCAATGATGTTTAAGAATTCTTTGAAGATAAAAACATCATCTATTTATAAGAATAGTTAAAAAGCAGATACTGCAGAGATATAAGTTCTCAAAATAAAAGCTTATTTTTAATTTTATAAAATGTTGATGAACTAACTTTTAAGTAATGAAGTAAAAATTATTGTTATGATCAGTTATTTAAAAGATACTGTTAAAGTATGATGACTTTAAAAAGAAGAATGACTTTAAGTTAAAGAAGACTCATTAAATATTAGATCTTAAAATATAAATAATTTCTTTTTAGCATTTCTACTGATCTTTAAAAACATTAATGAAATAAAACATCAATGTTGTCATTATGAGACTCTGAAACAAATGAAATCAATTTAATAATATAAAGTAAAGTTTACAAAGATTGTGCAACTTCTTTAATCTATATCAGTTAAATATAAACAGAAATGACAGTTCACTTAAAGTTTAAAGCAGAAGATTTAATTTAAACTTTAAAAATATTTAGAAACTGAAGTAACTACTTTTAATGAGTTAATTTAATAAGTTAATTGAATTGAACAAACTCTTTAAGAAATACATAATAAAAATTATCTTAATGTCTTTAGCAACTCAAATTCAAATTATAATAACTTATCAATTAATTCTTGAGACTGATTTCAAAGCTATGAGAGATTAATTACATTTAAATTAAATAAGTTAAATATGAAAGTTTATTGAATCTGATGTAAAAAGAATAAAGTGTACTTTTATTGTAAAAAGTTCTTGCATATAGTTAAAGATTACTGAGACAACAAGGACACTGATAAGAGTAAAGATAAGAATAAAGATAAGAATAAGAATAAAAATAAGAAGAAAAGTAAAGATAAGAAGAAGCTAAAGATTATTGAAGTTGATTTGAATGATTTGAAAAATTAAAGTTGTTCATAAATATAGAAGTATTCATAAATAAGTTAACAGAAGCTTTTATTCAACTCAATAATAATCTGAGTAAAGCATCTGCACTAAATAACTCAGAATTCTTATTATTAAGTATAATCTTTAATTAAATCAATGCTCTTAATTTAAATACATATATTCTTGCAGACTACATTTGAGATGAACTGAACAAGATAAACATGAAAGTATTAATTAATTTAGATGCAGATTAAATATATGTCTTCTTAATAATTGTTAATTAAATGTTAATTAATAGTCAATATAAAATCAAATTACTTAAAATATTCTTATTAAACAGACAGATCATTTAATTAATCATAAAGCTGATCTTTCATCTCAAGATAAATAGCTTTTAATAATGATTAAAAGCATAAATTGTAAATCTTTAAGAATATAATTTCATTCTGAGATTAATTTAACTGAAAGTCACTAATTCTCAGATTGTTTAAGCTACAGACTGTATAACAATTCAGAATTAATAATGAAAATATTATTATCTGTTTCTGAAAAAGTGACAACAAGCTGTAAATAAGTTAATATTAAATGTAATTAAAGAATGCACAGCTATGAAGACACTTCAAAAGCACAGAACTGTTAAATACTTATTAGTAATTTAACAAAACTTAAAGAAGTCAGAAGCTGAACTGTTAACTGTTATAAATGAATAATTATAAATTATTATTAAAGAGTTTTAATTCATATTTAGATTGATTTTATTAGATAAATTATTATTTAAATGAATGTTTAAACATAGCATTAATATCAGCAACATTAAGTCTATCAACATAAATGCTTACTCTCTGTTACAGCTACAGCTGAATGAACAGATTAAACAGATAATAAAGTTACTGAATAAAGATCTAATTTGTAAATTTATAAATTTATGAGGCTTCTCAGTTCTGTTCATTAAAAAGAAGAAGAATACATAATGAATATGTATTGATTACAGAGCATTAAATAACATTACTGTTAAAAATGAATATTTACTTTTCTGAATTCAGAAATGTCTAGATCAGATTGACAAAGCTCAATATTTAATTAAGCTTAATCTCACTTTAAACTATTATCAAATTTATATAATTAAAAACAATATAAAAAAGACTGTCTTCAACACTCATTACAGCAAATATAAGTTTATAACTATGTTCTTTAAGCTATACAATGCTCTGATGACATTTCAGTTAATGATGAACTCTATATTACAGAACTTACTCAATAAATTCTGTCTAATATATTTTAATAATATACTGATCTTTTTCAACTCAATTTTAAATCATCAGAAACACTTACAGATCATTCTCAGTATCTTAAAGAAACATAAGCTATATACTAAATCTAATAAGTGTATTGTTGAGATGAAAATTCTTAAGTTTTGTAAATATATTATGAGACAAGACACACTACAGCTGATCTCTATTAAAATATTAGTCATTAAGAATTGATCTACTCTGAAGACAGCACATCATGTACAGCAGTTTCTTGAACTGACTTTATATTACTGATGATTTGTACAAGAATTTGTATAGATCACAGCATTATTATTGAATTTGTTTAAGAAGAACAACATTAAGTTATATATAAAAAAGAATTAACTCATTGTCTGAAACACATTATGTAACAATGTCTTTCAACAGCTTAAAAATGCACTTATATCTAAATCAATACTTATTTAAGTAGCTGTATGCAAATCATTTACTATTAAAATGAACACTTTCAAATAAGCAATTGACTGTGCTTTGATGCAGAATGAAATGAATAAGAAACATTATTTAATTATTTATGATAATTAAAAGTTACAAGATGCAGAGCTTAATTATTCTGTTTATGAAAAGAAGTTATTAATCATTAAGCATGCACTTTGAACTTAATAGTACTATATTGAAAATAGTTATACTATAACTATTATTATGAATCATGAAGATCTACAATATTTAAAGAATACACTGCACTCATTTAAATGACTAGCTTAATAAATCAACAAATTTCAGCAATATAATCTCAACATTCAATATTAATCTGAAGCTCAGACTGTTGTATCAGATTTAATTAGTTATTAACTTAATTTTATAGAGAAAGATTCAGCAAATAAAGTGTTCTTAAATGCTTTGTAAGAATTAGACAATGTGAAATGAAAGAAAGTAATGATACTGTATTTGAAAGATAATACAGAATCTGAAAAGTCACTGCTTCATAAGCATGTATGTAAAAATGATGTGATGAATCAATTTTGACTGCATTACAATTCAAAATTAAATGATTTATATTTAATTTAAAAGTAAGACAATGATGAAGCATCATTTCTACAGTTTCAGTACTGTGCAGACTTTTTGAAACATATATATACTGAATATGAGCATTTAGAAGTGCTGAGACTGCTAAAAGTCATTTAACTTTAAGCTTGATGACATAAACTATTGCAGAATATTAAATTGTTTATAAAGCATTATTTTAACTGTTAAGTTGCTCAATGACTCTGAAAACATTAAGAGATCAAAGAACATTCATATTCAGCTTATAAGAATTTATTACTGTTTAAAAGATAAGAAATCAATATAATAAACATACTATCTTGAATGTCTTAAGAAAATTGCTGAATTATAACAGCAATTAATTATGTTACAGATTGATCTATGACTAAAGCTGTTTCAGATGCAACAGAAACAACAGTTACAGATTTTCTGTGTAATAAAATCTTTACAAATTATAATTCATTAAGAGAGTTACTATTTAATAATAATACAAACTTTCTCAGTCATGTTGTGATCTACTATTTGAAAAAGCTCAGAACTCAATATAGAACAATGACTTTCTATTATCTCTGTACAAATGAAAAGATAGAAAATCTAAATGAAATGTTGAGCTTCATGCTTACAAAATATTTTATGAATAAATTAACTTAATTATGAAACAAATACTTATCACAAATACTTTTTGCAACTTAAATCTGAGTTCATAATATAACTAAACAGAGCTCATTCTATCTACTGTATAAGATAAATTTATAATTATTAGACAACTTAAACAATCTCTGACTGCTGAGAAAAATTGACTTTAAAGATTAGTTAAAATAAGTCAGACAGGTACAGACAGTTCAAGCAATCATTAATAAAATTCTTTTATGAAAGATTATTGAATCAAAAACAATTTATAATGAAATAGTATGATTAAGCACTACAAAGAAAAAAGACTGAGTGCTTATATAAAATGAAGAGCTTTAGAAGTTTAAAGTTAAATGATTTGAGTCTTATAAAATATTAAAAACTCATTTATTAGAAACTTTTGCATTAGAAATGCTCACAGAATGTGTTTTATGAAATTTAATTTATGATAATTAGCTTATAAAAGCACATATCTTTAATGTCAATGAATTTTGAGCTAATTCAGAGCTGCAAAGCAGTCTGAAATGAGCTAAATTATTTGTGCAGCAATTAAATCTTAAAGTTGACAAGATTCTTAAATAGAAAGAATCATCATTGTCTTTTTATAAAGAACTCTTAATTATATTTTGAGTTAAATGAGATTATAGACAAAAAGAAAAGCTACATAAGCTCTTAATAAAGAAGTGTTACAGTCTTTTAAGTTTAATGGCTAAAAGCTATAACTCTAATGGTAAAACTATGAAATGAGTGAAAGATGAGTGAATGTAAGAGCTATAATGACTACTTAAATAGTAGCTAAGCAACTCACTAAGACACATGGCTGAGTCTATGTGACTAAATAACTAAGTAGACTATTTATCTAATAGGTGAAGGCAGCAACAATGAGATAAACTGTGATTAGATAATAATTCTGATAAGTGTCACAAACAAAAGAAACTACAATGCTCTCATTGCTATGTCTTTATTTAAATAGTCTGTGCCTTATGAGCTTGAAAATGCAGTGATGATGCTGAGCTTGTGAGGCAGCATTGAGGTGTTATGACTAAATGACTTAATAATGATGTGATATTGAGGCATCTTGAAATTAATTGAATGATGAGACATCAATGAGATGATAGTGTAAACAAAATACTTATGTAAGTCATGAATCATTAGATAAGGCTTTGTGCTGTAAGAGAAAGATGTAATAAGCTTTTTTTATATAGATATGAAGTCTTATGAAGTCTTTGTGTCATGACAAAAATGATTGTATAGATCAGCAACAATAAGATGTAATATGATGCTTGTGTGATGATTTGATGTAATATCTTTACATAGTAAGGTAAGTGATAAGATACTTAAGGCTGTTAAAGCTAACAATTTGTCTTGTTGTGATGATGTTTTGACTTAAAATTGACTTGAAAGAGCAGCATAATTGAGTCTTCATTGATGAAGAATTTTGTACATAGTAAACTGCATAATAATATGCATGTCAGTAGAATTTTAAGATGTTTTAAAGACTAAATCAGTCTCTTGATAGTTTATAGTAAGCTTATTTTGTTTTAAATCAATGTTAACTTCTTCTCTTGTTAAGATATTCATTTCTAATAGAACTTCAGTGCAGAGATTATTCACTAAATAGACTATGATATCTAGTCTTATTGATGATGTTGATGTGACTATGTAAAGTAATAATTTCATCAATTAATTAAGTATCTGCTTTTCAGAAAAGCCTTTCATCATTATAAAGAATGTTTATTTGATTTTAGTCTTATTCACTAGACTTTAATCAATAAATGTAGTTGTGCTTTCAGTATCTAGACAAATAGTCATTTTCTGCTTAATGTCATGTCAAAATAGAGTTGCTTTGACAGTGATGTATTTATAAACTGATGATTATGAAATGATGACAACATTTTAAAGAATGTACTTAATGTAATTGACTTGCTGAGTAATCATCTTAGTGATACTGAAATGAGTGTCAACTTCATGTCAATTAAGAATGTGATTTCAAAGGTTTTTGCTTGTTTCTAGAGACATTTTACATGAACAACATGAATAGAGTGAATCATCATATTGAGTAGGCTGCATAAAGTTGTTAAAGAAGACATCAGTGTGATGTGAAGATTTAGAGACATTGACATGATGTAAAGACTTGTTTTTAACATTGTTATTGATAAACAATGTATTATTTGACTTATATGCTCTGTATAACTCATTTATTTTGATGAAATAGACAGAGTAAGATGACAGTAAGACTTCATTTTAACATTTAAATTGTAATTTGTTTCATCAATCATTCAAATACTCAGAGCAATGAAGCTGTCAGTTATTACTAGTAAAATTATATGACAATATATGATTTAGTTGTTGCACTTCATAGCCTTAATTATTCATTTCATAGTCTTAATTATTCATTTTATAGCCTTGATTTGCAGCATTTTTAGAGGTATTATTTGACAAGTAGTTAAAGTGACAAGACTGTTGATTGTTATCAGCAAAATTGTATAATGATAATTAACTTTAAAGTTGCAATTCATAATCTTGCTGTTCATATTGATATAAAGACTGACTGAACAGACATTTTCACATATCTTTGTGTTTTTTTAGCTGTTCAATAAAGCTAGTCATCATTGTGTCATATCTAAGCCACAGAATGTCATGCTGAAGTTTAGAATTGAGCTTGTTTCAGGCTAATGACAGCTAATTTAATGTGAATAAGTTAGTATTTCTTTTATTTTAGATCATTGCTTGCATGTAAGCTGTAAGATTAATGTGATTGTTTTATAAGTTGTTAAGAGTAAATCATAAAGTAAGTAAAATATCTAAGATGACTTGCTCTGACTGTTTAAATCAAGTCATTAAGATATCTACTCAGTTTTTAATGCTGAGATCTTCATGTAAACTGTTCTGTTATAGATTTGACAGTTTGATGACATATTACTGTTAAGTGAAGTCACAAAGACAAATGTAAAGACTAATATGAATAAGATGTATGCTCTTAATCATGATGATAATCTTTGCTTAACTCAGAAAGAGATGCACATCATGATAGTATACATTCTTTTTTAGCTGAACAAAATTGCTCTTTTTATATGCATCATCAAGATATAAATTAAAATAGTTAATGTTCTTTGATTAAAAGACTAGTGATGATGTAGCAGCAGAATGCAACAAAAATTCTTAATAATAACTATGTTTAAGCTCTTCTTTCTTTCTATTACTGACACACTTATCACTCATTTCTTTCATATCATAATCACTGTTATAATCATTATTTCATCTCAGCTCAAAAGCAGATCATCTTATATTAAGCTTGAAAGCAGATCTTCTTGCTGAGATAGATGTAAGAGCTGAAAGATATAAATATGATAAATTAATTGTTGTTGACTTCTTAGCTTAATGAGATTAATTAAATGATTTTAAAAAGCTAATGAATTGTTGTGACTATGACCTTAATTTAAAATGACAAAGCAAAGTAATTAGAATTTCTTGCATATTACTCATTAACTTGTTTGTTATACAAGTCTGTTGTTTCAAGATATCTAGACAGATGAATTCATTAAATAACTGTTTAACTTCAGAAGAAAAAGATAATGAAATTTATATAATTAAAAGATTTTCTTTTATGTCTTTTAGATTGAGAAGCTCATTTTGAGCAAAAGAGTCAGATAAATAAGCTGAAGACATAGCTTTGTACTGATATGAAAGTAAAATAAGATAGTAGTGTTTAGCTTGTTGAACTATAATGATTTGAGTGAATGTAAAGTAGAAAGATAAAGTAGTGAAAAGATAATTAAATAAATAGACAAATTAATGTGTTGTTGATGTTTTAATGAGGTTGAAGAAGGTGATGAGGTATTGAGGTGAAGTAAAAGTGAGATGAAAGTAAAGAACAAAGAGATTATTAAATATAAAGATTTAATGCTGAATCTTTAAGTTAATATTATCATATTGTTACAGTCTTCTAAGTTTAATGGCTAAAAGCTATAACTTTAATGATAAAACTATGAAATGAGTGAAAGATAAGTGAATGTAAGAGCTACAATGACTATTTAAATAGTAGCTAAGTAATTCACTAAGGTACATGGCTGAGTTTATGTGACTAAATGACTAAGTAGACTATTTATCTAATAGATAAAGATGATAATGATGAGATAAGCTGTGATTAAGTAATAATTCTGACAAGAAGAAAGAAGATCTTTCTTAAAAGACAATTTATAAGATATAAAAATGTTATAAATAAATAAACTCATTTATATTCTCATTACAGAACATTTTAAAAGTACATTAAAGTATTGTTTCTTCTGAACTAATCTTAACTGAAGTGAGTGATGTGATGAATACATTATAGAAAATTATTAAAAGTTAAAAGAATACTGATGACTTAACTTTAATATTTATAACAGAAGAGAGATGTAATTAGAAGAGAGTAGAAGTTCTGACATTATACAGTATTAAAAAAAAACTGAATAATTAAAAATGACTCAGTAAAGACTTGCAACAATAATACAATAAGTTGAAGTTAAAGTAAACAAGTAGTAAAGCTAAAAAGAAAGATTAAAAAGTCTTAACTTCAGTAAGAATTGACAGTGATTTAATGATAATTTATAAAAGAAATATGAGCTTATATAATCTATATAAAAGACTTAAAAAAAGGCTCTTATAAACTAGAAGATGATAGTATCAGAAGCAAAGCAATTTCATTAACTATCTATTTATTAAAAAAAAAAAAAAAAGTTATGAATTAAATACAAACTGTATTCAAAGCAAAACTACTGTTCACTGTAATGATGCAATGATAAATAAGAATGCAACTGATGCAGATGAGACAGTAACACAAGTAAAGCAATAAATACATCAACATTAAGTTTTTCAGCTCAACAACAAAAAATCTTAGCAGTTATTTTTAATTTATTTATAGTGCTTAAAACATTCTTTATTAATAAGTAATTGTAGTTAATGAGAAGCATAATGTTGCTGATAATGATGATAGAGACAGCAGACAGAGCAGTAATATAATAATAATAAGAAGTTGCTGAGTTAGCAGACAAAGAGAATTTGAACTTTATATAATTTAGAATAATAAATAATTATTATATTAATATAAATTTATATTTACAAAAGCTGCATCAAATACTCTGCACATCTTAATGACAGTTTATACACAAATTACAAAGAAAATAATAGTCATTAAATTTAGTTTAAATGCACACTGTAAATGATCTGTCTTTATGTATATAGTTTTGCAGACAGTTAGCTCACATTTCTTATAAATGTAAGTGACAGCAGCTTTACAATATGTTTAATGAATGTAAAAATGATTTAAATTCATATTAATGTACAGAATTAATTGTTAAATTATTGACAACATCTTAAGCTTAATTTTAAGTCAACTCTTCAACAGCAAATTAATCAAAACATTAAGTAATGAAAAGCTAAGCTGATCAGCAGTTAATTTGTTAAAGAGAAAAGAGAAAGCAATATTAAAAATAGAATATTTAATTAATTTTATGTATTGTTAATCTTTAAATCAAAATTGAGACAACAACATACTGAGAAAAAAGTTTTGTAAGCTTTTCTTAAAACAGAAATAATCAGTAGTCTTAGGCTGAGTGTAGAGTTGAGTCAGGTTGAAAAAAAGTGCACTTAACCTGAACCTGCACTAGAATTCAGGTCAGGTTGAGTTGAGTTCATGTACAGATTAACTTTATCTACAATCTGTGTGAGTATCTGCATGCAGGTGAAGCTAGCCATTATGGGTAAGGTCAGGGCTAGGGCTCAAAAATGTGAAAGCTTATTGATATATTAGTCATAATAAATTACACCTTAACTAGCCATATAGGGATAAATTACATGGTCGCAAGATATATTACTGAATAAGTTACGAAAATCATGACTTTTCGCGAAGGTGCACATTAGAAACACACATTAGTAAGCATGTGTATGTGCTTACTAAGCACATACACATGCTTACTAAGGCTATATATAACCTGCAAAAAACCCATGACCCTACATGGGTCAGGTCAGGTTAACCCACACCTGACCTGACTGGATAAAAGTTAGCCTGACCCAACCTGATACCTGGACCCAACCCTGACCCACATGACCTATAGGCAACTCACACACCCAGCCTAAGTAGTCTTGTAAGCATAATTAAAAGTAGACTTCTTTTAATTTAAATTGTTGTCATTTATATCTGATGATGAAGCAGCAGCAGCATAACATGAAATATAGATTTTAATGAATAATTTATAAAATATTAATGATATGCTGTAAATATATTACAGAAGTTCACATAATGAAAGAGTAAATAAAAAATTGATAAGTTAATGAAGTAATGATTAAAAGTTGAAGCATGATTGAAAATTAAAGAAAGAAAAAAAGAATTTTTTTTAAGAAGTTGTGATTAATGATATAGATAGATGATGTAAACAGTGAATAATTTATCTTATCATCATAATAACAATAATCTGCACTTCTAGTTGCTTTTGAATGACAATAGTGATGTGAAGTGAAATAAAATAATGTGAATGCAAACTGCAGACAAAAATTTTACAGAATGTCAAGCAAATCTCTGCATTTACATTAGTGAACTGTTGTGACTGTGCAGTAGAGAAGAATGTGATATCATTGCTTACTCATCTCTTATTAAGTGTCTCTATTTATGGCTTAGTCATCATTTCCTATATATACTCTACATAGTGTAAACGAATAGGAACAACTTTCTACGGACCGATTCACAGACTTCTACTGCCTGCAGCACGAGAAGCAGTTCGTGGCCTACAACCTAAAAGCCCGCAATGAAATTTGCCCCAGATACACCTAGACAGCACAAGTGACGATTCCTAGGCTTCGTCAAGCCACCAGTAAACATGGCTGATTCGAGCTCTGTACGGGCTCTGGTTCTGTTTGGCGAGAACGATCTACGTATTGTAGGCCTATTCCCAGGAATTGAGGACTCATTGAGCGCAAGACTAATAGAGTATCCTAAGGAATTACGAACTCTTGACCCACCTGCTGCAAAAGAACTTCAGATAGCCATTCGCTCTACCGGTCTCAGTGGCTCCGACTGGAATTACTACCATCACTATCGAAACGGCGATATACCAGTCAGAGAGCCGTTGATTTTAGGGCACGAATCCGCGGGCATAGTCGTCGCTGTGGGCTCAAACGTCACAAGATTCGAGGTCGGCGAGAAAGTAGCACTGGAGGTAGGGCAGCCATGCGGAGAATGTGACAGGAGTTGAGAGGGCAGGTATAATATCTGCAAAGGCGTGCGGTTTCGCAGCTCGGCGAGAAGCTTCCCTTATTACCCGGGGACGTCGCAGGAGAGGATCAATCATCCAGCGGCATGGTGCCACAAGTCAGTCTCCTCTCTTACATTCATCGCCTCGTTTCTCGGGACTGTCGATGCTAATAGCTTTTCTGCACGATCAGGCTTCCTACAGGAGTCTCGTTCAATCTGGGAGCTATTCTCGAACCACTCGGTATAGCCATTCACGCCGCACGACGATCACAGGTCGCTCCCAAGAGTACTACCCTGGTATTCGGCGCTGGTGCGGTGGGCATGCTCTGCGCTCCGATGGCAAAAGCATCCGGCTCAAATCATGTGACTATTTCGGGTTCTGACCAGGGAAGAGTGGACTTTGCGATTCAGAATAAGTTTGCTCATGCTGGCTTCCTGGTACCTATCAAACGCGGGCACACCATTGACGAGAAGCTGCAAATTGCCATAGATACTGCTGCGCTAGCTGCGCAGGTCCAAGGCTCGCAGGGACATCCCGTCGGCCAGGTCGATGTGGTGTTCGAATGCACTGGGGTGGAGTCATACCTGCAAGCTGGGATCTATGTACGCTCTCCGTTCCCCTTGCCACAAGCAAGCAACTGACCATGGCAGGCTACTCGACCGGGCGGGAGAGTGATGCTTGTTGGCATGATCATGCCGATCCAGACTCTTCCGATATCTGCGACGGCATTGCGGGAGGTGGATCTAATGGGCGTATTTCGATATGCAAACACATATCGGGAAGGGATCTATATGATTTCGAGCACGAGTCTAGACATGCCTGACTTTGGGAAGCTTGTCACCCACCGGTATAAAGGTCTCAAGGAGGCTCAGAAGGCGTTTGAAATGGCTGGGAGAACCACTGATGATGAGGGGATGTTGATGTTGAAGATCGTGATACAAATGGGTGAATCATAAAGGAAAAAGGCTAGGGCTACGTGATAGGGCTTTTCCAACGAGGGTGTATCTTGGATTGGATTCGTATAGCATGCCCGACTTGTACAAGCACTTAGAGTATCCAGGATTCTCAGCACAACCATGAGCTCTACAGCATCATTTCTCTGCCGGCATTGCGATGCCACTTCGCAAAGGCTGAAGAAGTGTTTTGCTGTCGGTGTAATGTTCTATCGAGCCCTTTGGACGAAATGAGCTCCGCTTCTGACTAGCGCGGGGTAGCTTGACCCCACCAATGTTTATCCCACGCTCTCAATTTATCCATCTTCGTCGACGAGCAGAAGAAAAATCTCCGATCACAGTGCTTTTACCCGTCCACCAAGATTGTATAGACATACCTGACACAGTCCTGTGGTGTCATCGACCTTCGCTATCTCTCTGCCAAACCGAACTTGCCTGTAGAGGGGCTATACAGTCTGTACGTACGGACAGTCTTCTTTGCGACCTTCTCCACTCTCCCTTCGAAATGACACAAACTGATAGTTTAGAATCTATGATGACAGACTTCACCATATCACTCCTCACCGCCTCTCGATGTTCTCATTCCAGACGTAAGCTTCTATCCTACCCACACAGGAGTGTCCCGCACTCTCGCTCAGATCTCTGACACGACTCCCAGCACCTTGAGAGGAACAGACCCCTCCCATACACTCGTGCACTCCGGGCCACGTCTCATTCCAATGGCACCGAGGAAGCAGCAATTGACCCGTGCGGTCTATGGTGCATGCGAGCCTGCCACGCCCTCCATTTTCTTAACCGCACCCCTCGCGCAGAATTCGTTGCAGCCTTCTCCCCCGATGAGATAGAGATATAGGGGACGAGAACACACCTCGAGCCGTATGGAGTCAAGCTTAAACGGACTACGATGAGACGATCAAATAGAAAGGACTTGACGCTATCGTGGTTGCAATAATCACCACCGCTCACGCCAAGAAGTTGATTAAAGCCGTGAAAGATATATACTGTTTGAGAATGAAACCAATTGTCACCAGTCGAAGTGATGCGTGACGGATGACTCGTTCTTTACGAGACGCTCAGTCTCGCATGCACTCGGGTGCCATATCGCGGCCTTCCGTCTTCCGCTCTCAGACGTGCGATGAATTGGACCTGTCCGGAATCTTTGTCGAATACGCCAAGTTTCCGGCGGCATCTTCTTTGACTGCCAAATCCACGACACCGGTTTGACACCGTGGTTCTTTGGCCAGGACTGCATCGCCAAATCAAAGCCATGGCAGTCGTGGGCATCACCGCCGTTCAAGTCGCGCTCCGGAAATACAAAGACGTTGACAATGGCGTCGGCGTTGTGGAGTTCTGGGGCGGAGAGATTGCATTATTCTACTCCAATTGGATCATGGCAGCGGTCAACACGACATGACCGAGATCCTGGGCATGGGGGTCGTCTAACGGTCAATGCCAGCCCGCAAAGCAGCCTTCTGGCTATGTGGGAACGGATTGGGATGAGGAAGGAGATGGCGCAGCACCATCACGGTGGTTTCGAGCACGCCTTCGTGACCGAGGCCACGAGTTCGAGGCCGCATGTCTCGTTGACCTACCGATGCGGTTGAATATGACCGGGGCGGTACAGGCGGTGAAGATGGGATGTGCGTCGCAGACACGAAGACACACTTTTATGTGGATGGAGAATGCACAGCTACCGATGAGTCTGGCATCGGAGGCATCGTCAACGTTGGCTTGTTCTGCATCAGATTTGTCTTCTACAGAGGAAGGAACTCGGTCAAGTTATGTAAACAGTCTGGGGAAGCTCCATCCGGAAAGTGGATCCTATCTTAACTTATCAACTTCAATGCTGTAATAATACCTGGATTCATCTTCTTCTCGGTATGCAATATTAATACTACACTGGACCCATTCGCACAGCAGGACTCCACAGTGCATTAGAATGGTGCATGACAGTGCATTCAAGACTGGCAGTCAACGATCGTGCAGCATCCGATGGACAGCGAACGACAACTTGACTTTAAGGAGCTTAGAGAGCTTACCTAAGGTAAAGAGCTTCGAGCTAGGGTAGGGTCCAGCTTCTAGGGTAACTCGCGTGCTCGGCAGACGCGGGGACAAGTCGCAATTTTGGAAGGTTCAGTACAGGTATTTGTAAGTTTGTTGTGGAACAACCGGGAAGCACAACTCCATGCATCCCCATTCGCTGCATCACGGATCACTGATCACTGTCATGAAGCTAACTTTACCTTAGGTATACTCACGGGGGTTGCCTGGCTATTATTACATGTAATATGAAGCAGAAGAACCGGCTCCTCCGGCAAAGGGAGCTCAAACAAACAACATAACTTAACGTTATACTGTACCTTAGCGGACTACTCGTACTCATACTCATACTTGCACTCGTGCCCTTACCTTATCTTGCTTCTACTCCGTACCCAGATTAGATTAAGCTTTCGGCAGAAGATGGCATCTGTGGGGATGCGGGGTTTGGCGCCTTGGGTAACCGTTTAGGGAAAGCAGCTAAGGTAGCTAAGGTAGCTAAGATATCGACTAACGTTAAATCAACGCCGATCTAAACTTTCTTTCTTTTCTTCTCTCTCCTCTCTCCTCTCTCCTCTCTCTCTCCTCTCTCCTCTTCCGTCCCTCTCCCTTTTCACATCCACTAGGTAAGGTGGGTAGGTTACTTTGTAACTTAGATCTTGTCGCACTTGTCTCACTGGCGACAGTTTCCACTGATCCGATACACCCTAGCAAGCCGGTCTAATCACCCAATCAAACACTCATCCATTCCTATACTGCCTGTCCTTCATGTCCTTCCTTCGTCCGACACGCGTCACTGGCGCTGTTGACTCGAGCTCAATCTCACAGTCCTGCAGTTGTTATGGTCTTGTGCTTTGTTTCCTGTCGATTAAGATAAGATGGTTCATATCTACCTTAGCCGCTGGGACGGATGAAGTGTTCGCACTTACCCTGTATATCCAAATGCATTGCTATATCCCTTACCTTACCCGCTTGTAGAGGGCCTAGTCCTTCTTCTGCGGGTCTCTACGAGAGAGGAGAGGTACCTGGTAGTTCAAACTACCGTAGTCACGGTAGATGCTCCGCATTCGATTCGATGCAGGTGATGGTGCTATACCTTAGGTACATCAACATCATCTCTCTACCTCAAACTACCTCTCTTATTCGTGCAGCCTCTGCTGTCCGCACTGTCCGCACGTCCGGGTTCCCAAGTTTCCGTTCTTCCAAACCCCAGTCATCCAAAATAAAGCCGCTCGAGAGCTATGGTGACGCTTGAGCGGATCGAGTCAGAGGCCATCAAAGCCAAAGCCGGTCCTTCAACAGTTCGAGTCCCTTGAGAACTGTTGTTAATTGGCGGGGTCTGCCTATTGGTCCGTGAGTGGCTCAACTCCCCCATTTGAACCCTTCCTTTGGTGGGAAGAACAGATATATCGGCTAAGCCCACCCACCTGAATCACCGTCGTCTGCTGCAACTTCTCTCTTAACTCTCTGAGCCGTTCATCACACAGCTTTCTACCATCTCTCAACCAGAACTACATCATCATCCATCAACACTATGGCAGACCGGGAGAAAGATTTCTCACATAACGGCACATTCAGTCCGAACTATCCCTCTCCAAACAAAGGCACGGATGATTCCACTCACAACGGAACTTTGAACCCAAATTATCCCGGGGGTGGTAACAGTACCGGTTATCATTTGGGAGAGGACATGAGCGGTGACAATGCTCTCCGGCGGATCAGGACTGCCGGAAGTATCTCCATCTCACCGGAACTCTTCGAAAAGATCTACCTCTCTCCGCAGAATGCGGTGAAGGGTGACTTGCGGAAGACATTCGGTAACCCGACGCCTTTGTGAGTCATCAAAGGTTTCGACAATCATGAACGGTAGACTGACTAAGAGGATCAGAGCTCTCCTTGGCTTCTTGCTCAGTCTCAGTCCACTTTCCTGCGATCTCATGGGATGGAGAGGTGCCGGTGGGAATGGAGCGTCCGACATGTCAGTATCATCCAACATTTGTACAAACCGAACTCTTCAGCTGACGACCTAGCAAAGTGGCGCGTACTTCTTCATGGGCGGTCTTCTGATGATCATCGGCGGCGTACTTGAATTCTTCCTAGGGAACACCTTCCCATTCGTCGTGTTTAGCTCTTTCGGTCCGTCATCAAAACATACTCGGACATCGAGAACATAAACTGACGGGCTCAGGCGGTTTCTGGCTTACCTTTGCTTCGACACTGACGCCGTTCTATAACGCATTCGGAGCCTACTCCCCAGATCCAACCAAACCGGCCGAGGGCCTCAATAGCCCCGCATTTGCTGCCAGCTTTGGTATGCTTCATGGGGTCACTGCCGGAAGGGCATGATCTGGTCAGAAACTAACGTGCAACAGGGTTCTTCCAACTATTCATGGGCATGCTTTGTCTCGTCTACCTTATCTGTGCATTGCGCACCAACGTCGTCTTCCTGGTCATCTTCGCCACGCTAGTCGTTGCTTTTGGTCTTCTGACCGGCACATACTGGCATCTTGCTTTGGGTCACTCCGCGTTGGCTGGCAAGCTACAAGTTGTCAGTACCGAGCCATGATTGATTAGAGACCCGCTTACCTGACTCGATTGTCCCGGTAGATTGCTGGTGGGTTTCTGTTTGTCACGTGTATGGCAGGATGGTGGATCTTCCTCGCTCAAATGCTCGCTGCCGTCGACTTCCCGATTCAAATTCCAGTCGGTGATATCAGCCATTTGATTCCTGGCGCCAGCACCAAGATGGCGGCGGCGAAGGAAGCAGAGTATACCGCATAGAAGGCTCGGTCCTTCGATGGGTCGCCTGGACTTTCCGCTCAGGGTTCAATCTCGGAGGCCAAGCGAACAACTTTGACGGTGGGGCGGTTGTGGGAGCTGTTGGCACCTAGTCTGTACGTTTGGCTTGTCGGTATCATATCATACTGATCTATTTGTATCTAGTGCATGTACGCAAATGGCCATAATTTGTAAATCGAATCTTGCGCATAACTTAAACCCATAGTGTTGTTCCAATTTTGATGCCTAGTACTAATACCACCAGTCCATGACCCCAAGCTTGAAAACGGCTGCTCGAGAAACTTTACCGTGCCCTCGATTCTCCAGAGAGACCAACCTCCTAGATTGAGCAGGAACAAAGACTGAAAACCGAAAGTTAAAAATCTAGCCCTTACTTGACCGCCAAAGTCCCCCACCCTCTCCTCTGTCCCACCCAACGAGTCCACATCGCTGTCTATAGGCACATCTACATTCTGCATCCTGCATCCTCCATCCTGCACCCTCCGAACCCAAACGCAGCCACAACAGTCGCCTGCAGAGATAACGGCAAAACCACAACGGTCAAGTCGCCTGCAGGAAACAACAAACACCAAGAAACAACGATAACGAGCAGCGCAGCGACTCGACGACGACAAGAGCCCCACTCGGATTCAACCGTGAAACCGGGACCGAGAAAGGAAACGCGTGAGGGTACATATGGACTCGATTCAGCAATCTCGCTGTGCATGGCATGACATGAACCGAACCCAAATCCAATGTCTACCTTAGGTATGCGTACGTGCGCTTGTGCGCTTCGGCGGCTAAAGGGGCCTCCATGCGCTGCGCTGCGGTGTGGTCCATGCAGCTACCCTACCCTGCCCTACCAACTTATACTCTACCCTACCATCTCCCTCTTTTTCCCCAACCCCCACGAAAACACGTCGTTGCAGGCTCGTCTCCCTGGTCCGTCCGACGTCCTGGTACCGTCCGATCTAGTCCGTGCTTTTCGTTGCCTCCGTGATCGCGAACTTGGGAAGGGAAAGGACGACGGGGGAGGTAGGACTGGATTGGGCTGGATGGGGCTGGGCTGGGATCGGCTGGGATCGGCGGAAGGGATGTGAAGTGGGATGGATCGGCTGGGCTGCAGATATGTTGTCTTTTCGTTTAACCCGTTTTGCATTGCTGCCTCGAGGTGCGCTTTCGCAGGTCTGGACGCGGATGTGTGCCCACTTGCGAGGCGCATGTTTGTGTGTGGGGGTTGGGATGGCGGGACCGTGGGCGCTTTGTTTGTTGTGTCGCGTCGGGTCATGTCGTGTTGTGTCGAGGCACAAGGGAAGAGCTGGTGAAAGGTGGAAGTTTGGGGCGGCTGGGAGGGGACGATGAGGGAGGCTTGGAGAAGGTAGGTCATTTTGTTTTCTTGTCGTATGTTGTTGATGTTGTTGATGTTGTTGTCGTTGCGGGGAGTTAGCCAGGTGATGGTCTGGGGTTATGGACGGGACTGTGTCTTTGTACACGAGTAGGGTAGGGTTTCAGAGTCATGTCACAGCATTGTCACTTAGGGTCAACCGAGTGGGATCCACGTCAAACTTCAACGCGTTCAGGGCAAGACGGTAGCCACAGCACTTTACCAGTGGAGAAAGTTGAAAATCATGGAAAAGTGTTTCGAGCAATTGAAATGTTATCAATCTCGAATATCAGAAGCAACTCTTTCTGCACATGATAATCGTGCCGACCTGATCTCCTCCTATCCAAGAGGTACCAGTTCGCTAGAACGTTATCAACAGTCCTCCAGTTTGACAGGAAGCGAGAAGCTTGAACGGGTCAGAAGGAGGGAAGTAAGATGGAATGAGAGTCATAAATCCGATTGCTTGGAGGCCTTACTTGGCGAGCTGGACGCCGTTTCGCCAAACGCCAACCACATCTTGCATGCTCTCAATGTCAACTGTCGGATCTCCTTTGACAAGTACCAGATCCGCCTTCCGGCCAACTTTGACCATACCACGGTCCGAAAGCCTCCAACGGCGTGCAGTAACCGAGGTCGCTGACCTCAATGCTTCAATCGGTGGAAATCCGCACCGGTTGACATATAACCACATCTCATGATGCAAGGAAAGGCCGAACTTCGTGCCTTTAAGCCCTACAGCCGTATCTGTGCCACTTTGAAGCCATGTATCAGTCCATCTGATTGCCGAGCGCGCACAGAAAGCTCTTACCACAAATCGACACCTGCAGCTTTTAAAGCCTTCACCTGCTCGAAGGCATACTCGACACGCACCGATTCTCTCGCGATCTTCAAGCACGAGCACATGAATTCGCCGTCTTGCTTTGCCAAATGGCGGGCAAGGTGCTCTCGACTATCCGTTTCCTCTCCCGTAAGGCTCGAAAGTACCACCAGCGTGGGTATCAAGAACGCGCCACTCTTCTGGAATGCGGCAACAAGCTCGGGCGTGGGTGACCGGTCCATGATCGAGTGCGCCAAGCCGTCCACTCCGGCCTCGAGCACGATGTGTGTGTTATCGTGATCCATGGCATGGGCAACAGTAAGGAGACCGTGCGCGTGTGCGGCCTCGACGATGGCACGCTGGACGACCAACCCTGGGGTTGGAAGAGCATGTCCCGCCGGAACGATTGCGAGTGTCTCTCCCGTTTCTTGTATGAGTTTGATGAAACTGCGCCAGTTTCAACAATGAAACAAGGAAAGTAATGTCGGTAGTCACACACTCTGCACCTTTAGCTATATTCTCGACCACAAAACGTTTTGCAGCATCGACATCAGTGACTCTCGGCCAAGCTGCCAGCCTACGTTCAGCCTGAGATGGCGTGGTAAGCTTTTATGACACTAGATGCAGAGCCAGAAGTCTACCTCTTCTCCGCCACGGACGACTCTGACAATAGCCTCAGGCCATCCACCTGGGATGGTTGCCGAGTTGTAAGCGCTCAAGACGTCGGCGACGTCATCCCTCTCCGCCGCCGCTTTCTTTAGACTATCCATACTCTCTACTTCATTGTGCAAGTCAAGCACTGTCGTCACGCCATAGCGTAGAGCCTCGGCGAGCGCGTCAATCTCGGCGAAGACATGAACGTGCGCGTCGATCAGACCGGGGAGAAGGGTACAGCCTGCTCCGGAGATCTCAAGGCAGCCTGGCGGTAAACTGAAGGGTGCACCGGGGGAGATGGATCTGATCAAGCCGTTCTCGACGAGGACAGACCCGTTAGAATGGATGACGGATTCGCCATCGAAGACGCGGACGGAAGAAATCAGGTACGTTGTCATGATGACGGGAATAAATCCAGAATACAAATCAATTGTTGACGAAATACAGAGCTGAAATCAGCGAGGACTTCATGGACGTGGTTCTCTTCACGAAGACGAGAACCCTAGATACATAAGGACTGGCACGGATAGGCCACTTTGCTCTCGGCCTTCGCCTTCGGACGGGTCCCCTGTCCCATGCCGCTTAGTAACAGTTTGGTTACCCTCAAGAAGCTCGATAGCAACCGTAGCTATGAGCGGGTAGTACCTGGTAGGCAATAGGTAGGGTGCGGTCGCTACGCAGGGGTCGGCCCAAGATGTTGCTCGCTCGGTGACTATGTAATCCATGTACAGTACAAACCAACGCTCTGCTTCGTCTTATATCGGGTCTGGTTTGTAAATCCCTTCTTTACTGCATGCATTAGACCCTTCATGCGGGACACTCTGTATGGCAAACAGTTTTGTAATGCTCGGCCTGCGGACGGGATCCTACTCTTGTCATACCAGCTTCAGATTATATGGCGGGTAAAGATGTTGATTACTGTGGATGCTGCGAACAATTTTTTCCCTCTCTCATATACCAAAAAAACAAGCCAAGCGTTTGTCTAATAACTTATATAGCCTCTATCATACTTTCTCATTCATATCTCAAGTATAACGAGAGTTATAACTCACAGGTCCAGGATTTGGAATGATGAATCAAACTGGGCGTTCTTTCCTCATATGAGAGCTTCATGCGCTCGGCAGCAATATGTCAAGTACCATCATCGTCCGTGAACAGTCTGCACCGTTTACCTATGTTACTTCTCTCATCTGTTTTTTCTGTAATACTTCCTCGGATACTCTACGTTCTCTTCTAAGATTGTCTCTCCCACAACTGTTTCTCTACTTCGAAACTCTACTGTTCACTTACACATCCTCAGCCATCACGTCTTTGCAGAACCCAGACGGCATGGCTTCTTTTGCGACACCAGCTCCGGTTCCTGAAGGGCCGTCATTCTTCCAATCGTGGGCCTTACGACTCTCCGAGGGTGTTGATGCCGGTGTCTCGTCTCCAAGTGTTTCGCCATCGTGCGTAGACCATATCACTAGCTCACCAGTACTTGAACGATCAGACTTGAGAAAGATCTATCTGCCTCATCCCGAGGAACAGTCGAAGCACAACACCACTTCCTTCCATAAACGACTCATTACATCACCCACCGGATACTCGGAGGATGCTGGGCGACCCAGAAATCCTTCCAATCCAACCGATTCTTTCGACCGACGACGGACGCGTTCAAGGACCTCATCCAACAGCTGCAAGGCCGTGAAGTTTTTTAAATTCTCAATCGGATCGAAAGGCGCGAAGGAAGACCTACCACCGCCAGAAGGACCATCTGTAGCGGAGGTCAGGCAAACCATGGAGAGGAAACCCGGGGGACAAGAAGCGTCTTTGTTCATCGCCTTCCAGGGCGCTACGAACGAGAACAACATTTCGAACCCTACCAGCGAACTTAGCAGTCCGCCACCACGACGAAGTACTGGAGTGGAGACTGAGCGAACCTCGAAGAAGCAGGACCGGCGCCGACTACCAATTTTTCCTTCGTTTCGTGGCGCTACAATCGACAAGACAGACCCTATAATCCAAGTGCAAGATAGTCAAAGGCCATCGGTAATCATTTCGAAGGCATCTCCATCAGCTGAGGAGCAGGTTTTCGAGCCTGGCTCATCGTATACCAACAAGCGTCGGCGTTCCAGGGGTGACTCCCCGCGAAGTAGCGGCATCGAGGTTCTGTATGGCCGGTCCAAGCGCTTCCTCAAGAACAAAGGCCGTCGATCCCCTTCCGAGCCGGCATCGGACCCTGTTGAAACTCAACCTGCCACGAAAGTCTCCGAGCTACTCGATAGGGTAGATAGCGCACTGGTTCAACATACCTACAACAACATCTTAAAATCACCGACCCCAGAAAGCCGGACTAGCCCCCAAGTAGCCCACGCCCGACCCACCCCGCCGTCCGCCAGGCCCGCTATATCGAATTCCAGTTCCATCCTGAACCTGATGTTCGGCAAACCGCCCGTCAACACGCCGGAAGCCGCGGCTCTCTACGGCGGCCCGGACAACCGCGAGTTCTTCAAAGTCGAGATCTCCAACCCAAACGGCCCCACCTTTCTCCCCTCGGAAGCCCGCCGCATCGGCACCCCGCCTCTCCCGTCCGAAGGGCCCCGCGGCCGTCGGCGTGACTGGTTCTTTGACTCCGATCACGACGACAGCGACGACAGCGACGACCCCAGCACCCCTCGTACCGAGGCCGAACTCATGACGCCGCGTGAAAGACTGTTCTCAGCCGTAAGACGCAGATCTACCGGCCATAACGATTGGTTTTCTGTCCAGCTAATGGTTGAGGACGCCCGAGGGGTTGAGGAGCGGTTCGAATTGAACGTGCCGGAGCATCTGCTCGGCAGTCCGCTGTGTCCGCGAAGTCCGATGCACAAGTCTGGCGGGAAAGGCATCTGCGTTTATCATGGCAGGAGCTAATCGTTCCTTCTCAAGTAGGTTGTGAATAGGAGTCAGAGGTTGAGGGAGGAGCCTCGGTTCGGTGCTCCGACAGGTATCATAGACGTTCAAGCGTAGAGTCTTTCGAAGGGAGTGGAGGAGAAAGGGCTCGAATCTCGACAACGAGTAGAGTGTATCATGTGGTCGAGATGGAGACTAAGATCTTATGCCCGATAGACCACACTTCCTGACTACTACGGGTGTTCATACTGATGCAACCACTACGCTTGGATGGCGTGATAGCCACTTCGATTGACGATTATCCGCGCTGGTTATACCATCATACCCGCTGTGTTACGGCAGACCATATCATGTATAAATCCAAGTCCACCCGTGTCAGCTTTTATATTTCGAAAGAAATTACACCTTCGGGACCACCCGTCCGCTCTAAGTACACTGACCGGGTATATCTGGGAGGTCTCGAATTTTTCATAGGGTTCGGGCCATGACTGAAATGACGAAAACACTCCAATAACGTTGCCGCCCTACCGACCGATCTTTCTCCCTCGGTAGTCTCCTTAAGGGTACATAGGGCATCATCACATAGAATTCTTGGTCTTCATCATTCAGGATTCTTGCAGAGCTCTCCATAGCCTTATATTCTTCTGTAAGACACGACGATTGAGAGATCGGTAAGTTCTACGTAGCGGCGGATATAGTAACAGTATCACATCGATGCAGCCGCAACGTACGAAGTCCTACCTGCTGTCATGAAAAACTGACATCAAGCTCTTCATATCCCGAACAGCTGCCTTACCTGCATCTTGCGTAGCCTCAGGCTGTTAAAGATCCTCCAAACGCTCCTGCCAAAATGACCACCACTCCGAACTTCATGGCCTTACTTTCCTTTCCGAAGTCACGCCGCCTCTCCAAAGCTCAGCTCTCAGTCGAGCTTCTATTTCCGCTTCTTACATGCTTGATTCGCAGGTTGGCTCTATTGCCAGCATCACTGTCGGCCAAGGTTCGGCGCCAGTCGTCAAGCTTGTGTCCGTCCGTCCACATGTGGCTGAAGCCAGGCAGGTTTCGCCAAAAGAAGCCATCTGCAAGTATGTTGCCGGCACGTCAGCCTGCCAAGTCGGGCTCGGGAAAGTCTTGGATCGAGTCAAGTAGCCGTATCAGGGTTGTGATCTGTGCCGCGGGCCATTCGATCAGAGCTTCGACTAGAAGGGCCCAGAGTCGGTACAATGTATCGTGAGGGTCTTGTGAGCCCTTGATGGGCCTGTGATGGCTGCGGCTGCTTCTTTTGCGCTCGTTTCCTTGTGGAAGTAATCCTTCAGTGCCTGCACTTCGTCGGGATGGCAGCCGTCTTCTGGGGCGCCCTCGGGAGCTCTCCGCTCGTTGAACCAAGCATCGAACATGTTGAAGGGAGGCTTGCGCTGGTGCAGGATGGCCTGCGGCTCATATACACGCAGGCTCACTATCGAGTGAATGAAGGCAGCACTGGGTACCCCCAATCCATCTGGATCTCAGCCCTCATCTCAAGCAACAGAATGCAATGTCAACACCACCACAATCAAAGAAGTGACAGCTATGACTCGGCTTTAGGTCAAGTGGGAAAGGAAAGTTTTAGGAAGGTATATAATACAGGTCCGCCATCTTCCGGTGTTGAACCCAATGACTTGATTCTTCGGTATCTATGCACCACGCTATTTGTTAAAGGCACAGACAGGTTGTCTAGCACCTTCAATAATAATCCGTATTGAACAGAACTTTGATAATTGTTATGAAGCTAGATCCATGAGACGAGGCTGCTTAGTCATGCAGCAACAGCTTCGCGCTTGTGTGACACCATGTGCGTATCACTTGCTTGTAAACAGTCAACATCTAGAACCTTTATTTGGAGAGAAGCACAACAGGGTCGAGTCTTACTCAAACTTTGAGCTCATCCATTGCCCCCAAGTGTGGTCGGGAAGTATACATACTTCTTTTCATTTATGTCTCACTTAGAGTTGTTATGAAAGCACAGAGTACAGATGTAATCGGGACTCTTCACTTCCAGATACACGAGCACAGATGAGTAGGTAGATCGTCTAAGTGCGGTTTGTGATACCATCTACATAGGAACCTTGAGGGGGCGTAGTGCTAGAGATGGAGAATGGCATTTCACACAAACGGCGCAGGCTAGATATGCCAAGCGTGCCAATTCAAGAGGAGCAAGCATCTACACATTCAAAGCTTGACAGCCCGACTTCAAGGCCTACACCGACGGGGGAAGAAGTGGAACAAGCATTGCGGATCCACCCACCCCGACTCATCTCCCTGGATCGTTCAATCAGCCCACCGAAGAGCAACGGGGACCGGGATCCCGTCGAACGGGCTACATCGGTCGAGACAACTTCAGCTGTTCGTACGGTAGGTAGCAAGAGTCATGAGAGTATCAAGATCTCGTCACCAATACAATTGACACGGATCCGCGACCTTGACGGGTCAAAGAATGTCGACACTGTTGGTCTGGACGATATCCTTGGAAATCCGCTCATCAGGGAATGTTGGCAATTTAACTATCTCTTCGACGTTGACTTCTTGATGTGAGCTCCAAGAGCTTCTTCGTTTCCACCTACCTAATGGGGGCACAGGAGCCATTTCGACGAAGATGTCCGGAATCTGGTTCAGGTTAAGGTGGTTCACGGATCATGGAAGAGAGAGGATAGCAACAAGCTGCGGATCGATGTACAAGAGACTAAGTCGTAAGCCTTGGAGCAAGAGAGAATGGCTGACGAGAGATGTGTCTTCCAAGGAGGCAGCAGGGCGGTATCCGAATGTCCAGGTCGTAACGGCTTATATGCCAGAAGCGTTTGGGACGCATCATTCGAAGATGATGGTCTTGTTCCGCCATGATGACCTTGCTCAGTAAGTCGAGAACCTTGAGTAATCAATTTCTCTAAACTACTTACACGCCGCAGAATTGTCATACACACTGCCAATATCATTGCTCAGGACTGGGCCAACATGTGTCAAGCCGTCTGGCGATCTCCTCTCCTCCCTATCATGTCTATTGCCCAAGCCGAGCGCGTACCGTCTAACGATAATATGGCTTTTCCTTCGATCGGCAGCGGTCCTCGGTTCAAGTCAGATCTACTGGCGTATCTCCGGTCGTACGGTCAGGCGAAGACGGGGCCTCTGACGAAGCAACTCCAAGGCTATGACTTTACTGCGATCCGTGCCGCTCTAGTAGCTAGCACACCAAGCAAGGTGAATCTCCGAGGTTCAGATCCAGAGACGGAACCACTCTGGGGCTGGCCGGGGCTCAGGAGGGTATTGCGTAGTATGCCGGCGAGGCCGGCCTCACATGAAAGACCGCACGTTGTCGTGCAAGTGTCGTCGATTGCAAGCCTAGGACAGAGTGACAAATGGCTTGCAGGCACTCTCCTCAACACACTGGCTACGCGTTCATCGAAGTATACATCACCTGCGGCTGAGACGAAGCCGAGGTTTTCCATCGTCTTCCCTATTGCAGACGAGATCAGGAGATCCCTCGACGGCTACAACTCTGGCAGCTCCATCCATATGAAGACACAAAGCACGGCGCAAGCCAAGCAAGTGGAGTACATGCGACCGATGTTATGTCATTGGGCTGGCGATAAGGATGGGATCTCCGAAACTCAGGTCACTACACCGATTCGAGAAGCTGGACTGCGACGAGCCGCACCGCACATCAAGACCTACATAAGCTTCAGTGACTCCACCATGACGAACATCGACTGGGCTTTGGTGACTTCTGCAAATCTATCAACGCAGGCATGGGGGTCCGGAGAATCCGCATCGGGGGAAGTCCGGACGTGCAGCTACGAGATTGGAGTACTTGTCTGGCCGGGCTTATATGAGGATGGGGATGATCGGCGTGTGGAAATGGTTCCGGTATTCAAACAAGACCAGCCACCGGCAGCGGATGAGCATACCGGCAAGATCATCGTCGGCTTCAGGATGCCATATGACCTCCCGCTGGTTCCCTACAGTAAGCAGGAGATGCCTTGGTGCGCGACAGCTCCTTGTCCCGAACGCGATTGGATGGGACGAACATGGCCAGGTTTTTGAGTTTCGTGGAGTGTGGCCAGAGGCTAAACTGTCTTTTTGCTTGCACGAAGAGAGGTCTGCGGACAAACACAAGTTCGATTGAAGGCAACCATAGCGTCTTGCAAGAGTATGCTACGCAGCGGAGTATGTCTTTGCCTTTCAGCCAGCACTGAGTGTAGCTATACGTATTGCTTGCAGAGATGAAAGCGATCTTAGTAATCCGCCAGCGCTCAACCTCTAGGGACTGTCCGAATCAAACCTCTATACTGGTCAAGCTTTCTTGCCCACTATTCCGCAGGATCCTTGCTCTTGTCACCATACGTGTTCAGCAGCTTGTCGACCAGCTCAACATATTGTTTCTGCGCCTCTTCCGGTGTAACCCCCTCGTCGACGACCTTCTGCCACGCTCGTCTCTTGGCTCGAGCCTGCCAGCCCACGGCGGTTAGTAACAATGCCACAACCGACGATGGACTGACTTGAGCCCACCTTCGGGTCCCACAGTCCGGGAGCAGGAGACTCTTCGATTGGTGGGTCCTGAGTCCCTTGCTTGAAAAGAGCGTACAGCTGTGCGCGTCTCACTGTCAGTCGTGTTCTTCCCTCGACGATCCTACCGCGGTACCCATCGCGGCTCCTTACTTGGAGTAAGTCGTCATTTCCGGGCCTTGTCTTGATGTTGTCGCTCTTCTTGACAGCCTCCTTGAACTCGTCACTCTGTGGCTGACTTGACATCCTTGCGATTCGGAGGGAACTCGAGTTCTGAATTGTAAATTGTCGTCGTTGACTCCGTACGGCAATGGGAGGTGGGGTCTGCCTGGATTTGGTGGGGCAATGGTTGTGACGTAAGCGTATCTTGACTTTCCTATAAAGCCAGTGTGATATCATTGCTTACTCATCTCTTACTAAGCGCCCCTATTTATGTCTTAGTCATCATTTCCTATATATACTCTACATAGCATAAACAAATAGGGACAACTTTCTACAGACTGATTCACATCTGATAGCATCAAAGATTTGAAACACACTTTTAAGCAGCTCTGAGACTCAGGCTTTGATCTGAGCTGATTTGATTCATATTCTGATCATGAAAGTTTCAATGCAGTAATGCATAAACTACATATTCATCTTCTCTTTAGTGCTCATCACTACTTCAGCATTGAGACTACAGAATAAAGAAATGAATTTTTATGCTGTATTATACAAAGAAAAGTTTTATCTTTCTCATATTGTGACATGTTCAACAGCAATTTAAATCAAATCAGAATTGATTTGTTAATTAATGTCTTCAATCATTTACAATCTCTTAGTATAAAGCTCAACTTTATTTCTATAATGATGAATGAACTCACTATCATTAGTCAGTCATCAGTGTCAGAAATGACTTCTTAAGCTAATTACAAGACAATGATAAATTAAATTGCATTTCTTCAGACTTAATTAAGAAATATTTATACTAATTAATCAGCTCTTATGTCTGAGGTCACATCTCTATTTAGTGCAGCTTCAGAAACTTAAGAAATATCTAATGTGATAGTGTCTCTCTTTGCAGCAGTGTTCAAGAATTCTTTGAAGATGAAGACATTGTCTATCTATAAGAATAATTGAAAAGCAGACACTGCAGAGATGTAAATTCTTAAAATAAAAGCTTACTTTCAATTCTATAAAACATTGATGAACTGACTTCTAAGTGATGAAGCAAAGATTACTGTTATGATTAGTTATTTAAAAGATACTGTCAAAGTATGATGACTCTGAAAAGAAGAACAACTTCAAGCTAAAGAAGATTTATTAGATATTAAATCTCAAAATATGAATAACTTCTTTCTAGCATTTCTACTGATCTTTGAAAACATTAATGAAATGAAACATCAATGTTGCTGTTATGAGGCACTGAAACAAACAAAATTGATTCAACAATACAAAGTAAAGTTTACAAAGATTGTACAACTTCTTCAGTCTATATCAGTCAAATATGAACAGAAACAGCAGTTCACTCAGAGTCTAAAGCAGAAGATTTGATCTGAACTTTAAAAGTATTCAGAAACTGAAGTAACTACTCTCAATGAGCTAGTTTAATGAGTTAATTGAATTGAACAAAGCCTTTAAGAAGCACATAATGAGAATCATCTTAATGTCTTTGACAGCTCAAATTTAAATTATAATAACTCATCAATTAATTCTCAAGATCAGTCTCAAAGTCATGAGAGATCAATTATGTCTAAATTAAACAAGTTGAATACAGAAGCTTATCAAATCTGATGTAAAAAGAATAAAGTATGCTTTCACTGTAAAAAGTTCTTGCATATAGCTAAAGACTGCTGAGACAACAAGAACACTGATAAGAATAAAGATAAGAATAAAGATAAGAATAAGAATAAGAATAAGAGAAAGAATAAAGACAAGAAGAAGCTGAAGATTGTTGAAGTTGATTTAGACAATTTGAAAAACTAAAGTTGTTCACAAATATAGAAGTGTTCATGAACAAGTTAACAGAAGCTTCTATTCAATCTGATAATGATCTGAGTAAAGTATTCACACTGAATGGCCTGAAATTCTTACTATTAAGTATGATCTTCAGTCAAATCAACATTCTCAATTTAAATGCATATATTCTTGCAGGCTGCATTCAAGACAGACTGAACAAGATAAATGTGAAAGTACTAGTTGATTTAGATGTGAATCAAATATATGTCTTCTTGACAGTTATCAATTAAATGTTGGTTAATAGTCAATATGAAATCAAATTACTTGAGATATTCTTGCTAAACAGACAGGCCATTTAATCAATCTTAAAGCTGATCTTTCATCTCAAGATAAATAGCTTTTGACAATGATTAAAAGCATGAATTGTGAATCTTTAAGAACATAATCTTATTTTGAGATTAATCTGACTGAAAGTCACTAATTCTCAGATTGATTAAGCTATGAACTGTATGACAGTTCAGAATTGACAATGAAAACATCATTATCTGTTTCTGAAAAAGCAGCAACAAGCTGTAAATAAGTTGACATTAAATGTGATTGAAGAGTGCACAGCTATGAAGACACTTCAAAATCACAGAATTGTTGAGTACTTACTAGTGATTTAACAGAACTCAGAGAAGTCAGAAGCTGAACTGTTAGTTATTATGAATAAATGATTATGAGTCATTATTGAAGAGTTTCAATCTATATTTAAGTTAACTTTATCAGATGAACTATCACCTAAATGAGTATTTAAACATAGCATTAACATTAATAATATCAAGTCTGTCAACATAAATGCTTACTCTCTGTCACAGCTACAGCTGAATGAACAGACTAAACAGATAATAAAGCTAATGAATAAAGGTCTGATTCATGAGTTCATAAGTTTATGAGGCTTTTTGGTTCTGTTCATTAAAAAGAAGAAGAATACATGATGAATGTGCATTGATTATAGAGCATTAAATAACATTACTGTTAAGAATGAATATTCACTTCTCTGAATTCAGAAATGCCTAGATCAGATTGACAAAGCCTGATATCTAACTAAGCTTAATCTCACTTTGAGTTATTATCAAGTTTATGTAATCAAAGATGATATGAAAAAGACTGTCTTCAACACTTATTACAGCAAATATGAGTTCATGACTATGTTCTTTAAGCTATGCAATGCCTCAACAACATTTCAGTTAATGATGAACTCTATATTACAGAACTTACTCAACAAATTCTACCTAATATATCTTAACAACATACTGATCTTTTTCAACTCAATTTTGAATCATCAGAAACACTTATGAATCATTCTCAATATCTTAAAGAAACATAAACTATATGCTAAGTCTAGCAAGTGCACTGTTGAGATGAAAATTCTTAAGTTTTGTGAACATATTGTAAGACAAGACACACTATGGCCAGTCTCTATTAAGATATCAGTCATTAAGAATTGGCCTGCCTCAAAGACAGCACATCATGTACAGCAGTTTCTTGAACTGACTTCATATTACTGACAGTTTATACAAGGATTTGCATGAATTGCAGCACTGCTATTGGATTTGCTTAAGAAGAACAACATTAAGTTGTGTACAAAGAAGAATTAACTCATTGTCTGAAATGCACTATGTGACAGTGCCTTTCAACAGCTTAAGAATGCACTTACATTTAAATCAATACTTATTCAAGTAGCTGTACACAAATCATTTACTATTGAAATGAACACTTTCAAATAGGCAATTGACTGTGTCCTGATGCAGAATGAAACAGATGAGAAATGTTATTCAGTTATCTATGATGATTAAAAGTTACAAGATGCAGAGCTTAATTATTCTGTTTATGAAAAGAAGCTATTGATCATTAAGCATGCACTTTGAACTTGGTAGTACTATATTGAAAATGATCATACTACAACTATCATTATGGATCATAAAGATCTACAATATTTAAAGAATACATCATACTTATTTAAATGATTAGCTCAATGAATTGATAAATTTCAGCAGTATGATCTTAACATTCAATATTGACCTGAAGCTCAGACTGTCATACTAGATTTAATCAGTTATTAACTCAATTTCATAAAGAAAGATTCAGCAAATAGAGTGTTCTTAGATGCTCTGTGAAGACTAGACAATGTAAAATGAAAGAAAGCAATGATATTGTATCTAAAAGATGATACAGAACCTGAAAAGTCACTGCTTTGCAAGCATGTATGCAAAAATGATGTGGTGAATCAATTTCAGCTGTGTTATGATTTGAAATTGAACAATTCATATTTGATTTGAAAGTAAAACAATGATGAAGTGTCATTTCTACAGTTTCAGTACTGTGCAGACTTTTTGAAACATATACACACTGAATATGAGCATTTAGAAGTGCTGAGACTGCTAAAAGTCATTTAACTTTGAGCTTGATGACATAAACTATTGCAGAATATTAAATCATTTACAAAGCATTGTCTTAACTGTTAAGTTGCTCAATGATCTTAAAAACATTAAGAGATCAAAGAACATTTGTATTTAACTTGCAAGAATTTACTACTGTTTAAAAGATGAGAAATTGACATAATAGACATACTATCTTAAATGTCTTGAGAAAACTGCTGAATTATAATGACAATTAACTATGTTACAGGCTGATCTGTGACTAAAGCTGTTTCAGATGCAATGAAAGCAACAGTTATAGATTTTCTGTGTGACAAAATCTTTATAAATTATGATTCACTGAGAGAGTTACTATCTGATAATGATACAAACTTTCTCAGCCATGTTGTGACCTACTATTTGAAGAAGCTCAGAACTCAGCATAGAACAATAACTCTTTATCATTTCTGCATAAATGAAAAGATAGAAAATCTAAATGAAATGTTGAGCTTCATGCTTACAAAATATCTTATGAATAAATTAACTCAATTATGAAACAAATACTTATCACAAGCACTTTTTGCAGCTCAAATCTGAGCTCATAGTACAACTAAACAGAGCTCATTCTACTTACTGTATAAGGTAAACTCATGACTATTAGGTGACTCAAACAACCTCTGACTGCTGAGAGAAACTGACTTTGAAGATCAGTTAAAATGAGTTGATCAGATACAGATAGTTTAAGTAATCATCAATGAAATTCTTTTATGAAAGGCTATTGAATCAAAAACAATTTGTGATGAAACAGTGTGATTAAGCACTACAAAGAAAGAAGACTGAGTGCTTATATAAAATGAAGAGTCTCAGAAGTTTAAAGTTAAATAATTTGAGTCTTATAAGATATTGAAAACTTATTCATTAAAGACTTACACATTAGAAATGCTTACAGAGCATGTTTTATAAAATTTAATTTATAATAATTAATTTATAAAAACATATATCTTTAATGTCAATAAATTTTGAGCTAATTCAGAGCTGCAAAGCAGTCTAAAACAAGTTAAACTATCTGTGCAGTAATTGAGCTCTGAAGTTGATGAGATTTTTAAACAGAAAGAGTCATCATTATCTTTTTATAAAGAACTCTTGATCATATCTTGAGCTGAATGAGATTGCAGGCAAAAGAAAGAATTATATAAGCTTTTAGTAAAGAAGAAAGAAGATCTTTCTTAAAAGATAATTTGTAAGATACAAAAACATTATGAATAGATAAATTTATCTGTATTCTCATTACAAAATGTTTTAAAAGCATATTGAAGTGTTGCTTCTTCTGAACTGATCTTGACTGAAGTGAGTAATATAATGAATGCATTACAGAAGATTATTGAAAGCTGAAGAGATATTGATGACTTGATTTTAACATTCATGATAGAAAAGAGATGTAACTAAGAGAAAGTGAAAGTTTTAGCATCACATAATATTGAGAAAAAACTGAATTATTGAAAGAATAATGAGTACTTATACTATCTGTCTATCTAGTGAATCTAATGTGTCAATGTTGACTACAGTCAACTTAAATATAATTTAATGAATAACAGAAGCTCTGTCATCTAAGACAGAAGAAGACTCTGTTAGTCTTTTATATTAAGATTAAAGAAGTCAAGAAAGTAAATAGAATATTATACTTCTCAACACTTTCATTTAATGCATTCATATCTATTAACTCTCACTGTTGTCAAGTCTTAACTAATACACAAAATGCTTAAATATCTATCTTAATAAGAGCTTGATCAGTTCATCAGCTATTATGTCTTAATTAAGTACAAAGTTTATCTAAATTTAATTTCTTTTGTGCAGATCTTAAATGTGATAATAGATGATGTTGATGTGCTTTAATTATTTATGTACATAAATGTTCTTAATCAGTGTTAAGACAGCCTGATTGTTCTTTTTAAGCTAAAGAAATATATTTTCTCTATGAGTCTCATTCTTCTAAATGCTTACACAATGTAAATTAACTTCAAGATACTTGTCTAACTTTATATTTCTTAATATCTGAGTGAGTCAGACTTCAATCTTTATACATATTGACATAATTATATATTTAATCTCTATAATTAATATTGTCACTAACTTCTGTTTCTGACTGACTCATAACATAAATTCTTTTTTAAACAGAAAGACATAATTTAAAATAAATCTTCTGTTTAACTTATCTGATGCATAGTCAGAGTCAGAGTATTTAAGTAGATCTTGACTTTCATTGAGCTTATACATGATCTTAAAATTAATAATTAACTGTATATATTACAACAACTTCTTAAATGCATACTTATAATGTTCTGCAGAGTCATTAAGGTACTGATTTAGTTATTTTAAAATAAAAAAGATATTTAAGTATATATAAATTATAGTATACATAAGACTTTCAATGATCTGCTAATATTTTCTTTAATTTATGTGCTGATCATTAGAGTTAGCTAAGCAAAAAGAGTCATATTTATTCAGTGAGATCTCAATGCATTAATGCTTGTCACTTTACATATAAAAATCTCTGAGCATCTTATCAACATAGTGTATTTAATTCATGCACAGTGTTCTTTTCTTGCAATTACAAATTATTTAAATATCAAGAATTTTCTGTGTCTTTTTTAAGTTTTTAATCTTAAATAAGCTCTTAAGAAACTTTTTGAATTAAAGAATATTTAAGAGATCTGATGAGATTATAATGATATTATTTACATAAAGAAATAGCATAATGTTCTTGACAGTGTGAATTAGAAGACATGAGTTTACATTGCTTTGATAAAAATTTAATTAAAGAAGCTTAATGATACATCATTTATGTCAATCTTTAACAGCTTGCTTTGAATCATATAAACTGCACAGAATATATAATATATAATTAAAGATAGTTGTAACTCTGAAAGATAATGTTATGTAGATTGTTTTTTTTAAAAATGACTCAGTAAAGACATTATTAATATTTATCTGATGATACTTTAAATCTTTGAGTGCAACTAGAATCAGAAAGACATAAAGAGTATTAAACTTTACAGTTAATGCAAAGATATCTTTATAATTAATATTATATATCTATAAGAACTCTTTTATCACTACTTTTATCTTTAATTTGTTAAGAAAATCATCAGTGTGCAGCTTAAGTTTAAATACTTACTTATTAATTATAATGTTGATTTCTCTTAACAGAACAGTCTCTTTTCAGATACTATTTACTGTAAATACTGTTAACTTTGCATTAATAACATTCTTTTACATCTCTTCTCAGATTGAGTCTCTCACTGCTTCAACATATATTAAAAAAGTTAAGATATCAGCTTTTATTGAGTACTTATTATTCTCATCATTGACTGTAAATGCAGTCAATATCAGCATAATCTTTAAGATCTTTATTATAAGCTTATTAAAATCAGTGTCATTGTTCTTTCATCTTTTCTTTAATATCTCAATGCATAGAAATGTCTTAACTTTTCTAATTAAAACACTTATGTCTAAATTACTAATCTTATTAACAGAAATCTTAATATAAAAGAAGAGCTTTAATGCATTATGATTAAAGTTAATTGCAATTAACTTTAACAATGAATTGTCTGTGATCTCTTTCTTTAACAACATGACAACAGAATGAGAATTTATGAATTTAAATCTATAAATTTGCATATCAGATTTCAGAAACTGTTTCAGTGAAGCAGCTGCAGTTTCAGTCTTATATAATTATTTAACAGACTTTTGTTCTAAAAGAATATTCAGTATTTATCTATAAAGTCTTACATTAATGCTGTTTTCTTTCTTGTTTTCAGCAAACTTAACAGCATAACTTTTAATAATCTATTTAAGATCTGATGCTTAAAGCAGATACTGCTTTATAATTTTCTCATTATAACTTATAAATACTCTTATTCATTCTTAATTCATAAACTTATTCTGTCTGTTCTTAGACAGAGACTTTAGATCAATATAGAAGTAGTATTTGCATTTTTATATATATATATAATTAATAAATGATTTCATCTCAGTGAAAGCTTTCTCTGAAGTGACTTATTTGTCATTAATTAAGAAGTTAGTTACTGTACAGTTATAAAGATAAATATTAATTTATACAGTCTCTACTTAAAACTTTATTGAGAGTTTGATCTTCTTAATTATTATATATATTAAGTTTTCAGTAATTTTGATTGCTCTTTTAATTACATTATTTTAAATCAGTATGTAGAGCACTGTATACTGTAATATAATATTAAAAGATATACATCACTCATT
>JAABUJ010000437.1_pt1 | contig 82893 bp, 66 predicted proteins | sample 5559131 | NCBI WGS metagenome assembly JAABUJ01 (sample SAMN10711875, study PRJNA513366) | rock metagenome | isolation source: Antarctica rocks | place: Antarctica: Victoria Land, Mt New Zealand nord | collected 2016-01-07 | reverse complement strand
TGGTATTTTGGCGGACATTTGGATGGGTGGACTACAGCCGGGTGGTCGCAATCGGTCCCTAGGGTGTATCTGAAGTCATTGATCGAGTTCACATTTCCTGGCTCTCCAAATGATGGAATTCAGAGCCTGAGTGGAGGCAAGACTGCTGGTCGTGACGGAGCATGGCGTAACGTCACGCAAGGTGGGTTGCAGGAACAAGCTGGCTTTACCGAACGAGCCGATGGCGTGTTGGTCTATATTCCCGGATATGGCAAAGAGGGGATCATCTTGGGATTAGCGGGTGGGACTAATACGACTCTCGTGAGTCCAAGATGATCAGCCCACACCTCACAGCTTGCTGATCCTTTTAGACACAAATGAACATTATCGACGTCTACGACGTTGCCAATTCGACATGGTACAAACAATCCACGAGCGGGACCACTCCAGGCATCCGCGTGAATCCGTGCGCCGTGGCGGCATCTGCGGCAGAGTGAGCATCTTGGTTACTGGTCGAAGAAACTAACATTGCTAACTCTTCGAATAGTGGCTCGAGTACTAATGTTTATCTCTATGGCGGACAGAATCTCATCCCAGCCGGCAACCAGCAACAGTATGATGATATATGGATTCTTACCGTACCGAGTTTTACGTGGATCAAAGTTGATACTACTAATCAATCTGTGCCTCCGGCCCGTGCTGGGCACACATGCCACATCTGGGATGGTCAGATGATTGTTGTGGGAGGTTACGTTGGTAAAGACATTAGCTGTGATAGTCCTGGCATCTACGTGTTTGATACGTCCGGGTTGAAATGGGAGAACCAGTTCAAAGCCCTGAGTGGTGGGAACACACAAAGTCAACAAGCCTCTCAATCGAAGAACAACACGGGGCTCAGTGGTAGCTACGGTTATCAGGTTCCAGCAGCGGTGCAGTCCGTCATTGGAGGTCACGCTAGCGGCGGTGCTACCATCACTGCTCCCGCCCAGGCAGCCACGGTGGGTCCCTTGGCCACGGGCAAACCTCTGATCTACACCGTCACAGCGTCAAATGGTGCAGTTGTCACTGAGACCGCCTCCTCATCGATCAACGGTGGTGGTTCTTCTTATGGTAGCGGCGGCGGTGGAGGCCCGAACATCGCGGCCATCGTTGCAGGCGTGGTCGCTGTTTGCTTTGCCATTCTTGCAGGCTACCTTGGTTTCTGCGCCTGGGTGTACCGCCGCCAGCTCGCGCTATACAAGCACCACGTTGCCATGTCTCAACGGGCGGCGGTCGGTGGTCCGATCGAGAAGACGGGCTTCATGTTCCCACGTGCTTCCGCGGGCTCTTCAGATCGCCCCACAAATTTCTCCACGGATCAGTCTAGTGGCCCGGGCGCGAGTGCGGCAGGTGCTAGCAGCGGCAGCGGATATACGAGTATTCCTGTTCAGCCGCCCATGGGAGGCAATAGCACGGCAAACTCCAGTACCGACGATCTGATGGCCGGACAGGAGCCAAGTTTTCTGGGCGTGATGCTGAATCCACGGCGAAGTCTGAGGGTTATCAACAGGGACTAGGGCTTAATGACAGTAACGACTTCTTAAGAATTCACTTGACGCGGGCGAAAAGCAACATTTTTCATACCGATCGGCGTGGCTGTACATCTTCGAACCTTGGAGAGGGCCTATACACGTACACGGAGGCTCCTCTTACTTAATCTTGGAACATTTATCTGATATGTTGTCTGGAGTGTTCATAGTTGGCGATCTCAATTGGCAAGAACAAGCTAGGAAGAGCAGCAGGTGGCGTAACGGCGCATGCTAGCCGTTTGTTGAAGGCTCTGTCAAGATATGGCGTTGCATGAGAATCTATTCGAGCACCTCTACCTCCATATGAGAGATTCCCTCGATAAGTCCAGATTGATTGCGACAAAGGCGTAGAAGTGCTAACAGCGATGCGGCGTACCCTCAACCTTTACCACTGGAGTAAACGAGGTATATCCTATACCTCTGATCTCTCAGACCTAGCTAGGTAATTTATGCTATGATCTACATCTAAATCTCACGTCTAAACTCATGCCGAGTTTCACACATCTCAAACTCATACCTCAATTCAAGCCTGGCTCATGCCGCATTACGGAAGATACTGTCATATCCATGTCTAGACTTATTCGAGGGTTGGGCTCAGATGCGGATGAGGGGGGTGCATCCTCGGGGAGAGTTCAGGGGTTAGTTTAGGGGTGAGTTCAGATATGACTTGGGGAGAAGAGTCAAAAGAAACAAATGAATATTGACTCGCCAAGCGTCCGGCTCGGCTAATCGGCAACGTTCTCCTGACAGGACAAGATGCGGAACGAAGTCTTGTGCGGAATCGAAGAAACCTTCTTACCTTTACTTTTGATGATGGCCCACCACTCAGGCATTCACTCGGGCATACTGGGCGTGGGGCTACCGCGGACCCAGTCGTGGGGAACTGATGTCTTTAATAAATCATTGACGCTATCGCTGCGGACCTCGGGAATTTCTTTGATGGTAGGCCGTGGGTCCCCATCATGGATCTCGGGTCTTTATGCATATCATCACTGCTGGTTTCCTATTTGCCTGGGCTTGCCCTGTCCCTTGATTATATGTCCGTCTTTTTCTTCTGGTGTGAAGTCTGCAATTCTGAGAGCCGGTCATGGATTGACGGAGGATTTCTATCAGCTGATAGACCTACTTCTACTGGGTAATTGAGACCATAGTTACCCGTGGCCAGTGATTATCCAAAGGGATGGGACTTTCTTCGTCTTTTAACTTGGCTTCTTGGACGAGTTTAGGGTAGAGAAGAATCAATCACTGCAGGTTCTTAAGTTTGCCTCTGAACACACGCTCAAGATGTCTTCACCCCACACAGAAGAGCATTTGCCACATACTCTACACTCCACCGCCTCCTCCAGAACTGGGGATTCCATTGCAGAGACGGTCTCGGTTCATGACCACTTCGACGAACCGGAGACAGCACTCACGCCGCAGATCACTCGGGTCACCAGCAAACCTCCTCTTTCAAGGAAAGCAACGTCCATCCGCACAACAGCCACCACGGACCCTGCGTTCGAGATAGATTGGGAGGATGGAGACGATACTGAGAATCCGAGGAACTGGCCGTTGTGGTACAAAGGGCTGACTATTGGGTTCATATCTTGGTCGACGTGGGTCGTGTATGGCCAACTCCCCACCTTGTTCCGTCGATTGCCGTTGCCGTAGCTGATACGTCAGGTCCGCAGAGTCCTTTACTCGACATCATATACCGCCGGCTTAGGCAATATGATGATCGACTTCAATGTGACCTCCGAACCTCTCGTTGCGCTTGGCATTACCACCTACCTCCTTGGTCTGGCCGTTGGCTCCGTGATCCTGGCTCCCGTGTCCGAAATATATGGCCGTCGTCCGGTCTATATTTTCAGCATGGGCCTATTCATGGTCCTAGTCATCCCAACCGGTCTTGCCACCTCCCTGGCAGAAGTCCTGATAGTGCGCTTCTTCGGTGCCTTGGCTGGCAGCGCCATGATCGCCAACGCTCCTGGCACGATTTCGGATATTGTCAACGACGAGTATCGAGCTTTGGCGTTCAGCATCTGGAGTATCGGGCCGCTCAACGGGCCTGTGTTTGGACCGGTCATCGGTGGCTTCGTGACGCAGTATTTGGGGTGGCGGTGGACGAATTGGCTCGTGATGATATTGTCGGGCGTGGCTTGGGCTTTTGTCTGTATCCTCAAAGAAACGTATGGCCCGGCCCTGTTAATTCAGAAGGCAAGGAAGAGAAGGAAAGAGACGGGAGACGAGAGGTGGTGGAGCCGGTATGATCAGAAGATTGATTTCTGGGAACGATTAAGAGTCAATCTAAGCCGGCCGTTCGTCATGACTTTCACTGAACCTATCTGGTAAAAAGAACACCCCCCTCCCCTCCTTCCTTTTGACCCATAACACCCAACTAATCTCGACCGCCAGCATCTTCTGGGACGTCTACATCGCCATCATCTACGGCATCCTCTACCTCTGCTTCGTCGCGTACCCCATCGTCTTCACCCAGATCCGCGGCTGGACACCCGGCATGTCGGGCCTGGCCTTTGTCGGCATCGGCGTCGGCTCCTTCACCGTCATCGCCGCCGAGCCGCTCATCCGGCGCATGATCAACGCGCACCAACGCGACCCGGAAACGGGCAAAGTCCCCCCCGAAGCGATGGTCAGCGTCGTCTGCATCGCGGCCGTGCTGGCGCCCATCGGCGAGCTCTGGTTCGCGTGGACGTGCGTGCCCGCGACGCGGCACTGGATCTGGCCCATCCTGGCCGGCGTCCCGTTCGGCGCCGGCAACACCACCGTCTTCATCTACGCCAGCAACTACCTCACCCACAGCTACGGCATCTACGCCGCCAGCGCCATGGCGGGGAACTCGGTCGTGCGCTCGCTCATCGGGGGCACCTTGCCGCTCGCCGGGCCCGCCATGTATTCGAGGCTGGGGCCGCATTGGGCCGGGACGTTGTTGGGCTTGGTGCAGGTTGCGATCATTCCGATTCCGGTCGTGTTTTATAAGTATGGGGCCGGCATTCGGAGGAAGAGTGCGTTGATTAGTCGGATGCAGGTGGATAAGGCGAGGTTGGAGGGGAAGAGGGTGAAGGCGGCGGAGAAGGCGGAGGAGAGGGCTGCGGTGGAGAAATCGGATGTGGAGGCTTGAGTGTCTAATGTTCTTTTTGGAGCGACGGATGGCGCTTTGGACTTTGGGATGATGCATTGAGGGTGGCATTTAGCGGGGCGTTTGCTGGTGTGGGTGGCGAACTGGACGGGTTGCTCGGGTTCGGTAGCTCTGCGGGGGTTTCATGAGCGTATGACCTTGTTGAAGGATGACAACGGGATTGAAGGGAGAGGGAGAGAGGGAGAGAGAGGGTTATACATCTATGGGTAAAAACTTCGCTGGTCCATGTGACTGCATAAAAGATTCGGATTGTCGACGCCCAAAAAAAAAGACTTCCACAGTCATTGTATATACACAGTAGCTGGTATATACCTTGCTGTCCTCACTGTCTTCATTGCTGCCCTTGTCACTGCCCTTGTCGTTGCCCTTGACAAGGCTATAGGAAACTTGGTGAGGGCAAACATCATGATCTTAGGTAGACAGCGGACAATGTAGGTGACAGTGAAGTATGGGCAACAGTAAGGGGCCCCGGAAATTGTTCACCCGAGTGTTTATTTGGTGGTGACTATCCGCATGGACCAGCGTAGTCTTTTACCCACATCTATATACAAAACTACCACCTTCGCACCCCCGGCTGCGTTTTCCCGGCTCGACCTAAACCAGAATTGAGATCCGCGATTCCCCAGAGCTCATCCTGATTTCGTTGGAGCTGCGTGAGTGTAGCATCACGAAGGTTGAACTTGCTATTTCTAAGAAATCAAGGGTGCGCCTCGCTGCAAAGCCTCAAGGTGGAACACTTCAGCTGTGGTGCTATTTATAGCACTAGCGTCAGGCTGCACATCGAGCTGAGAATGATCACTGCCAATGTGATGATATCACCAGCAGATCAATTGTCAATTGTGTCTTGTCTTTCCTGAAATGCCAAATGTCGATAGAGAAGGATGCAAACCCTCAGAGATTATTTTCGCGGCACCGAGTCGAGCTCCAGCGTCCCACTACCCGTCGATCCCCTTCCGGAACGAGTTGAGAAATATGGGCTTCATTTTCTAAACTGTCAGCAATATGAAGAGGATCTCAGGTCGAACAACCAGCCCTATTCCGCTGACATCGTTGCGATACATGGTCTCAATGGCGACGCATACAAGACTTGGACAGTCGACGAGACGAAGACAATGTGGCTATATCATTTCCTTCCGGCAGAGCTACCAGGGGCACGGGTTTTCAGTTTCGGCTATCCGTCAGACCTTGGGCTCACGTTGGCAACTGGCAAATTAGAAGACTTTGCACGTTCGTTACTAAACGACCTGGACGCAAGGAGGTCCTCGGCTGAGGTATCTCGGCCAGAGACGCTCGCTGCTGGTGCGGACGCAGTTAATTGGTGTCTTTGTCATCTAGGACTCGACGCGACCGATTATCTTTATTTGCCATAGTATGGGCGGGCTCGTTGTTAAGCAGGTAAGACTCCCTTGACATGGGGAAGCTCTCTTACTAAGTTTGATAGGCTCTTGTCACGGCGAAGCTCGATGACAATGACTACGGTAATATTCGAGAGTCGGTAGTCGGTATACTGTTCTTAGCAACACCGCACCGGGGCTCGGGAGCAACACAATATCCTGAAGTGTTGGCAAATGTTTGCAATTTTGCAATCGCAGGCGCTTCGGGAGTAACGGGCCGGATGAGAACGGAGCTGCTTGAGACACTGTCGAAAGACTCGGAATCACTGGTGAAACTAGCAATGGATTTCAGAAATCAGACGTCTCATATCAAGATCGTTTCGTTCATCGAACAAAGCACTACTCTACCACTCAAGACACGGGTGAGTAGACATAAGCGTACCTTCGAGAGGTCGCTGACTGACGAGAGAAGATTGTCGACGATAGTAGTGGGGTTCTAAGTATCGCGGATGAAACCATAGTGCCTATGGCCGGCTGCGATCATCGTCAGATATGTCGTTATAAGAGCTCTTCTAGTTCCGGATATCTGACCGTCCTTGGGCACATCAAGAAACTAGCTGGCGGTCAGTTCCAGTCAAATTTTCCATTACTAGCGGCCATGGGATGCACGGGAAGGGTGATTGGCTTGACGAATGTTCTGACTAGAGACATGGCTCATAGGCCCTACTGCTTTGACTCCTGATCAGCTGAGTATGTCTGACATTGCATATAAGGGCGCAGATATTGACTGATGTACTCAGTCAAGTCCTTGTGGTTCGATAGAGCTGATCACCGACAAATGGACATTGTAAATGTGCATACCGGAACCTGCGAATGGGTTTTCACTCATTTGACCTATCGTACTTGGCTGCGCCGAGAGGATCTTGCAAGGCATAACGGCATTCTTTGGATCAGGGGAAAGCCAGGATCCGGAAAATCGACATTGCTGAAACATGTTCTTGGTCGGATTCAGAAGCTCTTCCGGAATTCAACTTTAATCCTTTCGTTCTTTTTCAACGCTCGAGGAGATACGCTGGAGAGATCGGCAGCTGGATTCTATCGGTCTCTGCTTTGCCAGATCTTCAAGCAGCGTCAAAGATGGCCGTCGGAACTTCTGAGCAAATACCAAGAAAAGCAGCGCAATGGCGAGAACGTACAATGGCACTATACAGAGCTTCGGGACAGCCTGCGTACTGCTCTCTTACAACAGGGGCAACATCCGATATATCTTTTTGTTGACGCACTAGATGAGTGTCAAGAGACCCAACAGCGCCACAATCACGCACCGTGGGAAGAGATCGTTCTTTTTCTTGAAGATCTTGCCAGCTCTGGGAGTGACTGCTCGCTGATCAACATTTGTGTTTCAAGGCGTCACTTTCCTAACCTACCCGACAAACCGTTGGAGATCTCGTTAGATGGTCTCAACGATGGGGATATTGAAAAATATCTCCAAGCAAATCTAAACTGTTCCAATGACTTTGACGCCACAATGCACAAGACACTGGTCCAAAAGGCACGCGGAATTTTTCTGTGGGTGGTCCTGGTCGTGGCGTCATTAAACGGCACCGCTTACAATCCCCACTCTCGGAAGGAGCTTGCGCATATTCTTGAAACGATACCGAAAGACCTTGAGACTATCTTTCGGCGAATCTCTGACAATTTCTCTCAGCAACACCGAGAGAGCAGTCAAAGACTATTCCAATGGGTCATGTTCGCCAAACGTCCATTGTCTGTGGCGGAATTGACTTATGGACTTGCTTGCACTGTACCCCATCATTCACAGGTCACCCTTGAGGCAGGGGAGGATTTCGTGAGTATCGATCGAATGGAGCAAAGGATCAGATTTCTATCCGGGGGACTTATAGAGATTTCACATGTAACTTCGAGAATTTACACCCCGGAAGGATCGATCTGCCGTTATAAATCATTCGAGGAACCCCGAGTCCAATTCATACATGAGTCTGTCCGAGACCATTTTCTCTCGGGAGCTGGGTGGTCTAGCTTTCAGTTTTCTCCCACGACAAGCAACGTCGCCGGGGCAAGTCACGAGATGCTCAAAGCTTCGTGTATCAATTATCTTCTGTTGGAAGAAGTACTGTTGGAGAGCACTAAACTTGGCAACTTTCGCCTTAAGAAAAGTAATAGGGCCATGATACTTGGACACATCTATCCTTTTCTCAATTACGCCTTTCGTTCTGTCTTCTATCACGCGTCCTGTGCTGAGAAGTCTGGATTGCCTCAGAACTCTCTTGGTGAGCGTTTTATGGACCCCTCTGATAGACTTTTTGAGACATGGGCTGCATTTATACCTCAATTAGCTAATGTTCCTTTGAAGTATTTGAGGGGCAAAAGTGCAGGATTGTCTGTGTTGGTCGACCTAGGAATACTCACCAGCTTACGGGCCGTGCGTGAGAGGCATGGGGCTCTTGGATCTAGAAATCGCCAAGGGTGGACCTCATTACATTTGGCTGCGGAGAACGGTCACTTTACCATGGTTCAACTTCTGCTCGACGGGCAGGTCGATATTGATCCTATCTCGGTCAGCGGTACCAGACCTTTGATGCTAGCTGCAGCAGAAGGTCACTGGCAGACAGTAAAAGTACTACTGGATGCAGGAGCGGATGTGAATGCAATCGGTTTGGGGAACCCCCCTTACGAATGCAAGCCTTACTGGTCATGGCACAACAGTCAAGCTGCTTCTTGAACGAGGTGCGGATGTCAATGCAAGAGGTCTCAAAAGGACTATCAGTGGCACAAAACTCGTAACACCCCTGCAGGCAGCCGTGGATGCTGGGCACCAGAAGATTGTAATGATTTTGCTCGACAAAGGTGCAGATGCGAATGCCGAAGGAGGGGTAATGGAATGTCTTGGATCTCTTCGAGCAGCATACTCTGGGAACATAGCAGTTCTTAGAATGTTGCTCAACAAGGAGGCAGATATCAATGATCATGCTCCAATAACGGCCTTGCAGAGGGCTATGAAAAGATGCAATATTGATATCGCTAGGATACTACTTGACAGAGGTGCAAAAGTCGATGCTGAAGGTCCTGAGGGTACTGCGCTGTTCATTGCAGCATCAAGAAACGAGAACGCAACCGCTGCCCTGCAGCTCCTCCTTGAGCACGGAGCGGAGGTCAATCTGTGTCAGTCCCCTAAGGATTGCCCGTCTTACGAATACGAGACAGCTCTACATGCTGCCGCTAGATCCGGCAACGCAGATGCTGTTCTATTCCTCTTGAGCAAGGGTGCTGAGATCAATCCTCCAAGCAAAGCAGGAAGAACAGTACTAGAGCTCGCGGCGAGTCAACAGAACCAGGTCGTATTTGAACTGTTGCTAGAGAAAGGAGCAGACACTGAGAAACTCAAGGATCGCCGAAGTGCTTTTCAATGAACAGCCGCAAATAGCGACGGGAATAATAATGTCATTCGACGACTCTGACGGCTTGATATAGATATCAACTCAGGCGACACCGAGACGTCACCTCTTTAGTAGGCTACATAGCGAAAGCACATTACGAGCGTACAGCTTCTACTGGAGCATAGGGCAAAAATCGACAGTCACAGCGCGAGATGGGGTACTGCACTCTCAGCGGTTGTTAACGCAGACGACCTACCTATAGCGCTGTTACTGCTACAGAGGAAAACGGACGTCAATCTCTCTAGGAGCGAGGGGACTCCCCTATCAAGCGCTGTGGAATAAGCAAGTGAAGGGATGGTGAAACTATTATTGAGTCACGGAGCACAAATCAATAAAAAAGCATATGATGCTCTAGCATGCGCAGTTGAGAATGGACGGCGGAATGTTGTCGAGCTTGTTCTAGAAACGGGTGTCAATGATCATAGCTCTCTTCCGCCATTCTTGGTGGGGGCAGCTGAGTATGGCAAGAACGATATGATTGAACTTTACTAGCGCAAGGGGCGGACGTAAATGGCAATAGTCGAGACTAACCCGCGTTTTTCACATCATTTTGACACAAAACGACTCGTCAACCCTTTGAGTGATGCAGCACGGTCTAGTCAGAGATCGACGGTTGGATTGTTGCTCGACCGAGGGGGCTGATCCCAATGCTCATGGTGGACTGGCCCTTTGCACGGCGGCCTTCAAAGGCTTCCAAGGTATTGTTGACTTGCTCCTTCAAAAAGGGGTAAAGGTGAATGTGCGCGGCGGAGAATACAAGACACTTCTAATCGCCACCATTGTTGGGCTGTCAAAGGTTAGAAACGTTGAATCGGACAATCATGAGAGATTTGAAGCCGTAGCAAGGCTCCTGTTGAAGGATGGCATGGACCCCAACGTCCAAAGTGAGAAGTACGGCCCGGCCATGGATGTGGCAACGACTGGAGGAGAAGATTGCTATATAATGAAGAGACTGCTCGCTGAACATGGAGCTACCGTGTCATGACAGCCGGCCTACAATACACCTGTGATCTATTCTTCCAAGTGCCCAGCACAGATCCATTCGTTCTCTTGGAGAACTAATGCACACGTCCAATGTCCCATGCGAAATCTCATCTTCGACGAGACAACGGATGGCCAGAGTTGATTGAACTGTCAAACAGCTTCACGCATGGATGGACTGGACCACTCCCCATCCATTCAAGACTTCAGGCAATGACAAGCAACGACGAGCAACAAACCCAGAACCACTGTTGGCGAAACCGGCCAAGATACGCTTTCAGATCCCGAGTCGAAGAGAGTTCAATTGGCTTTTCAAGATAAACTGCACCGTAAACTATCTGTAACGCAATCATTTGCTCGTTGTAGAGAGCAACTGACAAGTTCCACTACTTGTTGTGGAGTTCTTTAGCTGTCAATTGACACGGTACCATGGTACATATTTGTAACTGGGGAATAAGCCTTGGTAGCAAAGCCCGACCTTGGGTTACAGTAGCTGTCAAACCCCACATAGTCGTCGGCCGCAGGGCGAAATGATCAAATTGGTGTCCCATATTTAGGGATTATAACAAGCCTCATGCTGTCATCCTCATCCTCCGTTCGAGACGACCTCGTGATTCAGGTAAGGTATGTAAGTTGAACTGGATTTGGGTCTCACAAATCTTTCGCCAAGACGCACAGCCGCGTGGAGAAGGGGTAGGGTATCTATTTTTAGCCACGTCTTCTTTAGGTCCACAAAGCGCCTTGTGAATGAGATCTGATGTGGGGCTTACTCCTTCCATTAGATGTGTAAGGTATCTTAAGGCACTCAAGGTAAGGTAAGGCAACAAAGATTGTGATGTCAGTGACAGCGATATATTACATGGACATGAACATGACAATGACAGAAACAATGGTACAAGACAGGAATGCTCCATCTGTGCCCTGCGAACAGCCGTTGACCACTACAATATTAATACATCCATCCAATGAAAAGAACGTAGTCCGGTTCGATGCAGGCTGATTACGCTGTACAGTACTGTGACACAAGACAATAACACGCATATATGGATATATGGAGGACATGTGCCAGCTGAAGGAGAAGTGCAGTGCAGGTCTTTGTAACTGATTATGGTATGGTCGGTGAATCCGAAACGCACCTCAACAACAACCCTCACTAAGGTAGACACCTCTTCTCGTAAACCCAAAGCAGCTCAACTCCCTACCTAGACACTACTAGTACTGTTACCATCACTGTCAATCCAACTCAATCACTCCTTACTCGAATCGGAAGAGAACGATCCCTTTGTTTGCTTTGCTTGGCCCTGGCGGCGAAACAAGTCCAACTTAGTGCCTACCTCCATTGACTGACTTCTGTACACATCCTCCTCCTGACCTCGTGCATCAACCTGCTACACTAGGTACGCCAACGTCGATTCACTGCTTCGACTGGCACCTCGATTTACCATTTAGGACAGATTTAACCAGTTAACAACCTTTTGGATTTGCTACACACGGATCACGATGGCTTATCAAGGGTTGGGTAGACCAGATGGTTACGGAGACGGTCATCAACTTCATGACTTGTCGGCTGATGGCGTATGCTCTTCTATTCAAGAATGCGTGAAGCACCACTGACTGTGGTACTAGTATCACCTGCCGCCACGCAATGGAGACGGATCCGATGATGAAGAAGCGGAGCGATCACTCCTGCATCAAAACCAAACGGGCCCATTCAGTGGTCCCTTTGATGATCCTCATTCACGCACCGCCACACCTCCGATCCGCCCTGCTTCTACCTATACTTTGAACGAGACGTATGCCACCGATCAAAGTGGCCTCCCTCACGGCTACCCTCCTCCGAACGCGGGCTCGACTATTGCGGACCCAACTGCTCCATTTGGTGTGCCGAGTCGAGCCACCACCCCTTACTCGAGAAGTGAGACAAGCTCGACTGAGGCGTGGAGACGAAGACAAATCGCAGGTGCCGGAGGCGCCGGAGGCCTTCATCGATACAACACGAGGAAGGTCAAGCTGGTCCATGGCTCCGTCCTTAGCGTAGATTATCCTGTTCCCAGTCCCATCCAGAACGACATTCAGGCCAAGTATCGCGAGGATCTGGAGATTGGTAGTGAGGAGTTTACGCACATGAGATGTAGGCTACTGGCACAGTACTCCACGAGGATTCTGCTGACCTTTTTAAGACACCGCTGCCACTTGCGATCCCTCCGACTTCATACTCAAGAATGGCTACCACCTTCGCCCCGCCATGTATAATCGGCACACGGAGTTACTCATAGCTATCACTTATTACAACGAGGACAAAGTACTCACCGCGCGTACGCTCCACGGTGTCATGCAGAACATACGTGATATCGTCAACCTCAAAAAGTCCAAGTTCTGGAATAAGGGGGGTCCAGCATGGCAGAAGATCGTTGTGTGTCTGATATTCGATGGGATCGACCCTTGCGATAAAGAGACTCTGGATGTGTTGGCGACGATTGGAGTTTACCAAGATGGAGTGATGAAGAAAGATGTTGATGGCAAAGAGACTACCGCTCATATTGTGGGTTGGCCGACATGACCTTCCGGCCGCGATGACTGACTCCTTACAGTTCGAATATACTACTCAGCTATCTGTAACAGCGAATCAGCAGCTGATCCGACCGGTTGACGACAGTCCCAGCACCCTTCCGCCGGTACAGATGATTTTCTGCCTCAAGCAGAAAAACAGCAAGAAGATCAACTCGCACCGTTGGCTCTTCGACGCTTTCGGCCTGATCCTGAACCCTGAAGTTTGTATCCTTCTCGACGCCGGTACCAAACCAGGACCCAAGTCATTACTCGCTCTATGGGAAGCGTTCTACAATGATAAGAACCTTGGCGGAGCTTGTGGCGAAATCCACGCCATGTTGGGAAAAGGGTGGAAAAATGTGCTCAACCCTCTGGTGGCTGCGCAAAACTTCGAGTACAAGATCAGTAATATTCTCGACAAACCTTTGGAGAGCTCGTTCGGGTATGTCAGCGTCTTACCGGGTGCTTTCTCCGCATACCGCTTCCATGCGATTCGGGGTGTGCCACTCGAACAGTATTTCCTCGGTGACCACACTCTCAAGCAGCGTGGCGGGATCGAAGGCATGAACATCTTCAAGAAAAATATGTTCTTAGCCGAAGATCGAATCCTGTGTTTTGAGCTCGTGGCGAAGAAGGGCTACAACTGGCATTTGACCTATGTCAAAGCGTCCAAAGGGGAGACAGATGTGCCCGAAGGTGCTCCGGAATTCATCGGCCAGCGAAGAAGATGGCTGAACGGCTCCTTCGCGGCAAGCATATACGCCTTAATGCATTTTGGGCGGATGTACAAGAGCAGTCACAACATTCTGCGCATGTTCTTCTTCCATATACAGCTTCTGTACAATGTCTTCACAGTGATCTTGGCCTGGTTCTCTTTAGGTAAGTACAACCTGATACTTGACGTGACTTGGCGAAGGCTGACGGCTTTTATAAAGCTGCGTTTTGGTTGACTACCTCTGTCATTATGGATCTAGTTGGGAACCCGTCCGATCAGAACGGTCATACTGCGTTCCCGTTTGGTCCTACTGTCACTCCGATACTCAATACAGTACTCAAGTACATCTATCTCGCATTTCTGCTACTACAGTTCATCCTTGCATTGGGTAACCGGCCGAAAGGGTGAGTCGTGCCAGCAATGCTACGTGGAGATACCCAGACTGACAACTGAATCAGATCACGGTGGACTTACATTACTTCCTTTGTCGCCTTCGGCGTTATCCAACTGTACTTGATCATCCTCTCGATGTACCTTGTGGTTCGAGCCTTCACTGGAGGCCACACGACCAGCCTCGACACCAAGGATGGTGTTGATCCCTTCCTGAAGTCCTTCTTCTCCTCCAGTAGCTCGGGGATCATCATCATCGCTCTCGCTGCCACTTTTGGCCTTTACTTTGTGGCTTCCTTCATGTACATGGACCCGTGGCACATGTTCACCTCCTTCCCGCAATACCTCCTCGTCATGTCATCATACGTCAACATCCTCAACGTATATGCCTTCAGCAACTGGCACGATGTCTCATGGGGCACCAAGGGAGCCGACAAGGCGGATGCGCTGCCGTCCGCTCAGACCACCAAAGCTGCCGATGGTAAAGCTGCAGTCATAGAGGAGCCGGACAAGCCGCAAGCGGATATTGACGAACAGTTCGCGGTCACCGTCAAACGAGCCTTGAAACCATACATTGAGCCAAAGGTTGTTGAGAAGAAGACACTGGAGGACTCGTACAAGAGCTTCCGAACTAAATTGGTGACATCATGGATCTTCTCGAATGCTCTGCTGGCTATTGTCATCACGAGTGATAACTTCGACAAGTTTGGCATGCCTGTAAGTCAGACACTAAAGTTACTTGTTCGACCTTCAAGATACACCCGGCTAATTAAACATTATAGTCTGGCGCTTCAGCACGAACCGCTCGTTTCTTCCAAATCCTGCTTTGGGCCACCTCTTTCCTCTCACTAATCCGTTTCATGGGGTGTTGTTGGTTCTTGGGCCGGTCCGGTATCATGTGTTGTTTTGCGAGACGTTGAGGTGACCGATTACTAGTTAGAAGGCGTTTCGCAACTCTCGATACTTTTAGGGATTGTTCGGTTACGCCTCGACTCTGCTCTGGACTTGCCCCGGCAGGACCACATTGGCTATCCTGCAGCTCTGTCTTCTCATAAATGCTGGCCCTTTTAGATAGACACTTGTCAGTTTGCATAGCGAAAAGCCTACGTTCTCCGGAACGCTAAACAGAACTTCTCAACTTGCTCCTTACGTGGGGCTGCTGGTGAAGGGTCTTGTTTGCACCGCAACGGTAAGATTGAGTTATGTACACAAGGTAGAAGTAGAATATTTCCTTGTTGGTGATATGAGTGTTAGAAGATAGACTAAACTAAGATGCACGATATCACCCAACCGAGTCACCTATAGCAGCCTTAAAAATACAATCAAAGTCCAGACCACATTCCTATACCTACGCTGACCTTAATTTGGCTTCAGTTGACTCTTTCCTGGAAGAGTGACATCACAACTACCGACCACGAATTTGTGCTCATCTTCATTGCCTCTTCGCCATTACAGCGTCGCTAACCGCTAGCAGCCTTCAACCGTGGGCCAGCTCGCCCTCCTACTATAGTACCCGGCTGAATCACGAGCTATTATTATACGGGAACACAACCTTTCTGTCGCCATCATCAGAAACTCTCCGGTGCTGCCCAGATCCCCGCATCCAGAGCGGGCTGCCGCACCTTCTACAGATTAGGCATCAGGAACACCTTACCCGTCCCGGCCTGCGCACTCTGCTACCCGCATATCTCGAGAGACAACGCCGCCCGGAGGCCTCGACAAAATGCTGAAGATATGGTCTATGGTATGTCACGTCGAGGCCTCTGCAGGCACACGGAGCCCCACATCGCCGAAGCCCACAGAAGCTCCACAACTGACACCCAGCAGAAAAAGGACCAGCAGGCGGCCGCCAACGCCGAAGGCGGCAACAAGAAGAAAGTCACCGCCGCGCAACTCCGGGCGCAAAAAGGTACGTTGTCCCCGCCGCAGTCCCAGGGGTTCTAACACCCGACTGAACCTTCCCCTCCCCTCCCTCTTCCATCTCGCGCGATCTCGACGAGCGCACGCACACGCTGACCCGGTCCCACCCCTCGCCCGTGCAGACGTCTCGGAACTCTCGCTCGGCGACACGATGCGCGCCGACTTCCCGACAGACGACGACATCATGAACTTCGTGCTGACCATCGAGCCGGACGAGGGCATGTACAAGGGCGGCTCCTTCCGCTTCAGCTTCGCCGTCAACCAGAACTTCCCGCACGAGCCGCCCAAGGTCAAGTGCGTGCAGAAAATCTACCATCCCAACATCGACCTGGACGGGAACGTGTGCTTGAATATTCTTAGGGAGGATTGGAAGCCGGTCTTGAATCTGAATGCCGTTATTGTTGGGTTGCAGGTGCGTTTTTTCGGGGTTTTGTTTTCGGATGGTCGTGGTGGAGGGTCCGGGGATAGATGAGAGAGTGGGTGTGGGGAACGGTGGTGCTGATGATGTGTAATAACGGACAGTTTCTCTTCCTGGAGCCGAATGCTTCGGATCCGTTGAACAAAGAGGCGGCGGAAGACTTGAGGTCGAATAGGGAGGGCTTTAAGAGGAATGTGCGGATGGCGATGGCGGGGGGACAGGTGCGGAACCAGTCGTATGAGAAGGTTCTTATAAGGTGACGGATTCGCGAATGATGGGGCGTCGCAGGACGGGAGTTTCAGAGGATAGTCAAAGGCAGTGCGTTTCTGCGCTGAGGGCCACTGTATAGGGCGCACTGGGACAGCAGTATTGAAGTCCTGTATTATGATTGCGCAGCGTCCTTGGGCTGATGCTTCTACGGAGCGGCTTACGTACCTACGAATACAGGTTCTGGCTCGCATAGCCCGATCTGTGACATATAGAACTAGATCTTTTCAAGAATTTGGTGGGATGCTACCAAGCACATTATGGAGGATCGAGCAGCCAGTGATAGAGCGGACCACCAGGGTGTGCACAATCGATGCAATGCATGAAACTTCTAACACATGCCAGTCGGACCCGCAACGTGGGGCCGACATCTCGTCTGGTTCTATCACTCCAGATAAGAACCACCAGACCCGGCTTCGATCGGCTTCATTCCTCCAGCTCCTCCAAAATATCCCAAAACAGTGATCCAAACTAACCCGCCACATTCTCCACCTCGGCCACCCCCTCCCCCCTCATCCCAACAGTACCCTCCTCCCTCTTCCGCTCAAAATCACCCTTCCCTCCAACCCCTCCCCCGTCACTCCCAACCTCCCCACCACCCCCAAACAACCCCGCCAAAGCCTCAACAGTCGTATTCCCACCACTAAGCACAACCCCCACATCCCACCCCCTCTCCCCACCCTCCCTCTCCACCAACCCCCGAAACCCCTCATCCCACAACGCAACCGCCAGCCCCACCACCGCGCTCGGCTCCACGAAAACCTTCATCCGCTCCACCACCAGCCGCATCGCCGCCTTGATCTGCTCGTCGCTGACGGCGTACACGGCCCGCACTTTCTCCGTGTCGGAAATCACCGTCCACGGGATGACGCCGACGGGCGTGCGCAGCCCGTCGGCCACCGTCAGCGACTTGACCGACTCGATGCGCGTGGGGGGTGACAGAGCCAGCCCCCGCCGGCAGTCGTCCGCCGCCTCGTGCGATGGCTCCGCGCCGAAGACGAGTGTCCCCGTGCCCGCTAGGTACGTCGCTACGCCGGCTAGCATGCCGCCGCCGCCGCAGGGGGCGAGGAGGGCGTCGAGACGGGCCGGCACGGCGTCGCCTGGCCCGTTCGTGGCACGAGGACCAGCGTCGTTATGGTGGTGGTGGTGGTGGTGGTGGTGAACACTCAGCTCCGGCCTCGCAGCCACAAGATCGGCAAACTGTTCCTCGAGCTCGAGCGCCATAGTGCCCTGGCCGAGGACGATATCCGGATGGTCGTAAGGCGGCACGAGCCGGGCGCCCGTACGCGCCACGACGTCGGCCACGACTGCCTCGCGCTCCTCGGACGTGCTGCCGCTGAAGATGACGTCGGCGCCGTAGCCGCGCGTGGCCGCGATCTTGGACGGCGTCGAGATGGTCGGCATCACGATGTAGGCGCGGATGCCGCGCGTGCGCGCCGCGAGCGCCAGCGCTTGCGCGTGGTTGCCTGTAATTGATCGGCTTGACTGTCAGCGTGTTGTAGATGGGAGTGAGGGGAAGGGGGCCAAATGTGGGGGGATGAAACGCGAGGGGTTGCAGCGATGGTGCCTTGAGGGGAACGGCGGCGGCGCACCGGAACTGTGCGTTACGACGCCGTTGCGCACTTCGTCGTCGCTCAGTCGGCTTAAGGCGTGGAAGGCGCCGCGGATCTTGAAGGCGCCGATGCGTTGGTAGTTCTCGCATTTGAAGAAGAGGTTGATCTTCGGTCTTGCGGGCCTTTGGCCCTCGAATGGGGTGCCGATGAGGGATTCGGGGCTTTGCGGCGTCGAGGCGAGGTCGGAGAGCGTTCGTGATGTTAAGACTGGGGTGCGGTGGACGTGAGGTTCGATTCGTGAGTATGCCGATTGGACCGATTCGCGCGTCAGTGGGAGGGTTTTGGAAAGGTCTGCCATAGCTGAGGGGGAGGTTGAAATGTGGTATCTCCTTCAAGGTCGTCGCCTGTGGAATGTTTGGTTAAGGTTAAATCAGTGTAGATGCCACTAAAACATTTCAGTGGTTCTTCTCGGCACAATGCGATGCGAAAGCGTGGCATGCCGATCTTCAGCCTTGCTAGCGGATCACGGAACATTCGAATTCTAAAGCAACCAAGGAGAGGAAGCAACTTTTAGACGACAAGTGGAGAAAAGCCCAGAGGATATAGTACTGATGCGCCCATGCCTGTACAAGATCCATCCTGTTCATTTCACCAATGCATTCCAACTCCCTATCTCTGATTCTCCGGACGAAGAGACCTAATGGACGCATGAGTTATTCAACGTTTCACGTAGACAGCTACGAGGGATGACTTACCTCACAGCCTTTCCAGCCCTCCAAATCTCCAAATCCCGAATCTCCTGCATCTCCTTCTCGTACTTCTCCCTGTAATCGGGTTGCGAGTTGTAATCCAGCGAGCGCTGCGTCTCCGTTCCATCGCGGACCGAGTCGTAGAGCTCGTTGAACACCGGCTTCAGAGTATCCTTGAACTTTCCGCTCCAATCGATGGCACCACGTCGGGCGGTAGTTGAGCAGGCAGCGTACATCCAGTCCATACCGTTCGCTCCAATCAGTGGATACAAGCTCTGTGTTGCCTCCTCAACGGTTTCGTTGAAAGCCTCGCTAGGGCTGTGTCCTCTCTCGCGGAGAACCTCGTACTGCGCAAGGAACATGCCGTGGATGCCACCCATCAGGCAGCCACGCTCGCCGTAGAGGTCCGAGTAGACTTCCTTCTCGAAGGTTGTCTTGTAGAGATAACCGCTGCCAACAGCCACTCCCAAAGCGACCGCCTTCTCCTCGGCTTTGCCAGTTACGTCTTGGAACACGGCAACAGAGGAATTGATACCTCGTCCCTCACGGAACAAAGAACGAACAGTGCGGCCGGACCCTTTGGGAGCAACCAGTATCACGTCGATATCCTTAGGTACGTCGACTTTCGTGAGATCTTTGAAGACCGGCGAGAAGCCGTGAGAGAAGTAGAGCGTCTGTAATGAAGTTGATCAGCTACACGGGGCACATTGTCATGCGAGTGATCGCTCCTACCTTTCCCTTTGTCAGTTGCGGCTTGATCGCAGGCCAAGTCTCACTCTGAGCAGCATCACTGAGCAAGTTCATGACGATAGTGCCCTTCGAGATAGCTTCGTCCATCTCGAAGAGGTTTTTACCAGGAATCCAGCCATCCTGCTGAGCTTCTTTCCATGACGCACCGTTCTTCCGAACGCCAATGATGACATTGAGACCGTTATCCCGAAGATTGAGTCCTTGCCCGTGACCTTGCGATCCGTAACCGATCAAGGCGAGTGTGTCATTCTTGAAGTAATCCTACCATACCATGTCAGCTCACACGAGAAAACGCTCTTGGGAGGTCAACCGAGCTTTTCGCAGGGTGTCTCTCTGAGCTAAAGCTGACTTACCAGTAATTTCTCTCTCGGCCAATCCTCCCGTTCTGTCACGCAGTCAGTTTACTGGGAAACAAAATTCGAAAGGTCCACGCAAACCGAAAACAGTCTCCTTGCTGCCCGCAAAGTCGATCGTCTTGACACCTCTGACCTGCTGCACCGGACCTGCAACGGCACCCTTCACGGTTGCTGCAACACCAGCTCGCACACCGCCAAGGGCAGAAACGAAGGTTCGACGTTGCACTGCTGGCGAGATCAATTGCCGCCCCAGCGGAGTGCGGAGAGCTCGAGTGAAGCTGCGGGAGGCCATGATAGAGCGTTTGAGGTGGATTTGGTTTGAAGAAGGGATTGTGTCTACCTGACTCTAGCTTTTGTAGCAGCTTCCTGTCAGTTTTGTACCGTGTATGAGTCGAGGCTTAGCGAAATCCTTCAGTTGCGCAAAACGCCTGATACCGTATTCGTGCTAGCGCCAGCGACTTCGGAGCTACCTTATCACGCCGGTGTTTGGTTTTAATATGGCAGTTTACAAATAGACAACGCTCACTTACTAGTACTAAACTCTTGTCTACTAAAGATATGTTGCTTGTCGATCTTGCAAAAGAGGAATTGGGGTTGATAAAGTATCAATAATCTCTCAGGAAGAGGTCAGGTCTCTGACAGCATGATCAACGGCGAGGAGCGTTTATAGTAGCTATTTACACCGTCTGTCGACGAGGTTGAGAAGCGCCCTTTCCCATGGGACCCTATACATTCAAAACGCCGAACCACCCTCCCATGCAGATGCAGCGCACTTGGTCCCAGTAAAGCAGAGTGTAGAAAGGGGTATATTTCATCCACAAGCACACACCACACAAACCATCACCTCCTCTCCCCCTTCCCCTCATCGAACCAATCCTCAAACACCGTCTCCTTCCTCCGCAAATGCTCCGCCTTCATATTCAGCCTCCTCAGAACTTGAAAAGCCCCCGTGCCGACACTCATCGACTGACCCATAATGATACACTCGGACACACCCTCGATCTTATCGCTCTTCATATGCCACGCCGCGTCGAACAAGTGATCCGGCGTCTTCTCGAAACTGGCCAACTGCAGGACCGAGTCGCGCATCTTGGATAGACCGAAGCGGGTGATGCCGAGCACTTCGCCCTTGTACGTCATGACGTCGGCCAGCAGCTGCATGTGGCGCGGATCGATGTCCATGTCGCCCATGACGACGGCGATCTCGTCGATGATCGTCTTCCGCGCCGCTTCGATGCCGAGCACGTCGCGCATTTCCATGATCGAGTTGGATTTGGTGGCAAGGCCGTTGACGCCTTCGGTTGTCATGCAGGCTCGTAGGCCGTAGCCTTCGACAAGGAGGGAATTGTTTTGCGTTTTCTCGTCCGACTTGATGATCGCTCTGGATGCTTCTGGATAACCGCAGATGGGTATATTAGGGAGAGCTCGCTTGATGTTCTGGACGCGGAGGAAGAGATCCGTTTCGTCTCTTGTTCGGGCCTTCGTAGCTTTTGGGCTATCCGCAGGGCGAACATTGATGTAGATGTGGTCTTTCCAACATTTGATATCCCTCAAGTCGAGTTTCAACTTCTTTTGTTTTGTTATAGCCATCATAATGTCTCTGATGTCGAGATCCAGCTGCAACCTTCCAATGGTCTCAAAGTTTACTTTCATGGCAAGATAGCTGCCTTCGGCTGACCAAACGTCTTCAACGTAGTAGACGACGTCTCGGAGGAAAGTCTTCTCGATGCGGCCTTTGACGATACGAGCAGCTACCAGGTCCGTCTGGCTAAGGAGTTCACAGCTTATAACAGGTGTGCTGATGACCTTCGAGGCATTGATGATTTCCTTGATACGAGGCACACCTTGAGTTATACTCATACCGGCGACACCTGCGAAATGGAACGTCTTCAAAGTCATTTGAGTGCCGGGCTCTCCAATTGACTGTGCCCCGACAGCACCGACAGCGTGGCCAGGCTCGACTTGCGCTACTTTGTATTTTGTCAGGCATCCCTTGACAAAAGCTACCAGAGTGGACTTCGACAACTTTGCCGTGCTTTCAATGATCTCTTTGGTGCCATTTACTACCCTGCATCAGCAACGAACCTCAAGAATTTCGTAGGATCCTCACATGTGAAATCGCGGTCTGCCTTTTGCCAGTCATTAACTTCACCTTTCGACCGTGCTGGTAACATGCCTGCCTTTTCCCGAATAAGAGCTAATGATTCAGCTCTGGCGTAGATATAGTCTTGAACTGACTGCACGAAGTCCCTAGCGCTTTCCAGCTGATCTGTTCCGGCGTCACTGCGATCATCGTAGTCCAGCTTCGTCCCGTCGAACGAAAAGCGTGTCAGCCGCGCTCGCTCCGGGAATAGCAGATCATCGCATAAAGCCATGATCTCCCAAGGGAGAAGGCTCCGCTCCTCATTGCTCCAGGTAGTGGTCTAGAGATAACGTCAGCGCAAATCTACCAATTTATTAAGCATATTTCTATACCTCCGCATGTATAAAAGTCCGGTCGAAGTGCACTGGTTTTGCCTTTCCTTCCATGTCGACTGGATCCAGCTTGTCGTCGCCATACTGAAATTGTACAATGTTCGAGGAGGAATTCCGAACTGTATCATCGTACTGTGTCGATAGGTCCTCCAAAGACTTCATCAGGCGACGTGACATATATCCGGTCTCAGCGGTCTTGACAGCTGTATCAACCAATCCTTCACGTCCGGATATCGCATGAAACAGAAATTCCGTAGGCGTGAGACCAGAAAAGAAGCTGTTCCTCACGAATCCTTTCGAAGGAGGCTGCCGTGCGTTCTTAGGGAAGTGAGGAAGACTTCGGTCTTGGAACCCATCCGGAACACGCTTTCCACCGATGATTTGCTGGCCTACCACAGCTACCATCTGGGACACATTGATACTGGAGCCCTTCGATCCAGAAGTAGCCATGATCAGAGGAGAATTCCATTTGCTCAATTCAGAGATGCAGTAATCTCCAGCCTGCTGTCGAACTTTGCTGAGAATACCAGATATAAGATTTTCCATCGTCTGCTCTTGGTCACAACCAGACGCCTTATCTAGCTCTCCCTCTTTGAATTTTTGTATGAGTGCGTCGCACTGTCCATAAGCGCGTTCCACCAGTTCCTGCTTCAGTTTCACGAGCCTGTCTCCGGGATACACGTCACTGATACCGATAGAAAAGCCCTGGTTAGTGAGCCACCGGGCAGATAGCTTTGCCAGACGGTTCATGGCCTGCACTGCGGCGTCAGGGCCAAAGTCGCGAAGAATGACGTAGAAGACTGAATCCTTCTTCCCCGACCCGATCGTGGACTTGTCCATCAAGCCGCACATCACTTCGGAGTTGCGGATACAAAGCCACCCATCATTCTGATCTAGGTCTCGATGTAATCCCGGCACGACTCTGTAACTTCGGCAAGCCGCGTCGAGGTTGACTTTGACTTCTGACGCTTTGTTGGGCCGCATCATGACATTGAAGACTTGCTTCCCCGTCCATAGCATCTCCGGCTTAAGGACTGTTGGAGGGGGCAGATCAAGCTGCATATTGCCATCCAACATGTACATACAGATGTTAGTGAACGCTTTTCGGTTGTAAAAGTTATCCTTGCTGCTCAGTAGGAAAGCAGCGGTGATAAAGTCCTGGATAGCAGAGATGATGGGCTCTCCGTTCTTCGGCGTCACCAGGTTGTGCTTGACCCCCATTAGCTCGATGGCTTCAGTTCGTGCTTCTTCTGTTTGCGGGACGTGCAGATTCATTTCATCGCCATCAAAGTCGGCGTTGTAAGGGTTACAAACGCACTCGTTGAACCGGAATGTACGATGAGGCTTGACCTTCACGTAGTGGCTGAGGATACTTAGTTTGTGAAGAGAAGGCTGTCGATTGAAAAGGACGATGTCGCCATCCTCAAGATGCCTCTCTACAATGTCCCCTTCTTGAAGCTTATCAGCCACCAAACTAGTCTTGCCGTACTTCAAGAACACCTTGAAGTCTTCTTCTTTCTTAAGCACGTAATTGGCTCCCGGCCATTTGTTGGTACCGTTTCGAATCCTTTGCTGTAATTTGGCTTTGTTGTACCTCGAAACTCGTTCTGGATATGTGAGGTTCTTCGCCACAAGTTCCGGCACTGCCACCTGATCAATGCCCAGGTTTGGATCAGGTGAGATAACGGTGCGGCCAGAAAAGTCCACACGCTTTCCAGAGAGATTTCCGCGAAAGCGACCTTGCTTCCCTTTCAGCCGCTGACAGAAGCCTCGGATGGCCTTTCCAAATCCAGGTTGCTGAAGGCCAGGGACGTCACTGTTGATATACATGGCTAGCTGAAGCTGTAGGTAATCCCATTGCTCCATGATTGTCTGCACAGGCTGCCCTTTCTTTAGACCCTCCCTGATCAGTGAGCTGATATGGACAATGTCCGAGAGCTTCTGGGTGAGGTCGTCCTCATTACTCGAAGAGTCTTGTTCGACAGACGGCCGGATGCACACTGGTGGCGCAGGTACGTATTGCCAAATAAACATTTCCGGCCTTCCCTCCGCGGGATTCATTCCAAGGAGCTCACAGTCCGAGTCCGTGACCTGTTGGAAGAGGTTCAGCACCCTCAGGGGGTTCAGGTCGTCAAAAACCTTTTTGAAGTGCTTCTCGATCTCGTGATTTCCTTTTTTTGCTTCCTCAAACGACCGGTCAAACAGGACTTTGCTCACGGGTGGTTGTTTCTTAGCAGCGTTAGATTGGGTGTAAGCTCTGAAGCGGTCATGGATGATCTTGAGTGGATGTTGACCCGCCTTCCTAACAGCCCCATTGATCGCTCCACAATAATAGCATGTCCGAGCCTTCCTGCACTGAATGTGTATCTTCTTGCATATCTGTGCACGACGGAGGTTGTCAATGTTCGGTTGGCGGAGGTGTCGGAGAAAGGTTCGTTGCTCATTCTCAGGCAGAAGAATCCTACCGCAATCCTGTGTCTATTAGACCGCATACATACTCGAGCTAAGAGTATGGGATAGCGTACCTTGCAGATATCGTGGAGTATATTGGTAATCATCTTGAAGTATCCAATATGGAAAGCAGGCAGTGCCAGCTTGACATGCCCGAAGTGGCCATTGCATAGCAGTAGCGCTTCGCCGCAGGTTTGGCAGACGCCATTCTTGCTCGAAATACCCATACGGTTATCAAGTGGGCCATTAGCTGCCACTGCCCGGTCTCTCGACAGGTCATATAGTTGTCGATCCGAGATCTCGAGCACCGCTTGGTTGACGACATCTTGATTGGATCTACATGAGGGTCAGCACTTGGCCGCCTCCTCCAAGCTGTGGTGTATTCTATGCATACAGTATACCAAATTTGATTTCCTTGATACGTTTGGGAACCTTGTCCACCACCTGCTCTTTCACCGTCTCCGCCCCCGCCGTGGTGTGCTGCATATTGACGAGTGCTACCGTGGACAAGACATGGAGAGTAAATGGCTGATGGAAACTCTACAGAAAGAGTTTATCGGGTCTAGGATAGGTTCAGACGATCGGTCATTTGATAAATATTCCAGCGGATAAGGTGCTTTCATCAGTGGGGTATGTGCCTGTTGAGTCATGATCACTTTTTTTTGGTGGGGCAATGTTCTTGGGCGGGCGACGTCGACCCCTCGATTCAGATGCGATTGCGAACGACAACATTTCATGTTTACCTCTGCAATAAATTTATAATTTATCAAGACTATGTTTTGAAAGCTGATCAAAACACAGTCAGTTCATCAATAGTGACAGGACCATTTGTATTGATTTATTTACTGCCGCTTCCTTCACTTCGAAAAGAAATTCCCATGCTACCTACTTAGCCAGAAACGCCTGGAAGGCCTTATGGTCAATAGCAATATTACCCACAGCTAGTGTCCGAAGTAGTCAGTAAGGATGTCAGAGAGGTACAGAAAGGGCTCTGCCTACCTTTGAGCTTCTTCCTCCCCTCCTTCTGTTTCTCCAACAGTTTCCTCCGCCGTGAAACATCACTTGCATGTAGCTTCTGCAGCACATCCTTTCGGAAGGGCTTGATAGTCTCTCGCGCGACGATGCGCTTGCCAGCCGACGCTTGTATGATAACTTCGAACATCTGGCGATCGACGTGCTCCTTGAATTTGGTGACCCACTGACGTCCCAGTCGTTCCGCTTGACTGGTGTGGACGACTCGCGCCACCGCGTCCACTGGTATTTTGTTAACTAAGAGCTGAAGCTTGACGATGTTGCTGCGCCGCCAGTCCGCTTCCTCATAGTCGAGACTGGCGTAGCCTTTGGTCGCACCTTTCAGGCGGCCGAAGAAATCGTCCACAAGATGCGCGAGCGGGATCTCGTATCTGAGAATCACTTGTGTGGCCGTAAAGAATTTGAGCTCCTTCTGTTCTCCGCGATTTGCTTCGCACAACTCGATGACTTTCCCCAGATACTCTTCGGGAAAGGTTATGGTTGTCGAGACATACGGCTCCTGGAGCTCTGCCACACGGGAGTACGCTTCATCCTTATCGGGGAACTTGGCTGGATTCTGTATGATAATTTCCGTTCCATCATTGTAGAGGACCTTGAACGGTACTGTGGGCGGCGTGATGATGATGCTTGCTCCATGTTCCTGACGTAACCGGTCTTCAAAGACCGAGCAATGCAGTGTGCCTAGAAAGCCAAGGCGCCATCCAGCACCCAGGGCCTCTGAAGATTCCTTTTGCAATGTCACGCTCCGATCATTGAGTATAATCTGATTGATACTATCTTCGAGGTGCTGATAGTCACCCTGGTCGACAGGAAATGCGGAGACGAACACCATAGACTTGGGCTCCTCAAAGCCTGGGAGTGGTTTGACTAGTGCCTCAGATCCTACTGTGGTATACGTGTCTCCGACTTTAGCGTCTTGACTTCGCTTCATCCCCGGGTTGCAGAAGATGTAGCCGACTTGACCGGCTCGCAACACGTTTTGTGGAGTTTGGTCGGGGTACATGATCCCAACCTCGCCCACGAAATATTTGAGGCCTGTGGCGAACGACACAATTTGGTCGCCCGCCTTGATCTGGCCATCGAAGATGCGTACCAGGAGGATGACACCCTTATAAGTGTGGTACCACGAGTCCACCAGGAGTAGTCGAAGAGGTTTCTGGTGATCGCCAACCGGGCTTGATATATATCAGCTAGCAGCAGGTCTACTGTCTTCAGGGTTGCTCACGCGGGTATCTGCTCGATAACATTTGGGAGGATGGCTTCAACGTTCAACCCAGTCTTCGCTGACACCAACACCGCCTTTGCAGGATCCAACTCAAAGGTATTCTTCATTTGCTCCAACGCCCTGGGCGCATCAGCCGACGGAAGATCCACCTTATTTATAACCGGGACCAGCTGCAGGCCCTGCGAAAAAGCCAAATAAAAGTTCGCGACCGTTTGCGCCTGAACGCCCTGACTTGCATCTACGAGCAGGAGTGCGCCGCCACAGCTGGCATAGCTCCTCGAGACCTCCGCACGGAAGTCGACATGACCGGGAGTATCGACGAGATGTAGCAGGTAATCCTCCCCCTGGTAGCTGTAGATCATACTGCATGTCTGCGCCTTGACTGTAATCCCCCTTTCCCTCTCTACATCCAGTTTGTCCAAGATCTGCTTGTTACCACCCGGCTGAATGGTACCGGTCAGCTCAAGGAGCCGGTCGCTGAGCGTACTCTTGCCATGGTCGACGTGCGCGACGATGCAGAAGTTTCGAAATCTCTCCAGGGGTATTGCGGCGATTCTCTTCTCCAATTCGGATATAACCCTGGAGGGCTGCGCCGACCTCCGGGTTGAGGCAGTAAAAGCTCGGATAACATCATGATTGGGACGACAGTGAAAAACGACGGATGCTCGAAGGATTCGCGGAGGCGAAATTGTACCTTTCACGAGGAAGCACCATGATCGCATGAGTTCCCAGGCTGCGACTTTATCGAATATGTTGAAATCTGAGGCTCTGAACGAACTTTGTGGGATCGCGTTACCGTAGAGATACGATCTTACAAGCTTAAACCGTAAATACGCCATGCTATCAGCCCTATCACTGCTCATTGTTGTCACGGCTTCACATCTGCCCTCTCACTCGACAGATCAATCGACAGTCTATTTGCTATTTGAAACCTTGATTTTAGGTTTGTGCCATGTCGGTCGAGAGGGAAAAATCAAAGGTGCACAAGCTTTCACTCAAAGGTAATTAGATGTAAACACTCGTCAATTGATATGGCCATCACTGATCAACGTAGGGTCTTCGAAGCTTGTCGCCGAATTCGTAAGCCAAATCAGACACCTGCATGAAAGTGGCATGGCTAACGCGACCAGTTTGAATATTCCATCAACACAATCCTGTACCTCTTGACCCTGGCCCAAATGTGAGTAATTGCTAACGATGTGAATAGCTTCCAAAGAGGCGTTTATCCCGCCGAAGACTTCACAGCGTAAGCCCCTCTGCCATTGCATTCTTAAGCCATCGCTAACCCTCCCCCTAGCGTCAAGAAATATGGCCTCAACATGCTCGGTACGCCTCCCCAGCACGCTCTCGCACCCGCGGCGCACACTAACTCCAGCCCCAGTCTCCTACGACGACCAAGTCAAAGCGTACATCAAGAAAATCATGTCCCAGCTAAACAAGTGGATGGCCGGCGGCAAGATCTCGAAGCTGGTCGTGGTGATTACAAGCAAAGAGACGGGCGAACCCGTCGAGCGATGGGAGTTCGACGTATACCCTCCGTATCACCTATACCTATCCCACGAGCTCACCTCGCACCGTAGGTCCACATCTTCAGCAAAGCAGCCAAAGGCAAGACGGCGAAGAAGACGCTCGACAAGGAGAACGCGGCACCGGAGTCGGTCCACCCCACCCCCACCCGACTTCTGCGTTTCCAGTCGTACTGAAACCGTCGACCGTGTAGAGAAAGCGACGTCCCACCGCCGGCCGAAAAGACCGAGAAGCAGATCCAGGACGAGATCCAATCCATCTTCCGGCAGATCACGGCGTCGGTGACGTTCCTGCCGATGCTGGACGGTAATTGTACGTTCAACGTCCTCGTCTACGCTGATGCGGACTCGGAGGTGCCGTTGGAGTGGGGCGATAGCGATGCGAAGGAGATCAAGGACGGGGAGAAGGTCAAGTTGCGGAGTTTCAGTACGAGTAACCATCGGGTGGATACGTTGGTTAGCTACAGGTATGTTGTCCTTTGCTCAATTCTGCGTGAGGAAGAGACTGAGGGTTGGGCTAGGCTTGCTTCGGATTGAACCTACCTCCTTCTGAGATTCTAGGAGGTCCTTTCTGTTGGCGTTATGGCTTGATTCAAGATCTTGGTCACATGTGTGCTAGCTTAGGAGATTTAGCGCTGCTGTATGAGACACGAAACATCGTTCCTTGAAGTATTATGTAGATTAGTCTCATCGGAAGCCGTCCGCCTGTGGGACCCATGCAAGAAGCCTCCAACCACATCTTATATACCAGATACAAGGCCACACCGCGTCCAACAGTAACGACTCAAGAACTGAAAATCTGCTGCTGAAGATACGCACAATGCTGCAAGAAATATCACCATTGCACAACGGCGGACCACCAAAAAACAATATTTCCATAGAGCAAAACCCCCCCTCATCCAGAGACAAAAAATTGTGGTTCCGGGTTCAACCATTACCGTTACAGAAATCAAACTCAAAAAGTCATACACCCGTCAATCATCGTCGATCGGAAATGTGGGACGATCCCCCGGGATCAGTTCATAACCTCCCTCCTCAGGCAGCACAAACGCCGCCACAGCTATCCCAGCAGCGGAGAGCACCAGGATGCACCAGCTACCAGTGCACAACGTCCAGGACGTATCAAGTTGCCACGGCGGAAAGAACCGATCATCATGGTCGTACAGATATGCCTAAGCCAACCCCCCAATATCAGCACTCCCGACGCTGCACGGCAGTCGACATGTGCCCGGAAGTCCAGGGGCTCGAAACTCACTATCAGCGCCATGCCGGCACATTGCACCAGCCCTGCCAGCAGAAGAAGGGTACTCAGGATCTTCCAGCCGGACTCCCTCTTCTGCTTCCCGCCGACCAGGATGACGAGGTATGCGATCAGGGTCATGCCCTCGATGACGACGGCAAAGGACATCAGGAAGCCGACCGTGCGCCACATGGAGCAGAAAGACCGGTTGTCGCCTTGGCAGTCTTCGTATTGGGGGAAGGGTTCACAGGTGTGGCTGAGGGACGAGCAGCGCTTGTGTAGGCCGTAGGTGTAGTGGATGGGTTCGCTGGCAACCTGGTGGGAGAAGTTGGTTAGTCTACGCGACCAAAAGGGCATAACTGAGCCGCTGCTGCCAGCTCGCAGGCTCTAAATAGCACGCGGGGTGGAGACATGAGCAGTAAGATTGTTGAGCCTTCATGTAGCCCCAGGAACCCAGCGTCGAAGAGAAGCCATAGCTCTTGTGTGAGGTGGTGCCTCGTGGATGACATGCAACGTACCGTCTCGCTATCCCAACTGATCCATCTGGGTATCACTATGCTTATGATTGTCATCGCGGTCGCTACATGACAGTCAGCCTTTCGTGCCCTTCACTCACCGACGACTACGCTGAAACTGACCGGCGAGAAAGGCCACGAGGGCAGCACTGTATACAACGCGCCTCGTCATGGTGACCTGCGTACACTCCTCATCCGCGAGGCTTCTGCAGCACCTGGATTCCCTCAGTACTTGATCGCGGGGTAAGAGCGAAGATAAGTCGGTAAGGTGGTCAAGAGTGTATACGCAATGAGATCGATCGCACCGTTATGTGGGGTAGCGTAGGCTACGTAGGCTGCGTAGCGTAGACGATACCCTAGCTGGTAAAGTCCACGCTGGTGCCGTGCTTAGCGAAGGGCTATACCTGATGCTGATTGAAGGAGTGTTCGAGTTCGAATGGATGTTGATATAAACCGGAAAAACACCTCCTCTAGCTCAAAACAAATTTTCAGAATAACTTCATCAGAACTGCACCAAATAAGCTCAAAATCTAGTCAGTAACTCTTCTCATCACACTTTATAACTTGATATAGATCACAATGTCAGGACCTTCATAATCAGCAGTGAGTGTGCAATTCTTCTTTTTATCAAAGCACATCATTCAATTAAAACATAAAGCAACTCAACTTCAGGTCTTTGTGAACTCAAAGATCAAGAAAGACAAGCTTAAGAAGATTCTTTAATGAATTTACATTGAATTCTTTGTCAGATCTGTTCAGAACTTCACAGAAAGAGTTCTGAATCAATCTGAAACAACTTAAATTATAGCTGATCTGAAAGCTCTATGATGAATCATGAACACAGTACAACACAACATTACAGTCATAAAGAACATTCTAAAAATTCTTATCAGCAGAAACTCTGCATTGCAATTCTTCATCATCATAGAATATAAATACACACACATTTAAGCTTAAATGACAGCAAATATGCTGTCATCTTCAATAATAGTATTCTTTTCATCATTATTTAAAGAAAGAAGCATCATTACAGATCTTTTCATATTTAATAATTACAGAATTGTCATCAAACTCACTGACACTGTTCTCATTAATTATTAATGCATTCTCTCATCAGCTACACTACACAACTGCATTAACAGTCACATTTACATCACTGCAGATCAAAACATCATCATTATTAAAATTATAGCTGTTAAGCAACTGAAGTCAGATAATTTAACAGTATATGCATTCACAGTGACTGAAAAAGAGTTACTGCAAAGTAATATTAGATAAATTATATCTTTAAAAGCAGATAGCAAAATAGTTACTATCATTTATGATATCATTGTGCACAGCATATTGATACAGAGCATTAAAATGAAAGATTAGTGAGTTATAATGATATATATATAGATAGAAAATCATAAAATTGAAGCTGAAGAGAACATTTTAATTAACTATGTAAGATAATTATGCAGCTCAAAATGAGTGACAGAATCTATAATAATGAAATTTATAAATGCAGAACATGTCAATTTAATGCTTTAAACTGAGTTAATTTGAGATTTTAAGTACAAGAAGACAGAGTTATATGATCAGACTTGCTGCATTTAGAAGTGCTTTAAGTATTATAAGTATGATTACATAAATGCTTAATGTGAGAATACTTAGAAATGCAGCATATATGTAAAGAGTCATAGATTTAAGAATTGCTTCTTTAAGAATTTAGAATTCAACATTAGAAAGTATGTAAGCTGCAGAGATTCACACAAAACATAGAACAATAAGTGTTTTAAGTTTTAAAAAGAGATGATGTATATGTAGATAATACACAACATTAAGCAGATTCAGTGATGAGTATTAACTTAAACATCAGTCATCAAACTTAAAGAAGTTACATTCTTAAAGACAGTTAATGACAGAGTCAGCAAGATTGACATTAATAGCTACAGTAAAAGCATTAACAGCAGCAATAGAGATAACAGTGACAGCAGTGACAATATTAGTGAGAATGTGATATTTACATTATATACAACAATGAATAATGATTATAAAATCATCAGTGAGTCTTACTTAATAATATTTAAGATTCTTACAAGAATCTCATCAATCTCAACATCAGCTCTGAAGACATTCATTAATGAAAATGAAAAGTAACTGATATTATCTATAAAAACAGTAATTACAAATATAAATTGAATCTCTTTAAGATCAGTGAATGAAAACAGATCTAAAAGAATCACAATCAGGTTTCTGAAAATGTAAAAGATAGATGCAGCAATAAAGACAGCAGCAAGTTACTGAAGCACTAAGTTCTTTAGATGTTAAATGAATTTGAAGAACAGTCAGACAAAAAAAATTGAAAGTATCTTTAAGTAGAATTTAGTAAGCTTACTGCTCATCAGTTAAAATGATCTCACAGTAAACATTATGAATATAGAGACAACATTAACTTTAAAGATCACAATGATAATAAAATAATGTCAGTATACTTAAACTTTGTCATTTTACAGTACAACACAATGAAGTTAAAAAACAAGATCATGACATCTCTGCTTCAGAATCTCATCATATAAGATTATAATGTGCTGATCATTCAGAAGTCATGACACAATAAATACAACAACAATACTTATCATCTCTACAAAAACTGATTTTATCTGATCTATTCAGAATTCATAAAAGAAGAATTAACTTAAGTCTGCTTCTACATTAATTCATAACTGAACTGTACAGACTGAACAGTTCAGACATATAATAGAGATTTTATGACTTTAAAAATTCAATATACTGAACACAGTCAGTTTAAGTGTTTATGTATTCATAATGTGTACAGAGAAGCAGTCAAAAAGAACATCATAGTAACTTTAAAGTAACTGAATGATTTACTGAAGAATGATCACTGACAACACATTATAGTGAGAGACTTTAATCTGCATTATTTAACATAAGAAGATTTGAGAATGAAGAAGAACTCATAAACAGAGCAGCTAATACAAATAATAAATAAATAACAGCTCTCTCTGTTCTTACTGTAAAGCTTAGTCACATAAAGATCTCAGCAAGCATACAGCATTATAGATCTGATGCTAGACAGTTTAGACATTACTTAACAATTAATTAGCTGCAAGATACAACAACAACAACATTATAATTTTAATTACTATTCTATTGTCACTCATCTTCTGCTGTCTACAGCAGAGATCACATCACAATTTTATTGACAGTGAGATAGAGTAAACATAAAGCTTTTACAACAGATTTTAACAGAATAGCTGTCAATGTCACTTCATAACTATAATGAATTCAACATAAAACAATACATAACTGTCATCATAAAGACAATTTAGATCACAGTGAAGACAACAATATTGATGTTAACTCTCAGCAAATGATTAAAGTCAGGGTTTAGCCTGAAAGCAAAAGAGATAATAAGAAAAGTAAATAAAGCTCATTGTTATTGATAAAGAGAGCAAAGCATACATATTTAAGAGATGTACTGTTGAGTTTATAATGAAAAAAAGAAGAAGCTGACAAAATTAATGAGAGTGAGTCACAGAGAATGAATAGAGATGATCTTAAAGAATTCTTAGAAACTATGAAAATTGACAAAGTAAATCAGAAATTGCAGAGCTGTGAGTTAAACTTTTATTTTTACTCTGAAATAGATGAAAAGACTGAAACTCACAGAACTGCAGAACAAGACAGAACTACTTTAAATAATCTTCTTTTCAATTTCTTCAGAGATGAATCTCAACAATATTGCAAAATATAAGTATTTTAAGCTAATATTTATGTCTTTAATCACAGAGATCAAATTAACAGAGATTATAATGCAGACATTAAACAATAAGACATCAGAACTGAATGACATATTAAACTGAATTTTACATTAAATATTATTGCAATTACTTTCACTGCTGTCTTCACTGTATAACTTGTACCTGAACAACAAAAGATATTTAAGAGTCTTTAAACACTTCATTATAGTGATGCTGCAGAAGCTCAACAAAGAAGACTATTAGCAGTTTAAGACATATTAATTAATGATATTTCTGAACATTATAAGCAAGACTCTGAAGTTCATGATGACACACAGAATAAGCTATATGACAGAGATCTATTAACTGTTATTTAAAACACTGCTGAGAGATCAAAAGATTGTGTTTACAGAGCAGGCAATTTACACACTGCTGAAGTAGATTTACAGAGTATGAGAATTAAGTATGTTAGTCACATTATTATTAATGCTGAATGTATCAGAAGTCTTTGACAATGTCTTTTACAAAAGATTACTTCACAATCTTCAAAAACATTATTTATTACTGAAGATAATGAACTGAATAGAAGACTTTCTGAGAAAAAGAACATTAACAATAAAGCTGTCAGAATATGAGTCAGAAAGCTTTGTCATTTATATAGATATATTTTAAAGCTCATCATTATCATTTATTCTATATCTATTCTACAATGCTGACATGCTGAACCTAGTCAATGACTTACAGCTTTGAGTTACAGCAGTGAGTTAAATTGATGATGTAAGCATCATGATGACAGAAAAGTCAGCAGAGAAGAACTGCATCACTTTGTACACAATGCACAGTTACACAGAGCAGTAAGCTTAAAGATATGTTTCTGTCTTTATTTTAGCTAAATATGAGTTCATTTACTTCACAAACTACTTCACAAGACATAATACAACAGTGAAGCTGAGTCTAGACACATACACAGTACAGACATCACTGATATGCAGAATGCTGAGAGTTATCTTGAATTTACATTTAAAATGAGATGTACATATATAATATATTCAGATCTGAGTCACAACAAGCCTCAAAAGTCTAATAATGCTGACAGACTTTACATAAAACTTTAGACTTAAGAATCTATAAAAATTTTATATAACAGTGATGTTGTCACAGATTCTGTACTGCTGCTCAGTCTGATACAGTCTAGACAGTGAACACAGAACAATTATATAACAGAAACAGATTTTTTAGAAACTGACAGCTATACAGTGATGAGTAGAAGTCATTATAGTGAAAGTTTTTTACATAACAGCAAGCTCAGTACTAAACATGAAACTCTTTCTTTTTCTGATGAAACAGCAGCTAAAGAAGACACTGAAAAAGTTTATGCTTTACATTGTCACTGCATTAATTTACATCTTAATGAAGAAAATCAGATCTGACTTTACAAAGAAGCTTTATTGAAAGAGCTCACTGAAATGTCTGCAGCTCTGCTATAAGATGCAGATATAACTTTCATTAAAAGTCAACTTGAAATTTAGAACATTCTACATTGTATTATTATGATAAAACAGCTTAACTATTCACATAAACAACAATGCAGATAAAGCTGTTCACAGACACAATATTAATAAACTTTGTTGAAATTGAAAGATATTAAATATTTATATGAATGACAGTGACATCAAGAATTAGATGAGTGTGATGACAGTGATATCAGAAAAAGATCTGAAATGCATAATATATATAAGCATAGATAAGATATTTACAGTGTATATGATGAAGCTACAGAGCCTGATCATGACAATAAGTATAGTAAGTGTAATGAAAAGAATGAAATCAAAGCTCTAAGCAGTGAACATATATATAGATAATTAAGCAGTAATTTAATTAATCATTAAACTGAATATACAGTCAGATTAATATTTACTGCAGTGCATAATGAAGAAAGTAGATAATCTGTGAAGTCAGAAGGTTTAGATATGAATTTGATAAATATTAATATATATAGAGATATCAGAAAATGAAGAAATAAATAAAGTGATTAAGACAGTGATTTAGATCAGAGATTTACACATTGAGAAAGAATAGATTATAGAGATTTAACATTTAATTATTATCTATAAGATAAGACTTCATCAGCAGATAGTAAAAGAATGAATTAATGATTGAAAGAATGAAACAGCAAGACAGATTACATTTAATATAAAGTAATAGTTAAATAGAAGAGTGTTGAATAAGTATATAGAACTTTATTGATTTATAAGCTTTCTCATTATTTAGTTATGTACAGAAAAGATTGACATAATTTATTATTTTTATATTATAGACTGAATGAACTCTTCATGATGTTTATATAATCTGAGCATTCAGACTGTTCACTATGTACTAATGAAATGTCTGTGAATCTAAGATTTAAGAAAGAAACTACTGAGATGAATTAATGATATAAAGAAGATTTTATAAGACTTAGCATTAGTTAAAGTGATCATTATATTTATATTATAGAGCAATATTCTAAAACAATTTCAGACTATAAAAGAGACATCAGAAGATCTGGTATTCTTAGATGCAGTCTGAAATAGAAAATTCAACAATTATACATTTTAGACTGCAGAAAAGACAATTAATTGTTTATAGAAATGTTTATTTTTTATTGATGACAGTAAAAGAAAGACATTAACATTAGATCATAAGAAAAGAAAATTAGTAAACATCAGAATTAAGAGAAATGTGAAGAGCTACAGAAGATAAAGTTAGAATTTGTATTAGTTAGCTAAATTATGAGATGACAGTGACAGTGACAGTGAGATAATAATGAAAGTAAGATCAGTATGTGCTAGCTGCTTGTAGTTATGCAGTGTATAGCAGTCTAGACAGTCTCAGTTATCTATAAATTAATCAATTAATCAATTAATCAATTAATTAATCAATCATGTTGATATAAACCAAAGCTGGTGCCTCTTCCCTACCTTAGGTATACAAGAAGTGATCTGAAGATGATAATGTTGTGTAATGTAAGGTAGAGTTGGACAGCTATTGTGAGGACCCCGTGCTCTGATAACTTAACGCTCATTGGTTGGATGTCAGATGCGGGTGCTGAGCCCTCAAGGTGTCGTGACGTTAGCCCTCGCCTGGGATTGGACTCGCTTGCACACACTTGATGCTGCTGCTTGATTTCAAGAGCACTGTACTGCTACGCGTGTGTAGTTAGAGCTTCGTTGTCTCTCAATTCCAGACATCATGACAAATGATGGAAGGTGATTTAAATGATTGACTTGATGGAGATGTTGTTTTTATATTAATTGAAGGCGGTGCAACAGAGAAGCTGTCTAGGACAATTGGTGTCATGGGCTCTGAGCTCATGGCCTGCTCTGTCTTAAGAATCTTGATGGATCATCCATTGAGCCACACCATTTATACAATCAACAAATCTGCCCCTGGCAATGCTAGCTATAAAGAGTCCCCTTGCTCAGCGCCTGACTCGCCAGCTCTTCGGTATCAAGTAACGTAACAACCTCTTCCCTCTCCGGCGCATCAACACCATCACTCCCACTGCCGACCAAGAAACCGACAAAGACACGTCGCCGCAAGGTTCCGGAGAACCCAGCGCCACGCAACAGTGCGAGGCTGCGTTGTTCCACGCTCGCCAAAAGGGAGATGGTGCCGAACCCTTCTCCTATAGGCGAATAAGGCCACGCAAGGACCCGACAGAGCAGAGAGGCGAAGAGCATCACCGGATTGAGCGCAAGGACGAACGCAATCCCCCAGCGGGGTTTGATGGTGGTGGCAACCGTTTCCTCCACAACACGCTCGTCGTAACGAAGCTCGGGCCTGCCGCCTGGGGCTAATGGACCGCTGCCGTACACTCCATAAGTGGTGTCAGGAGCCCAGACTTCGGGTCCGTCGACCGCGACGAGACGAGACCACACCATGGCCGCTAGGAAAGTGGAGTCGCTCTTGATATTGTCCCTATATTTGGATACGTCGTTCATAGCTGCAGAGGGTGAATCGCCCGAATCGCTGTACCGCCAGTCGTACTCGGCGAGTGTCACCGCGTAGAGATCGGCACAGGAGCGGAAGTTGTCGGACAACAGGCCGCGATCGTCGACCGGCTGATGCTGCGGCACCGCTCTTGTGAGCTGGACAGAAGTCTTGGAAATGTGCCAGGTTCCGGTGTATTTCTGTCTTGATAACGTATACTGCCGCAGGTGGTCGCCAAAGCTCTCGTTGGCAGATTGATTGTAGTTGCCGACGACGATGTCTCGATTGTCTGTTTGATTTGGGAACAGCATTGCTACGTGAAGCTTGTTGTCGTTAACCCATGCGACTCCTAGCACTATACGAGTTCCGTTTTGCGCCCCTTGGCCGTTGTATAGCTTGACATAATAGTCAGTGCTCTTGCTGAGCCGATCATTTTGCTGACAGACCAGGGCCGTAACATTGGCTGTGACCATTTTCGACTGTTCAGTCCTCAGCGAAGCTTGAATGCCACTGATATAGCTCGGCATCGGGCCGTCAAGCATGGCCGTGACGTTTTCAGTCGCAACATGCATGTTGAAGCCATAGACACGGTCAGGAGATCCAGGATCTTTGTACCACGGTAACGTGGCATTGACGAACTGCGAGAGGCCAAACCCCAGGTTCTGAGTGCCCGGAGGACCAGTGAGACCGAGCTGAGCGGTCGCATCATGCCGAACAGAGTGGCTCTGCCCCCCTCCCAAAGCCTTGTAAGCCACGCTGAGCGCCGGTCCCAGCCCTAACATAAGGGCAAGCAGCAAGCGGATCCGCCAATCTGCCAGTCTCACGGTCGGATCGGAGCGCAGGATCGCGTCGAGCGACTGCAGCGTCGATGCTCGCGAGTTGATGGAAGAAACGAGGAACAGCCGCCGAACGGGTAATTGCGCGCACCAGGCCATCGCCGTGAGGCATAACCCGACCCAGATGAATTGTGTTGTTTGACCCCAGTAGATAGCATAACGAGGCACGAATACCACTAGGAGTGCGACAATAAAGGCTGTCAGACAACCTGTCACCACGACGTAATCTTGCCAGGAGTACAGGTGGCCCGAGGCGGGCTTTCCGAGGCCAGCTAGGTTGTTGTCCTCATTTGATGGCTTCCCGTCCTCATAGTGGTCTGCTAGTAGTATCTCCTCGCTGGCCACCTTGGCTGAATCGTCCTTGGTCATCATACTTGGCGTGGGATTGACGGTACCCTAATCGGGCAAGCAATTTCCACCCAAACTTCAAACAAAAGCGGTGCCCATCTGTATCCGACAAAGGACTCGCATATGCTTTAAAGCAAACGATCAAGTTAGGCAGCCATGTATGGAGCTTTCCATCAGGACTCCTCTGACCTGAGGCTCGGCGCGGCTTCTCTCAGCCTTGTGCTAAAAACAGAATGGACTGAAGGATTTCAGCAGCCAGCAAAAGCTTGCATTGGTGCCAAAAATACTCACCTGGGTAACTTGGGTAAATACTGTACCTTAGAGGCCCTGTAATGGGTAAAAGACTTCGCCGGTCCATGCGGCTGCATAAAAGACGCCACCAAATACAGACTCAGAGGAATAATTTTCCGGGCCCTTTACTGTTCTCCGTACATCTTTCTGTCATTCCAAATCATCATTTCTGCCCTTGCTGAGCGTCCTATATCTCTTGTCATCATCAGTCAATAACGGCAGCAACAAGGGCAGTGATGAGGACAGCAAGGACAGCAAGGACAGCAAGGACAGTGAGGCAGTGAGGTCAGCGAGGAATGTAATATTAGCTAGGTACTATACTGTAAACACAATGATTACTGAAGTCTTCTTGGGGCAGCGTTGACCACCGAAGTCCTTTATGCACATGCATGGACCAGTGAGGTCTTTTGCCCTTCGGTGATATGACAGTAATAGAATCACAATCCAGAAAGCTAACTGTATAGTTGATACTTACTATCTTGAGCCTGTCATGTTATCAATGCTGTAATTCACATAACTTAGTATCACTGACAGTACTGTACGCATCTGGAGCTTGCACCGACACTAACCATGCAGGCGTTCCTCAAAGGAGATGCTCAAAGGCTACCGGCATATGCGTATGATGCCATTGTATGTGTACGATTGCCTTGCGAGAACGCCAACCGCGACGCACCGTACTACCACACCGAGAACGCAACGACGAGGTCCGAAGGCATCCACCATCACAGAGCTCTGCGTCTCTTCGCCCCCCTTCTCGCAGAATCATCATCATCATCAAAGTCGAAAACATAGCCCCGCGACCCCTCCGAGTCACCTTCGGCCACCGCCTGTCGCGCCGCACTCGCAGGCACACCAGCCGTCCGGTTGACGCCCTTCCCACGATGCGCCACCTCCGACACGGCGTTGCTGTTTCGCACTTCGGGATAAGTAGGTAGCAACTCGCGGTCGGCCTCCCTCGGTGACTCCTTCCACCACTTTTCTGCCTGAGCCGCAAACCTGCTCCTGCCCTTCCCCAGAGCCTCAGTCGCCGTCCACCGGACACCCGGATCCCACGTCAGCAGTCCGGCCAGGTAGTTGACGGTCTCCCTGGTGGTAGTCGGTAGCAACCCCCGCTCGAGATTGGTGACGCGTCCCTGTGGTAAAGACTCCCTCCGCCACTTAACGAGGTCTGGGCAACCCATGGCCGATAGAGCTGCCATGTCATCGGGAGTGGGCGTGCCGAGAAGCTTGACGATGAGCGAGAGTTGTTGGATAACCGTTTCCCCAGGCAGACAAGGATCGGACAGGAGGAGCTCGGCGAGAACGAGACCGGCGGACCAGAGATCTACGGACGGGGTGTAGTTCATCGCTCCGAGCAGTAGTTCGGGGGCTCGATACCAGATCGTGACGACGCCTGGTGTCAACGGACGGGGGACGTACTCCCGGGCCATGCCAAAGTCCGCTGAGCATGGTCAGTTGCAACGGACGCACAACGCTGTGATAGGAGCCGTAGCCCGCCTACCGAGCTTCAAGACGCCTTTAGCGGTGAGAAGTATATTTTGCAATTTGACATCTCTAATCAGCCCAGTCAGTACGACAGCTAGTTCCCGAGATGACGCGCACATACCGATGGACAATATCATTCCGATGAAGATACTCCAACCCCTCAAGAAGCTGCCGAAACAGACACTTGACTACCCCCCGCAAAACCCCCCGTCAGCCCCTCACCCACCCACCCACTCTCCATACGTAGCGCTGGCACATCATACCTTGACTAAGACTAAACCTCACCCCAATCTCATCAAGAAGCTTCGCCAAATCCTATAATCGCCAAACAACCGGCTACATTTCCCCCCACCTCGCGGCAGAGAGAAACAATCAGCCAGCCAATTGCGCCCAAGTCCCCTCTGAAGCTTCTGCCCTCCGGCAAATGGGGGTTTCACCAACCTGCTCGACGTACTCCATAGCCATATAGATCTCATCCATCTCCGCGTCGTCGCCGACCACGACCTCGAGCACGTGCACGACGTTGGGGTGGTGCAGCGTGCGCAGGATGGAGATCTCGCGCAGCGCGGTGAGGGGAACGCCGTTGTGGCGCTCGTCGGGCGGGGTGCGGAGTTGTTTGAGGGCGACGATGCGGGAGGTTGGGGTGTGGCGCGCTCGGTGGACGATGCCGTATGCTTGGACGGGGTCAGGTGTCAGTGGTTGGCTTTTGGGAGGATACGAGGTTGCCGAGATGCCTTACTTCCTTCGCCGAGCTGGTTGAGCTTCTTGTAGGTGGATACCGAACTGCATTGCCCTTCACGCCAGGTTCGTAAGTCTCGTGGCTGAGTTTGGGGACGAGTGGGCAGACCTAAGAAGCCGTCGTGGAGATCTAATTGCAATGGCTGTCCGGTGATGGACGTCCAGCAGTTCTCTGAAGTGTCTTGATCCATAAGCTTCTGGCAGTAACGAAGCTAGGTCGCGACGCAACTACAACAACTTGTTTGTGGTCACCATTGGATCTTTGATTAGTCAGCCTTGGAAGGATCTCAGGGCATCCAACAACAGATCCGCACACATGAGCCACTGACTTATTGATCGTGACAAGATATTGACTTTTAGCTGCTATTGCTACCATGAGGCATTACCCTAGCGTGTCTGTCTATATACATCAGGTAGTAATCTGTACCATCCTTCTCCATATTCACATAAGGCATAAACCTATTACGCTGCCAACAGCCGCGCCACCTGCGAGCCAAACCAGATGCCTTCCATCTAACTTGGCGGCATCGCCCTGGAATTGAGCTGGTTTCGTGCCAGTCACTGCTGATGTTGGAGATGCCGAGGGTCCTAGACCTAAGCCGCTCAAGATGGCGCCTCCGATTCCTCCGCTACCATCGACAACCACGGTTTCTGTCACAACAGAAATCGACGAGCCGCTGGTCGTTGTGAAGGATATCACTTCGGTGATTCTAGAGGCCGACAGTCCACTTATGGTGGTCACAGGGGTAGCTCCAACGGCGCTGGCGATAATAGCCTCTGTTACCACAAAGGTAGAGGACCCGCTCGTCGTCATGATTGTCCGCAGCTCAGTCACTCCCGGCCCACTGAGTCCAGAGATGGTGGCAGGCGGCCCGTTTTGAAGTAGAGTTGCGGTCACCACGAATGTCGAAGAGCCGCTTATTCTGGTAAACGTTGTGAGTTCGGTGGCGAAGGGCTTGGAGGGTCCACCAGGGGCATTTGAAGGAGCGGTCATAGAACCAGCCTTGACGATAGTCTCTGTGACCAAAAACGTAGAAGATCCAAGCGAGGAAGTTATTGTGTTTATTTCGGTTATTAGGGGCACAGCGGGTTGGCCGACAGTGACCGCTGCTGTAGCTTGAGGACCGCTTTGAACGAGTGTTTGTGTCGTTACGAATGTTGAGGAGCCGCTTGTTGTTGTGAATGTTGTCAGTTTACTGACCTGAGAGCCGGCCCCTTCGTCGGGAGAGGCTGGCAATGAGGCTCCAGGGCTGCTTTGTATAAGAGTTTGAGTCACGACAATGGTCGATGATCCACTGGTCGTGGTGAAGATAGCAACACCCGTGCTCGGACTGACGGCCAGCGGTGTTTTGTTGTCGATGATCTTCGCGCCACCTTGTGAACTTCCAGACGGTGCTTCGGCGGATTGCCCCTGTGATTTGACGAGAGGTGCTGCAGGACTGCCACTGGTTTGGACAGGTACAGAGCCTTGTTGAGATATCCCTCCTACTTGTTGCCCGGATTGCGACTGTTGGGCGTTTGAAGGAACGTTATTTGCTGCAGAGCTCCCGGCAGAGTTCTCGGTGTGCACACTGGCTGCCACAACAGCAGCGCCGCTGGCCGGGGCAGCTCCAACACTTGTAACAGTAGAGTCCACCGGCACTATTACAGGTGTCGGGTTTGATATAGGGGCGGCAACAGCCGAGCCTTGAGGTGGCGGCTGCATTGCGCTACTGGACTGTCCAGCGGATGCTGGTGCGGGCGCCGCTGCTGAAGGTGGGGCCTGAGCTGGAGGCGGCACACCACCATTTGACTGTCCAGCCGGTGCTGCATGCGAGGCCGCCGATGCTGAAGGTACGACCGGAGGTGGAGGCGGAGGCGGCACGGCGCTACTTGACGGTCCAACCGCTGCTACGGGGACAGTCTTCGCTGTTGCAGATGAGGTCCGCGCTGCAGGCGTACCGGCTTGATTCTGGGCTGGGGATGCCGAGGGCGCTGCGTGGGACACAGCGCCAGATGTGATAGCGACCGGTCCGAGGTCCGCCACGCTCTGCACCGCCTGCACTGGGCTGGAGGCATCATGGAATGTGAATGTTCCGACAGGAACTTCTACAGTCGGGGCGCCCCGGTAGATCCCTGGCGAACATGACTGGATGCCGGCGGCTTGGGCAAACGCGAGAGGGATCGGACCACTTCTATCGCCAGCTCCCGCCCAGTCAAGGCTGGCAGCACCCGAATAGGCAAAGCCGTACACCTTGGAAAGCTGCGAAGTGACCGTCACCGTCGAACATTCTGCTTTGCCGTTGGCCGTCACGAGCTGCTCTCTCTCGATCTCGTATTCACCAAAGAATACATATGGAGTGGGATATACTCTAGAGGAGAGTCAGCCCACGATTAAGTTGACACTCTTCGAAGCCACATACGCTTCAAAGCCCGATACCGTTTCGGTTGGGAAGATATGTGTAGCGTTGGGGTGGGCATATTCTGGGTCGACGTATGGGTAGATAAGCGTCCTGGTGGCCTCCGCAACGGGCAGAGAATCGGTGACAGTGACGGCGTGTGAGATTGAAGCAAAGGTAGAGGTGTCATGCGTCCCATGGAGAGTATCCTCCTCTACCATGCTGCTGATGATTGAATTCCAGTACAACAGATGTGCGCCATCGGCGACAATCCGGCAGCCGCCGCAAGATGAGTCGGAAGCTGCCCGGCTCGAACTGGCGGTAGAACATGAGGTCGTGGTATTCGCATAATATGTCCTCAATGGAGTACAAAATGCAGAGTTCAGAAAAAGAGATGATGCAAGAACGAGAGACGATAGATGGAACATTTTTCTTCAACGAAAACGACAGAAGCTGGCTGGCTGCCATGGTCCCGGCAGCCAGATGACTTATAACTTTCCTTTCCATCGTCCTTCCCGTCGTACTTCGTACACTACGAAGTACATGTGGGACGAGATGCGAAATGAGAACAGCCCTCGCACATCCCCTCCACCTTCCCCAGGCTTGTGCCCCAATCACAGACGATCGGGTGCGTGAGCAGCTTTCGGAGCGAGGGGCAAGAAGTAGGAACCCCTGGAAGAAACATTGTACAAAGCCAAAGAAAAGCCAAAGAAAAGCCAAAGAAAAGCCAAAGGAATGCCCTAGGTAAGGTACCTTAGATCGCTACCCATTGGAACCTTACAAGGTACGTGGCTTTGATTGGGAGAACGACGACAATAATTCGTTAACTTGATCCTTCGCTCAATGCACGAGGCACTCAGCCGCTACCTTATTTATAGATTTTGGCTAAAGAGCACGCGGCTAAGCTTACCTAAACTATGTGTAAAGCAAAGTTACAAGTAAGTTACGGCAAGCACCCATTGTGATCAAGCTACGGGAAGGCGCCGTTCCCGCCGTGAACTCAAGTCAATCTAGGGCGCAGCACACTTACGAAGAACAGATACCTTAGATTAGACTTAGAGTACTCCATACTCGAATGTTCCACAAGGCTTTTTGGAGCGGTTCTGGGAGGCCATGGAGACAAGCTCGGAAGTAAGATTATGGACTCATGACCGATACCCTTACATACCCTGTTCTGTTGCAGGGGGAGATTGGTATGTCAAAGCTCTGAATGATGACTGTGGCTTCGTTGCGCCGTAGCATGGTCCTGGCAGGAGTTGTTGTAGAGCTCTCCTTCGCATCAAGATAGCGACTGAAGATGAAAAACCATAGGACAAGGTCTCTGTGCCATCTGGAGGCTATGGTGTTGAACAACGAAGATCCTCAGCGGTTGTCCGCATCGATTTGGTGATGTGCACGAGGTCGATCATGTACGATCTGCAAGCATCCCGTCGATGTTGGGCTATCGTACCCCTGGGTATACCTTCAACTATTGTCAGCCAGCCTGAACGACAGTCAAGTATGCTTCAAGATGGATGGCTCGTGCCCCTTGCCTGGTGGGGGTATCAAGACCTAGACACTCAAAGCCAGTGTCTCTATTCCATGTGTGTAAAGGACGACTTAACCATGGTTCCTTCGTCGAGACGACCAGTAAAGGGTCACAAAGCACAACTTCTTGCTCTCACTTGCCAACTCTGAGAAGGCTCAGTCGTTGGCGCCGCGACGGTTCCTGTTCGCTTACCTGGAAGCTCATGTGGAGGCAACAAGCCCTGGCCCCAAAGTAAACCCGAACGGCTTCAGGCCTATGAGCACAGTGACATGGATCAAGGCCGAATCTCTCCGCTTCCGGATTCAAACTTGGTCGTGGATAATACCTGTCGAGTAACCAAATTCTTGTACTAAACTTCATCGTCGGCAGTTCGGCAGCGAAGTTTAGTACAACACGCCCGAGTCTATCGAACCTAACATCTCGTTCTTTTCCGCGAGCTGGACTCCACGATTGTTGCCAGTGCCATGCACCGGAAATGGAACACTCCATCGTCTCTTCTGTAGCACACCGAAACCTACAGCACAATGAGTTCCTAATTTCCTATCGGAGGAGTTCGATAAACACGATATCGTCTGTGCTTCGCAAAGAAGCTAGCAGTTCGGCGGTTGACATAGCAAAGCTGGGTATGTGATGAGGCATTTCAAGACGTATGAGTATTGATGTTGGCTCGTAGTTGAAACCCATACTGTTTATTTAGAATCTCCCCATGTTAGCTGGTTCTGTAGAGAAGGAAGCGGGATCGAATTCTCATTTTTGCCCCCTTATCCACGAGTCCCAAAAATATCGAAGCATGAGGTAATGATATGCTAGCGGTCTGTTCCCAGCATCAATGAGGTAATCACCTTCATTTACAGCGCAGACCCACAAGGGAAACGTGTCCTTTGATTGCAATTTTGGAGTCACTACAAAAATGGGTAACAGAGGAGTCTTCTGCAGGAACCGGGCTGGCATCTAATTGCCCACGTGGACAACCGGCACGTTCATCCTCGTCATCCATGGACGCTTTGATGGTCACACCAAGCTGCTGCTGACGACGCTGCAGAGACTTAGACTTTTATGCATATCAAAACGGTGTCACGCTTTGAACATCGCCTTACAAGGCAACCAACAGACCCGTGTAACCGTCGGGAACACAGCTGCTGCAGGTATCCTCCTCTGCCATGTCCATTTCCGTTTCCACCGAGAGGCAGATCTATCGGACGGAAGCCTTCTCGCATGTGATGGGAATCGGCATCGGCATCTGCATTGTTCGATCCAGCCAACAGTAGTAATAAGTTTACCAATCTGCGACAAAGACGTCCTTCAGCTCCGATACCAATGCAGTAATTGAGGTACATGCAACGGCTCATTTGTGAGAGTATGCCTCTACCTTACTCCGTACAGTAAGGTATACATGTCAGGTAAACTTTGCTCGAGACATGCATGATAAATTGACCGCAGCTTACTTGATGGTTTTCCCCTGACTCGTGTACTAGAATATAAGAGCTTCGATCCAGGAAGCTATCCGACTTTTAAAAGGGCACAGCGGTTCATGAAACACAGCACCCAAGCCTCCATCGATTTAGTTTCCCTTAGCTACCTGAGCTAACATACCTTACTGCTATTTGAAGATCTCCAGCAACGGACTGTACCTTACGGTACTTTACGAGTGACGGATGAGGCAGGACACAGCCTTAAGGTACCTACCTTAAGTTTTTAGGGAGTAGTTCGCGATCCGGCTCAGCTGCGGCTGAGAGGCTAAGAAGAACGGGCGCTTAGAAATATCCCGCCATTGGCCGATGCCGTTGAACTGCCTGCCGATCAACAACTCCAACGTCAACGGACTCGGAGACAAGTGGGGAAAATGCTACGCCTTGTGCTGTACAGCATCGTCATTGATATTCACTGAGAGGAAAGTGCAGGTGATTGTCAGGGGCCTTGAAACAGTACCTTGGTAACGGATATCGCAGCACTCGACGTTCGCGAGGTCTGGGTCGTTGTTGTAAGGTACTTTACTTGTACTTGTGCGGTACTTTGTTGTATTGTAGGTAGTATTATTGTACGGAGGTACAGGACGGCTTCTCACATACATAAGCACGTGTGATCAGGGATCTCACGGAGCTGGTCCCAGCGACCAGGGAGATGCCGGTTTGATCTTCGGCCATTGTTGTCGCTTTGGGCAAAGAGAAGGCTGTCTCATGAGGATGGCTATCATTTTTACGCAATAATATGCCGCAGGCAGATATGCGAGTTTGCCTTTTTAATTTGCCCATACCCTCGTACAGTACAGATGTAAGGGTAATCTTCATCGTACCAAAACCCAGCACGATAACGGCAAGGCAACAAGACGAGGCACCGAGACTCTCGGCGATCGATCAGGAACTGCTGCTGATCTACAAGTACTCGCGCTCTTTCATGCCTTGGAAAGCCCCGGATTGGACTTCCGCAGTTACTGTAGGTAAGGTAAGGTATTGTAACTTACTATGCCCTTATAGACGGACAAGATTGTCTTGCACCCTAACCTTCTGTACAAGTAGGTCCCGTTCCGTCTTTTCGGCGTGAGTAAACGCTGCTTTAACCTGAGACGAGGGGTGAGTAGGTAGCCCTGAGTACGAAGGCTACCTACCTTAGATACCTAAGGTAGTTGCGAAACCCTGGAGCGCCCCGCGAACATATTATGCTACTCCTATAGTGCCCCAGAATCCTGTGACTAGCCTTCGTACAAGCCCTAAGCATGCCCTGAGCAGTATAAAGGGAACCTCCCTCTAAGATCCAGGTATAGTTGCCCGCTCAGCGGTATTTCGTCTTACGCCCGCTGAACTCCCACAGTCATCATGGCGGCCGCCCGGTACCGCCTAGTCGACTACGACTCAGACGAAGAACTCTCAAGAGACCCCCTGGGGTCCACCCCGGGAGAATCTCTTCGCCGCGGCAGACTACATCCAACGGCTCTGTCGTGCCAACGGCGTCAACTGGGCCGTGATGGGAGGCTTCGCCATGATCTGCCGCGGAGCGCAAGGTGGAAGCTGTGACGTCGTCGTCGCGACCGATGCCACCCAGAGAAGGATCTGGGAGATTATAGAACCGCAGCCACGGTAAGGGGACGAAGGGATTGTCGAAGACTCTAGAGTGGGCATTATGTTGACGCAGTGTTACAGCCTGCTCATCCCGGACACGAGGCTCGTCGAAGGCGCGACCCGGATCTTCGTCAAGACGGGCCCTAGCTTCGGCGATGCCACGTGCCGGGAGGACAGAGAGGTTAAAGTCGAGCTAGCTATACCCGGTGAGGCGCTTGACTGGGAGCTCGGACGCCGAGAAAGGTACAGATACACTGACACGGCGTAAAGACACCCTCGGAACACCCGTACGACTGGAGGGGCACCAGGACAGCCTTGACGTCCAGGTATGCGGCCAGATCAAGACTTACCTCGCCCTCGACGTGCTCTCCATGATGAAATCCAAGCTCCGCGCCTGTACGATTCGCGCGGCGCAGAGAGATTTTTCAGGACATCAGTCACTTGCTCGAGAATTACGGCTCCGAGGTGTCGGCCATCTGTAACCAGCTCGACGCGGATGATGTTGAGTTTTTCTTGAACGTGGAGGGCGTGGAGGGCGTGGATGATCGGCGGCAGGCTTCCTATCGCAAGCTTCTCGGACGTTAGTGCGCAGGGGGCGGCGTTTGCTTGGGCGAGAGGGTCTGCGGTTATGTTCCGGGACAGAAGTGCGGCGGTCGTTGCGGCTGAGCTGGTATCAAGAGAACAGTTTTCTGGTCCTTCTACTCATTTGCGATTTTGATATGTTGACCGGTGATTGGCACACTACCACTACATGCACCATTCGAGTAGTCAAGCGACCGAAGGTCTCCAGAAAGTCATGCGAAAGCCAGAGAGATTAATATTCAGCCTTAGCAACGCTCTCGTTGACGTAGTCGAGGATCCTTTTGGCCCCGTCTCCAGAACCTGGTTTCGTAATCAGGGTGGTACTTGAAGCCTCGACGCCTTTTCTTGGCATCGTCGCTGGTCTTTTTCGTCCATATATCACGCCTCTTCTGCGGGTTCATACACCACTTGGGTATTTCCTCCTCTTCCGCCTTACCGCCTTTCAATGTTTCCGCTCTCCACCGGCCCCAGTCCGCATCAATCGTGCCTTCCAAATCCAGCTTCTCCTCCCCCCATTCGAGGGTGAGATTCATCCCGTCGACGAGGTCCTTAAGATCTAAGTAATTTCCAGTGTCTGGTAGGCTTTGCGCGTATACAGGTAGCTTGGGGTACGGTATAGCCATCTGACTGTACTCTATGTTCTCAGGTTTACATAGTATATGGCAAGCTTGTGATGAAGTGATTGTAAAGAACAAACGGAGTCCGACAAATTTAAATCGAGGATATAGGTGCCCCAGTCTTTCATATCGCTTGAGCGTGCTTGGTCCGAAGGGTTCAAAGCTCTCCGGTCGCTTGCGGAAAAGGTCGGCTGCCTCGTCTAGCTGCTCGCCATATATCCCAATCCTGCATCCATTGGAAGGGTTAGAAGAGAAATGCCCTCGAGGAGTTCCTAATTCTACTAACGAATATAATCCGGTCAGCACCGTAGTAGTTTAAGGCAGGTTCTGCGACCATACAACATGGAATATTGAATTCCTCCAGGATGTTGGTGACTTTTAAGATATCTCTAATTCCACTACACAGTGGTGTCTCGTGGTCAGGATACCCATAAACTGAATAATCTCCGAGGAGACTAATAACATTCTTCGGATCTCTAGATGGCGGATTCAACCGCTCTTCCTCTTGCATGGCGGCTATAACCTCGTCTGTGAGGACCACGACCGGACGATCAAGGCCCGAGTCATTGTTCGCTTCAGGAGTGAGGTGCGCAGGATCCATTGTGCCAATGCTCAAACGTATCAGGTTCGGAGAGGCTTTAGTTTGATCCGTTAGTCCAAGCAGGTGCGAATTACATCAGTATCAGCACTGCACTTGGGGCGCTCTGGGTCAGATTGAGGATGATTCGCTCAAGAGATAAAGCACAGCAATGTGTTTGAGCACTGAGTGAGTTACCTGAGTTAAGTTAGGTACCTTAGGTAAGTTAGTGGAGTTGACGGGTGATCAGCGCCTGAACAAGGGCGGCGATGCTTACTAACCAAAATGGGTGCCAACCTTGAAGCTGGACAAAGCTTTGACCTCCTAAGTTTCTTAACTCCACTTAAATCCACTCGACGTCTTACGCAGTAACTCATCTCCGTACATGGACAGGTGTACGACATGACAGCTTACGATACCAAACCATACCTGTAAGGCTACCACAGACACTGTCCAGTCGCAAGTCCAAAGTAACATGCAGAAGTAAACTCGTGTCACCCTACTAAGGTACTGACGGTGTTATTGCAGAGCGGACAGAGCTGAAAAATCGAGCTGCGGGACATGGTCGTTGATTGGATGATCTTCTCACCATCTCCAAATTTCTGCTCGAATCGCACGTCGCGGGCCTTTCATCTCCCCTAAAAGGTTGATGATTGACCAGTACTAGCGAAAAAGTTTGGCAAAGAGGAATGAGGAGGATTCGAATCCTTGCAGATGCGATATACCTGGTAGCTGCAGAGTTTCCTCGTGGTACTGAATGGGTCAAACTGCCTCGTGGAAGGTAAAGTACATACGTATACCTAAGGTACCTACAGTATGTACAATTTCTGAAGTGGGTATCGAGTCTGCATAAAGGGCGGGGAGAAAAGAGCTAGGGTCAACTGTAGGGCTCAGAAAAACACGTGTCGGCTGCATTCCCTTCCGTTCCGTGAAACAATGCACCATGAATGCATGGATATCATTGTCGTTCGAGCCGAGCTGATCCTCTCACAGTCTTCAATCCTTGATACCTTCTCTAGCTGAAGAGAGACAGCTGGATCCTGGCTACCCATTCGCCAGTACTCATACCGTACTTATACCGTACTGACTTTGTCCACCTGATATCAGCCGCTAGGACTTTGTCCTCGGTGGTACAGATACTGTAGCGTACATACCCTGGTACTGCACCCTGTACAGGGCAGGGTCACAAACACGCATACGCTTGTACACGGAGGGATGAAAAGCCCCGAGCACCGTTGTACATGGCACAGAACGCCCAGCACCAGCAGCTACACATGCAGTACGCACATGGCTGTTGGTGGCTTTGTCGATGAAACCACGAAACGTGGAATTCCGGCCACTGCATTGAACTTTGTCCCTGGTACCATGATCATACAGGGGCAAAGCGAAGTGAGCATTCTTTGCATCTGCGATGCCCCTGACATTGGCAACGGGTGGGCTCGCAGGAAGCAGGACGGAAATCGGTGATCCGAGCGAAGCACATGGCTGCCGCTCTGCTGCTACTCGCTACCATGTCGTGCACTCCTTCCGCCACCTCGTGGACGTCATGGAATACAAAGGGCAAGGAGAGTGCTGACCTTCCCCCGACTAAGCTTTCCTGTAACTTCTGTCTTTTTCCCATCCGCAGTCAACCTTCTTTTGTCGAAACCGATATCTTGCAGTGTGGTACAAGGCAGGAGTCGATCAGAGGAGAATTGGAGAGACGGACCGATCTGCAAGCGATCCATGGGAGGCAGGATTGTCATGCTCACTCCTCGCCAATATTTTACCAACTTTACAGCTCTCATCATAGTACGGAGTACTGTTATCCTTCTCATTCTAATAATAATGGATGGCTGGGGCTCATGATATCAAAGTAACGATATCCAAATATAAGGTATGCATGCACACCATCAATCTGACAATTTTACCATATGTATTCTGAGGTACTGTATCTCAGTAGGTACCGTTAGGTAGTTAACAGTAGTAGGCTTTCTGCGCAGGCAGACCAATTTTGGACTGCCTTGGACTGCCTGTCCGCAGCAGCGATTTAATAATCTCGATGATGAGGAGGAGGACGAGTGTAACGTTACTCCGTAAATAGCTTACGAGGAATTTAGGACAAGTTGCTCCAAAAGTTACGCGAATCCCGAATATAGAACGCCCTAACGAGAGTTTGTACTGTACTTGTACTGTAAGGTACCTCAGGTACCAGGGTAGGTACCTGTAGCGTACAAGAACAGTAAGGTATGACAGCGTGAGGTAAAGTACACCTAAGGTACCTGGTAAGGTACCTCTCTTTATCTTCGGGGATGACGGCTACCCTACCTCGTACTGCAGCTCGAAGGGCGCCATCTTCGTCTAAATCGGCGACTGCTGCGGTAGGTATTGGAGCCTATCCTGATTGGGAATGGTTAACGAGTAAGTAACTAGAACTGGACGTGTAACTTACAAGTTCATGACCACCAAATCCTCTGAGGGAGCCTTACGGTTTTCTATCTCTGTGATCCAATGATCACTCTCAAACGCCATGGCTTCAGCCTTTCTCCAGGGTGTCTCGCTCAGAGGATGCATCCCCTGTCGTTCACACCCACATCCACATTTCCAATCCCTGCCACGCGTGCCTACCCTGTCCGTCTCCCGCTGCGACAGAGGCAGGCAGACAGACGGACGGGCAGAACAAAAGATGAACTGCCGTCATCTCTCTTCGAAAAAGGTACGCACAGCCGCACTCGTGCGGTGATACTGTTGCTCAGAATATCTCCAGATGCGTCGCGCAATCGATCCGTCATTTTACCGGGAATTGAGGCAGGGCTCTCGATCGACTAGATCTGTCGATATCTCTTGATGACAACCCCCCTCCTCCTCCGAAAAAGGCTCATCTGGGCTTGACACAGAGCCGGACACGCTGTAACTCCGCCATCCGAGCATTCCAAGCGCTTTCCTCATCACATCATCTTCTTATTTTCGTCGCTGTGCAAAACATATATTTAGTCTCCCGCTCAGATAAGCCCGCCCTCAGAGAGGCTGAACACTCTGCTTGATCCCTTGTCTTCTAGAGCTTCGACAGTTTCAAGTTTTCAGGTGCCAGATTGTTGGTTCCAAAGCCGGCTGTTTCATCGTCAGGCTGTATCTCGAGTCAAGTGCCCAAGAGGCTCCACTGTCGACTACGTTGGATGATATATAACAACGGTTGGCTTCATCATCATGGACGACCAAACCAACGCGCCAAGGCATTCGCCCGAACATCGAGGAAAAGCACGCCAAGATAGCACCACCCCGTCCGTCCACTCCATCACCACCGACGACAAGCAACCCTCCCCCAGACACCGTCGACGCTATTCCGGCCGCGCCGCCAGACCAGGTGCTCAGTCATCAGCAGCTCACAGGAACACCTTGAGGCGACGTTCCAGTTCGAGGTCAGAGTCTTTCGGACCCCACGGCGGATCCTCCCGAGACCCTCCTCCAACCATGCAGCGCTCATTCGGTCCCTCAGAGCCTGATGCGGTCACTTACACGCCAACAACACGTCGTGTGAGCAAAGCGAAGAAGGGTAAAAGGGTTCATGCCTGCGAATTCCCTGGATGTGAGAAAGTATGGCGGTTCTCCATTGCGCTCACCGCCGTAATCGTGTCATGCTGACATGACTCAGGTTTTCACCCGAGCCGAGCATCGTCGGTACGTTTCATTGCCGCACAAGGTCCATCGCACGATTTACTAATAAACGACACCGTAGACGGCACGAACTCAACCATAGCCCTGAACCATATCAGTGTGGTGTTGCTGGTTGCCAAAAGTCCTTTCATCGTCAAGATCTACTGGCCAGGCATATGGAGAGACAGTATGTCTCCAGGCCTCTCAATATCGGACTTTGCTGACAGCTCAAGACACAATGATCCGGAGTCTCTTGGGCACTATCGTGATGAACGATCTCTGAGCCAAGTGTCGATGGCGGAGTCAAACCCTGCACATACCATCGTTGCTACTACAGTCCCACCGCTCTCTCCCAATATGCTCGAACCGGCTACTCAGCAGTCCAGCGCGATGTCGATATATTCTATTGTGGACCACAACACGCCACGTGGCTTCGTACACCCACCCATGGACACCTTTAATGATCATGCTCCCATCGGGCCTTATGGCTTTCCACCTGAACTGGTCTACGGGGCAAATTCGGATGAATCTGCCATCTATTCATCTGATAGCTGTTACTCACCTAATCCCGAGTACTCCCACGCACAGATTGCTCGTCAGTCATACCTTCCGAGGCAGGATAGACAACAATCACCGTCATTCACACCCCACATGGGCCCTTGCTACCAGCCGCCCTTGTATACGACCTCGACCCTCCCTGCCTGGTACGACACCGAGACGAGCCTACCGCCGCAGGAACTGCAAGGCACTGACCATTTCGAAGGAAGCTTCCTTCAATCAGTGGGTACTCCGCACCTCGCACGTCCGCCTAACGCGCGGGCAGCTTATTCATTCTTAGGCTCCTCAGTACCAATACCGCTCTCCGACCTGGACGCATACGAGTGGGGCGCTTTACGAGGATTGTTTCCAACGGCAGCCGGCGTCAAGCTGGACAAGCCTGGAGTGGTAGAGAGTGATGTGGGGAAGTTAAACGACTACCTAGATTGCTACTGGCAGCACTTCCACCCACTATTTCCTGTCATTCATCGACCTACTTTCCTTGCCAGCACTCCGCCGCCGCTTCTGGCTGCCGCAATCATAGCAATCGGTGCTCAGTTCTCGAGCCGACCGCATTCGAAGAGCTACTCCACGTTCATGCACGAAGCTTGCATAAAACTTTTGTCAACAGTGAGTCCGCCCTCTACCCGAATCGGAATTCGGTTTATACTTACATCACTAGCAACGTGATCCAATAACAAGCCGTTCGCGTGTTCCTGACCTGCAGACAATCATTCTTTTGGAGATCTTTTCAAAGTATCGATCGCGCAGAGCCGATGTTCACATGTCCTCTCGTTTCAGACTCCTATACTCAAGTGTTAGTATATCAGGAAGGTCCGTTATCGGTCGCTGCTAACACTGTATAGTTCCTCCAGGATCGGGACCAACTCTTGACCGACCCAATGCTTCCTTTGAGAAACATCCCAAAGCATACAGACTATCAAATACTACAAGCCGCGTGGCACCGGTGGATAGACCACGAGGCCAGGTGTCGAATATTTCTGGCTGCGTTCATCCTTGATACGCAGCAGGTTATGTTGACTCAGCAGAGGTCACAAAGTCGGCATGTTATTACTGTAGAGCACGACCTACCTTTTTCATGTGAGAGCATGCTGTGGGAAAGTGGAGCGGCCGAAGAGTGGCGCTTGCACAGCGCATCAGAACGGACTTGCTGCCTGACAGAGGGCGTTGACGCGGCCCTGTGGTCCGGAGGGCCTATAGACCTTTTCCAGTCGACTACCGTTCTTTGTCACCTGATGAGCAACCAGGATTCGGAGAGAAAGTCTGACAGCAAGCTCCTCATCTTCCAAGGCTGTCTGCACAACATCAAGGGCGATAATCTCAACCGCGGCCTACTGACCTATCACGCCCTTATGATGGCCAAAAGGACTCCCATCGCGGCCTTGCTCACCGTCAGTGGCGAGTCATGGATCTTTGGGCACAAACTCTCCGAAGAAGCCGAATTCCACGCCACGAAAGCTGCAGTTCGTGCATGGGCCGACGACACTGGCAAATCTTCCCAGGCAGTTTGGCACGCCACTGCGCTTTTGCGAGGTGTGATGCGCAACGAAACTAGCACTTACGCGCTACACGAGCAGTGGAGCATCTACATCGCCGCCCTCGTTTGCTGGGCTTTTGGTTTTGTCACACAACCGGGCGCCGACCCTTTGACTGGACTGTGGGAATTTACTGCGGAGAGCTCGGCGGAGGACCAGGAGATGTGGGCATATTTGTCTGCGATGGACAAGCCGTCGTGGGAGTTGATGGCTGACGTGCCGCTGAGGTGGCGCACAGCGGGCTTGTTGGAATGCGTCCGCAGGAGGATCACGGGCCCCATGGGTGGTTTGTTGAACGAGGCTCAAAGCGTACTCGCCAGGCTGGTCGAGGGCATTTCGACTTTGTCTCATTTTTGAGCTCATGTTTCGTTCACCGCGAGGACTTTGAAAAGCTGGATATAAACCTCGATTTGGATCTTCGGACGGGGACTTTTATCGTTACACTTTGGGTGGTTGCACCATATTTTCGGTGGCTTGATGGTCTGCTTCATTTTACTCTGTAATGGGTCTTTCCTTACGAGTACTAGAGGAGTCTTACGTTCTTCCTGGGGTAGTCACATATTTGGACTTTTCACTTCGAATGTTGAATACTTTATCTTCTCATAGGATGGCGGCTTTATTCTCTTCTTGGTACACACTCTTCGTTACGACGCTTCTCCCTTTCGTCGTTCCACTCCATTGAGTCCAGACAATTATATCACTACGTGAGCCTCTCAGTGCACATCTTAGCATTCAACGGCGTAGCAGCATTCTTGTCCAGTCTTTTCCACTCTCAACTCTTTCTCGACACATTGCGCACTTGTGATGGACAAGTTTTCTAGCTTAAAAGGACTGGTGGGGACTGATAGATCATCCCTCTTGCTCGACACAAATTGAAGACTCGTAACCTACTAGATCTCTTAGGGATGCAGACAATCCTTAGGCACATACATGACGGTAGTTTCGTTCACAGCTCTTTGGAATGAGCCCCTACAATTGCACGGGCGTCGAAGCCTTCAACGCCCTATCAGCCTCGAGGATTCGTTCCCTTCCATTCTCGTCTTAGCGCCCGCTCATGCCCATTAGTTAATAGCGCTTGTCGATCTTCGCATGGCCCATTATCTTCATGCCATAGGCCGAGCGGACTCTCCACGATGCCCATGCAATCTGGGCATCCAGACTGTCCGCCATGTGCTGGTGGAATGCCCGCGAACCCAAGACCTAAGGAAGAAACTACTGAGACAAGCCAACGACACAAAGAAGATTCTATGAGACTCAGCACTAGTCAAAGTGACCACTATACTTATGCTATGAAGCAATCTTCTGAGACAATTTCAGACTGTGAAAGAGACATCAGAAGACCTGACATCCTCAGATGCAGTCTGAAATAGAAAATTCAATAATCACACACTTCAGACTGCAGAAAAGGCAATTAATTGTTTACAGCAACATTTATTCTCTATTGGCGACAGCTGAAGGGAGGCATTAGCATTAGGTCACAAGGAAAGGAGACTAGCAAGCATCAGGATCAAGGGAAACATGGAGGGCTACAGGGGGCAAAGTCAGAATTTGTATTAGTTAGTTCATGGGGCGACAGTGACGGCAACAGCAAGGTGGTAATGAGGGTGAGATCAGTATGCGCTAGCCGCTTGTAGTTATGCAGTGTATGGCAGCCTAGGCAGCCTCGGTCACCTATGAATCAATCAATCAATCATCAATCAATCAGCTTGTCGATCTTCAATATTACCTCAGCAGCTCCGGTCAAACGTGCCTTTACATCTTTTATTTTTTTTGCGTATGATACCTAATCTCGACGTGCAAAGCGAGTTATTAATAGAGCAAGGTCAACTCGTACGAAGCGGGAGAGTCATGGAAGATCTACAGGCTCGGCATCGAAAGGAGCAACGAGATCTGCAAGCAAGAATAACGCAGAAGAAGAAATCGGCAACCAAGAAGACTCGAAAAGGTGTCAACGACGAATGTGCTGAGTTTGAGAGACAGTTGTTTGAGAGGCAACAGGGAGAAATTGCGGCTCATGGTGTCGGATCGGTGCCGGGAACAATTGACGAGTCTGGCGAAGATCAGACGAGGCCGAGTGCTTCAGAACAAGACTGGACAAGTGGGACGTCCAACAGTTCCTTGCCCGAATGTCGCTCCCATTCTCCTGGAGGAGCTGCAAGAGGAAACAGTGGCGACGACTTGAAAGACGCCGTGCAAGGACTTTCAGTTACAGATACAGTCAACAGGTCTCAGCAAAACAAGAAGCCCAATCGACAAAAGGCCCGCCTCGCAAAACGAGCAGCAGAGAAGGAAGCTCTGGCTGCTGAAGCCGCACAGGAAGCTACAGCTCTCCCGGATCTTCGGGAAATGGAGCGAGCGGCAATGCTGAAAGAATTCGAGCGGTATGGTCTGAAGGAGAAAGACATTAGACCGGATGGACATTGCTTGTACTCTGCCGTCGCGGATCAGCTGAAGCAGATTGGTGTAGGTCTGATGCCTCACGGCTCAGCCAAGATAGTAGACGACGAAACAACCTCAGACTCCAAAGAACTGGCAGACTACAAGATTGTCAGATACGCTGCAGCTGATTACATTGCACTAAATCCGGATGACTTTATACCTTTCCTGGAGGAACCCTTGGACGACTATACCCACAAAATCAAGGACACCGCAGAATGGGGTGGTCAACTAGAGCTGCTGGCTCTTGCAAAAGCCTACCGCGTTGAGATACATGTTCTACAGAGTGCGTCAAGCTTGGAGAAGATTGTACCGGATACGAGCACCGAGGGCAGAACAATATGGCTGGCATATTATCGGCACAATTACGGACTCGGAGAACACTACAATTCGCTCCGGAAGGCACCTTGAAGAATCTAGGATGGGTATCATATACAAAGAATTATATGACCGAGCTGCACGGGTCCGGCAGCGCAGATTGCGTTCCGCTATCTGTGCCGCCACACACTCACCCAGTCCGTGCCTTTCCCGATATCGTGCGTCCTGTCCGGCTGCCAGTGCGCAACTCGCTCCAAACCACCCTCACTAGCCCTCCTGAAGATGTCCGATTTGATATTGCCTTCAGCATCATAGGCGAGATCCTCTCCCGGATGGCTCAAGTGTTCGACATACACCTTCGCTGTGACCCCGAAAGGAGGACCACCCGTCGAAGGAGCCTTGTAGGTAGGAAACTCGAGACAGATCAGGTTACCCGAGGGCGACGGAGCTAAGAGCTGGGAATACCGGAGGGACCATGCGGGACGTCTTGAGGGTGGGAGAGCACAAAGGAACTACAGCACCTATCGTCAGTGCATGGCTTCTTGGTTCTGCGCGTTCAGGTAGCGACAAGGGGCAGCTCAAAATCTGGCTGGGGCCTTAATATACCGTGTAATCGTATATCAACTCGAATTGTCCAGGACCTTCGACTTCCTTTATCCATTCATCGGCAAAGAAATCCCCCACCAAGAACTTCGCCTCGCCAGTTCCCACGGCCTCGTCATTGACCGCATACTTTGTCCCGTTCGTCCTCTTCTCCTCCTCACAAGTCTGCACGGCGCTCCTACTGATTTCCAAGCCGTACGCATCGTAGCCGAAGCTCGCGAGCAGCAGCACGTCGTAGCCGCGCCCACACCCGGGCACCAGCGCTCTTTTCCTCCTTTTGTCATCTCCCTCCCCTACAAGTGGCGAGCCGATGAGATCTCGCCGATCGTTCAGAAGGTCCACGAGCGCCGGATTGGGCGTTCCCTTGTCCCATGGCAGAAAGTCTCCTTCCTCCCAGAGCTTGTCCCAGCGTTTACCGTGCTCGGATGGAGGCGCGGCGAAAGTGGCCAGGAGGCGCGCACGCGCGTCTGTAGGTGGGTTGGCTATGGGTTCGGTCATCCTGGGAGTTATGTACGTCTGTCACAGCAATTCAGGGTTTACAGATGCTGTCATGAGATTGGCTGATATTTAGTAGTGGACCGATTGTGTGTTCTGCAAAGCTTGAAAATGCCAAGACCAATGGACCTCGGTAACTCATCCCCAGATCTTCAGAAGTCAATCGATGACGGAAAGTCGGCACACACTGCTCTCCAGCCAGTGAACAACCCAATTGTTTTCCTGCATTAAGTTACTCCACATGGCTCTTACTTCCCACAATGTCCCGAAACCCCGATCGGATATCGAGGGGCGTATATTTTTCTGATTGGCTGTAGTCCCAATGGTAGAGGTACGGCACATGCCTCTCCTCCCATCGTCGGGACGGTGTAGTACGCATCGGGGGCAATCGCATATCGCGTATGCTCCTCTGGTTCAATGCGGAATCTGCTCTTCTCCGTTGCGTAGCATCGTGTTTCAGCTTGCGTCCTTCTACTCTCCCATGTGTTCAGACAGACACTTTGAGTATATGCTCAAGCTCTGCGCAACCATCATAGTAAGGCAATCATGGACAACAGAGATATAGAAAAGGTGGAGCCCTCATCAAATCAGGACCACCGCTCACCCATGGGCTCACCGCCAAGTGGGAAGGTCGAGTCTGGAGCATCTGGGCGTCAGGTTTCCGTACCCTCGAGCGGAACAGTCTCAGGCAACGAACAAGAAGCTACACAGCGACCGAGACCTCCTCGATCCGTCACATCGTCGATTCTACCCACCCCCGTCAAAGTTAGGAGGTCAGCTCGGAGGGGCCTTTTCGGACGATTCACCATCCTTGCCGAAGTTGAGGAGCCCAAGCACTACGAGCGGAGGACGAAATGGTTCATCACCTTCATGATCGCCATCGCAGCGGCGGCAGCTCCGTTGGGCAGTGCTATTCTCTTCCGTATGTTCTCTCTCGACAGGCTTCCGTGATCGATAGCTAACTTTTGCTCGAACGAAGCGGCCCTCCTTCAAATTCGCGAGGATCTTCGCACGACACCAACCATCACCAACCTCTCCGTTGCGCTCTACATGCTCAGCATGTCCATTTTCCCTCTGTGGTGGTCGTCCTTTTCCGAGACTCTCGGTCGACGGACCATCTATCTTGTCTCCTTCACCCTTTTTGTCATCTGGAGTGTTCTCTCCGCCGTGTCCACGAGTATTGGCATGCTTATCGTCATGCGGATCCTCGCCGGCGGGGCTGCGGCAAGCGTGCAAGCCGTCGGTGCCGGTACCGTCGCGGATCTCTGGGAGGTTAGAGAAAGAGGCAGGGCAATGGGGATGTTTTACCTGGGACCGTTGATGGGGCCTCTGTTGGCACCGATCATCGGTGGAGTGTTGGCACAGCGGTATGGTTGGAGATCGACGCAGTGGTTTCAGGTTATTTACGGAGGGGTACTGGTCACTCTTTTATTCTTCGGTTTGCCAGAGACGTTGAAAGTGAGGAAAGACATATCTCAAACGGTAGAAAGAGGTGTAGCGTCAGGTGCTGGCCAGAGGCCGCCGTTAAGCCGAGGCCCCTCCCGACAGGTCGTTCAACAGAGGACCAGAAAGTGGGTAAAGGTTGCCTCAAGGATATTTCTTGACCCGTTGAAAATCATCCTCTACCTTCGTTTTCCGGCCGTGCTACTCACGGTCTATTACGCTAGCATCGCTTTTTGCTCCCTTTATATGCTCAACATCAGTTTACAATATACATTTGCACGACCACCGTATAACTTTCCAACCATCAACATTGGGTTGACTTACATTCCGAATTCCGTCGGTTACATCCTCGCGAGCATCTTCGGTGGGAGGTGGACAGACTCCATCATGCACAGGGAGGCCACCAAGGCGGGGAGATACGACGCGAGAGGGAAGCTGATGTACATACCCGAGGACCGGATGAGAGAAAATGCCTGGATAGCGGCAGTTTTGTATCCAGGAGCATTGATCTGGTACGGATGGGCAGCAGAGAAAGGGGTCTTCTGGGTTGTACCTGTGAGTCTTTGAGTCACGAACGAAAAGCCGAGCGCAACGACCCTGTCATGTCCCTTTCTAACGATGGAACACACAGTTGATCGCCAACTTCTTCTTCGGTGTTGGCAGTATGCTCATATTCGCGACGGCCACCACGATGCTGACAGAATTCATGCCGAAGAAGGCATCCTCCGGCGTTGCGGTCAACAACTTTGTCCGAAACATCCTCTCGTGTGTTGGCGGCGTGGTCGCTCAACCGCTGCTCGATGCCATCGGCAACGGTTGGCTGTTCACGGGGGTGGGCGTCATCGCCGCGGCAAGCAGCATAGTCATATGGGCCATGCGAAAATTCGGGCCTCGATGGCGGACGGCCATGAATGCCCACATGAATTGATGTCTGAGGCGCTGATGGCTTATGGGAAGTTTCTTAGGGGGTTTATATGGTTGGGTTCGGTGCATACCCAGTGGCGCATAAAACGGAGCGAAGGGATTTTATTGGAGTTGCTTGAGGTGCTGGACCTGAACTTTGAGGTCCTCATAATTTTGGCATAGAGATAGCATCAAATATCTCAGATCCTTGGCATAAATGTCTTTCTAAGGGACGTGTACACGTGAAAGATCATGAATTGCCCAAGAGCCCAGGCTTCTATTGAACCACTAATCATGCATCTGACACGGCACGGCCCGCGATAGGCTCCCTGTCAACGAACCACCTCACCTGGAACCAACAAATATATTCCCAACTCTAAGGTCAGGTAGTGTACTGTACCTAACTTCTTCTTCCGTCATCACAAGTAGCAGCTGCATGTCCCAGGGATATGCCAACATGCGCTTACATTATCAAAGCTGTCGCATGCTTGACCGTGGCTCACCCGCCTCACTTTTTTCGTGGTCGTTGATGCCCAGTCATGCACGTCAGGCATTATTGCTCACCTAAGGCAACGGTCATCCCTACGAAGTATTTCCATAACATGTCGCGAACCACTCGGAAGATATCGTTCGCCCCAGCCGGCCAATGCTGTACAAAGCCTCAACTTCGCTCTGCACCGTAACGCCATTAGACCTTCGCTGCATATATGGCGCGTCGCTCGGTCGTATTTTTGCTTCCTGTCTCTCGTCAGATAGTTGACCTCACTTGACGTGGCTCCATTCGTCGGCTGCCCGTCGTGCTATTGGACCGTTACACGGCCATGTCGATGCCCACCTCAGTACACCCAAAGGCGGGGAGGGTGGAGGAGGAAGTCGAGGCATTGGAGTACTACGACTCTGGATCGTTATTGCTTCTGTTTGTGTTCTCTACATTTGCTGCCCTCCGTCCTTTCATTCCTCGGGCCGTTTGTCACGTTACACAGAGCTTTCCTAAAAGACTTGGGAAGGTCTTCCCATGTTATTTTCCCTTCGATCGTGAGGACCCCGGATCCTCGCTCCAGACCCTCCCTTTCGTATCGTTCCATTTTTCCATTCGCCGGATACCCCTCTCTTGCCCGCGTCCAATTGATTGAACATGGGGAAAAAGAATAAGAATAAGAAGTTCAAACCCCTCCAGGAGGACAGTGACAGCATTTCCGCATCATCAGTCCACGATGACGCCTCAGCTGCCGATGTATGCTTCACTTCCAAGATATGCCTATCATGTGCCTCAACTTCAGTATTCATTTCAGCCACAGATTCAACAAGTTAGATTAGAGCCACCGAAACCGCCAGAACCAGAGCCCGAAAATCTACCTACCGTTCCCCCCGGAAGTGGTAACGACGCCGATGTCACTGGTGACACTGCCAAGACGCCGGTACCGGATACTGTTGAGGACGCACCAGATGCTGAGTCAGGTTTGTATCCATGATTGTGCTACATGAGAAATTACTGAACAGGAGTGTTACAGGCGGAGCAGTTCCGGCAGATCCGCAAGCCGCCGAAGAGAAGAGCGAAGACTCGGCCGATGTTGCACCTCCCGAAAATGAGCAAGAAGACGATAAAGCTGTGGCAGACGCAGCAGCGACAGACAATGGCGAAACCTCAGCTGATGCGCCAGCCGCGGGTGATGGGCACCCAGAAGGTGAAGCGGAAGGCAACGACGAGGTGAAAGCCGATGACGCGGATATTAGCAAAAACGACAGTCCTGCAGGCACGGAACCTCAAGATGTTGAGTATCCACCCATCGAGGTAGGCGAGACTGGTGCGAGGTCGGATGAGCCACCTGCAAGTGCCGCCGAAGCAACAGAAGTAACCACTGATACTGCTACATCTGAAAATGTTGATGAAGGCAGCGGCGAGACAATAAACACAGAAACTGAGGGTACGACTGAATCATCGAACACGCCATCCGAGGAAGCAGCCGCCAGCAGCGACCAAGCAGCCCCAGAAAATGCACCTGCTCAGGATGAAGGTGCCGCTCCGTCAGATCTGCCACCTCCGATCGAAGGGATCCCACCGGCACCGACACCTCCACCACGGGAAGAGCCGGCTTCTTCAGCGCCACCAGCCGAAGAGGAACCAAAAGCAAACAAGTCTCGGAAGATCAAGACTCCTAGAGCGAAGACCACTCGGAAGAAGGGCGATAAAAGTCAAACCAAACAGGACAAACCAGCTGAGAAGCCGAACAAAGAGGGGCCTCCTCCAGAGACGGACAAAGCGACACCTGCGCCAACAGCGGCTGCCCAAGAAACTGTTGAGACCAAGGCTCCGGAAGCTGAAGCTGAAGTAACACCTCAAGCTGCCACTGAGGTAGACCCTCCTGAGAGTAAAAACTCCGAGCCGGAAGCCCAGATTTCCGAGCCTACAGAGACTGAGGCCGGTGAAGGCAAGTCTTCCGAGACTGACTCTGCTGAAACATCAGCTGCTCCACCCGAAGCCGCTGCTTCTGAGTCTGCTGTATCTACACCCCCAGAGCCCGAACCTACTGCTCCTGCCCCAACGGAGGCAGATACTGCTGAGGTAAAGGGTCCAGAAGATGCGAAAGGCGAGGCAACGCCTCCAGAGGAGAAGCCAGCGGAGCCTCAAGTCGAACACTCGGCAGAGCAAGTAGTCCTGGCGGCGGATGCCGCCGAAACCGGTACCGTCACTGAGACAGCTGACGATGAAGCCTCGATCCGGACCACAGACGCCGTAGTGGATGACCACGTTGAAGACAAACCTGCGGAGGGTAAACAGGATGAGGCAGATCCGTCGACACATGAACCAGCCACAGGTAATGATAAACAGGAAAATGAGCATGCAACGACGGAGGACACCCAGCCCTCGTCTACGGAGAAGACACCAGAGCCGGATGCATCACCCAAAGTTGAAGAAGAGTCAGGGTCATCACCAGACGCTGAGACAACAGCCGAAAAGGAGGAGTTTAAAGGTGAGGAGCCAGCAGCAGCGGATGCTGAAGAGGAAGAGGTGAAGCCAGCTGGCGAAGTGGCAGGAACGGGAGACGGAGTCGAGCCTGCGAAAGCCAACGAGCTAGAAGCGGGAGCAGAGGAAATCGAGCCAGAGGTGAAGAGCGAGGAGACAAAGTCAAAGATAGAAGACGCAGTACCGGAGACAACGACCGAAGAAGCGGTTGCCAGCCCAGAACAAGCCGCAGAGGCAAATGTGGAGGAGGCCGCGCCGAAGGATGAGAAAGAGGCGGAAGGGGGAGGAGTAGGGCCCGGGAACGAAGGAAAAGCCGTTCCTGAAGAATCTGTCGCTGTAGAAAGTAGCACTGAGCCAAGCGTCGAACCTCCAGCGACAACTGAGAACGAGACTGGGGAACCATCAACAAACGAGCCTACCGAGGAATCTCCGGCCGCTGTTGAAGAGGGAGTACCGCCGCCTCCACCAGAAGATGCACCAAGTGAGGAACCGCCGAAAGAGGTCGAAGCAGCAGCGGACCCTCCACAGGTTGAAGCTCCCGTACCGGAGGCGGACAAGACAGAAGACCCTCCTGCCACCGAGGATCCTCCTCCCGAGGCTCCGACAGATGTACCCGTGGAGGAAGCAGTCACTGCCGAAGAACCGGCACCTGTCGAGACCACAACAGAGCCTCCAGCCGCTGAAGTACCCCCGCCCGAATCCGCAGCAGCAGCTCCCGAAGAAACAACCATCGTTGAAGAGCTCACATCCGAACCACCACCCGAAGCACCCGCATCCCCCACCTCGTCCAAAAGCCGCCGTCGTTCCGGCCGCTGGGAGAGACCATCCAAACGCTCCAGCAGAGACAAAGACAAGGACCGGGACCGCGACTCCAAGACCGCCCCTCGGCCCGAGCGGAAAAGACGAGACAGCGAAATTAGCAAGTACAGCAAAGACAGCGGACGCTCGTCACTACGAGAAATCAAAGAGCGAGAAATGGAGAGGGAAGAGGACGAGCGCCGACGACGAAAACGTGAAGAGCGAAGAGCCCGCGAGGCCAAGGATCGGGAGCGGGAACGAGAAGAGGAAGAAGAAAGGCGCCGGCGACGGGACGAGCTCCGAGCGCTTGAAGCGCGAGAACGCGAAGAAGACGACGAACGCAGACGGCGGCGGGCCGAGAAACGTGCTTCGAAAACGTTTCCGATTGAAGCGAGCCGCGATGGCGATCGATATCGCGGTGAGCGGGAACGGGAAAGGGCACCGGGCCTGACGCGCCGCTATACGGACGGGGACGCCCTGACCGCCGCCGCCTCGTCCTCGTCCTCTCGACCTAGCAGACCGACCTACCTGACCAAGACGACGGGCGAGAGCTACATCAAGAAGCCGCTCATGATCAACACGGAGAAACTGGCGAGGCCGTCGCCGGCGAGGTATGCGTCGTCGTCGTCGGCGTCGTACGGGTATCGGCGCTCGGCGGCGGCGCCGGAAGAGCGGTATGATGGTGGTGGTGGTGGTGGTGGTGGGAAGTCGCGGAGGGCGGAGAGGGAGGAGGAGGATCGGGTGGAGGATGAGGAGGAGGAGGAGGAGAGGAGGGTTAAAAGGGAGGAGAGGCGGAGGAGGGAGCGGGAGAGGGAGAGGGAGCGGCCTAGGTCGGAAGGCAAGAGGAGGGAGGATCGGAGTCCGGTTCCGGCGGTTAAGATTAAGAATGCGGCGTTGTCGGGGCTGAAGCGGATTTTCGCTTATTAGTTGTTGGCGGTGTGGGATGATATGGATAGGAAGTGTGGCGATCAGAAGAGGATAGGAGGTGGACGGCTACGATTGGATGTATGTGTATGTATCATGTGGTCACCTCAATGGGCTTCTTGTAACGGGTTGCTTGCTCTTTCTTGCTTTTTCTCCGTTGCATCACGAACTGTGTTATATTCTTCCTACTTTTGCCTCACCCCTGCGCTGGTACCATATATCATACGTATTTACTGCTTTTCCCCAGACGTACCGGAGACTCGACACCCGAGTCCGACACACTGGGCTCCCTATTCAACACCCGAGGGCGGAAGTCGACGGCATGACTCGTAGATGGAAAGAACCAACAAACAGCCACTCAACTTGCCACCTAGGTACAATACCTATCTGAGCGCATGATCCCCCGATGGAGAGATCGGGCGGCATGGCGTCGAGGCTCTCAGACGGTGCTGGCAGAGATCCTCGCCAGAAGTGAAGAAAGTGATTCTCCACTTCTCCCTTCGTACATACAATCAGCAATGTGCTTCCAGCCCGCCCATACGCTCGTTACTCGTCACTCTGCTCGCCTCAATATAACGCCATTAGTCTATTCCATTCACCATGACGGGTTCTCTCATCCGATCCCTTTCGGACGGTCGCTTGAATACAGCATGTGACTCGAATCGGGAATTTTGTTTTAAAGCCTGTGAAAGGGTGCCGGGTGCCAGGTGCGCCATCTTATGCAGGACGCAGGTCGCAAAATGGTCGCATTGTTGTTTGCGTCCTGGGCTGGTAGGACCAAATGAGTGTTTCACAAGATCGGATGAGTGAGAGATGGATCAGTTCTGGATGGTTGGTGATTCATTGAGACTTTATTAGGGATCTATTCGAGACACATGAATGTTGTTAGTGAGTGATTGATGATTGGGGATAGATACATTGGAAAGACGTTGGTCTCTTGTACAAATTAACTGCATTCAGAGAAATGAACCTCGATGATGAAGTTACCTGGTAAAGGCCTATTTGGTACCTTGGGGTCAGGCGCTCGGACATGACATCACTGCCCCTCCACCCCCGATCTTGCTCCGCAAGCACAGACCAAGTCGGAGCGCCAACAACTGAGCAGGTCGATACATATCGCTTCGATCCGCCACGTTGGTCCTGGGAATGGAGCGTGATGTAACACATAGGCTTGGTCCTGTGACACCGTTACATTGGATAAGGTAGATAAATGTCTTGATAGGCGGGGGGGCACGCATTTCGTTCCTTCTTTTCTTTCTTTCCTTTCTCTCCTTCAGTTAGTGGGAAGGGGAAATGTGCGCGAATTGCTAGAGAGTTCAAGAAATGGTTCACTGGGGATATATAAAATAAGAACAAACTGAATAGATTCACTGGGTGAGGCGAGGAGAAACGAAGCGAAACGGGCGCGAGTGAAGGATTTGAAATCCAAGGGGAAGTCAATGCCTGCTGCCTGCCTAAGAAGGATGGGTTGATGGTGCTTGCCGTTTCAGAAATAAATCGAAGCTTTAAAGACTTTTCTTATCCGTTAGACCTGACTCTGTATTACCATTTTCTCCTTCAAGCGCGCTGTCTTTAGATCTCTAAAAGGAGGAGGATCAACAAGACCTGCCAGCGACAGTCGCTAGGCTTAAACACGAAGATGTCTCTGATGTTTTCACCCTCGTCTGTGACACCCAACCTCGATCACTCGAAGCCAAACCCCGTCGTGCAGTTTCCGCAGAGCAGATCCGCTTGGAAGAATCTTTGCATTCCGAGCAGGCCGATGCACAACCGGACATGGAGCTCGCCTCCCGCGTCGCCGGGATCACAAAATCGCTCCATGGAGTTTGCTGCTCTGAATGACCGAGATTTGGGGGCTTTGACGCCTCCACTCACGCCGATAACGATGCCGAGGAAGAGGAGGTCATCGGCAGGCATGAGCGATGTGGGGCAGGTGCTGAAACTCGATAGGGTCAGTGCCGGGGAGGCGGTGGGCCGAGATGTTGAGATGGCGGTTATAGACGGTCCGGATGAAGAGTGCTCGTGGGCGAATATACAAGCTCGGGGGTATACGGGTCAATATGAGCTGCTGCCAGGCAACGGCGGCTCTGGTTATCAGGAGTATGGGCGAGGCGTGTGGAGTGTCGTGTTCAAGGCTAAGGCCGTGAAGATGTCAACGTCTGGGCAGAGCGAAGCCGCAGCTACGGGTGTACCGACACCACCACCTGCGTCACCGTCAGCTACACATTGTCCAATCGCCGGCCTAGCACCTGGATGTCTGGCGGTCAAGTCGCCCATACGGCGAGATGCAAATGCAATACTCGAGAACGAAGCGCGTGTTCTTACGTACCTTCATCAGACTCGAGAGGCAAGTGCCTATGTCGTTCCTTTCCATGGTTACGAGGCGGTGCGACACTCTGTAATTCTTGATGCGGTTCCTCTCACTTTGGACTCGTATACCAGAACCGCCGCCGAACAGGCCCGGGCGAACTTTTCAACACGGACCATGTTCGATCCCAGCATGGGGCCCTCGAAGTGGCTTCGATTGTGCAAGGCTCTGATTGACGGGCTTGCCTTTCTGCATTCGAAAGGCATCGTCCATGGCGACATCAAGCCGGCGAACATACTTCTTCGAGCGCTACACACAGCCGACGCCGCCGTCGAATATCACCCGCTGTACTGCGACTTCTCGTCTTCGCACGTGCAGGAGGCGGGGAAAGCGCCCAACGAGGTCAGCGCCGTAACGACCGAATTCACGGCGCCGGAATTGCTGCAGGCCTTCAGCCATAGAGTCGAGGAGAAGGCTTTCGCGACGTCGGAGAATGACGTGTTTGCGTTGGGTGTCACCGTGTTGACGGCTGCCACCGGAGAGAATCCTTACGCTAGTGGGCGGTACCACGGTCAGAGAACGGCCATGGCAAGGGAAGGGATGCCCTTGGAGTTTGCCAGAAGAGGAGAACAGGCCAGTCGGGTCCGAGTCAAGGGGTTGGTGGATACAGTCGTTCGCGGTGCGGTAGAGAAGGCCAGAAGCAAGAGGTGGACAGCCAGTCAATGGCAGAAAGTGACAGCAGAGATCAGCCAGACTTGACTTTATCAGGTCGCTCGGGATCGTGTATAACACAGCGTTTGGGAACATGAGCGACGGTGTTGAGCGGCGTTTACACATGAGAGCGGGACTAGTCAAGAAGCACTTCGGGGTCTCGGTTTGAAAGTTTGGCTGGCCGGTGTCGAGGCAGGATTTTGAGATTGGGATCAACCAGAATGGCTTTTGGCGTTTGCTCTGATGAAACCTGTACGCTGTGTTGTTTTGCTAGAGTAGTCCCTATAATTGCATGTTCAGCGTCAAGTGATGATGGACTGTGACCAGATTGTGGCAGTGTATTGCTCCCCTGTTTCCAGAGCTCCAAAATCTCCATGACAGATGGGTACGACCGTCAGAACACCTCTCGTCAGAAGAGAGATGTTGGGGACCCTCCAGATACCCGAATTCGAGTTCGCTCTCCTCCCGCTCAGAGGACGAGGCAGCCACCAGCAAAAGCCTAAATTGCCTCCGTCAACGCCACACCGCCAGGGCAGACCCGCGATCCTGGCCACCGGTAAACCCACGGGCTCGGCGCGGTAGGAGTAGTTGTCCGGGCTCTGGCTGGAGCCACTATGCAATCAGCACGGTTTGGAAGGGCTAGTCTAGCGGAAGCTGCAGGACCCTGTCGTTTCCTGGCGCACCGGGTTAGAGCACTTTGCTCCCGTGCTTCCGATGCGTTTTTGACGGGGAAGGTTTGAATTTGGCGGCTTGGGGTCTTGGAAGCGGTGGGTGCGAAACTACAGTACTAGAGCTGGGGTCTCCAGAAACCATATGGACGGTATTAGCTTCCCGCACGTCGAAAGGACGGTCCGCGGTATAGGGTCCGTGTTGCCTGCCGTGTCCATGCCAGGGTCCAGGATGGATGACTGCCTGGGGAGATTACAATGGTACCATTGACCTGGTTGCATCTCCATTGACCACACAAGAGGGAAAAGCCTCAGTCGCATTCTGCGCATAAAGAGTGCAGAAGAACTCGAAGTGTGTCTCGACATAGCCTTGAACACGCCCCTTGCCCGCAAACACTCCTGTCTCCTGCATTCTTCTGAATACGAGGAAGACGAATGGAGAAGGAGACCCTTCCGGCGGGGTAAGACGGCCTAGCTCGTAGTGAGGCATTTTCTGGTTGCTTTCACTCCGTCTGTAGGTAAAGCGACTAAATGGGCAGATTGGCGTGATATCGGATGTATGGCGCAAGTTCCCCGGATGAAAATAAAGTTCGTTCTTGCGTATTCAACCATGTCCGGAAGGATGGACTCTGAGTAAGAGAGCAGAATAACTGAGGATTCATCTCTGAATGCGCATCAACGCCATCAACGCCATCAACCATATCATCGCACCCGGGGCTTTGGTAGGTTTGGAAGCGACCGCTTTGCCGCCCCAGCCCGTCGGTAACGCCGCAAGCCTTGTTCGCTCTCTTGACTTTGGCGGAGTCGAGCCGGTGTGTACGCTATACCTTACCTTAGGTACTATACCTTGTAAAGTACAGCCTGTACAGGGACGGACTAAGGTACCGTACATAGTTGTAGTGCAGGAGATGAGACGATCCTAGTCTGGTAAGATATTCACTCTGATTTTCCTGTGGCTGCTGAAAGCTGGTCGACGTGCTTGGTGTAATAATATCTATGTGAGTTGAACAAGATTACTCCTTACATGCAATCAGCTGCACCGCGGCGATCACCATACCCAAGTGCCTGTAAGTGCGCTGTAAAATATTCCCTGAAGAGCCCGCGATCGGTAGATATCCTTTCCTGCTTGGAAGACAATGCCGCGAGGTAAACTTATCCTGTATCGATGGATGCTCTGATATGTCTGCGACTGCCGTCATTACCGATGGAGTTAATCGTTTCAGAAGTTGTCGGAGGTTTCATCCTATGCATCCACCAGATGGGGTGTCGGGACGTCGGCGTGCCCGTTGAGCAAATGTGAAGATCAGCATTGGCACCCTTTGGCAGTCCTGCGACGGACTGCCGTTTCTGACCATCCACCCAAGGCTGTAACTTACTGCACAGACGTGACAGGGAGTCAACGGGAATGTGTACAACATCTTCGCTCACAGCTCTGGCCTGTTCGTCGGGGCCACCGCAAGCTAGATTGAAACTCGAGAACAGTATGTTGAGTGATCGTTGACTACTTTCGGCAAAAGTCATGAAATCTGCCGAGGCAAGCGTCGACAGGCCAGGTAGAGCCACCTGACCGCGAGGCTGCCTTTCTTGGAGTATGATGATGGTGATGATGATGATGGTGGCAAATGATCAGTATAATTGCCTCAGGGTGAGAAGAATTGGCCGCGACGGTTGCAACAAGCTTGTGGTTGGCGCACAGACTACGCTTTTAGGTCCCGAGCAGTGGGTACCTATCCGTAACCACCATAACCAACACATCCATCCGAACTCTGAATATTATTGACTAAGGAGCACCACTTTGGAACGCTGAAGTGGTGTAACCTGAATCCACTCAGCAGTCCTCCAAATGAAGGAGAAACAACCAGATCGAGGAGATACGGTACCTTAGGCAGCGAGTTGATGAGAAGAAACGTGAAACTAACAGGTAAGTATTCCTTCACATACTCCAGCCGTCCAATCAATCCCGATCCACCTCCCCCACCATGTCGGCCATATCGGACCTACATGTACGAGGTCGAAGTTGGTATCCATACTGCCGATCGAGTTTGCAGCTGGGCTGCGCTCTTACGCTCTCATCCACTCTGCCGTGCTGCTGGCGCCGTTATGACAGCTGGTACCAGCTTGAAGTGTGCCTCTTGTGTAACTGTGGATGTGGAGAGATATCGTTAGACTGTGCATCGGGAGCAAGATAAGTTTTGTTGCGGTATTGACTGTAACATTCGCTGTTCAATGAGCTCGGGCAAATGCACCACGACAGCCGAACCCGGTACCTTTTGCCCATGCCCCAGGATATGACTGGCAACTTTGAGCCTCACTCACCTTCCCATTGTCCATGAGATCTAATGCTGGCCAAATTAAATAGGCCAGTCAGATTGCCGGTTAATGTACCTGGACCACTCGGCGAGTCATATCACTTCTCTCCACACCCTTTGCCCACAGTTGCCCTTGGTAATGTACCGGCGCCATTACACCCTGCCCACCCTTGAGTGGGTCGACCCTTGTTATCAGAGGATCATCAAGCACCTCGGTCTACCACTGAGGGAAACCTTAAGGGTTGGAGCGCTGCGTCGCCCTGCTGCAAGCAAACATGCTACCGTTTCAAAGGACTCAGAACGGTTGCCTTCTTCGCTTGCCCATCATGGTTGTCCGGCATATATATAAATCGCCACTCTACCCTTCCATTTCTGTTGAGAGGAGAATACATCCGTGGTTTCAAAGATTGGTGTAAATTCCCTCCACATATATATTTCTTGAAAGGGCCCGTGATTATCGATGCCTGTATAAACCGATACCTTCATCCGCCTTCCTGCCGCACCGAAGCGTCCTGAGTCGGTTGCTCCACCTGCCAGTCTCATCATACCACGGTCAGGCCCTCTGCACAACTGTCCATCTGAACAGACCTCTGCTCTCGGTGCGTTGATCTACAAACAGCATCATCGCAGTGTTGTCGGTCACCCGAGCGAGACGAACCCAGGGACCATCGTCTCTCAATCAGTCCCAACGATTCGATCCCGTCGAGAGCCCCACTACCCTCTTGCTCTTGAAGACGAGCCAAGCTTGCAACCAAGTTGGATTGACGCCGCTATATCCTCCTCACCTCGGCGATAGTCCGTTCCACGGCGCTGCCTTCATCATTAGCAGGCCGGTCGACAGTGGTTGGACTATCCTCATTGCGGTCTTGGAGAGATCATCCCCGGGACAGGAACTCAGCTCCCACTCCGCTGAAGATCCGATTCCTCCGGGTGCCCAACTCCTCTCGTTGCTGGCAGGCCGAAAGTGGGACAACGTCTACCAGTTGAAGCGCAATTGACTGCCTGTCGGCAAGGCACGCTTATCATTATGGCGCACAACAGTACCCAGCAGGTAAGCAGGAGTAGTTCAGGCCGAATGTGCTGCACTGACAGTTGCTGCAGCCCAGCGAATCCAATTCCTACGCTGCGCGTATGGTGTACAGCGAGCAAGCACGCATGGAACGAACAACGAACATGGGCCAATACCAGCTTATCGCACAACCTGTGGAAGAAACACCTTTGGAAAGGTTCATGACCATGAACGGAGCCGAAGACGCCAACAACGTGTACGCCAGAGATCAGATGAGAGAGATTGGTATTGGACTCGGTGACGAAAGAACCACGCAGGCTCGGCAGCAAGCTGCCGAACGCCTTGTAGCAGACCTGTTGGCATCGAAGGAAACGAAGAAGAAGGAGAAGAAGGAGAAGAAGAAGAGAAGTATGTCAAGCCCTTGAAGGGCCAAGACATCGACAGAGGCATCGTCTGAGTGACTACCTGTATAATAAAATATTGATAGTTACCCTACTCTTGGAAAACATTCCTTTGAGGCCTTTACCATGGCCTTGCACAGGTTTTGAGAAATTGTAGTGATCGTTATTCGCCTTTTGTCCATCCGAGGGTCACCAAGACTTGATGAATGTCCACAGACAGGGCAATCTACAGTCATGCTGAAGATGGTTCGAGCACTGGGCTTCATGACCATGAGTGGGTGCGAAGTAGGTAGAAGCCGTGTAAGTTAGGCGGCAAACACATGGACACGCACAAGATGCTTCCTCTTAAGGCTGAGGCTAAGGTTATAAGCGAGACTTGTGTGCGCCACTAATTTAACTTTTACGCGGTACGGAGTAGAGTTTGTCAAGTACAGGTACCTTGGGTGCATGTAGGTACGTTAGCTAAGTTGGTAAGTTATTCATACATACCTTAGCGGGAGTATATGGTTTCATATTACGGTTATAATTCAGTTATGTGTTATGTAACGATTACTTCACTACTTGAATTAAAATAACAGTGTATTTATCGTAAAAAATACAAAAATGTGTGGAGTGTGGTGCACATTTTGGTTTTCAAATGGTAAACAATGTGTAACAGTTATTTTCATGAAATCATAACAAAAACAGTTGATTCACTGATTAATTAGACTATATAATAAGTTAAGGGCCTTATAAGCATAATGAATTGATGATGTAGTGATAAGTGATAAATAAATGACTTAATATGTTGCATGTTTGATTCTGATTGAGTTTCTTTTTTGAATTTTGAATTTTCAAAATTTTATCATTATATTTCAATTACTGTTCATGAACTCTTAAATCGAGTTTTACCGTTATAAAAGTTAACTGTTATTATTTGCGTCACTGTACAAAATTGATTACATAGTAGTACTGATTTAAAAAATTTAACATGTGCTGAAGCCTTTTTATGTACCATATATGGGTGTTTTTACCGTAATATGAAACCATATATTGCCGGTAAGGTACAGGACCTGTACTCTCTGTGTACCTAGGTATGTACAGCAGGCAGCGATAAGGAAAAGTATTTTACGCAAATGATATGAGGTACCTTAATGTAAGGTAGATAAGATAAAGGTACTTGTACGAAGTAAGGATTACCTTACATGAGGTACCTCAGTTACCTTACCTATTGTTTTGATGATTGATTGACTTTGGTATAAGTTAGCCCCGAGACAGATCGTACCTTACAACAAAAGAGGGTCGGTAGTGGATGGTGCTAACTGAAAATGGATTAGAGTGCTTCTGAAAGGTACTGTACTTTGTAATTATTGAAACATCGTGAGTCCTTTGAACGAAAACAATAATAATAAGGTAAGGTACACCAGGGAACGGGCGCTTTCTTTCTTTCTGCTTACCTTACTTTCCTTTTTTTGCTCCTCCGAATCTTGCGCCTCTCCTATCCTCAACCTCACATCCGCATTCACTTTGAAGTCTGTGCCCTCATCAATCAAGATTCCATCCTATGCCATATTCTTACATTGCCTTTAATGATTCCTACACTTCTTTATGCATGACGGGATTACATCTCTTCACCGCCCTGTTCTAGAAAACGCCCGACGATAATTGAATCAATTCGGCGGAGTCCGCAATCCTTCTGTCTTACATATCCCGTCTGGTTGCTACACCTATATAGACCGCTCGAATCCTCCAACACGATAGACCACAAGCAGAGTACAACGCATTCACCACCCAGACGCAGTTGACACAGAAATCACCACCTCTTCATACCCTTACCCTACCATGAGCTCGCCATATGCTCGTCGACAACGAAACCCTTCCATCGGTCACGATCCATTCTCTGCCGCTCACATCTACTATGCCGCCGAGGGTGATTCAAAGCTTAGGAATCATCCGAAAACCCGCACATACTCATCGGTACGGAAGGGACACCTGCACCCCCCTCGATCCCCTTTTGGTTTTCGCCGGACGACGATGAACGACGGCACCGCTGACAACTCAAATATCGCAGATTTTCGACTCTGGTGGGGTTCATGTGTACAATCAAGTGGCTGATGTACCTCCCATGCGGAGAGGTAGTACTGGTTAGCACTGAACCACACTGCCCAACCTCCGCCTTCTCTTGGTGGCTGATGCTCTTGTCCGTACAGATGAAAAAGGACTCCAGCCTCGCAAGTTCTTCATCCCTGTCCAATCGACGCTGAGGAGCCTTCTTGCCCGAGAGGATACCGACGGCAATATGCAAATTACAATCGATGACGATGGGCCAAAGGTAAGTGCGAGATGCTTCGGTTGCAGTCCGAGTGCTAAGGCGATGTTTGCTCAGGTATTGTCTGTTGGTACCGCCGCCTCCAACGGCTTCAACCGCTTCGATATTCGAGGCACCTATATGCTCTCGAACCTTCTGCAAGAGCTTACGTTGGCTCAAGAGTACGGCAGGAAGCACATTGTGCTAGATGAGGCTCGTCTTAACGAAAATCCCGTCAACCGTCTGTCGCGCCTAATCAAGCACAGCTTTTGGGATGGTCTCACACGCCGGATTGATGCTTCGGTCATCGAAAAGGTCGGCAGAGATCCCAAAGACTGGACGGACGACCCACGACCGAGAGTATATGTCCCGAGGGGTGCGCCTGAGCAGTATGAGTACTACACTCGATTGGCAACAGCGCGACCAGAAATCCGCCTTGACGTCCAGTGGCTACCCGATGGGAAGGTTACAGGAGAGTACGTGAGAGACCTCAATAGCAAGCCGGGGCTCCTGGCTCTGGCGATGGAAGAGTATGTGGTGGATGACAAAACTGGAGCCACCGATTTGCGGGGCCTACCATTCGTTGTGCCAGGTGGAAGGTTCAACGAGCTCTACGGGTGGGACAGTTACATGGAGTCTCTCGGTCTGCTCGTTTGTGATCGCGTGGATTTGGCGAAGTCGATGGTTCAGAACTTCTGCTTTTGCATCCAACACTACGGTAAAATCCTCAACGCCAACCGGTCCTACTACCTAGTCCGCTCTCAGCCGCCTTTCCTTACAGATATGGCACTGAGAGTGTATGAGAAGATCAAGACCGAGCTTGGAGCACTTGACTTCCTACGCACCGCCATTCTGGCTGCAATCAAGGAATATCATAGCGTTTGGATGGCGGAGCCCAGGTTGGACCCAGTTACTGGACTGTCCCGCTACAGACCCGAAGGAGTCGGTGTACCTCCGGAGACGGAAGCGTCGCACTTCACCCATCTCCTCGAGCCCTATGCTGAGAAGCACAGCATGACCGTCACGGATTTCGTTCAAGCGTACAATTCCGGTGCGCTGAAGGAGCCAGAACTGGACGAGTACTTCTTGCACGATCGCGCGGTGCGGGAATCCGGGCACGACACATCTTATCGTCTCGAGCGAAGATGCGCCAATCTTGCCACAATCGATCTCAACGCGCTGCTCTACAAATACGAAGCCGACATTGCTCGAACCATTCACAATTTCTTTGGTGACAGTCTTGCCATTCCTAACGAGTTCCGTACCAAAGGCACGGCAGAGATGGAAATGTCCGCCGTGTGGGATCGTCGGGCCAAGCGGCGCAAGGTTGCCATCGACAAGTACCTTTGGAACCAAGAGAAGGGAATGTATTTCGATTACGACACCGTCAAGGGAGAACAGATCAGCTATGAAAGTGCGACAACCTTCTGGGCCATGTGGGCCGGCGTATCGACGCCTAAGCAGGCCGCGGCCATGGTGGCCAGAGCATTGCCGCTATTCGAAGCAATGGGCGGTCTGGCCTCCGGATCGGAGGAATCGCGTGGTGTCACTGGACTGGATCGTCCCAACAGGCAGTGGGACTATCCGTTCGGGTGGGCGCCGCAGCAGATGCTCGCGTGGACTGGCCTCATCCGTTATGGTTATCAGGACGATGCGGAGAGACTGGCGTACAAATGGCTGTACATGGTCACAAAGGCCTTTGTGGAGTTCAACGGTGTCGTCGTCGAGAAGTATGATGTCACGAGGCCCATCGCGCCTCATAAAGTCGACGTCGAGTATGGCAATCAAGGAATTGATTTCAAGGGCGTTGCCAGAGAAGGGTAAGCTGCTGGGAAGCCGTCGCTCGAGTCCGTATCTGGCTGACACGTTGTTTGCACAGGTTTGGCTGGGTTAATGCCAGCTATGTTTATGGCTTGCAGATTGTTAACGCTCACATGAAGCGCGCTCTGGGGGCTTGTACCCCATACGAGACGTTCCAAAAGGCTACCGAATTATAGACCGCAGGCGTTTGAGCTCTGGCTTGGGTGTGGCGCCGTGTGTCAATCCGGGGGAGGCTTGTTTAACCAAACGGTTTGCTTGTTTTATCGGCATTGGTGTGGGCTTGTTTATGTCCAGGCATCATGGCGGCTTGTTTCTTTCGATTGGGGAGCTCATGATTGCGCTTTTATCCTTATTTGTCTTGCTCTTTCCCTTCCCAAACATACATACTCCTCTGGGTCGTTCAACCATTCCTCTGCCAGTTTGCTTTCGGACTCGATAGATAGAAAGGTAGAAAATAGAAGGAAATGTTCTACTTGATCTGCACTCTTCCTGGAAGGCGAGGAAAGAGCTGAGGTTGAAGAACATGCCATCGAAGAACGTGAGAACCATACAGCTATTCTTAGAATGTTGGCTCCAAGAGGCACATAGCAAGAATTTGTAGAAAATAAACAGTAAAATCTGTCTAAATTTTCTCTTCTCTAATCATCATTCACAAAATTGATTTCACTGCCTTTCTCAACATCATTATCATCATCATCACTATGACAAAACAAAAAATTCTTATAAAGACTTCTTCTGTAAAGAAGAAGTCTTCTGTAACATAAGAATCAGTATTTATATCAATATTTACATCAGTCTGTTCATTAAATTTTAATAATAATTTTATTAAGATTCTCAATCTTAATGTTGCTGTCAACAAAGATTTAATGTCATTTATATAATATACTGTGTCTTACACAGTATATCTGAACAGAAAATTAATAAATGAGAATTTAAATGTCTTTAAATTAAATAAGAAAGAAAAAAGCTTTATGTAAAGAATTTAAGATCTTAAGTAGTCAATAGTGATTAAAAAATATTGTAATGAGAGAAAATACTTTTATTATAGACATTAAATAAGAATTAAAATTAATTATTTAACTATAAAAAAGAATACTGTGATCACTGTGACTCTTAAAGACATAAATAATTAATAAAAAGTGAAGAATTTTGTTAAACTGTGAAATAGTAATAAAAGAAAAGAAATAATAATTATTATAAGAATTAATTAAAATAGAAAGACAGCAGAGAATATCATTACAGTAAGTGAGAAGTCAGTAAAGAAAGAAGTTGTGAAGAAGAAAAATAAATTTAAATATTAAATATAAATTTATTTTCTTTCTTTATTGATTTTTAATGTCTTTGCTAATAAATATCAGAGAACAGCTACTATGATATATGAAAAGAATGCAGATCAATGTGTAAAGACTTTAAAGAATATTAATTATACATTAAATGTTATTGTTATTTATTATTAATGTAATGACAAAATATACTTTAATTATGATCATTATTATCTTTTTTACAACAGTATTTATAAGATTCTCAACTCTGCAGCTATTTAAATGTAAACAAAAACTGTTAATAAGAATAAAGCAATGATTTATGCATTACTCATTAATATAAAGATTATATTAGCTGATCAGTTAAAAAAGAAAATCTTATTATTAATTATATTATCTTTTTTCTTTTTTATGTTATCAATATTTACAACATCTTTACTGTCTCATCTCATTCAAATTTATACTTTCTCATTAATATCAACATCAACATCAGAAATCTTTATCTCTGCAGTTTCTTTTAATGATGTTAAGACTATATTAAAATTATTAACTTTATTAATTATAATATTACAGTGTTCTTCTTCTTCTTTTTTACAGTTTCTGCAATCTTTACAATCTTCATATTATGTTTTATACATCTTAGCTCAATACTCTTCTTCTTTATTTTTTTCTTAACTGCTTTCTCTACAATCTATATCTTCACTGTTTTCTTCATCATCTTTATTATCTTTACTGTCTTCATTATCTTCATCATAAATTTTACAATCTTCACAAAAAATACATTTCATTACATCTCTGTCAGCATTGTCTACAGTATCATTTGTCAGCAATTTACTTAATTTAAGCATTAATTCTAAAACATGACTGCAGAACTTCTTTATTTAGTTTGAGTGAAAATACTTTATTTTAAAGATATAATTGATAAATTATTGTAATATTCTTTTAAAAGAAATATATAATTTATAAAATATACAGCTAATCATTAAGTAAACATAAAGAAAGTTAAGCATTTCAGTTAATTTTAAACAATGATTAAAGAAAGTTTTACATTTATATTAGAAGAAAAAAAGATATGTAATAATTATAGAGATTTATTTTACAGAGATTTATAATTTTAAAAAGAAGCAGAAAGCATTATAAATGTTAAAGATAATGAGAAATGATAGTTAATTTATTATAATAATATATTTATATATAATTAATAAAGCTATTTCAAAAATATCTCTCTGAATTGTCTTCTGTCTTATATTTCTGTACAGTTATATGAATAAATGCTGAAAACTTATTTTTAAATTTCTTCATTAATGTCTTATATCTTTACATTCATGTTTTTAGCTCATTAAACAACTTCTTAATAGAATTGTAGTTTGACAAATAAAAAGAAAGAAATGCAAAAATGATGCTGATTTTATAATATATAATTGTAAGCTTCTGTCACTGAGATTAGCAATAGCAATAGCAAGAATACTTATATTAATATGAAGACTTATCTCTGAACAATATATTTCACAATTATTTATGCATAAAACACTGTATGACTCTGAAAATTACTTATATAAAGATAAGATTTTCTTTTAAATAAAAATATTAAATATTTTTTTATTCATCTTCTTCTTATAGATTTCTTAAGCAATATAATTATCAATTATATATGTTAAAAGAATGCTGTAATGCTTTTCTTTTTAAAAGAACTTCTTCATAATTGCTTACTTTCTTACAGCAGCTTAGTCAAACTTTTTGTCTGTAATATAAAGATTAATGATGCTTTTATCAATAAAGATTAATTAATTAATATATTAACTACTTAACTGCATCATTTAATTATTATAGATCTTTTAAGAATATTTAATGACTTATTTTTAACATTAAAAATTATTTTCTTAATAACAGTAACAATAATAAAAGAATGCTTATCTGCTTTTTTAATTAATTAATTTATTTAATGATGAGACTGACAGTATTAATGCTGATCTAAATTTCATATTTATATTAAATATATCTTTACATCTCATTCAGATATGCTGTAAATTGATTTTTAAGAAAATTGAGTACTTTCTATATTAATTATTAATAAATTAAATTTCTCTCTTTAGATTAAGATCTATCTCTATTATAATAACTGTAAATAATCTTAATGTCTTTAATTTAAACAATTTAAATACAGTGACTAATTCTCAATTTTATAGATTTTTTTACATTTTTTCAATGTATTTTCAACTATATTCTATGATCTTCACTATAGTCTTGAATGACATTTCATACTTTAAATTCATTTATATATTGTTTCTGATGTTGTAATTGAGACTATGAGGATGTCTTATAGTGACAGTGATGATAATAATGTTGAGAAAGGCAGCAAGATTGATTTTATGAATGATGATTAGAAAAAAAAGAATTTAGACAGATTTTACTGTTTATTTTCTACAAATTCTTGCTATGTGTTCCTTGAAGCCAACATTCTAAGAATAGCTGTATTTGGTTCTGACGTCATTTCCAAAAACTTATCTTGTCAATTGGAATTCTTCCCATCAACAACCTTTGCGCCGAGAATCTGCCTGGTCAATTAGCAGCAGGCCGTTTGACCGTAGGCGGCTCGTTGCAACGACCAGGCTCGCATGTAGTAATAATGGATCACCAGCCCGTGGACCTCCCATAGTGGTACGATATCGAGCTCCCCTCGGCCAGAAGCCCCCCAGAGCCGGCCGCTGGACCGAGTCCAACCAAACTTAGGTTCAAAGCTTGTGATTCATCTATTTTCAAC
>JAABUJ010000436.1_pt1 | contig 82958 bp, 54 predicted proteins | sample 5559131 | NCBI WGS metagenome assembly JAABUJ01 (sample SAMN10711875, study PRJNA513366) | rock metagenome | isolation source: Antarctica rocks | place: Antarctica: Victoria Land, Mt New Zealand nord | collected 2016-01-07 | reverse complement strand
ATTGAAGCAAAATAAGCATACAGCTCTTGATATGCTGCTTATTGAAGTAAAATAAGCAGACAGCTCTTAATATGCTGCTCATTAAAGCAAAATAAGATGAGCATGATAAGCACAACAATTTAGCAACTTAATATAAATTAAACATTGATAAATAAGCATTCTCTGCATTGCTGTGAGCAGACAGTACATACATATATCTCATTTATTATTATATTCATCTTTACAACACACTCTTTTATCTTCAATTCTTATACTGTGTGTCAATCATCACTATGAATCAAGAGCACAAATCATCATTCTTTATAAAGTGATGTTTAATCTCTGTTTTTACTTGAGAGAACTGTGAGAAATGATTTGTTCATATAAAGAGATAATTGATTGACAAAAATCTCTGATATGTAATAAAGACTTTCATTTAAGTCTTTATAGACAATACATTCATCAATAATGTCTTTTTTTTTTCTCATTAAGCAATCTCAATTTTGAGAATCAGCAAATCAACAGCAGAGCTCTGTTCTGAATTACAGTCTGCATCAGTGCTGATGATGAGAACTATTTTATAAATAAAATCATAATGAAAGAAGCTTGAAATGCTTTCTTCTTAAAGTACAAGAAGAAACTGTGAATAACTGAGAGACAATATCTGATGAAGTTCATTGAATATAAGATGTCACTGAACATAACTGTTAATGAGACATAAACTTAACTTAACAATCTTGACAGAAAGATCACTGTAACATAATTAAGACTTAAAAACTTCATTATATTTAAACAGCAGTTTTAAACACTGCTTTAAACACTGTCAGCAAAGTATGCTGTTATCTGTGATGTCATTGATGTTCAGAATGCATCTGACATTAAGATGAATCTGCAGAAACTTCAGAAAAAGAAGACTTAATTAAAGATATCTGACAATGCTTTATGAGCTGAGCAGCAAAGATAAAACAAGAATTATTAAGAATGTCAAATCTTACAGTATGATCATGAAAGATGCTTAAGCTCAAACAGTAATTACTCATCATTATGTAGAATTTTAATTTGCTATCTTTGTAATGATACTCACTGTAGACAGAACTGTGAATATATTTTTGTAATTTATAAGATTATACAGTCAGCAAAGCTAGTCAAGACAGTTAAGAAGTAAGTTAAGTTGATTGCAGTCAATTTGCACAGAAATAAAAGAAGAAATCAGATTTATAATGTGAAAATTGTTTCTGAAGAGAAACTCAGCACATAGAAGTCTGAAGCAGCAGATAAATTTAATAAGAAGATTGCTGTTATCTTTAAAAACATTATCAATAAGATTTCTTAATCAGACTGAGTTGTAGACTCTGATATCTCATCTTATATAATTAATAAACTTCAGCTTTTCAGTGACTCTCTGATGTGCATGCAACAGCATATCATTAAAGTCAGAGAGAAAAGATTGTATTTTAATTACTATGACACAGTCACTATGTGAAATAAAAATGAGAATTCAGTTCTTTTAAGTTTAATACTCTATGTTTTAAAGCTTGAAGTCAACCTTCTGTCAGAAAAGAAGATGTGTAAGAAGAAACTGCTTAAATATTTTAATTATAAGAGTCTTTACATGCAAAATAAGAGCAGAAAGCTCATGTTAAAAGTATTTAAAAAAGAGAAAGTCTACATAGTCAAGCATATCTTAAATGATCTTAATGAATTCATTTTACTCTCTGTTATACATGTACAAAGTGAGCTGAAGATTACTCTTTCAGAAGTATGTAAGAATTTGTAGATTTAGATTCTCAGATTCATTATAGATACACTCAGTGAGAATATGTAAATGAATGATGATACAGTCATGTCACATAATGACAAGATCAAGATATATAGACTTTGACATCATCAGTTTGCTTATCTTAATGCAGCTAAGCTTCATGATCTTTATAAGATTATCACTTTGAGCAAGTCAATTCTCATTATTAAGAACAATATCAATATGTATGAGATCTATGCTCTAACTAAGTTCATGAATCAGTGAGAGCACAACATAAGTAAAAGAAAAATCAACATTCTTGTTCTGATCTTCATCAACATATATAAATCTCTGTCTTTGTCATTCACTGACTATCAATACTTTCTAAAAATTGTAGATAATCACTTGCAAAAAATATAAACAATATCACTAAAGTGATGAGACAATGTTCTGCAGAAACTACAGAAGTGACAATTAAAGATTGAACTTCAGTTTAATGCAAAGATTCTTGCTGTACAAAGTGACAATGCAACAGAGCTGAGATCTACTCTTAATAAGTGATGTATGTCTTTCAGCATTGTATTACAGTACATAATGCTTTACATATCAATTTAAAATGATATAGTTAAGAAAGCAATCAGAATCACTGAAAACTCAGTATATATAATGATTAAGAAGACTGAACTTTCAATAAAGTTCTAAGTAAAGACTGCATAGACTAATGTTTATCTTTATAATTATACAGTAACTGACTTCTTAATCAATGATAAACAAGTTACTTCAGAGAAAGTGTTCACTGAGATGAAATCATTCATTAATTATGTATGTATATAAAAATGCAAATGCTACTTCTATATTGACTTAAAGTTTCTGTCTAAGAGCAGACAGAATAAGTTTATGAACTGAGAATGAGTAAAAGTATTCATGAGTTATAGTGAGAAAATCACAAAGCAGTATTTACTTTGAGCATCAGATCTTAAGTAAATTATTAAGAGTCATGCTGTCAAGTTTGCTGAAAATGAGAAAGAAGACAGCATTAACATGAGATTTCATAAATAAACATTGAACATTCTTTCAGAATGAAAGTTTGTTGAACAACTATATAAGACTGAGACTGCAGCTGCTTCACTGAAACAGTTTTTAAAATTTAATATGCAAACTTATAAGTTCAGATTGATGAGTTCTCATTTTATTGTCACATCATCAAAGAAAGAGATTACAGACAATTTATTGTTAAAGTTGACTGCAGTTAACTTTGATCATAATACATTAAAGCTCTTCTCTCATATTGAGATTTTTGTCAACAAGGTCAGTCATTTAGACATGAGTGTCTCAATTAAGAAAGTTAAGACATTTCTATACATTAAGATATTAAAGAGAAGACAGAAGAACAATGACACTGATTTTAATGAGTTTATGATAAAGATCTTAAAAATCATGCTGACATTGACTGCATTTACAGTCAATGATGAAAATAATGAGCACTCAGCAAAAACTGACATTTCAACTTCTCTAATATATGCTGAAGCAGTGAGAGACTCAATCTGAGAAAAGATGTAAAAGAACATCATTAATGCAGAGCTAACAGCACTTACAGTGAATGACATTTAAAAAGAGACTGTTCTGTTAAGAGAAATCAACATTATGATCAGTAAGTAAGTATTTAAACTTAAGCTGCACACTGATGATTTTCTTGACAAATTAAAGACAAAAGTAGTGACAAGAGAATTTTTACAGATATACAGCATTGATTATAAAGACATCTTTGCATTAACTATGAAGTTTAATATTTTTTATGTCTTTCTGACTCTAGTTGCACTTAAAGATCTAGAGTATCATCAGATAGATGTCAACAATGTCTTTACTGAGTCATTTCTGAAGAAAACAATTTACATAACATCATCTCTCAGAGTTACAACTATCTTTAACTGTATGCTATGCATTCTGCACAGTTTATATAATCTGAAGCAAGCTGTCAGAGATTGACATGAATGATATGTCATTAAGCTTCTTTAATTAAATTTTTATCAAAGTAATGTGAACTCATATCTTCTAATTCACACTGTTAAGAGCATCATGCTACTTCTTTATGTAAATAATATCATTGTAATCTCATTAAGCCTCTTAAATGTTCTTTAATTTAAAAAGTTTCTCAGAAGCTTATTTAAGATCAAGAACTTAAGAGAGACACAGAAAATTCTTAATATCTAAATAATTTGTAACTGCAAGAAAAGAACACTGCATATGAATTAGATATACTATGTTAATAAGATGCTCAAAGATCTTTATATGTGAAGTGATAAGCATTGACACATTGAGATCTCACTGAATGAATATGACTCTCTTTGCTCAGCTGATTTTAATGATCAGTGCATAGATCAAAGAAAATATCAGTAGATCATTAAAAGTCTTATGTATGCTGTAATTTATACATATTTAGACATCTTCTTTATCTTAAAATGACTGAATCAATATCTCAGTGACTCTGCAGAACATCATAAGTATGCATTTAAGAAGTTGTTGCAATATATATGATCAATTATTAATCTTAAAATCATGTATGAGCTCAGTAAAAGTCAAGATCTGCTTAAATACTTTAACTCTGACTATACATCAGATAAGTTAGACAGAAGATCTATTCTAGATTATGTCTTTCTGCTTAAGAAAGAATCTATATTATGAATTAATTAAAAACAGAAGTCAGTGACAACATCAATCACAGAGACTGAATACATAATTATGTCAATATGTGTAAAGACTGAAGTCTGACTCACTCAGATACTAAGAAACATGAGATTAGACAAGTATCTTAAAGTTAATTTACATTGTATGAGTATTCAGAAGAATAAGATTCATAAAGAAAATACATTTCTTTAGCTTAAAAAAGATAATCAGACTGCTTTGACACTGATTAAGAACACTTATGTACATGAATGATCAAAGTACATTGATGTCATTTATCATTACATCTGAGATCTGCACAAGAGAAATCAGATTTAGATAAACTTTGTACTTAGTTAAGACATAATAGCTGATGAACTAATCAAGCTCTTATCAAGACAGATGTTTAAGTGCTTTGTGTATCAGCTGAAACTTGACAACAATGAGAGTCAATAGATATAAATGCATTAAGTAAAAATGTTAAGAAGTGTAATGCTCTATCTGCATTCTTGACTTCTTTAGTCTTAGTATAAGAAGCTAACAGAGTCTTCTTCTGTCTTAGATGACAGAGCTTCTACTATTCATTAAATGATACTTAAGTTAATTGCAGTCAATGTTGATGTGTGAGATTCACTAGATAGACAGAAAGCACAAGTACTCATTATTCTTTCAACATAACTGAGCATAAAGTTTATCTGAATCTGATTGTGCTTATATAAATTATAAATGTTGTAATAGAAGACATTAATATATTTTAATTATTTATGTATATATATGTTCTTAATTAAGATCAAAACAGCTTGATTATCTTCTTTAAGCTGAATAAATAAAGATATTTAATGAATTTCATTCTTTTGAATACTTATGCAGTGTAAGTTAACTTTAAGATATTTACTTATGTTTATATCTTTTAACATTTATTTAAATTAGATCTTAGTCTTTATACACATTAATATGATTATATATTTAATCTCAATAATTAAGATAATGACAAACTTTTACTTTTGACTTATTCACAACATTAATTCATCTTTAAGCATATAGATATGTTTTAAAACTGATTTTTAATTTTATTTATTTAAAGCATAGTTAAAGTCAGAGTATTTAAGCATTACTTAACTCTCATTAAAGCTATACATGATATTGAGATTAATGATTGATCTTATGTATTGCAGTAATTTCTTAAGTGTATATTCATAATGTTTTACAGAATTGTTGAAATATTGATTTAATCAATTTAATATAAAGATGATGTTTAATTAAGTATAAATTGCTGCATACATTAAACTTTTAATTATCTATTAATACTGTCTTTAATTTATTCTTTAATCAGTTAAGTTAACAGAATAAAGAACATTATATTCATTAAATGAAATGCTGATGACTCTATACTTATTAAATTGCATATAAAGATTCTTTAATATTTTATTTACATAATGAGTCTGATTTAGATGCAGAATTCTCATTTTATAATTATATATAACTTAAATATCAAGAATTTTCTGTGTCTTTCTTAAGTTCTTGACTTTAAACATGTTCATAAGAGCTTGTTTAAATCAGAGAACATGTAATAGATTTGTTGAAGTTATGATAATATTATTTACATAAAGAAATAGCATGATTCTTTTAATGCTGTAAAGAAGAAGATAAAGATCAGTTTTACTTTAATGAAAACTTAACTTAAGCAGTTTAGTGACACATTGTTTATGTTAATTCTATGCAGCTTACTTAAGATCATAAATGCTGCACAGTATGTGCAGAACATAATTAGATGCAACATTGATTTTAAAAGAAAATGTTATATAAATTGTTTTCTTCAGAAAGAATTTTATAAAGATATTATTAATATTTACTTAATGACACTCTAGATTTTTAAGTGTAACAATAATCAGAAAGACTCACAGAGTGTTAAATTTAATAATGAGAATAAAGATATTTTTATAATTAACATTATATATTTATAAAAAGTCTCTTGTTACAAGTCTTGTCTTGAGCTTATTTAAGAATTCATCAGTGTTCAGCTTAAGTTTAAAGATTTACTTATTAATTACAATGTTAATTTTTCTTAGTGATACAATCTCTTCTTATATTTCATTTATCATCAAGACTGTCAGCTCTGTATGAATAATGTTCTTTTACATTTCTTTTTAGATTGAGTTTCTCACTGCTTCAGCATAGATAATAGACATTAAAATGTTAAATTTAATTACAGAATCTTCTTTGTCTGTAAAGAACACTGTAAGTGTCAGTATAACTCTTAATATTTTAATTAAGAACTCATTTAAATCTTAATTATCATCATTATCATTTCTCTTTCATTTCAGAATCTTAATACACAGAAAGATTCTGACTTCTTTAAGTGTCATTATCTTAATTTAATTAATGTTAATCTTCTCATTTAACAACTCATCTAGATTAACTGCAATTAACTTAATTTCATGTTGTTTATCTTAAGACTTATCAGTCTTAACTGTAATCAAATTAAACTGCATTTTACTGTTTTAAGTTATAAATGTCTGATCTGAAGCTGTGATCTTTACAATGATTAACTTCTTTCATAAATGTTTAATAAGTTTTCTATTTAGAAAAACATTTAATATTTATTGTTACAGTTTAAAATTAACAATGTCTTTCTTTTCACTTTTAGCAAACTTTACAGCATAATTCTTAATGATGCACTTAAGATCTGAAGCTCAAAGCTGATATTGCTTTGTGATTGTTACTGTTAAGTAATGTTAAGAGGTAAAAGCTGTCTTGCTAAGTAAGCAAGAAGCCTCAGCTATATAGTTGTCTGACTATTACATCATAAGAGTAGATAGACAGAAGCAATTTCTCATAATGATGAATAAAGCAAGAACAAATGCCTAAATGAAAAGAAACAATGAAATGAGAAAAGATTATAATGATGAATTAGTGTAGTGAGAAAAAGAAAGACATCAACATTATAATAAGTTGTTAATTACAAAAAAAACATCAGTCTTTAATGTTACTTCATTCATTCTGACATTATTTCACTTGCTTGTTCTTGTTTTTGCATTTCATCAAGATTCTCTCATTCTTCACATTCAGCATTATTTACTCATCTTTCATCATCTTAATTATCTCTGCATCTGCTGTTCTGCTGTTTTCTCTTAGATATTCAATAATGAAATCTAATATATCAATTATCTTTGTCAGAATGCTCTGAGTTCTCACTGCATAATTCTCAATGATGCTCAGTTTTTCTTTTAAAACAATGATGTAATTCTTTACTTCAGCAATATAGCTTTATATTTTAATCACTGTCTTCATTTGTTCATTCAGATATACATCTAGTCAGATGAAGCTATCAAGTAACTTTTGTACTATGACTTGTAGAAGAGATACATCAATGATAAGAATTGTGATGAATAAAGATTGTAACTTAATTGATGTTGTAACTGATCTTGAGATGAGTAGATTCATTAATTATTGTTTATTCATTAAGAAAACATCAAGTTTTGTCTTGTCTGCTTTCTGCTTAGACATATTAAGTATAGTAAATAATGTAAAGATATTAAAGCTGATTGCTGTTTATGATGATGTGATCATTTCAGTAGATGTAACAGTAATATTAAATGTGATTAAGTCTTGAAGTGTTTGCTTTGATGACAGTATTGCTTAAGTAAAGAAGTTTAAGATGAGTTTTGTTGCTAAATTTAAGATAGATAATGATGTCATTATGTTTGCTAGATTTGATGTAGATAACAATGTCATTATGATGAACAGAGTCAACAATGTCATTCTGATAGATAAAGTCATATTGATGTTTTGACATGATGAGCTGACTTAATTTAACAATTTGACTTTTATGACTTTCATAATAGATGCTTCTGCTTTACTGCCTTTGGCAGTTTTCTTTGATTTAGAAGTCAGTTGTAAATTAAGATGTATGATCTTGCTGTTAAATTGAAGTGAATTGTCATCTTTAATTTAATGTATACTGTAATGCATCTTTATATCTGCTTCTCTTTTCTCTTTCTTACATAACTAATAATAATTCTTAAAAACAACATAGCAGTTCTTGCTAATGTTATTTATTATAACAATCTTGTTATCATAGTTAGCTCTTAAGACTCTGATATTTCTCTGCTGATCAAAGTTTACAGATTACATTATATCTCTCTTGTTTCTCTGCATCTTTTATATAATCATGTAAACATTGTAGTCATTGAGTCTTACTTTATTTAATGATAATTTATCTGAATAATCTGACATTTTAATGTAAAGCTTTCATTCTCTTCATACTGTCTGAGAAATATTGCTTGCTTTAATTGTATCAATCTTTTTATCTGATTCATCATCACATTATAGTTTGTGATTCATCAGCTCTGAGTTTTTCTTTTAATTAATCATTTTGATGTCTTGTGATATAGAGAGTGAATGAGTGCTGTATGTGTCTTATAGAAATGATTGATGTGCTGAAATTGTGTAAAAGATGTAATGAGTAGTAGTTGAAAAAAGATTTAATAAATGATGATGTTGTTTATTTCTAAATGTTTGTTTACTTTTCTGATATCTGTTGTTTGAGTTTAGATAGCATATATGAAATTCACTGCTTAAATAAGAAATGCTGTCATATAGTTATGCATTAGGTGTTTATCTCAATTTATACAGCTGCATTAGCTCTTTAACATTTTTCAAATCTTTAATATTAACTCAGCTGTCAAATTCTGAGCCATACTCTAATTAATGAGCTAGATATTTAGTAGTTATGTCTTTACCTCTTTGATATGTTCTTTTAAATAGCAGTTTTTTGACTTTTCATTTCTTTTCATTATTTATTATAACTTCTTTCAGCTCTTCTGATCTTGACTGTCAATAAGAATCATTGATATGAGCTGATTTTAGATGTACTATTGATATAACATCATGAATGTGTCAACTCAGTGATAATTTTAGCTGATATATCAGTTTTTTAATATAATTCAGAACTTTCAGTGAGATCACAAACTGCTATCTCAGCTTCTTATTTTTCTTCTTTAGACTGAGTAGCATATAGTTCTTGTGTAAATATAGATTTATCAAATCTCTCATCTTGAAGTAAAGAAATTTATGTTTTTGATTGTAATAATACTTTATTGTCATAGTGACATATGCTATTGCATCTTTGATATCAATATGCATCAATCAGTACTGATTCATCATTATAAAAGTAACTAACTTTCTTTTTATCTGTTCTTCATTATGATTAAAGTCTATTCACTTCATGTCAGACTCTTCTATTCAGAGCAAATTCATGACTTTGTGCATTTACATATTAAAAATGATCTGATTAAGACTGAGCCTGATTGAACTGTACTTAGTTAAGTTGTTTAAAGCAACTTATAAATATATCAATACAAATGATCAGAGATCTGACTCTTTTAAAATCATTAATCAGTATTAAAGTACAATTTTAACTGTTTAATTGATTGCTTCTGAGCTACTGTTTATTTGTGAATAATAGGCACTCAAGTAGAGCAAATCTATTTTAAGTTGCTTAAATACTTTTTTTTACAGACTCACTAAAAATTTGCAGTCTCAATTTAATATGATTGCTCTAGACAAATCTCAGTTTAGCAGTGCTAAATAGTTTAGTAGTGTGATTGCTTAATCTTTTGTTGTTATGATGTCTTGATTAAGTATAAGAGTGATAGCTTTACTAAATTTGTCAGTGACTGATATAATTGTGTTATACTTATCTGACTTTGATAATGATAAGATCAGAATAAAGTTGATTGTCAATGTATGAAAAGAATAAGAAGATGTAATTATTGACTGTAAAACATCATAAGACTTATAATGTAACATTTAACTGAGCTGACATTGTGAGCAATGTTCTATGTACTCATAAAGATTCTTTAATAGATTATAGAAATAAAGTAAATCAATTAATCTCTTATGAGTCTGTGCATATTCTGAGTAATCAATATCATCATAAGCTATCTTGAACATTCTGTCATAAAGACTCTTTAATATACATAGATGAGGCTCTTTCTCAAGATCTTTATAGAAGATAAAATCATCTCTTATTTCATATAAAAGTCTTGCAACATCAAGTTCTAAAGTGTTGTTTCTTTCTAACATTCATAAGATACATTTTCATTTTAATTCTTTGATATATTTACACTTAATATTCTGTCACAATTGATCTAAGACTTTCATTAAGATTCTTACATAGATAGTTATTCTCAAGTTGATCTGCAAGACTTTCAATATAAAGTTGTTCATTTTCAGTTAATTCTCTCAATTAACTAAACACTTACAGATATCATTATTGCTAAACAATCAGAACAGAGCATCTAATATTATGTTTGATTTTTTAGACTTATAGTGAATGTTTAGATAAAAGCACTGAAGATATTCAGATATCTAAATAAGATGTAAGTTAAGCTTCTTCATTACAGTGATATTTAGACTGAACTGACAGCTGATTTTCACTGAGATCACATAATCAGTGTATATAATCACATTTTTTACTGTCACTTCTATTATGTACCTGATCTTCTTAACTATCTAAATCAATTCTGTCACTTCAAGCTCTGTTAATCAATATTGCATTTCAGCATCTTGAAGTAGTCTGCTTAGAAACAGAACAGACTTCATAAACTTTTATTTTAAAGTATTATTTTCAGCAATCTCTTTTGTGTAATATACATGCACTTCAAAGTCAAATTCTTTGAACACATTCAAATCAATGTAGAGTTGTCATTTTGATGAGAAATGCATCAGAATAATTGATTAAGAGAATAGAGACTGAAGATAATGAAAGACATTTAGCTTCTTTAAGATTGACTTATTTAATTTAATAATAATGATTATTTGCTTTTTAATATTTTCTTTTGCTTCTTTTGCTCAAAGATCTTGATTTAAGAAGGTTTTTTGCTGTTAAAGTGACTTGATGATAGCTGTGTAATGTGAAATATATTGTTACAGATAGTTAATTAAATCAAGATACTTTTCTAACTGACTCAGACTCAAAGAGAACTTAATTCTAAATATTGTAATTAACTTATCTTTCAAAGTCACAAGACTCAAAGCATCTATCTGTTGACTCAACAGCTGAATGAACAGATATGTTAAATAGAACTTTTTCAGCAAAAAACAGATTTTCATTTTGTTTAATATATTAAATATGTTGTGAAGATGATTAAGTGCTCTTCTAGCATATTGAAAAAAATGATAATATTATTAACATAAATTTTAATGTATAATCTTTATTGTTGTAAAATTCTATCAATCATTCATTGAACATACACTGACAAGTTTCAATATCTTATAACTGCAATCTTAAAGATTTTCTGACCTTAATGTAAAGTGACAGTCAGACAGTATTAATGTGTCTGTTTTATTCTTTATTGATAGAATAAGAAGCTGCAGTTAACTGTAAAGATATATTTGACTCTCTGAACTGCAGTTAAAATGTCAGTCTGACTAGATACTAAATAGATATTTAACATAATGATTTTGTTAAATGCTCAGATGTCAACTACTATTCTGTCTTTTTGAGTCTCATTTGATAGATTTTTTCATATCATAAAACAGAAATAAATGAAAGAAATGAAGCTTATAGTTCACTTTAAGTGATCTTGTGTCTGTAACTTGTCAAACATTATATCAATTATTTCACAATTCTTTTGTTCAACTAAGTATACACATACTTATTCTGACTTGTACTGAGTCTTTTAATCATTAATGAGCAAAATATTCATTCATTCTTTCTCTGAGATCTTTATCAAGTTGTTTTGATCTGTTTAAAGATGAAAATATAAGTGTATAACTGTTGTAATTTAAGCTGCTATGACATTAAATCTGTAAATCATCACTTTATGCATGATCTTTCTCTCAAAGTTAATCATCATTCTTAAATGAAATGTTGTCACTGTAATCAACAGACTTCAAAAACATGTTCTGATTCAATTTGTCTATTTTTTAATTGTGAAGACTGCAAATTCTAAATTCTGTAAGTTGACTAGATAATATTTGTTGACTTTATATTTCACAACATGACTGAGATGAGTTTTTTGTGAAATGACAAGAGGCACATTCAAGTCATTTTGCACTTGTACTGTCAATAAAGTATAATTAACAATGTAAATATATATTGCTGTGTTCTCTGTGTGACAATCTGATTTAAACAGAAGATTGCAATTTTAAGATAGAGCAGTCTTGACTATTAGCACATTTGTGTGACTTCTGAGCTGTATAATTGTATTTTTATAAGTCATTATGATCTTTTGTACTGAGTTAATTAACTGTGTAATAACTGTTAATAATAGTTTAATGTCATTACAACTATTCACAATTGCTTTTCTGCTTAAAAGCATGATAGAAATATTCTTTAAAACAAGAATGTCAATGCTTATAAGCAACTTAATCTTTAAATTATTGATGATATATATCTCTTTAATGATTACTGTTAATTGATCATTATTGTCAGGCAGATAGATAATCAGAATGATGTATTCATTATAATGATGAATTTTAATTCTTAATTCTTAAACTACAATGAGTGATGAGATTCATTTAATCAAAATATCTAAAATCTGTTTCTTTAGAAAGCTTCTGTTAATTAGACTCATAATGCTGTCTATGTTGAGACAGATTGATTTTTCTTTTGTTGTGAATGTCAATTTTGTTAAGACAGTAATGTATCTTCAGCTCTGAAAATCATAACTGATAGATACATAAGAAAACAGACTAGCTATAGATTTAATCAGCATAGATCTTGACAGTTTAATGAATTTTATCTTCTAAATTGTTTTATTAAGCTTCTGTTTAATTAATTTTCTGCTATTGCATTCATCATGCACATGCTTGTGTAATTTGTTGTTAAACAGAAAGATTTTATGATAGCTGCAGTAGTCATTCTGTGTTTCAGTTATATAACTTATATTTACAGCTTCTTCTTCATTCTTTTCATTCTTCAGTTCTTTCTCTTAATCTAACTCATAGATCTCTTCTTCTTTCTAAATATTGAGTATATTGACTTTCTGATATGTATTATTGTAATAGATGTTCTCAAATTCTTGATAGTCAGTCTGATCATTGACAGAAGATTCATTCTCAGAAGAATTCACTTCTTAAGTAAAGTACACTTAATCACTGTATTCACTGCAATTGCCTCATCATAAAGACTTATTGTCTCTGTTTAAGCAGTTAAACAGTTTTTTAATCTGATTTTTAAATCTCTGATTTGATGTGTTTATCTTAGATGACAATCTTTCATTTTTAAAGATAATTTAAAGAGGTGTCTTAAAGCTTAATTGAGTGTTTGACAGAGCATCTTGTAAATAAAGTTGAAACTGTTGTGACTGATTATTAGGCTGTCATTATGATCTGAGTGAATATGAGAAATTGTCATATCTTGATGATGAATATGATGAGTAAGAGAAAGATTGATGACCATAATTATTTTAACTATGATTGTTGTGATCATACTGATCTTGCTGATTTTGTTGAACAAATTTATCAGATTAAGAATTGCACAAATAGCTATTGTATCAATTTGCCTATTTAACTAAAAGAATATTGATGAAATCTTTAACAGATATTTCATTCTTAAGTTCATTGATGTCTCATTACAGAGATATATCAATATGCATTCATGTTTAAAATTATTAAACTGAATTCTGATTTGTCTTAATTACAGCTTTTGACAGCAGTCATAAAAATAATAATGTATTTTATTGAGCTATAATGATTTCTAACATCTTCAACAATGTATTTAATCAAGTTAAACTTATTTTAAGCTTCACTGAGTAATATTTTAAAGTGTTTCTCTAGTGTCTTGCATCATTCTTCAACATCATTAAAATGAGCTATTAATTCAAGATAAATAATCTCTGACAGCTAACTATTTCATCATAGTTCTGCTTCTTCACATAAATTAATGTCAAGATTTTGATATATTTGTCTAACATCTTAAGTAATAGCTGTCACTCTGACTTAATTAATAAAGACATAAACATTTCAATAATAATTCTTGTTATTCTTATTAATGATATTGCTGTCTTCTCACTTCTTAAGCAAGTTTGAATAGAATAAGCTGATATTGACTGACTTTTAAGTAAAATTATCTTCATAAAAGTTATCATCACTGTTAACATTGTCTCTGTGAGAATCAGAAGAACTGAATGAACTGAATGACTTAAATGTATCTTGCTGTGAGATATCTTGTTCTTGTAATTGAGCAATTAATACAGTGATGATCTGCAGAATCTGTGCTTAAATAACAGAGTTCATATCAGTTAAAAAAGATATATTGTCATTATTGTCTTGTGGGTCTACATTTTGATCATTGTTCATCATGCTTTGTAATGAATTTTGAGAAATGTTTTTAGTAATGCTGAAACTAGACTTAAACTCAGTGACTTAAGATGCTTACAATGTAGTAAAATGCTCTAAGATATTCAGATCAATTTCTGATGAGATGATGATGAAATGTTGTAGTCTTTATCTGATTATAAAGAGATTTAACAAATCTGAATCAGATATACTGTTAATCTCTGACTGCTGACTGACTATTTTGACTGCTCACTGAAGAAAGAATGAATCTGTATATAATATTACTGCATTTTAATTAAAGATTTGTAGTGCTAAATTGAATAGAATTTGATTATGTGCTCAAGCAAAAGAAAATATGTCAGAAGGTGCTGAGAAAGCAGCTCAGATTTCTTAGACACTTGACTATTTATATAGAGTTGTAACTCTGTGAATAAGAATGATGATGTTGTCAGATATGAATGAGACAAAGTTAAGATTCATTGATTTGTACTCTTTAAGCTGATAAGCTAAAATTACTGTATGATCAGATAGTCTTAATAGATTAGATAAAGAAAATTTGTTGAAGATCTTTGTCAGCTTAATGAGTTGAGAGATGTTTTGACTATAAGATGAAGTTATGAGGTGAAAGAACAGTGTGATGTGATAGTAAAGTGATGAGATTTCTTGACAGTTTAATTTATTGACCTCATCATTATCTGATGCAGTGCAGAAGTTAAGCTGTAGAACTGATGATTTAGCAAATTAAAATCTTAATAAATAATTAATAATTGTTTTAATAAAACACTGTTGATGCTATCAAATTGTTATTGTCAGATAATGTTAAAAGATAAAAGCTGTCTTACTAAGTAAGTGAGAAGTCTCAGCTATATAGTTGTCTAACTATTACATCATAAGGGCAGACAGACAGAAGCAATTTCTCATAATGATGAATAAAGCAAGAACAAATGCCTAAATGAAAAGAAATGATGAAATGAGAAAAGGTCATAATGGTAAATTAGTGTAGTGAGGAAAAGAAAGGTGTCAGCATCATAATAGTGATTTTCTTAATGTAGTTCATAAAAATTCTTACTCATTCTTAATTTATGAATTTGTCATGTCTGCCTTCAGATAATAACTTGAGATCAATATAGCTGTAGTATTTACATTCTTATATATAAATGTAATTAATGAATAACTTTACATCAATAAAAGCTTTCTTAAAAGTCATCTATTTATCATTAATTAAGAAATCAGTTGCTGTTCAATTATAAAGATAAGTATCTGTCTATGCTGTCTGCAGTTAAAACTTTATTGACAGTTATATCTCTTTAATCATGATGCATACTGAGTTCTCAGTAATTTAAATGACTCTTTCAGCAACATCATTCTGAATTGACATGTAGAGCACTGTGTATTGCAGTGTAATGTTAAGAGACTTGCATTAGTCATTTAAAGTGAACTTTAACTTCATTTTATTGTCACTTTATACAACAAGAATCTTTGCATCAATCTAAAGTTCAATCTTTAGTTATCATTTTTGCAGTGTCTGTAAGATCTCATCACATCACTTTAACAATATCATTTACATCTTTCAGAAATGATTATCTACTATCTTCAGAAAGTACTGATATTTACTAAATAATAAGAGTAATGAGCTGCATATATTAATGAAGATAAGAATGAAAATGTTAATCTTTTTTTTGCTTATAGTGTAATTATCATAATATTACTATGCACTCATATCAAATCATAGCTAAATTTCTCACACAACAATTGATAAGCAAAGTACTATATAGACAGTCTTTACATACAAATCTTTTGAGTTTCTTAATTATTAATCTTCATCAATACAAGATTTTAACATTGAAACTTCATCAAATAGCTGTCATAATGTAGTGTCTCACATTGTTACATATCTTACTCATCAGCTTCTTATAGATAAGAAACTCATAAATTTACAATTTTAACAACTTTATCTTTTTAAAGAGTGATGATTCATTACATTATAATATGTAGACTAAAAGTCAGCAAAATGAAGTAAAGTTATTCTTTAATTATATTGAGACTGAAGTGATCTCTGAAGAACAGAAATCTGTAGAGATTCAGATTGCTATTTAAACTGCAGAGAAAAAAAATCAACATTTAAATGAATAGATCTGTCTGACTGAAATTAAATAGATCAATAATGAAAAAAGATGATGATTTATGAAAATTAATTGTGAACTGCAAGCATTTAACATGTGTAATGAAATTAACAAACTTCTGAGAAATAAAGATTCTTAAATCTCATCTAAGAAAAAACTGCATACAGAATCTTCTTATACTCTTATTAGCTCTTTAAGTTCAACAAAGTAATATGCATTTAAAGTTGTGTATGCACTTTCAGTAAAATGAACACAACAGTTAAAGAACTTATTTATATATAATGAGAAATTTATTTATAAATATACTGAGTTTATACACAGTGTTGTGACAACATTTCATTTAATTTCTAAAAACTTCTTTAATGACTATGATAAAATTCTCTTTGTTATGCAGTTCTTAGCAGAAGAATCTTAAGATGCATGATTTTGTCACATTAATGAAAACAAACTTTTAAATAACAAATTATAAATATTCTTTTTAAAGTTTCTGCTCAATCTCATTGAGAACTCAGTGAACTGTAAGCTTAATACAGTACAGAAATACTTAAAAGTTATATAGAAATTTATTTAATTAATTTAAGCTTTTATAACATATTTTAATATGCTAAAGAATCAGCTTCTGAGCTATATAAAGAAATAGAGAATAAGTTATCTCTTTATAAAATTTTAATTGAAGATTTAAACAGCTTTAATCAATTATTAAGATCTCTTAAAGACAAAAGAAAGTCTAATAACTCTGACTATTAAATTAAAGATTAATCAATAATCTGTAAATGATTATACAATTTAAAGTTACATCATTAAGAAAATCTATAAGCACTGCTTACATTCTTTTATTTAGACAGCAAAGCTGCAGAACAATTGTCTTAATTCTGAGATTATAAAATTAAGTTATTATGACAATATAGATAAATCTTATTTTAAAATTAATGTTAAAAAGAATAACTGCTATAACTGTAAAAGACTAAATGATTTTGCAAAGAACTGCAGAAGTCTCTTAAAAAATCTTAATTACATTAAGATTAATGTAGTTAAGACAAAAAAAGACAGAGTCTTGTTGACTGCACTTTAGTGACAAAAATTAAATTAGAGATCATAAAGAAATTTAATATTATAAAGAAAAATTAAGTTCAAATTGAATTTAATTGAATCTTTATCAGTATACTGTTAAACACTGCAGTAAAGATCAATATAATATCTTAGCAATATGTTGTCATTCATTAACTAACATAAATTGATGCAAAACTTCTGAGATTAAAGCTTTTAAAAGAACAATATGTTTACTGCTATAATGTGTATTTAATAAAGTATAGACTCATCAACAATTAAGAATAAGAGTAAATTAAAGAGTAATTGTTCTATATTTTAAATAAAAATGAATCTGAACTCATCTTTGATCTCTTAGATCTGAAATGACAATGCATTCATATTGATTATAACTTATATACATAACATTATAAGATAAAACAGATATCTCTGATTATTGATGAGTTTGAAGTGTTTATCAACAACATTTAAAATTAATTTGCTGTTTACACATTATTAATAATGTCTAAATCAGGCTCATCAACAATTGCTGTACATGTTGTTAGTAAAATGTCAACATTACTTCAGCAATACAACAAATATATGAATGTGTTCTCTGAAGAGAATGTTGACAAGTTATTATTTCATTAAGATCATAATTATATCATAAAGACAGAAAGACATAAATCATTTTATGATTCACTTTATAATTTGTTGAAAACAGAGCTATAAGTGCTTAAAGAATATTTAGATAACATTTTAATGAAGAAATAAATACAACATTTTGTTAACTCTGCAGAAGCATTAATTCTGTTTATTTTAAAAAATGAAGAAGACTTACATCTATGTATTAACTACAGAGATCTCAACAAAATTATTATTAAGAATTGTCACTTTCTGCTGCTGATTAATGAGACACTTAATTGTTTAAGTGAAGTCAAGATGTTTATTAAATTAAATTTTAAGAATGCTTATCATCACATCAGAATCAAGAAAGACAATAAGTGAAAGACTGCATTTTGCATATATTATAGTTATTTTAAGTATATAATTATGTCATTTAAACTGATTAATGTCTCAGTAACTTTTTAAGTCTATATCAATTAGACATTAACTGAACTAATTAATATCTTTTATGTAATATATCTAAATGATATCTTAATCTATTTCAGTTCTCTAGAAGAACATCAGAGTCATGTAAAACAGATTTTAAAGTAATTTTAATGATTTAAACTGTATGCAAATCTAAAGAAGTGCACTTTTCATATTATACAGATAAAATTTCTTAAGTTCATTATCTTCACTACTGATGTTTTGATGAATCAATGATGAGTTAAAATCATAAAGAAATGATCAGTATCTAGAAGCTATCATGAAATATAAATATTTTTAGAGTTTACAAACTTTTATCATCACTTTATACAGAGCTATTTTAAGATCACTGCTTCTTTAATTAATCTGTTAAAAGACAGCAAGAACAGCAAGAAGATAGATGTTTTTAAATGATTATAAATGATAATGTAAGTGTTTTATAAGCTTTATAACATCTTTACATAAATGTTTATTCTAATGCACTTTAACTCAGAGCTAAGAGCTCAGATTGAAATTAATGTCTTAATAGTTAAGTTAATAAATATCTATTTACAGCTTCAGATGAATATTCAGTGACACTTTGTTGTTTTCTGATTAAGAAAGTTAAATCTAATTAAAACATATTATGAAACTTATGATCAAGAATTGTTGACAATTATAAAGATGTTTAAATACTGACAACATTATCTTGAGAGTAGTTGTTATCTTATTGAGATACTTACAGATCACAATAATTTATGAGAATTTATAAATGTAAAATTATTAAATAAAAGACAAGCACACTGAGTTATAAGACTAGCTGCTTATAATTTTATAATCATACATTAATTAGAGAAGACAAATCTCATTAATGTGTTGTTGAGATGCTCTGACTACAAAGTTAAGAAGAATATAAATAGATTGCTGTCAACATTGCAATAAAAGCTGATCACACTATCTTAAGAATTAAAATTAAGCATTACTGCTTTAATTAATCAGATCAACACTTAAAGCTTAAATCTGCAAATTATGCTGATCATTTTATTAAAAAAATATTGATTAAGTACTCAGACTGAAGATCATGACTGTTAAGAATAAATTAATAAGAGATTTAGAAAGTCTTTATTTGAGAATGAATTGAAGAATGATGATTATATATCTAATTTATCTATATACAATGTAGCAGAAGAGCTGCTTAACTCTGTTGCTAAAATTACTGATTGCAAATAATTCATTTTATGTGCATTGATTCAGAAAGTAATTAACAACAAAATGATACATAATAAAAAGCAATCATTCTTTCTTAAACTTGTTTATCTCTTGCAGAACACTGATGTTTTAACAGTAAAGATATAACAAAACTTAAAATCACAAAATAACTACAGTCATTAAGACATTGATGACAGTCTGTGAATGTTTAATTTTACTGAACTACTTTGTTATAAAAGCAAGATATACATATTATCTAATGAAGTCATTAAGAATAAGTTTATGAAGCTGCATCATGATAATGTTTTAGCAGAACATTATAAAGTAGACAGAATAATTAATTGGTTGTTCAGAAAGTATTACTGAATTAATATGATGAATGATATTTGAGAATATGTTGCTTTATGTACTGTATATTTAAGAATTTAAGTATTAAGATATCATTCATATAATGAATTACAGTCATTGTCACTATCTACTTAATCATGAAAGAAGATAACAATGAACATAATTACTGATTTGTTATTTAGCAGACAAGAAATTAATGTTTATGACTTCATACTGATAATTGTGAATCATCTTATAAAGATGACTCAATATATTTCTGTTACTAAAAAACTCACTGTGATCAAGTTAGCTAACATATATATTGAACAGATTATATATCACTATGAAAAATTTAGAAATATTGTCTCAGACTGAGAGTCAATCTTTATCAGTGCATATTGATTTGAATTTTATTATTAACTTTAAATGAAGTAAAAATTAAACATCATCTTTTATTTATAAATTAATGATTAAATTAAAAGACAGAATTAAACTTTAAAACATTATCTACATTGTTATTGTTGTAAAGAACAAGACAACTGAGTATTCTTTCTGTTAATGATAAAGTTTATGTATGCAAATAAAAAATATACAATGATCAGTTAAACATCATTTAAGACATTAATGAGCTATTATTTAAGAATTGCTCAATACATTGAGAACAACATCTATAAAGAAAAGATGTCAGCAGCAAAAGACTGAGTGCAGTAAATGAAGAAAATCTGTGTTACAATGATAAAGTGATGACAAGCTGCTGTGAAAGCATAAATTAAGTATTTTAACAAAAATTATGTTTAAAAAAGCTACAACATCAGCAATCTGATGCTATTGTTCATTAAGAACTTAAAGCAACATAAATTAAGTAAGAAACTGTTGCATAAATTTATTAAATCTTTTTAAATTATTAATTTTATTAATAAACAAGTATATTAACTGATTCTGTCTGCTCATTACAGAATTTATGATATATTCTATGTCTCATATTTAAAGTTTCATAAATGTTGTCTAAACAATAATTCTTTGTCAGAACTGTTCTTTTCAGATCTCATAAATAATGAAAAAGAATACAAGATTGAAGATATTTTAAATAAAAGATGAAGAAGAGAACAGTTACAATATGAAGTTAAGTGAGTAGAGTACTTAACAGAATATAATGAGTGATTTTAAGTAAAGAATATGAAGAATGTAGAAGTGTTGCAACAAAAATATGATGTAAGAACAGAGAGAAAGCAGAAGCATAAATGAGATTTAAAAAATTAAAAACTTCTATTAAAAATATTCTACATAGTATTATCTAAAAGAAGTGAAGTCAAAATACAATTAATATATTAATAAAATGCTATCAAATCACTTTGTTATCTCTGCATCTGCATCACTATCAGAAGCAAAAGACAAGAACAGTAACTGTTTATTGATGTTATAATTGCTATTAAAGTGATTAAGTTACAGCATTGAGTCATAAAAGCTTTTTAAGATGTTGTTACTTAATTAAAGAGAGAAAATGTTATGGTGCTGGTGCCTTTCTTTTTCTCACTACACTAATTTGCCATTATGGCCTTTTCTTGTTATCACCATTTCTTTTCATTTAGGCATTTGTTCTTGCTTTATTCACCATTATGAGAAATTGCTCCTGCCCACCTGCCCTTATGATGTCATAGTCAGATGACTATATAGCTGAGGCTCCTCACTCACTTAGCAAGACAGCTTTTTACCTCTTGACTTTACCTAACAGTAACAATTTGATAGCATCAACAGTGTTTCATCAGAACAATTGTCAATTGTTTATTAAGATTCTAGCTTGCTAGACTGTCAGTTCTACAGCTTGACTTCTGTGCTGCATCAGATAACAATGAGATCAATAGACTAAATTGTTAAGAAATCTCATCATCTTACTATCACATCACATCACTCTTTCACCTCATGACTTCATCTTATAGTCAAAATGCTTCTCAACTTGTCAAGCTGACAAAGATCTTCAACAAATTCTCTTTATCTAACCTATCAAGACTACCTGACCATACAGTAACTCTAGCTTATCAGCTTAGAGAGTATGAATCAGTGAATCTTAACTTTGTCTCATTCATATCTAACAACATCATCATTCTTATTCACAGAGTTACAACTCTATATGAACAGCCAAGTGTCTAAGAAATTCAGGCCACTTTCTCAGCATCTTCTGACATATTTTCTTTTGCTTGAGCACATAATCAGACCCTATTCAATTCAGCACTACAGATCTTTAATTAGAACACAGTAATACTATGTACAGACTCATTCTTTCTTCAGTGAGCAGTCAAAACAGTTAGTCAGCAGTTAGAGATCAGCAGTATGTCTGATTCAGACTTGCTAAATCTCTTTATGACTGAATGAAGACTACAACATTTCATCATCACTTCATTAAAAATTGATCTGAATATCTTAGAACATTCTATCACATTGTAAACATCTTAAGTTGCTGAATCTGAGTCTAGCTTCAGCACTATCAAAAACATTCTCTGAAATTCATCACAAAGCATGACAAACAATGATTGAAATGTTGATTCACAAAGCAATAATGACAATACATCTTTTCTGACTGATATGAATCCTGCTGTTTGGGCACAGATTCTGCAGATCATCACTGTGTTAATTGCTCAATCATAAGGACAAGATGTCTCACAGTGAGGTACATCTGAGCTATCTGATTCACTCAGCCCTTCTGGCTCTCACAGAGGCAATGTCAACAGCAATGATAACTTTCATGAAGATAACTTAACTTGAAAGTCAGTCAATATTGACTTATTCTACTCAAACTTGCTTAAGAAGTGAGAAGACAGCAATATTGTCAATAAGAATAACAAGAATTATTATTGAAATGTTTATGTCTTTATTAATCAAGTCAGAGTGGCAACTATCACTTGAGATGTCAGGTAAATACATCAAAATCTTGATGCTAATCTATGCAGAGAAGTGAAACTGTGATGAAATAGCCAGCTGTCAAAGATCACTTGCCTTGAACTAGTAGCTCACTCTAATGACATTAAAGAATGATGCAAGGCACTAGAGAAATGCTTTAAAATATTGCTTAATGAGGCTTGAAATAAGTTTAACTTGATCAGATACATCATTGAAGACATCAGAAATTGCTGTAGCTCAATAGAATACATTATTACTCTTATGACTGCTGTCAAAAGCTGTGACCAAAGTGAATCAGAATGTGTTTTCAGAGCCTGTTGATCACAGTGACAGCATTTTATCTAGAAATGATGATTAGCTCTGAGAGAAAGATCACACATGAAGTAACAGTTTACAGGTCTAATGTCATAGCAGCTCAAATTGCAACAGTTATGTACTTATATTCTCATCTTTGAACAAATCAAGGCAACTTAATAAAGGTTTTGAAGAAAGAATGAATGAATATTCTGCTCATTGATGATTAAAAGACTCAGTACAAATCAGAACAAGTATGTGTATACTCAGTTAAGCAAAAGAATTGTGAAGTAATTGATACAGCATTTAACAAGTTACAGATACAAGACTGCTTAAAGTGAATTACAAGCTTTATTTCTTTCATCTATTTCTGTTTTATGGTATGAAAAAACCTACTGGATGAGATCCAAAAAGACAGAGTAGTAGTTGACATCTGAGCACTCAACAAAATCATTATGCTGAATACCTATTCAGTACTGAGTCAGACTGACATTTTAACTGCAGTTCAAGAGGTCAAATACATCTTCACAGTTGACTGCAGCTCCTTTTTCTATCAGTAAAGAGTAAAACAGACACATTGACACTGTCTGACTGTTGTCTCACATTGAGGTCAGAAAATCTTCAAGATTGCAGTTATGAATTATCAGAACTTGCTGATGTATGTTCAATGAATGATTGATAGAATTCTATGACAACAGAGATCATATGTTAGAATCTATGTTGATGATATTGTCATTTTCTTCAATATGCTAAAAGAGCACTTGAATCACCTTCACAACATATTTGACATATTAGACAAAATGAAAATCTGTCTTTTGCTGAAGAAGTTCTATCTAGCATACTCATTCATTCAGCTGTTGAGTCAGTGAGTAGATGCTTTGAATCTCATAACTTTGAAAGATAAGTTAGTCACAATATTCAGAATTAGATTCCCTTTGAGTCTGAGTCAGTTAGAAAAGTATCTTGGCCTAACTGACTATCTGCAACAATATATCTTACATTATGCAGCTATCATCAAGTCACTTCAGCAGCAAAAGACCTTCTTAAATCAAGATCTTTGAGCAAAAGGGGCAAAAGAAAACACTAGAAAGTAAATAATCATTATTATTAGATTGAATGAGTTAATCTTAAAGAAGCTAAACATCTTTCATTATCTTCAGTCTCTATTCTCTCAGTCAATCATTCTGATGCATTTCTTGCCAAAACAGCAACTCTACATTGATCTGAATGCATTCAAAGAATTTGGCTTTGAAGCACATGTATATCACACAAAAGAGTTTGCTGAAGACAGTACTTCAAAACAAAAGTTTATGAAGTCTGTTCTATTTCTAAGCAGACTGCTTCAAGATACTGAAATGTAATACTGATTAACTGAACTTGAAGTGGCAGGATTGATCTGAGTAGTTAAGAAGATCAGACACATGATAGAAGTGATGACAAAAAATGTGATTATCTACACTGATCATGCAGTCTCAGTAAGAATCAGCTGTCAGTTCAGCCTAAATATTACTGTGATGAAGAAGCTTAACTTATGTCTTATTTAAGTATCTGAATATCTTCAGCACTTTTGCCTGAACATTCACTATAAGTCTGGAAAATCAAACATAATATCAGATGTTCTGTCTCAATTGCTTAGCAATAATGATATCTGTGAGTGTTTAGTCAATCAGAAGAATCAACTGAAAATGAACAACTTTATATTGAAAGTCTTGCAGGTTGACTTGAGGACAGTCACTTACATAAGGATCTTGATGAAAGTCTCAGACCAATTGTGACAGAATATTAAGCATAAATATGCTGAAGAATCAAAATGAGAACACATTTTATGAATATTAGAAAGAAACAATGCTCTGAGGCCTGACATCACAAGACTCTCATATGAAATAAGAGATGATCTTATCTTCTATAAAGATCTTGAGAAAGAGCCTTGTCTATGTATATCAAAGAGCCTTTATGACAAGATGTTCAAGATAGCTCATGATGACATTGATCACTCAGGATATGCATGAATTCATAAGAGATTAATTAATTTGCTTTATTTCTATGATCTATCAAAGAATCTTCATGAGTACATACAACATTGCTCACAATGTCAGCTCAGTCAAATGCTGCATCACAAGCCTTATGATGTCTTACAGTCAATAATTACATCTCCTTGTCCTTTTCATACATTAACAATCAACTTTATCCTGACCTTATCATTATCAAAGCCAGATAAATATAATATAATCATGTCAGTCACTGACAAATTCAGCAAAGTCATCACTCTTATATCTGATCAAGACATCATGATGATGAAAGATTAAGTGATAGTGCTACTAGACTGTTTAGTACTGCTAAACTGAGGTTTGTCTAGAGCAATCATATTGAATTGAGACTGCAAATTTCTGACAAATCTGTAAAAAGAAGTTTTTAAGCAACTTAAGATAGACTTGCTCTACTTAAGTGCCTATCATTCATAAACAGATAGTAGCTCAGAAGCAATCAATTAAACAGCTGAAATTGCACTTCAATACTAATTAATGATTTTAAAAGAGCCAGATCTCTGACCATTTGTACTGACATATCTACAAGTCACTTTAAACAACTTAACTAAGTACAGTTCAATCAGGCTCAGTCTTAATCAGATCATTTTTGGCATGCAAATGTGCAAAGTCATGAACTTGCTTCAGATAGAAGAGCCTGACACAGAGTGAATAGACTTTAATTATAATGAAGAATAGAGAAAAAGAAAGTCAGTTACTCTTACAATGATGGATCAGTACTGGCCAGCACATATAGACATTAAAGATGCAATAGCATACACTGCTATGACAATGAAGTATTATTATAATCAGAAACATAAATCTCTCTACTTCAAGATGAAAGATTTAGTAAATCTACATTTACACAAGAACTATACACTACTCAGTCTAAAAGAAAAAAATAAGAAGCTGAGGCAGCAGTTTGTGAGCTTGCTGAAAGTTCTGAATTGTGTTGAAAAACTGGCATATTGACTAGAATTATCATTAAGTTGATGCATTCATGATGTTATATCAGTAGCACACCTGAAACTGACTCATATCAATGACTCATATTGATGGCCAAGACCAGAAGAGCTGAAAGAAGTTATAATGAATGATGAAAAGAAGTGAGAAGTTGAAAAACTGCTGTTTAAAAGAACATATCAAAGAGGCAGAGACATGACTACTAAATATTTAGTCTGTTGACTAAAGTATGGCCCAGAATTTGACAGCTGAGTCAATATTAAAGATTTGGGAAATGTTAAAGAGCTAGTGTGACTGTATGAATTGAGGCAAACATCTAATGCATAACTATATGACAGCATTTCTTATTCAAGCAGTGAATTCCACATACACTATCTAAACTCAAATGGCAGATATCAGAAAAGTAAACAAACATTTAGGAATAAACAACATCATTACTCATTAGAACTTTTCTCAACTACTACTCATTACATCTTTCACACAATTTCAGCACATCAACCATTTCTACAAGACACATACAGCATTCATTCACTCTCTATATCACAAGAAATCAAAATGGTTAATTGAAAGAAAAACTCAGAGCTGATGAATCATGAACTATGATGTGACAATGAATCAGACAAAAAGATTGATACAGCTGAAGCAAGCAACATTTTTCAGACAGTATGAGAAGAATGAAAGCTGTACACTGAAATGTCAGATTATCTGAATGAATCATCATCAGATAGAGTAAGACTCAATGACTACAATGTTTACATGATCATATGAAAGATGCAGAGAAACAAGAGAGATGCAGCATGACCTGCAGACTTTGATCAGCAGAGAGATATTAGAGCCTTAAGAACTAACTACAGAAATGAGACTGTTATGATAAATAACATTGATGAGGACTGCTATGCTGTTTTTAAGAACTATTATTAGTTATGTGAGAAAGAGAAAAGAGAAGCAGGCCTGAAGATGTGTTACAGTACACATCAAACTGAAGATGACAATTCACTTCAACTTAACAACAAGATCATACATCTTAATTGACAATCAGCTTCTAAATCAAAGAAAACTGCCAAAGACAGCAAAGCAGAAACATCTACTACAAAAGCTGAATTGTTGAATTAAGCTGACTCATTGTGCTAAAACATCAATATGACTTCATCTATCAGAACAGCATTGTCATCATCAGCAAACTCAGCTCTGTTCATCATAATAGTGTCATTATCTACATTAAATCTAGCAACAAAGCTCATCTTCAACTTCTCTATTCAATCAACACTGTCATCAAAACCAGCACTTCAAGGCCTGATCATGTTCAATATCACTGCATCATCTACTGAAATGATCACATCATTCTAAGCAGCAATCAGCTTCAATGTCTCTACATCACTTACTATATCTCATATGTCTAAATAAAAGGCAGACAAGACAGAACTTAATGTTTTCTTGATGAATAAACAGTGACTGATGAATCTACTTATCTCAAGATTAGCTGCAACATCAATTGAGTTACAATCTCTATTCATTACAATTCTTATCATCAACATATCTCTTCTACAAGTTGTTGTGCAAAAATTACTTGATAGCTTCATCCAACTAGGTGCACATCTGAATGAATAAATGAAGACAGTGACTGAAATATGAAACTATATTGCTGAAGTGAAGAATTGCATCATCATTTTGAAAGAGAAACTAAGCATTGTTGAGGATTATGCAGTGAGGATTCAGAGCATCCTTGTGAAGATGATTGATATATCAGGCTTCATTGTTGAATATTTAAGAGAAAATGGCAGAATGACAGATGCAGAGATGATTGAGGTGACAGAGAATGAGTGAATAGCACTGAATGTGAAGAATGAGAGAATCTTAGTGAAGTGTAAGGGCAAGAATGAAGAGATAAAGTAACAGATGAAGTAATGTCAGAGGCTGACATCTTTTTTGTGATCAGCAACTTGTTATGATGCTGGTGCCTTTCTTTTCCTCACTACACTAATTCACCATTATGACCTTTCCTCATTATCATCATTTCTTTTCATTTAGGCATTTGTTCTTGCTTTATTTGCTATTATGGGAAATTGCTTCTGCCCACCTGCCCTTATGATGTCATAGTCAGACAACTATATAGCTGAGGCTCCTCACCCACTTAGCAAGACAGCTTTTTACCTCTTGACTTTACCTGACAGTAACAGAAAAGCTCATACTTGAAGTGAAGTAAGCAACATGATGATGACAGCAAAGTGTAAAAGAACTAAAAAAACAAATTATAAAGTAAAAAATATTTAACATAAATGTCTGCATTACAGTGACTGCTCATTACTCTTAAATCATAAATAACAATAAATTATAAATCTCTGCAGACTTGCAATGACTGCTGTGATGCTCAGCAATATGAATGATGTAGATGATGATATGCTTAATAAATAATGTTTATATATGATTAAGATGATGCTGAAGTCAAGACTGATGAATATCATTAACTGTCATGATGACAACATAATTAATAAGTATGTGCAAGTTATTAACTCAGCAATTAAAGAATGTAAAAATCTGTTATCATTAATATATTATAAGATGACAAGAGACTTTCTGTCAAACTGAGTTGCACAGTTTTCAGAGTGTCTTATAATAGTTATAATTTTGATTTTTAATAATGTTGCATTAACTGATGTTGTTGCTGATATGCTTTGAACAGTAAAGACAATAAAGAGAATTTAACTTATTATTGATGTAATGATTATGATGTGACATTGAGATGATGTCAGTGTGAGTAAATAAGAAAGTAAAGAAATTGCTGAAAGTATAATGTCATAGAGTGATGACATTCTTAGAAATTGAGATAAAAATGAAATTGAGACACAATATGTATGATGATGTTACTGTAAAAGAGAAATGTGATGTATAATATAAAGCAAAGAGATATTCATTGATTGTAATCTTAAGCTTAACACTTTTCTGAGCAGTAAGTTTCTTACAAATCAATTATACTTTGAGAATGATGTTCTATAATGTCAATGATGCAGCAACAGTCATTAAGTGAGCATTCTTAATCAAATTTGTCAATAATGACTTATCTGTGACTTAAGAAAATGAGAGTAAGGTGTAAAAAGACAGCATTTCATTATTGAAAAGATTAAATAAATATAATTGCATTTATATGTAATAATAAGATCTCTGCTGCTGTCTCTTCTGCACAACAACATTATTCAGAGTGTATATCTTGTCATTATTGTATAAATGTTTTATCAATGAATTCATCTTAAGACACTTACATTTCTTATATTTAATATTCTTCTTCACTATGTTCTGTTTCTGCATTCTGTTTCAGCAAAGCAAATATGTCAATGATGTTATTTACAGTACTCATTACATTCTTCATTGACTTAGCTCTTACAGACTTAATTTTTAAGATTGACTCTGATAAATTTGTCAACTTATTGATATTTAAAACTGTATTGATGAACAGTGTCTGATGATGAGAGTGACAGAAATTTAAAGATTTATTGTTGTGTTTCTTTATACTTGTATAAGTGTGTCTCTTAAACTGCAACATTATTAGAATGTGTTGATGTCTTAAATGCTATATATATAAAAATTATTAACAATCTCACTGAATTCTTAATGAAAGACACAGCAGAAGAAACATCTCTTTTATTTTTCTTAATAATTATGATGTTACTGTTGTTATGCTGTTGCTATTGTGCTGTTTACAAGATGTTATGAGAGAGAAGCATCATTTAAAGATGTAGAGTTGCTATGACTTTGATTTATTAAGATGTTGAAGATGAAATAAGTATGAGTTATGTGTGAGAAAGAGTTTCTTATATATTGTAATTAAACAAAGAGATCATCAATTTAACTGATTTAAAAATAAAGAAAAGTTGATTTCACTTATGTTTTATATGTTATTCATTGTTAAACAAAGCTGAATCATCATCTATCTGAATGCAGCAAACTTAAAGTATTGTACAAGATCATCAGTTTAGCTAAGATAGACAATAAGCAAAATATATAAAAATGTTAAGTAAATCATTACTTATATCTTGTTAATTTAATTTCACACAATCACAATGTATCTATAACATCAGCAATACATCAATGCACTGAAGAATCAGCACATAGAAGAGAAGACAATTGTTATGATATCATTATATATTTATACTGAATCATAGCTGAATTTCTTACACAATGATTAATAAGCAAAGTACTATATAGACAGTCTTTGCATACAAATCTTTTAAGTTTCTTAGTTGTTAGTCTTCATCAATACAAGACTTTAACATCAGAACTTCATTAAATAGCTATTATAACATAGTGTCTCACATTGTTACATATCTTACTCATCAGTCTCTTATAGATAAGAGACTCATGAGTTCACAGTAATCTCACTTATTGATGAACTTAATTAGAGCACAAATCTCATACATATTCTCATTGTTTTCAATAATGAGAATTGACTTTTCAAGAGTTGTTATCTTGTAAAGATCATACAACTTTACAGAATTAAGATGAACAAATCATTAATGTTAAAGTCTGTAAGTCTTGATCTTTTCATTTAATGATGCAGTGTCAACATCTAAAGAGTTAGTCATAAAATTATGCTCATGAATTTAAATATATAGATTCATATTTGAAGCAATAGTAGAGAAGATAATCTCTGAATGTGATATGTACACTACAGATATCAAGACAAATTCATTAAAACTCTTTATAATATATTTAATTATATAGACTTTATCTCACTTTAATGTTTCTATTATAGTTTTGCTGTGTTTATCACACATTTAAAGACTGTATTAATTAAAGCTTTTATGCAGTTTCATTTTGCACATTTGCTTTCTTAACAGAAGATTGACCTTAAGTTTAAATATATAAAGTGTTGAACTCAGCCTTATAGAATTTTCTGACTTAACTTACATAATAATTACTTCACAATAATGAGAATATAAATGTTCTTTTTTAACTTTAATTTGTTGACATCTCATTCATATAAGAAAATCACTGAAGATTTAAAGTTAATTAATTATGTATAAGAAGAATCTAAAGTCTGCAACTTATTCAGATTTAAGTATTTTGCTGATAGTCTTTTTAAATAAAATAATAATTTCATTATTAACTTTTTCTTTCTTTTTAAATTCAGAGAAGAAATCATCATCATTACTGTGATTAATTTCTACATTAAAAACTCTGTATCTCTTTTCTTTTTCTTTATAAACTGACTTTTAATACAACTTAACTGCAGTTAATCTGTACAGCTTAACTGCAGTTAATCTGCTTGTTTTCTTTTAAGTATTTTACTTAATATCAGAAAGAAATTTGCAATCTTTAATGAAGTAAAAATTGTTGTAAAGAAAACACTTAATAAAGCAATAAAAAAGATAATTATTGTTTGAGCTGAATGATCTGTAATAATGTTACTTAATATTAATTATGCAATAATTTAATGAACTGCAGTTCTAATTCATTAAACATTAATTTTTTTTTATTTATTTATTCATAAAACAATGACAATCTCATCAGTCTTAAGCTGTATCTCTTTTTTCTGAAGCTTTTATAGATCTCTTTTAATATCTGAATTATTTTAAGTATTAATGACATTGCAGATCACAATGTACTTAACTAATAATGTTTAAAGCAGTATTTAAAATTGTTGTTCTGATTTAAATAACTTAGTCATGTCAGACTGAGTTGCAGCAATCTTTTTATTAAGTTTATTTAAATAAGTTTATACTTCTTTAATAAATACATTCTTTAACATTCTATATTCAACAAACTTCATCAAATATTGTCTTCTGATCATTTACAGCTTCTTTTTATACTTAAACTTTAACATATTTTAAACATTCTTTATATTAATTTTGTCTATCAAATATTCTTAATCATCTATATTTATGCAGATAATAAATCAATATAAAGTCTTTATATCAATTTTCTAATTTTCAAAGCTGAGACTGCTGAGAAGAAATGAATCTAAGAATTCATTAATCAATATATTGATTGTTAAGACTTCAATAACATTTTATAGATCTTCTTTTATTAATTATTTTCTCATAAGAATAAATCATTGATTACAGTTCTTGTAAGTAAGAATTGAGATGAATTATTGCTTTATAAAGAAGTTGTTGAAGTTCATAATGATGATAGTTGACACATAGTATAAGAAGTGAATAAAGTAAAATAATAATGTATACATTGAAGATAATATAAATAAAATAAATAGAAAGCTTTTATGTCTCTTATTTTGTGAGATAATAATGTTTATTCATCTCAATGACTCATATTAAACTACTAAAGAACAGTGCTCTCTGAATAACTGTAAATGCTGATTTTTGTTAAGATCAATTCTTTATAAATCTTTTAAGTTAAACATACTCAGCTATTACAGAACAGTGCTCTTTGAGTAATTGTAAATATTGATTTTTGTTAAGATCAATTTTCTATGAATCTTTTAAATTAAATGTACTCAGCTATCACAGAATGCTGATTCTACTAAAGTTAAATTTATTATAAATCTCAATAATTAGTGATACTGCTAAAGCTGAATTGATTATGAATCTTAATAATTAATATATATAGCTATCATCAGTGTACTGATTCTGCTAAAGTCAAATTTATTATAAATCTTTTATAAATTTTAAAAGTCAGCATACTTAACTATCATTACATTAGAAATATACACTTTCTTTGAGAAGCTTCTTATTAATTTGAGCTTATAATTTATTGAAAGAAAGTAAATACTTATACTATATTATACTGTTTAGTGAAATCTCTAAACTGTATTGTCTATGAGCACATCTTGATTGAGAAAGTTACAGAAGAAGTAGAAAGAATGTTGACTGCAGTTAATGTAAATAGAGTCTTCATTTAACTTTTGACATTAATTTTATCTCACTTTATAGAAGTAGCTAGAATACTGCTTCTCAACAATGAGCATTATTGACAGCTTTAAAGTCTTAATACAACATACAGAAAGATAAGCTTTCAGTATTTAAACTGATAATTAGAATTAAGTATTTCTTATTGAGTATATATATTTTAATAATAATGTTCTTTCTCTTTACTTCATCTTCAAGAACAAGAATATACAGCAGATTTAATTAAATTCTATTAAAAATAATAAGACTGTTTTATCAGTCAGTGAAAATGACTGAATCATCAATGAACTAAAGCTTCAATGATTAAAGATCTTTAATCTATACATTAAGACATAAACTTAAGAAACTCATTGACTCTTAATATTAAATAATTATGAAAGTTATATATTTAATAACTTTATTCAGTACTGCTGTGATCACAGCATTATTGCTTTGTGTTTTTCTTCTTATTTAATTCATTTATTACAGTCACTGAATGTTGAAGTCTTCAATTCATTAATTAAAATCTATAAAAAACTGATGCATAAGCATTTTTATTATAATGCTGTCAACATTAATAAGATAAACTTTCTGTACTATTATTGAAAGATCAAATCAACAGCTATTATAATTAAAAATATTTTTAGTGCATGATGAGCTGCTGAACTTATTTTATATAATTCTTCTATTATTATTTTAAATCTTTCTCAATTAACAACTTCTTTCTTTACATCTCTTATAAATTTCAATGATGTTCAAATCAACATCACTATTACATCTCATACAGCAATCTGAATCAATCAGTTTGTGAATGAGATTCTTATTAATATGACTTCATCATTACATTTATATATCTTAGATCTAAAGAACACAGTCTTAATAGCTGTGATGAATAGAGCAGTTTTACAACAGATTAATTAAAAAAATTTTAAAAAATAGCAGCAGTAATGAAAGAAGCAGTCATAAAAGACTGTTGAAGATACTTGAGTTTTCACAGTCAATGAAAATAGAATTATGATGCAGAAAGAAGAGAATAGAGTAAAGAAATTGACTATTAAATTAGTTAAATATTATGCATTAAGGAATAAAGTTGAATTTGTGAAGCTGATTTGAAAGAAAATGGTCATGAACTATTCAGTTTTCATGTAATTAGTCTAGTGATGTGGATATTTCAATAATTCTAGCTGTTTCAACATTGCAAAATAAGTGACAGCGAGGTGACCCGACAGGGGGGGTTGCCTGAGTAACAGGGAAATGTGTTACATCGTGTCACATCCTTCGCGCACGTTGTGGAACCTCGCAGGTCCAGATAGATGCACGTGTTTCGAACCACATAAGCTAAGGTATAAAGTATGTACCTGGTACGAAGGTTAAACATAAGGTACACGAAGAACAGAGAGGGAGATGCCCTAGAACCGCTAAGCAGAAATGAAAATAAAAGGGGGTAGAAGAGCGCAATCTATTATGAGGCCCAAGAACTCTGTAAAGGAAGGCTCCATGATCCTTCTGACGCCTCATAACTCAATACTAGGTACCTGCTGTAGTGAAGTGAAATCATAAGGTATGCAAGTCATCAAGCGAATGCTGCCAATCCAGCCCGTTCCCGCCGCTTACTTTCCCTCTTCGTACTTGGCGACGTGCGTGGCGATAGCCCTACGTAGATCAGCATCTTGTATCTATCTGTCTGTAAATGCTTTGAGCTTACCTTCCACTCGGATCCGTCTGCTTGGACCAGGTGGGCGTCCACCGCATCACGGTTGATGCGCAGTAAGGCGGGAAGTGCTCGTCAAACATCGTCCGATACCAGTACGCTTCTTTGGTGTCCGGGATGTCGTCGCCCCACTCGGCTTTTGGGTGCCTCATCTGCTCGTCGGTGACGTGGAGTTCGGCGTTGTCTTTGAGCCCGTCGATCCAGCCATAGCCTACACCGTCGCTGAATTGCTCCTTCTGGCGCCAAAGAATGTTGTCTGGGAGATATGGCTTCGTGTCCGGTTCGTCAGTGGTGTCGAAGGCTTTGCGAAGAATGTACTTCTCGATCCTATCTTTGGTAATTAATTTCTCGGCCGGATCAATGTTCATGGCAACTTCAAGGAACTAGGGTACGTCAGAATCAGATCTAATGATCGAGATCAATCACACAAACCCCCTTATCCAGAAAAGGCACGCGGGCCTCAACGCCCCAGGCCGCGGTAGATTTGTTGGCCCTCAAACAGTCAGAGAGGTGCAGGTTCTTCACCCGGCGAACGGTCTCCGCATGGAAAGCTTCCTTGTCCGGTGCAGCATGGAAGTAAAGATAGCCACCGAATATCTCATCACTTCCTTCCCCACTCAAAACCATCTTCACCCCGAGAGCCTTGATTTTGCGACTCAAAAGAAACATGGGAGTCGAAGCACGGATGGTGGTGACATCATACGTCTCCAAATGGAAGATGACATCCGAAAGCGCATTGAGACCATCTTCGATGGTGAACGTGAAGTCGTAATGTTTGGTTCCCAAAAACTTTGCAACCTCTAGCGCGGCCTTAGTATCTGGTGCGTTCGGAAGGCCGATCGAGAAAGAGTGAAGTTGAGGTAGGGATGTGACGGTCGAAAGCTCATTCTCATCATCGATCCCTACGAGTCCATCGCCTGGTTGTTGTGAGTGACCGTGGTATCCGTTGGTTTGGCCATTCTGCGCAGCCTTCAACCTCAAGCTTTCCCGCTGCGCAATTGATGCCACCAAGCTCGAATCCAAGCCACCGGAAAGTAAAACACCATATGGAACCTCCGCCATCAACCGCTTCCGGACAGACTTCTCGAACGTCGATCTAATCAACTTGTAATCGATTGGCGTGGACGGGACTTTGGTGGGATCCCACCATGACGGCTGGAAGTACCGGGTGGTAGAGCCGGTTTTGGAGTCGTAGATATGCCCAGGCGGGAAAGCGATAACCTTGTCGCATACCGGATGTAAGCATTTCAGCTCAGAAGCAAAATACACCGCTCCAGGTGTTGCGCTCGACCAGCCTTGATAGAAGCTTGTTATACCAATAGGGTCTCGTGCGGCGATTGTCCGGTCCTGGTTCTTGTCGTAGAGAACCCAAGAGAACATGCCATCGAGCAGCTTCGGAGTGTCTAAGCCATGTTCCAGGTACTAGAAATCGTGAGCTACAGCCCAACAATGGGTTGACCTGTACTCACCACAGGTATTATCACTTCACAGTCAGAGTGGGTCTTGAAGTGGTAGGCCTGCTTGAGCTGCTTGCGCAAGACCCTATGGTTGTAGATTTCGCCATTGACTGCAAGTGCGACGGAGCCATCATCGTTGACTAAAGGCTGAGCTCCACTGTCTTGTATTCCGTCAGCTCGAACCAGCTATAGATACCTTGCTGGACCCACCGACGCCGACAATACTCAGCCGTTCATGGGCAAGGACTGTAAAGGTGTAAGCCGCCTTCCTCAACTCCGCCCACTCAGGCACATACTTGTGTTCTTGGCGACAAAGTTTCCACCTTCACTCCCGTTAGCAGCTGATGACGGAAATCTAATCAGCAAAGGAATTGCTCACTCCAGTCTGGACCTCGATGGCGGGCCCTATCGCGCTTGATTAACAGTGTGAGCCAAGAATTGGTATGATGAAGACATACGCCTTGGCCATGCGCAAAGCGGTCGGCTTAAATTTCTGCACATCGGGGTGGCTAGAAGCAATTGATCAGTTTATCAGTGACCCATCAGAGTTGCGTGGGGCAGAATATGTAAGCCCAACCCCACGAAGGAGGTCTGCGGTGATGGGGGTCGTACCAATGGCATGCGAATATTCCACACATTGTTGCAAGCGGTCAGGTCAAGGGTCCTCTGATCTCGGAACTGTCACGACGAAGTTTAACAAGGGTGATAATGGTAAGAGGAAGTTACCTCTGACTGCTGGAGCTTTGCCCAGTTATAAAATATAAAATATAAAGTTTTAGTGTTTGGCGGAAGAACGTTTGTCTTTGCCGCTTTGCGGTTTGAGTCACACTTGCGAATTGCTACCGTAACGATTGCGAGATCGGTGGAGAGGCACGACCAACCGTATAAATAATAATGGTCCGTTTGACCCGTTATCAGTCTATCATCCATGGTATAACGCCCTTTAGTAATATCCGTCTCTTGCGAGTGGACCAGCGTAGGGTCCACCCACATCGTCGAACCGCGTGCTATATTATTCACGATGTTTTTTCGTGGGATTGCTGTGGAGGGCAGGTAGTAACTATCAAACCCCATCATCAGGCCATGGGGGGGGAGGAGGGGCTAGTTGGGGTCAGGCTGAAATCCGACAGGGCCCACAGATAGCAAGTACTAAGCGTGCTCTGCCCAGGGGGCTGATTGCAACCATGAAATGGATACTGCACCCCAGACGGAGGATTGACCGTGGGATAGAACGGCGATACAAATCACCTCTAGAGAGCAATGCCACGCAAGCCAAAAACCATATAGATTCTAATCTAGCTTGCGATAACCCAGACGCCCGCTCGAGCCTTGAGATGCTTGCGCCGCCTCGTACAAACATAAGAAGAGCCCCCACGCCTAGGGGATTGGAGACCGTCATGGCAAGGAGTAGCCATTGGGAAAGGAAGGGCTCCCGGGCCCGATCGTAATCGCCTCTAAGACCTTTGAAGCGATGTCTGCCTAAGGCGCCGGGTTCTCCTTCACGATGTGCTTCACTTTCTTCTCGTATGCCTGTCGGTCCTTCTTGAACAGGTTGTACGCTTCTGCTTGGGCCGGGGAATCGGGATTGGGATCATCCAGTAGGTCTTGAATGCCAAGAAGAATTTGCTTGATAGTAATGGCTGGTTTCCAGCCCTCCTCTTCGTTGAGGATTGAGAGACACACCGTGCCGGAGGGGTAGACGTTCGGGTGAAACAGTGGAGGTACGAATTTGCCTGTGAGCATTAGCTGCGTTCGGTGGCCAACAGATGGGTCTTGTATGCACACATTTTGGGGGTTTCGTTGGATACTCTGCATAGACTTATATCAGTAAAGCCGTACTACTTTGGTAATATGAACGATAGCATGTACCATCTGGGAATGTGACATCTAACTTGAACAGTCCGCCCTCCCACAATGTCTTGTCTTTGCCCGGTACACCACATTCCCATTTCTTGAGATCTAGAACGCCCTGTGGGGTACGTTGGGGTTTGGCGAAGAAGCCGAACGGGTGATCTTTGCGCCATTGCTTCCTGCACAGACGAGGGCACGGGTCAGACGCGCAAAGCAGCTATTAGACAAGATACTTAGGGAACTGACCGTTCTTCCTGGAGGCGATTCTGGCAGAGTGTCATGGTGACTTTGTAGTGGGGGTTTTTAACCTTCAACGGTTGAGCAGTACAGACAAGCCTCAGAGACTATAGACCTCTCGTGGATGTAGTTTGTTTATGTGAAGGATCTGCCACGTCGAAAGGACAGTAACGGAGACAGACATGAGGTTGAGCAGTGAATAGTCATGGAGGCGCAAAGGTGTGAGTAAGGTAAATCAATATCAAACGCGAAGCTGCAGGTTGATTGAGATAAACTTCCGCCGTTGCGCTCTCTGTGGTTCCGCACAAAGAAGCCCCACCATTAGAGCGTAACGGAAGGTTTACCCGAAGCACCTCGGCAGCTCCACACTAAAACTGTCGCTTTCGACTCCGGAGATATACAGTACGGGGAGGATTTGTGACGTTGTCCTTCAGAAAGGAATCTAACATGGCAGAGGATAGCTCTCATCTTCATCAGGCGCCATCGACCAGTGAACCGGTAGAAGCGGAATCCCGTGTAGAAGAGGCCGCGCCAGATCCTGATGAGGATGATCTGGATGGCTTGGATGGTGAGGGCCTTCGTCTTCCAATCGCAAGTCCCTCAACTGATGTTGAGTAGACATGCTCGATGAGTTCTCGTCTACGAAGATCGACACACAGAAAGATGCCCCACCACCCTCAGGTCCAGGTAGACCGCAAGCCGACACGGCCCCTCCGATAGCGAGTGAAGACATACCCAACGAGGACGAATTTGCAAAAGAGCTTCAAGCCGGCATGGCCGGTCTCCTGGGGCAAACGAATTCAACTCCAGACATGCAACGGCAACTTCAGAGTTTCATGAAAGAGCTTGGAAGCGATGCGGGACTGGGCCCTCCACTTTCCGAGTTTGCGCCCTCGGCCGCAAACAAGCATAACAGCGAAGCTGAATCTTCCACTGGGGCCGAAGAGTCCTTCCAAGAGACCATCCGGAAGACCATGGAGCGGATGCAGAATTCCGGTGAGCAAGCTACGGCGGCGGCGACCACCGGGGATCAGGAGGATATGTTCGCGCAAATGCTCAAAGAGATGCAAGGTAGTGGGCTCGATGGAGCGGGTAGCGAGGAGGACTTTTCAAAGATGTTGATGGGCATGATGGAGCAGTTGACGAACAAGGACATACTGTACGAACCCATGCAGGAGCTGCACAACAAGTTCCCCACGTGGATGAGCAAGCACAGAGAAAGCACGGCCAAGGAGGACTTGGAACGATATGAGGAGCAACAGCGACTCGTGGGAGAGATTGTCGCGAAGTTCGAAGACAAGGGGTACTCAGACTCGAATGCTGCCGACAGGGAATATATTGTCGAAAGGATGCAGAAGGTAAGTCATCTACATCTGCCAGGGTCGCGACTGTGAATTTGCTGACCAAGAGCAGATGCAAGCAGCAGGATCTCCGCCAGCGGATCTTGTTGGTGACATGAATGCTGCGCAAGAAGCTCTGGGTGACCTTGATGCTGGCTGTCCACAACAATAACACAGATGACATTTCGATACAGAATCATAAATGACCTCTGTTATGATGACATGTGTCGGGACGCCTCCGTAGACTTTTACAAAGCTCCAACCTTGACGACCCCTGGGAAACCTGCGTCGCGTGTGGAACTCAAATACATCCCGCCAACCGCCCCCGATGGTAAGAGCATCGAAAGACACCGAGAACAATTATCAAACGAAAGAAGGCCCAATACGTCACAAGAGTAATCCGACCCGAAGATCAACACTTCAAAACTACCCATTCGACATATCCATCTCTTGGTTTTGCTCTGTTTGGGGTTTCTTAGCCTCGCCTTGAGCTTGAGCGTTAAACCCGTTCAGGGCTTCCATGAAGATATTATCATAGTCGTCATCGTCACTACCATACTCGGTAGGTGGTAATGCCTGTGGTAAACATTGATCGTCCCGGTCCTCCATCAGCGAAACCAGAGCTTGTAGATCCTGTTCCTCCTGTGATAGAACTTGCTCCACGATATCTATATCTCGAAACCATGTTCAGCGCGTAATAGGGAGCTTTTTGTGGGTCGCAACCCACCATCTTCGACTTCGTGGAGAAGCATCTCGTCATCCTCGGGCACGTCGGTTGACTCTGCCGCAATGCGCGCCTGCTCAGCTTCCCATTGTTTCTGCCGCGAAATGTAATCCATTCTCAGGAACTACAACCCATCAAATCAGTCACCGAGACCAATATTGTCATTTTGACGGCAGATCTATCCGCACCTGTTCCGCCCTAGCCTCCCACTTCCTCTCCTCTCCGCCCTCCCTGACCTTCCTAAAGAAAGCATCCCGCCGTCGGGCCCCTCCTTTATCCTTCTCTTGCAGCTGCAGCAACGGATTAGGTTTGACAGCTCGTCTTCTTAGCGCAGGCGTGCTTTGTTTCTGGCATGGAGACGGTGACATTGGCGGGGAAAGAGGGAAAGTATGCGGGCGCGCATTGGCATTACACGGCGAGAGAGGCGAGGATATCTTCGGAGCGTACGGGAAACGATAAGTCTCCGGGCTGACGGCAAACATGATGCGATGGCGTTACGCTCGTCGAGATGTTGGACTGCTGGAAGCGTGAGACAGAGGCGTTGAAGAAGTGTGGCGGAGCGAGTCTTCTCGCGTGGACGCGTCGTACATTAGGCCCGAGGCTAGCGCTTTTATGGTATTATGTCAGCGTTCAAGATCGAGAGGGAAAAACCTCCTCTAGCTCAAAATGAATTTTCAGAATAACTTCACCAGAACTGTGCCAAATAAGCCCAAAATCTAGTCAGTAACTCACACTCTATAACTTGATATAAATCACAATGTCAGAACTCTCATAGTCAGCAATAAGTGTGCAATTCTTCTCTTTATCAGAGCACATCACTCAATTAAAACATAAAGCAACTTAACTTCAGATCTTTATGAACTCAAAGATTAAGAAAGACAAATTTAAAAAGATTTTTTAATGAATTTATATTGAATTCTTTATCAGATCTGTTCAGAACTTTGTAAAAAAAGTTTTGAATCAATTTAAAACAGTTTAAATTGTAGCTGATCTGAAAGCTTTACAACAAATCATGAACACAGTACAACACAACATTACAGTTACAAAGAACATTTTAAAGATTTTTATCAGCAGAAACTTTGCATTATAATTCTTCATTATCATAGAATATAGATATACATGCATTTAAGTTTAAATGACAGTAAATGTGTCATCATTTTTAATAGTAATGTTTTTTTCATCATTATTTAAAGAAAAAAGCATCATTACAAATCTTTTCACATTTAATGACTACAGAATTGTCATTAAACTCACTGACACTGTTTTTATTAATCATTGATATACTTTTTCATCAGTTACACTACATAACTGTATCAACAATTACATTCATGTCACTGCAGATTAAAACATCATCACTATTAAGATTGCAGCTGTTAAGCAATTAAAGTCAAATGATTTAACAATATATGCATTTACAGTAATTGAAAAAGAGTCACTGCAAAGTAATATTAAATGAATTATATCTTTAAAAGTAAGCAGCAAGATAGTCATCATCATTTATGAGATCATTATGCATAGCATATTGATATAGAGCATTAAAATGAAAGATTAGTAAATTATAATGATATATATACAGACAGAAAATCATAAAATTAAAGTTAAAAAGAACATTTTAATCAATTATATAAGATGGCTGTGCAGCTCAAAATGAGTGACAGAATTTGTAATAATGAAATTTATAAATGCAGAGCATGTCAATTTAATGTTTCAAACTGAGTTAATTTGAAACTCTGAATACAAGAAGACAGAGTTATATAATTGAGCTTGCTGCATTTAGAAGTGCTTTAAATGCTATAAATATAATTACATAAGTGTTTAATGTAGAGATACTGTTACAGTCTTCTAAGCCTAATGGCTAAAAGCTATAACCCTAATGGTAAATCTATGATATGAGTAAAAGATGAGTGAATGTAAGAGCTACAATGACTACTTAAATAGTAGCTAAGTAACTCACTAAGGCACATAGCTGAGTCCATGTGGCTAAATGACTAAGTAGACTATTCATCTAATATATGAAGGTGGCAGCAGTGAGGTAAGCTGTGATCAGATAATAATTTTGACAAATGTCATGAACAAAAGAAACTGCAATGTCTTCATCACTATGTCTTTATTCAAATAGTCTGTGCTCTATAGACTTGAAAATGCAGCAATGATGATGTGCTTGTGAGACAGCATTGAGATGTTATGACTGAATGACTTGATGATGATGTGACAGTGAGGTGTCTTGAAATTGATTTAATGATGAGATGTTAATGAGGTGATAGTGTGAGCAAAATGCTTGCATAAATTGTGAATTATTAGATAAGACTTTGTGCTGTAAGAAAAAGATGTGATGAGCTTCTTTTATATAGATATGAAGTCTTATGAAGTCTTTGTGTCATAACAAAAATGATTGTATAGATTAACAACAGTAAGATGTGATACAATGTTTATGTGATGATTTGATGTAGTATCTTTACATAGTAAGATGAATGATAAGATACTTAAGGCTGTCAAAGCTGACAATTTGTCTTGTTGTGATGATGTTTTGACTTAAAATTGACTTAAAAGAGCAGTGTAATTGAGTCTTTGTTGATGAAGAATTTTGTGCATAGTAGACTGCATGATAATATGCATGTCAGTAAGATTTTAAGATATTTTAAAGACTAAATCAGTCTCTCAATAGTCTATAGTAAGCTTATTTTGTTTTAAATCAATATTAGTCTCTTCTCTTGTCAAGATATTCATGTCTAATAGGACTTTAATGCAGAGATTATTCACTAAATAGACTATGATATTTAGTCTTATTGATGATGATGAGATAACTATGATGATGAGTAACTTCATTAGCTGATTAAGAACTTACTTTTTAGAAAAGCTCTCTGCTGTTATGAGAAGTGTTCATTTGATTTTAGTCTTATTCACTAGACTTTGATCAATAAATGTAGTTGTGCTTTCAGTATCTAGGCAAATAGTCATTTTCTGCTTGATGTCATGTTAAAATAGAGTTGCTTTGACAGCAATGTATTCATAAACTGATGATTGTAAGATGACAACAACATTCTAAAGAGCATGCTTGATGTAATTGACTTGCTGAGTAGTCATCTTAGTGATACTGAAATGAATGTCAACTTTATGTCAATTGAGAATGTGATTCTGAAGATTTTTGCTTGTTTCTAGAGGCATTTTACATGAACAACATGAATAGAGTGAATCATCATATTGAGTAGGCTGTGCAGAGTTGTTGAAGAAGACATTAGTGTGATGTGAAGGTTCAGAGATGTCAGCATAATGTGAAGACTCAATTTTAATGTTGTTATTGACAGACAATGCATCATTTGGCTTATATGCTCTGTATAGCTCATTCATTTTGATGAAATAGGCAGGGCAAGGTGACAGTAAGGCTTCATTTTAACATTTAAATTGTGATTTGTTTCACTAATCATTCAAATACTCAGAACAATGAAGCTGTTGATTATTACTAGTGAAATTATATGACAATGTGTGATTCAGTTGTTGCACTTCATAGTCTTAATTATTTGTTTTGTAGCCTTGATTATTCATTTCATAACCTTGATTCATGATGTTTTTGAAGACATTATTTGACAAGTAGTCAGAGTGATGAGGCTGTTGATTGTTATCAGCAAAATTGTATGATGATGATTAACTTCAAGATTGCAATTCATAGTCTTGCTGTCCATATCAGTATGAAGACTGACTGAACAGACATTTTCACATATCTTTGTGTTTTTTTAGCTGTTCAATAAAGCTAGTCACTGTTGTGTCATATCTGAGCCACAGAATGTCACACTGAAGTTTAGAATCAATCTTGTTTCAGATTAATGACAGCTGATTTGACATAAATAAGTCAGTGTTTCTTCTGTTTTGAATTATTGCTTGCACATAAGCTGTAAGACTAATGTAATCATTTTGTAAATTGTCAAGAATAAATCATAAAGCAAGTAAGACATCTAAGATGACTTGCTCTGACTGCTTAAATCAAGTCATTAAAGTATCTACTCAGTTTTTGATGCTGAGATCTTCATGTAAATCATTCTGTTGTAGATCTGACAGTTTGACAACATATCACTGTTAAGTAAAGCTGCAAAGATAAATGTAAAGACTAATGCAGATAAGATGTGTGTTCTTAATCATGATAGCAGTCTTTGCTTGACTCAGAAAGAGGTGCACATCACAGTAATACACATTCTTTTTTAGCTGAACAAAATTGCTCTTTTTATATGCATCATCAAGATGTGAATCAAAATAGTTAATGTTCTCTGATTAAAAGACTAATGATGATGTAACAACAGAAGGCAGCAAGAGTTCTTAATAATAATTATGTTTAAGCTCTTCTCTCTTTTTATTGTTAACACACTTATTACTCATTTCTTTCATATCATAGTTACTGTTATAATCATTATTTCATCTCAGCTCAAAAGCAGATCATCTTATATTGAGCTTAAAAGCAGATCTTCTTGCTGAGATAGATGTAAGAGCTGAAAGATGTAAATATGATAAATTAATTGTTGTTGACTTCTCAGCTTGATGAGATTGATCAGATAATTTTAAAGAGCTGATAAATTGTTGTGACTGTAATCTTAATTTAGAATGATGAAGCAAAGTAATTAGAATTTCTTGTATATCATTCATCAGCTTGTTTGTCATACAAGCTTGTCATTTTAAGACATTTAGACAGATAAATTTGCTAGATGACTGTTCAACTTCAGAAGAAAAAGATAATGAGATTTATGCAGTTAAAAGACTTTCTTTCATGTCTTTTAGATTGAGAAACTCATTTTGAGCAAAAGAGTCAGATAAATAAGCTGAAGACATAGCTCTATACTGATATGAAAGTAGAATAAGATAGTAGTGTTTAGCTTGTTGAACTACAATGATCTGAGTGAATGTAGAGTAGAGAGATAAAGTAGTAAAAAGATGATTAGATAAACAGACAAATCAATGTGTTGCTGACATTTTGATGAGGTTGAGAAAGATGGCAAGATATTGAGGTGAGGTGAAAGCAGAGTGAAAGTGAAGAACAAAGAGATTATTAAATATAAAGATTTAATGCTGAGTCTTTAAGTTGATGCTACCATATTGTTATGATCTTCTAAGCCTAATAGCTAAAAGCTATAACCTTAATGATAAATCTATGATATGAGTAAAAGATAAGTGAATGTAAGGGCTACAATGACTACTTAAATAGTAGTTAAGCAACTCACTAAGGCACATGGCTGAGTTCATGTGACTAAATGACTAAGTAGACTATTCACCTAATAGGTGAAGGTGGCGGCAGCGAGGTAAGCTGTGATCAGGTAATAATTCTGACAGATACTCAGAAATACAGCATATATGTAGAGAGTCATAAATCTGAGAATTGCTTCTTTAAGAATCTAGAATTCAATATTAGAAAGTGTGTAAACTGTGAAGATTCACATAAGATATGAAACAACAAGTGTTCTGAGTTTTAGAAAGAGATAATGTACATATAAATGACATACAACATTAAGTAGACTCAGTGATAAATATTAACTTAGACATTAATTATTAAATTTAAAGAAGTTACATTCTCAAAGACAGTTAACAGTGAAGTTAGTAAGATTGACATTAATAATCACAGCAAAAACATTAACAGCAGCAACAATGATAATAGTGACAGTAGCAGCAATATTAGCAAAGATATAACACTTACATTACATACAACAATGAATAGCAGTCATAAAATCATTAATGAGTTCTGTTCAACAATATTTAAGATTCTCACAAGAATCTCATCAATCTTGACATCAGCTCTGAAGACATTCATCAATAAAAATGAAAAGTGATCAATATTATCTATAAAAACAACAATCATAAATGTAAATTGAATTTCTCTGAGGTCAGTGAATGAAAACAGATCTAAAAGAATCACAATTAGATCTTTAAAAATGTGAGAGACAGATGCTGCAGTAAAGATAACAATAAATTATTAAAGCATTAAATTCTTTAAGTGTCAAATAAATTTAAAAAGCAGTCAGACAACAGAAATAGAGAGTGTCTCTGAGTAGAACTTAATGAGCTTGCTGTTTATTAGTTAAGATGATTTCACAATAAATATCATAAATATAGAGACAGCATCAACTTTAAAGATCACAATGACAATAAAGTAATGTTGATACACTTAAACTTCAACACAATGAAGTTAAAAAATAAGATTATGACATTTCTGCTTCAGAATTTCATCATATAAAACTACAATATGTTAATTATTCAGAAGTTATGACACAATAAATACAACAACAGTATTTATTATCTTTATAAAGATCAATTTTATCTGATCTATTCAAAATTTACAGAAGAAGAATTAACTTAAATTTATTTCTACATCAATTTATGACTGAACTGTGCAGACTGAACAGTTCAGACATACAGCAAAGATCTTATGACTTTGAAGATTTAATATACTGAACACAGTCAATTTAGGCATTTATACATTCATAATGTATATAGAGAAGCAGTCAGAGAGAATATTACAGTAACTTTAAAATAATTAAATGATTTATTGAAAAATAATCATTAACAATACATTATAGTGAGAGACTTCAATCTACATCATTCAACATAAGAAAGTTTAAGAGTGAAGAAGAATTTATAGATAAAGCAATTAATATAAATAATAAATGAATGACAGCTCTCTTTGTTCTTACTGTAAAGCTTAGTTACATGAAGATCTCAGCAAGTATACAGCATCATAAATTTAATACTAAACAGCTCAGACATTACTTAACAATTAATTAGCTGCAAGATACAACAATAACATTATGACTTTAATTATTACTTTATTATCACTTATCTTCTGCTGTCTACAGCAAAGATCACATCACAATCTTATCAGCAGTGAGATAGAGCAGATATAAAGCTTCTATAATAGATTTTAATAAAACAGCTATCAATGTTACTTCATAACTATAATGAATTTAATATAAAGCAATACATAACTATCATCACAGAGACAATTCAGACTGCAGTGAAGACAATAATATTAATGTTAATTCTCAGCAAATGATTAAAGCTGAGGTTTGGCTCAGAAGCAAAAGAGATGATGAGAAAAGTAAATAAAGTTTATTATTATTAATAAAGAGAGCAGAGCATGCACATTTAAGAGATATACTGTTGAGTTTACAATGAAAAAGAGAAGAAGCTGATAAAATTAATGAGAATGAGTTACAGAGAATGAATAAAGATGATCTTAAAAAACTTTCAGAAATTATAAAAATTGATAAAATAAGTCAGAAATCATAAAGCTGTAAATTAGACTTTCACTTTTATTCTGAAACAGATAAAAAAATTGAAACTTACAGAACTGCAGAATAAGACAAAGTTACTTTAAATAATCTTTTTTTTAACTTCTTTAAAGATGAATCTTGACAACATTGCAGAATATAAATATTCTGAGTCAATACTTATGTCTTTAATTACAGAGATTAAATTAACAGAGATTATAATGTGAATATCAGACAATAAAATATTAAAATTAAATAATATACTGAACTGAGTTTTACATTAAATACTATTACAACTACTTTCATTACTGCTCTCACTGTACAACTTATATCTAAACTGCAAAAGACATTTAAGAATCTTTAAACACTTCATTACAGTAATGCTGCAGAAGCTCAACAAAGAAGACTATTAACAGTTTAAGATATATTAATTAATGACATTTTTAAACATTATAAATAAGACTTTAAAGTTCATAATGATATGCAGAATAAGCTATATAACAGAGATCTATTAACTGCTATTTAAAATACTGCTGAGAAACTGAAAAATTATGTTTACAGAGTAGACAATTTATACATTGCTGAAGTAGATTCATAAAATATAAAAGTTAAGCATATTAATTACATCACTGTTAATGCTGAATGTATCAGAAGTCTTTAACAATGTCTTTTACAAAAGATTACTTTACAATCTTTAAAAACACTGTTTATCACTGAAAATAATGAACTGAATAGAAAACTTTCTAAGAAAAAGAACATTAACAATAAAGTTGTCAGAATATGAGTTAAAGAGCTTTGTCATTCATATAAATATATTTCAGAACTCATCACTATCATTTATTCTATATTTATTCTATAATGCTGACATGCTGAATCTAGTCAATGACTTACAGCTTTGAGTCACAGCAGTGAGTTGAATTGATAATGTAAGCATTATAATGATAGAAAAGTCAGCAGAGAAGAACTGCATCACTTTATATACAATGCACAGTTATATAAAGCAATAAGCTTAAAGATATATCTCTGTCTTTGTCTCAGTTAAATATAAGTTCATTTACTTTATAAATCATTTTATAAAACATAATACAACAGCAAAGCTGATTCTAGACACATACACAGTACAGATATCATTGATATGCAGAGTGCTGAGAGTTATCTTAAATTTATATTTAAAATGAAATGTACATATACAATACATTTAGATCTGAGTCACAACAAATCTCAGAGATCTAGCAACACTGATAGACTTTATATGAGATTTCAGACTTAAGAATCTATAAAAACTTTATATAACAGTAATGTTGTCATAAATTCTGTACTGCTGCTCAGTCTGATACAGCTTAGACAGTAGACACAGAATAATTATATAACAGAAATGAATTCTTTAGAAATTGACAGCTATACAGTGATGAGTAGAAGTCATTATAATGAAAGTCTTTCACATAACAATAAACTCAGTACTAAACATGAAATTCTTTCTTTTTCTGATGAAACAGCAGCTAAAGAAGACACTGAAAAAGTTTATGCTTCATATTGTTATTATATTAATTTATATCTTAATGAAAAGAATCAGATCTGACTTCACAAAAAAACTTTGCTGAAAGAGCTCACTGAAATGTCTATAGCTTCATTATAAAATGCAGATATAACTTTCATTAGAAGTTAACTTGAAATTTAAAGTGCTTTATATTGTATTATTATGATGAAATGACTTAATTATTTACATAAATGACAATGCAGATGAAGCTGTTTGCAGACATGATATCAACAAACTTTGTTGAAACTGAAAGATATTGAATATCTACATGAATGACAGTGACATTGAGAATCAGATAAATGCAGTGACAGTGATACTGAAAAGAGATCTGAGATGCATGATGTACATAAGTATAGATAAGACATTTACAGTATATATAATGAAGCTACAGAGCTTAATCATGATGATGAGCATAATAAATGCAGTGAAAATGATGAAACTAAAGCTTTAAGCAGTGAATATATACATAGATAATTAAGTAGCAATTTAATTAGTCATTAAATTGAAAATACAGTTAGATCAGTATTTACTGCAGTGCATAATGAAAAGAATGAATGATTTATGAAGTTAAAAGATTCAGATATGAATTTGATGAATACTGATGTACATAAAGATATCAGAAAATGAAGAAATAGATAGAGTGATTAAGACAGTGATTTAGATCAGAAACTTATATGCTGAGAAAGAATAAATTATAGAGATCTGACATTTAATTATTATCTGTAAGACAAGACTCTGTCAGCAAGTAGCAAAAGAATGAGTTAATGACTGAAAGAATGAAACAATGAGACAGATTATATTTAATATGAAGTAATAATTAAATAGAAGAGTGTTAAATAAGTATACAGAACTTCATTGACTTATAAGCTTTCTTATTACTTAGTTATGTACAGAGAAGATTGACATAATTTATTATTTTTATATTATAAATTGAATGAACTTTTCACAATACTTATACAATCTGAGCATTTAAACTATTCATTATGTATTAATGAAATGTTTATGAATCTGAGATCTAAGAAAGAAACTACTGAGATAAGTTAATGATATAAAGAAGATTTTATGAGACTCAGCATTAATTAAAGTGATCATTATATTTATGTTATGAAGCAATCTTCTGAGACAATTTCAGACTGTAAAAAAGACATTAGAAGATCTGACACTTTTAAATGCAGCTTAAAATAAGAAATTCAACAATTACATACTTCAGACTGCAGAAAAGACAATTAATTGTTTATAGCAATGTTTATTTTTTATTAATGACAGCTGAAGAAAGACATTAGCATTAAATTACAAGAAAAAAAGATTAATAAGCATCAGAATCAAGAAAAACATGAGAAGTTACAGAGAATAAAGTTAGAATTTGTATTAATTAATTAATTTATGAGATGACAGTGATGATGACAGCAAGATGATAATGAGGGTGAGATCAGTATGTGCTAGTCACTTGTAGTTATGCAGTGTATGGCAGCCTAGGCAGCCTTGGTCACCTATGAATCAATCAATCAATCAATCAATCATTCAAGATTGAGAAGGATGGAATTCTTTACCATGTCTGAACAACAGATCCAGCAGCAATATATAACCCATAGAGACCATTAAGATACAGTCTACAAAATTCGCTCGGATACACGCCCCAATTCAGACTGACGACAATCCCTGCGCATCTTCTGGGCACTTTCCGAGCTTGCTTTATTGCCGGAGCGTGGACCACGGCGGTCCAGGGTCCAGCTTGGATGCAACAGCCATGTGGCTAGTGATTGTGTGAGCAAACCAGGTTTCATCCCAAGGCATCGTGGAAACGTTGAACGCAACGAGAGATAGCTTACTAAGCGCTCTGTGCCCTAAAGTACAATCTTTGCGAACACCAGTGAAGGGAAACACTCTACTAACTTTTCCGATTACTATGTTTACCTGTATCAAGTCCATATCAACTGTGGACTTCTCTGATTCTCCGCCTACCGAGTCTCTTGATTTAATGGAATATACCTCTCTAGACATGATCACCAAACATTTCTGGCCCTTCCGCTTCTAGCCTCACAGGTGAGCAGCAGCTATGCGTACGGCGGCCTGCGCCGTGCCGCCGAACATGCCGCCCTGGACCTGGACGGAGGTGCCGCGGTCGAGCATTTTTTGCACGAGCGCGAGCCGGTTGCGGACGATTGCTTCGTGGAGGGTGGCGGGCGTTGATATCGACGTCTGGCGCGACGAGGAGAAGGAAGGCAATGTTCTCGTGTTTGGTTTCCGGGGCACCGGCGTCTGGGGTCCAGGTAGATGTGGTCGAGGGCGTGGTTGAGAGGGGTCTTTGGTCATTGTCTTGGAGGGAGGTCTTGATATCTTCCCAGGAGAGAAAAACTTTCGCGTTCGCGAGGTTGACGACGTTGGCGGCTTCGTGGAGTGCGGTCTTCTTGTCGTCGCCGACGATGTTGATGTCTGCGCCGTGTTCGAGGAGGAGGGGCTGGACGGTAACGTCATCGTCGCCGGCGGAGCCGTGGAGAACTGTTCGGCCGAAGCAGCCGCGTGCGTTGGGTGGGGAGCCCGCGGCTAGTAGGAGAGAGGTGATTGCGGAGTTGTGTATGCCCGCTGCGCCGAACAAGGCGTGTGCTTGAATTCGTCTTCCGCGCAAACGTTGGCCTTGTGGTCGAGGAGCAGTTTGATCACCTTAGGATGGCTGTTCGAGGTCGCGTGATGGAGTCCCGTTACGCCGTCCACGTCTGGGCTATCGGGGTTGATGCCTCAAGTTAGAAGAGCTTTAGCTATTATCCTACGGAGCAGTGAGTAGGGTCTACATATAGATTGTAAGCTGAATGATGTAAGATTAGAAACTCACAGATTAACTGAGCCAGGCTTTCTCTACGGTGTCCCAATTAGAAGCCTGCTTGGGGCATTTTGGTGTTGACTGTGACTGGGCCGCTGAACCGCAATCACTACAAGGAAGTCCATGGTATTATGATGTAGCAAACACCTCAGATTAAGGTATGAATTATCATTTCTCGTCAGTCCAAGTTTCCCTTCCGATGTACACATCAGTTATTCAGTCCCAGTCAACACGAGACCAAAAAGCCTCATCAAAGCTAACAATATTCTAGATTCGATCAGTGTACGATCATTATGGTTGCAGTCAAGGAGCTCCAAAGGCACTACGTAATCGTAGCCATCCTTTAAAACACTCATGTCCTTGAACACCGCACTCATTCCCTCCAGACTCTTCAGCCGCTCAAAATGCTTGATATTTACCGGTAGCTGCCTTGCGAATTCCATGACAAGGGCAGCGATAGCAGCAGCAATTGGTGTCGAAGTGGATGTCCCCCATTGGCGTCTCTCCTCTTTGTTACCAAGGTGTAACGGCCAAGCCGATTTGACAGCTTCTCCAAGAACCGAGAAATTATGGCCACTTTGAGGCGGAGGATTAAAGCTTGACGCCCCGCCGAGACCGTTTGCTGAATTCACACAAATGACTCGGGAAGAAAACGAGGGGGGAAAAGGGATTCCTTTGTTGCCACCGTCGTTGGAGGCGGCAGCAAACATGACGATTTGCTGATCCGAGGCTTGCTTGACGGCATTTCCAATGCATTGGGGCCTTGCCGGATAGCCAAAGGACATAGTGATGATATCAACCTTCCAGTCATGAGTCGCATGTTTTATCGCCTGTTGATTGACTTGTTAGTCAAGTTTCAGATGTAGGTGCGAAGAGGAAGCAATGAAGGGTTACGAACTTCGGCAACATGCATAGGGTTAAACGAGCTCTTAGAATCCTTGAACACGCGTGCTATGTAAATATTCGCCCGAGGAGCAATCTGCAAAAGTAGGGCAGCGGCATGTGTACCATGGCCACAGCTATCCCCGTCTCCATCTCCCGCTTTCTCCCAGCCCTTAAAGCCTCTTATCCGGTCGAGTCTGTCCTTGACATAAGGATGTGTTTTGTCGATACCGGTATCGAGAATTGCGATCTTGACCTTTTTGTCATGCTTTTTTCTTGTCGCGACGCAGTAGCACGTGCGTATTTGACTCGAGGTTCTCGAACCATTTGTCTGCTGCTACGGTACTGATATCAATGTCAGATAATCTTTCCAAAACACAGGATCTGCAGTTGAGTTACTGAAAGATTCATCGGCACCGCTATGTGCATCGTAGAGCAGAGCTGGTCTGTGAAAATCCGATTTAGCCGCACCTAGCTGATTCGGACTTTGGTCCTGCGAGCTTGGGCCGACTGAGCTCGAGCGTTTCTTGGAGTTTGCAGGCACTTCCAGGGTCTTTCTACTTGATCCTTTGCTGGCGATGTTTTCATCCGATTTACGCCTAGATATCCTCGACTTTGAAGGTGTTGTGGCTTCACTTTTGCCTACACTGTGTTAGAAAAAGGTTTCAAGGAAACATTCTTGTCAGCAGATAAAGTTCGGAAAACTCACTCCTTTCTTCATGTATTATTGTGACTTTGGGAGGTACCGGAGAGGTATCATTATTAATTAGGGTAAAAGACTTCACTGATCCATGTGACTGCATAAAAGACTCAGATGATAGTTGATCCATAAAAAAGACTCAGATAGACTCAACATTAAGTGCTAACCTGAATAGTCTTTGTGTCTTAGAATGTGTTGATGCATTAAAATGTAAATAAACATTAGGATAGTAAACAAACAAATAAATAATAGATATTCACATATTTAAATTGCTTCTATTTATTAATTATGTAATCTACAGCATGTAGAGACATTATGTCTTATCTGATAATATGTGCTGCAGCAATGAATTGCATTTTTCAGTCTTAAATTTTCATTAGTATTTCTCAAATCATTTTAATGCAGCTTACATAAAGTATATATATTCTTCATTTAAATTTGTTTCTTCTTAAATCTTCTGCAAGACACATAAATATGTAAAGAATTGCACTTTATGTTGTTGACAGAACAAAGATTGCTGACATTGACAGCTGTTATCAGCTCAGAATAAATGATAGTTTAGATTGTCACTGAGAAAATAAGAAAAAGATAGAGATCAAGAAACTGACTTAAAATAAAGATATAGATTATGATGTAATTATAAGATATGTTGTTTTTTTAATAATAATAACAGAAATAGATTTAAGTTCATAAATTAATTATAAAGATTGAGTTATTTAACTAAATTATATGTTTCTTAATAAGAAATTTCATCTATATCTATGTAAATAGAGTAATTAACATAATCAATAATATAGAAACTGACTTATTTAATTGCTTTAAACTTATTGTCATGTCTTTAAAATGTGTTCTGTACAGAAAAAAGTGTATAAAATGTCTTGAAATAAGATATTTGCAATTTTTAATTGTTTATATCTTGTCTTCATCATTCTATGTCATATAACATTCAGAAACTTAACAATTAAAAGCTTATAATTGAGTTTCAGAGTCTTATTAATAAATTTAATGATGTTTAATGTATTATAACTGTAATAATGATCAGAAAAGTAAGCAATAACTTAAAGTTGTGAATTTTAAGCAGTAAGAACAGTTAATAAAATACTTTTTAAAAAAGAAGCATTTACTATTTGTTAAAATCAATCTTTCACAGTTAATTTAATCTTTTACAGCTTTCTCATCTTTATTTTAAAGACTTTCACTATTTTTATTTAAACAATAATTTAAAAACAAAATTTTAATGTTTTTTCTGTTTTCTTTAAGAAGTTTTTACTTAAATAATGACAGCAGTAAGCTCTCATCACTTAAAAACTTAACAATACATTTATCTATAACAGTTCTTTATTTTAATCTGACATCAAAATACAGTTCTGTATCTCTGAAATTACTCATCACAGATATAAAAGAAAATATTTTTACAAGTTTTAAAACTTATTTTTCATCATTATTTAAGCAAAAAATAAGTTTCTTTTATCTGCATCAATTATAACTGTTAACAGCAAGATCTGCATAAAGTAAGCTTTTAAAAAGATGCTGTTCACAATAAGAAAAAAACAGCATTGCTGAAAAAAGTAATTAAATTGTATTGAGTATACAAAATAGTGTTTGAAGTTGTCTGTAAGTAGTGATTAGTTTAATAACAAAAGAAAAGAAAATTCATTAATTACTAAATTAATTGTGAAATTTATATATATTTTAGAAACTCATAAACATAGTTTCTGCATATAGACTGATAATAGCTAAAAGCTGTATCATTAAGCTTTTAGATCACTGTTTAAAAGTTTTTATTTAATTTATTGAGTTATTTTGTAGCTTATTATCTCTTTAAAGTGAATTCATAGACAATTTATAATATCATAAGACTTAATAGTTCTTATAATACATAAATATCTTAAAGCAGTCTTTTATGTTCAGCTTTAACTGCAGAAGACTGTTCATTTCTGTATATTTATTTTAATGCAGATGTGCACTCTTTTTAATATTAATATAATTATTACTTCATTCTTTAAACTTATCTGCATTCTTTATGTGCAGATCAGCACACAACATTCATATATGATGTGTATTGAGTGCTTTATCAGTGTTTTGAATGCAAATTTAAGAGAGAAAGTATCAGTTAACATAGTAGTTAATGTAGAAATAGAACTTATTTATTTTTAATAAATTAATTATTTATAATTTTGTGCAGAGTCTGTCAATTAAGAAGACTGCACTCTTTAAAGAAGTAGACAGCTCTGATAAAGCTGACATTGTGATGTGATGTTGATGATAGTGAGATGAAAGTGTGTAAATGATGATGAGATTGAAATGCATTAAATGATGAATGTAAACATTAAATGCTTAATGACAGTGATGTGTTTACTATAGACAAAGAATTAACACTAAAGTAAAGTCTATTCAAGTCTTTTTTACAGACTGACTATCATCTGAGTCTTTTATGCAGTTGCATGGATCAGTGAAGTCTTTTACTCTATTAATTAATGTCATCAGGAAGCCTACCTGCCTTAAGGTAGATACTTTGTGGTGAAGCTACCTTATCTTAGTTGTGCCACTAGCTTGAGAGATTGCAGACCTAAGATACTGTAGTCTGAGCAGGTTTTGATGAAGATAATGTTATTTACTATGATTCATTCAGGTAATTCTCTCTTCTGACTATAACTACACTTCTGCTTCAAGCTTAAATTTCACATCAGATCTCTCAGTTCATTTAATGTTGCTCTTTTAGGTGATTCTTTAACTCAAACATTGACTGCAATCATTAAGATGACACTCATGTTGAATGTGAACATGCAATGACAGAATCAAAACACTGTTAAGGTGAATAAATGCTGAACAATTGACAGATGAGTATGCAAAAGACAAGAGAGATGAGATGTTGACTTGAGTATTAGCTGTCTTCTTAGCAAGCATGAAACAGTGTATCAACATCAGTCTTTCAACATTTCTAAAATGACTTATATCAGTGTGAAGAGCACCTTTCCCATTGGTACTGCAATTTCTTCACACAAGCACAGAGAAGCAGCCATTACTGTTAATGTAATTTAAGATTGTGTCTTGAATCAAATGATATGTAATGATGAGACTCATGAATCTATCATACATGATGCAGAAGAAAGCTGATATGAGCTGCTGAGGTGTTATTATGTCAGGTGTGAGAATGCTGAAGATGAAGAAGCTGTGTTTGTGATAAATTTTGTCATTGAGACTAGAAAGATAGAGAAATTGAGAATTGTTAATGTCTTGATTCAGATTGATGTAGAGAAAGAGAAGAAGAGAAAGAAAAAGTGATGTATAGAAGTGACTATAAGAGCAACAACAATAGATCAGCATGCATTTAAGCATGAAGTAAGCTGAATTTCAATTCATTAAAGATGCTCTAGTGATAGTTTGTAGTTACAGTGATCAATTTCTGCTAGTCTTTTCTCTCAATGACTTCAGGTTTTTTCAAATAGCTCTGTTTCATTGACATGTTGTGTATGAGAATTCAGCAAACAACACTTCTTGAATGCATGCTTCAGGTTGTGAAGAGGTATGCTTCAACATAGAATTGATCATTAAGTTTGCAGTTGCAACAAATAGTGAAGACTCAAGGTTGAAACTGCAAACTGTGGTCATGAATGCCAAAGAAAAGTAGGCTGAGTGTGTGGGTTGCCTATAGGTCATGCAGGTCAGGGTTGAGTCTGAGTATTGAGTTGAGTTGAGCTAACTTTTATTCAGCTGAGTCAGGTGCAGGTTAACCTGACCTGACCTGCATAGGGTCATGGGTTTTTTGTGAGTTATATATAGCCTTAGTAAGCATGTGTATGCGCTTAGTAAGCACATACACATGCTTACTAATGTGTGTTTCTAACACGCACCTTCGCAAAAAGTCATGATTTTCGTAACTTATTCAGTAATATATCTTGCAACTGTGTAATTTATCCCTATATGGCTAGTTAAGGTGTAATTTATTATGACTAATATATCAATAAGCTTTCACATTTTTGAGCCCTAGCCCTGACCTTACCCATAATGGCTAGCTCCACCTGCGTGCAGGTACCCACGCAGATTATAGATAGAGTTGATCTGTGCATGAACCTGACCTGACCTGACCTGAACCCTAGTGCAGGTTCAGGTCAGGTGCACTTTTTTTCAACTCAACCTGACTCTACACTCAGCCTAAAGAAAAGTGTGCTTTTTCATGAGCAACAAGTTGCATTGCAAGATTACAACAATGCTGATATTCAAATTGTGAGCTTGTTACATCATAAATCAAGAATGAGGTGAATCTATATGAAGTCAGTGTGGAGTCAGTGATGTCATTCACAGGTATAAGAGTGCTGAAGATGTTGCATAAATGTGAGAAGAGTGAGCATTGCAGAATGACTGTGAAGAACAAAAGAAACCTGTTACTGCATTGTGATAGATAGAGAAGGTTTCTGCATGAGTATCTTAACTGCAATCACTTAAAAATCAAGAAAACTAGTTTAAGCATGAACATTAAGAAAAGAGAAGCATGTCTAAAGGCATTGTGAAGGTTAGAAATTTATAACTTGTTATATTGTTGTTTACAGTGTGTCATAACAGAATCATTAAATAGCATGCAAGAACAATGCTTATGCTGTTGATCTGATTCACATATATGATAATTATAGTGCTGAGAGAGAATGTTCAGTCTCTCACTTCTGATTCAACAGTATTATAAAGATAGTCATTACAAAACTTTTAAATTCAACTCTTGTCTTCACAACATTACTTGTAACTGAGCTCAAGATCATCAATCTCATCACTACAGCACTTTCAGACCTGCTGCCTGAGCCTGAGCTCATTTTAGAGAGAAAATGGCAGCAATCTCATCATAAAGCAAATAGATGAAATGCAACAGAGTACATTTAAGTGAAAAGAGAAAAATCATCATCATAATCATATCATTGCTCAAGGATAACAAGCTTGAACACTGCACCTTTAAGGTCTCATGTTGTGAATTAAGAATATTGATATTACAGATAACTGTTGTGTCATTCTTACTAGGCCACACATTAATCAGAAGAGAACCTGAAGCTGTTAACTTTAAGTTAAGAGATGAAACAAAGGCTGATTGCAGAATTGTTGAGTGCTTCATCAGTACATTTGCTATCTCTATACCTTAGCCTTGCCAAAGTTTTTGAGGTGCTCAACAAATTTACAGATATGTCAAACTTTCAGTCTCATTTCATTATCTTAGTGGTTTCAGAGCTCTACAGAGGTTTCAGAAACATGCAGAGTTTGCTAGAATAAATAGTTTGCTATGAATAAAAGTTTTTTCTTTCATCAATTAAAGACCTTCTTATAGAGTCACATTTTCATAGAGTAGCTAGACACTTATGATCATATGTTCATTTCACTAGTTACTTCTTCTATGTTTGACAGATTATGAGCTTAAATATATATTAATATTTATTTATTCATTAAGTTATTTGTTTCTATTCAAAATGATGAAAGAAAAACATCTCATTGTCATCATTATTTCATGAATGTTAGAAAGAGTCTTAAGAGATAAAGTGAATTCAATGTATAATGAGAAGTTATTCACATCAAACTGTTATAAATTTACAGATAAAATGATTAAAAACAACTTTTATAATCATTTTAAAGTCAGATTTTTATGTTAAAAATAACTTCATCATTAATTTAGATGTTCTCATCATACAAAATAACTATGATGTCATATGATCTTACATTTTCAAAAGTTACAAAACTTAAGAAATTGACAAATTACTCATTATGAAGAATATTGATCAAATACAGTCTGATGAGTGCTGAATTATAAGATTTAATAATAAAAAGTGATGTTGAAATCTCATTAAAGCCAGATGTTTTGAGTTAGTCAGTAATGACTGAAGAATTCATATCTAAAACAACAATAATTACATTGATAATCTTAATTGATGTTACTTAAGCTGACTAAATTACACAAAACAACAAGATCATAATTATTATTGTTCTTATTGTTAGCTTGAAGATCACTGTCATTATAGATGACATAAAAACAGCAAAAGAGATATAAAATTATCTTATATATCTCTATTTATTTTATGAATTTAATCTCAAATATATTCTATTCAACAATCTATATATCTGTCAACTCAATCAATACTTCTCTGTCAATACTTATACTTTAAAGTATAAGACACTCTTAAGAGAAATTGCAGCCTTTAATCTCATCATTAATAAAATTCTGAAGATCATTATTTTTCTATTAAATCTAGAATTCTTCTATTCTCAATAAGTAATGATGAAATGCTTTAAGATCTATAATGTGATCTTATTTCTTAATGACTTAATCATCAAATTAATTGACAAAGAGTGTCTTAAAAAAGAAAATGAGAAGCTTGTTTTAATGAATAAAAAGAGAAATCATAAAGACAAGAAAAAAAAGAATAAGAAGAGAAATGTTGATAAGAATAAAAGTAAAAATGAGATGTACATTCACTGCAAGAAAGCAGTTCACTTCAAGAATAATTACTGAAAGTTACACTCAGAAAAGATGTCTAAAGAGATAAAGAAGAAGTAAGAGACTAAAAAGAAGAAAAAGAAAGAAAAAAAGAAATTCTTAAGTTTTAAAGATAAGCAGTATAATAAGAACTCAATGATCTTGACTGTGATAGAGAACTATAGTCTTGTGATTAATAAGATGTCATGAATAGCTGATTTTAATGCAACACAATATATATACTGTAATCTCTTTACATTTAGCTCAATCAAAATGTTTAACAATGAACTCTCTATAAAGAGAGTGTCTGAAGTGATATATGCTTAAGAAATAGAAATAATTAATTTACAGCTAAAGAATAGTGATGAAAAGTCTTAAAATATCATTTTAATAAACATTTATCTTATATTTAATATAGAGCTCAATCTCTTCTCAATTAAAATAATTAAAACAAAAGAAATATCAGTCAAAATTAAGGACAGCTTACTATGTCTAAAGAATAAAGTAAAGAATACACTTAATTATACAGTACATAAAGACAAACTATATTATCTTTAAATCTTAACAACAAGAAAATCTGTAAACAAGAATAAGATTATATCAGTCATTAAAGATAACAAGATCTTAAGAATTACTTAATACTGATATCTTGATTATATAGAGAATTTAAGTCTTAATAATATATTAAAAAATTCTGAAATAGTGAGACTTAACTTATAAGAACTTATGAAAACATCATTACACTTGTATGATGTCTGCATGAGAGCAAATTAAAAGAAGTAGACTGAGTGTAAAGTTGAGTTAAGTTGAAAAAAAGTGCACCTGACCTGAATCTGCACTAGAGTTTAGGTCAGATCAGGTTGAGTTTATGTATGAATTAACTCTATTTACAACCTGTGCAGGTACTCACACACAGGTGAAGCTAGCCATTATGGGTAAGGTCAGAGCTAGAGCTCAAAAATGTGAAAGCTTATTGATATATTAGTTATAATAAATTACACCTTAACTAGCCATATAGGGATAAATTACATGGTCACAAGATATATTACTGAATAAGTTACGAAAATCATGACTTTTTGCAAAGGTGTGCATTAGAAACACACATTAGTAAGCATGTGTATGTGCTTACTAAGCACATACACATGCTTACTAAGACTATATATAACCTGTGAAAAACCCGTGACTCTACACAGGTCAGGTCAGGTTAACCTGCACCTAACTCAGCTGAATAAAAGTTAGCTCAACTTAACTCAATATCTGAACTCAACTCTGACTTACATGATCTATAGGCAACCTGCGCACCCAGTTTAAAAAGAAGAAAATCTTAAAAGAATTACAAAACTGAGTCACAAAGATGACTAAACTGATTTACATCAACATTGTTGACTCTGTCATGCTGATAGCATATGACAGATTCTTATAATATATAGTCTTTACAGATGATTTTATCTGCTGACAATACATTTGTAATATGAAAATAAAAGATCAGACAAAAGATAAAATTGAATAATTTCTTAATATGCTTTTTATTCAGATGAATCTATGAATTGCATAGATATAACTTGATAATGAAAAGAAATTTAAGAGTGAGCTCATTATTGAATGATTATAAAGTCTTAGAATTATCTATGAAACAACAGTTTCTTATGAACTGAAGCAGAATGAAGTGACAGAAAGAAGTAATGAATTTTTGACAGCAAAAGTTAAAATTATAATTCTGAATAATGAAGTCTCTAAAACTCTATAATTAAAGTGTCAGAACAGCATGTTATCTTCTTAATTAACTTTTAATGTTAGCTTTTAAGAACAACAAGATCTCAATTCAGCTACTGTTTAAATCTTTTAATAAGAATAAATCAGTGAACTTCATTGATCTTAGACATCTTTGATGTTTTAAATGCACAGTATATGTGCATATTTCAAAGAAGATTTAAATAATAAAAATTAAATTTGAATCTTAGAGCAATAAGAAGATATTTATTGAATATAAAGAAAGAAATTAATATAGAGTATAACTTTCTGAAAAGAGAAAGATAGATTAAGTAATTAAAGCAAGAAATGTGTAGTTTGATGAAGATTCATCAATCTATGACATTAAAGTTGCAGTCTCAATTTCTAAAGTTACTCAATCTCACACTGTTAATACAGAACAAGAAAATATACAATTATTTTTCTTGTCTTCTTTTTAATTCTCATCATTGTCATTGTCTTTAAAGTATGTATCATCATATCTTTTCATACTGATATTGTCAAATCAGTTAAAAGAAATGAAGAAAGAGAAAAAAGATATTATGAATATTCTTTTCATAATTAATAAATCAGTATTAGCTGAGTCTTGACACTCTAAAAGAGAAAGATAACTCTTTATAAAGCTAAAGCTTAAAGCAATCATGATCTATCTGACTGTGTTTAATGCAATTATTGATGTCATAAAAAAGAAAGAAGACTTTAAGAATGAATCTCAGACATTTAAATAGATAATTGAAAGTTATGAGTTAAAAGACTGAAAGAAAGCAATGAATAGTGAGTATAACTTGTTAATGATTAACTTTACATAAACTCTAAAGATGTTGCTATCTAATTGATGAGCTTTAAAGAATAAATAAATCTATTATTACAAAAGAAAACTTGACAGCTCAATTCTACAGTATAAGACTCAATGAATAGTTAAAGAATTCAAATAACAATTTAAAATTAATTATAAAGAGATCTTTGTAACAGTTATTAAATCAATGACTTATAAAGTCATCTTCATCATAGCTGCATTTTACAACTATAAATTGAAACAAATAAATGTTAAAATGACTTTCTTACACAACAATTTAAAAGAAGAAGTCTACATGATTTAACTTACTGAATATGAAAAAGAGAAAGACAAGATGTGTAAATTAAAGAAAGTTTTATATGAATTAAAATAGTTATCTTATCTGTAATATAAGATGATACATCACTTTCTCATCAGTCTTAGATACACACAGATTCAGACAGACAATAATGTGTTTAAAAAGAAAACTTTAATCATTGCTGTTTATGTTGATAATATTTTTATATGCAAATCAAATAAGAATAAAATTCTAAATCTTAAAATCAAATTAAGTGATTATGTTACGGTCTTCTAAGCCTAATGGCTAAAAGCTATAACCCTAATGGTAAATCTATGATATGAGTAAAAGATGAGTGAATGTAAGGGCTACAATGGCTACTTAAATAGTAGCTAAGTGACTCACTAAGGCACATGGCTGGGTCCATGTGGCTAAATGGCTAAGTAGGCTATTCACCTAATAGGTGAAGGCGGCGGCAGCGAGGTAAGCTGTGGTCAGGTGATAATCCTGACATAAATATAGTTATTCAGCAAGAAGCTAATAGACAATTGTAAAGAGCATTATAATAAAGTAATATAATTATATCTGATCAATTTGTATCTCAACTTCATCACTCTTTAACATTGAAGTAACAGTCTATAAAGTTTAAAATTTAGTTAAATCTCTGATAAATAAACAGTGCAGAATTAATATATTTTATCTTTTTTTAATATTGTCTTTTTAATATCTGCATGCACAAGTTCATCAGATTTAAGAAAGATACATTCATCATTAATATTCTTATTCAGCATTACTTAAACAGAAAAAACTACTGTAACTTTGCTCTCATCATCATTTAACATTATCTCTGCTTTTTCATTTTTATCTACAGAGACATTGAACACTGTTGAGAGCTAATAATTATAGAATGAAACAACATTAACTTTTGTCTTTAAACTCATTATAAAGAAGTATTAAAAATATAATATACACTGATGATTCTTCTTGTCTGCTATGTGCTCTGAATTGAGTATGCTGCTATTAAAAATCTGTATAGCAAGATTTGAATTCTCATCTTTAGCTGTAGTAAGTTGTTTGTAGCTGTTAAATTAAATAATTTGTTCTTAATGCTTAACTACTTTATCTAAACAGTTATCTCAACAACTTTGAATATACTTGTCTGCTTTTTCAATCTAATTATATCAGCATAAATTAAATGTTAAATAAAGTTGATATATCTCTTCTTTAATTATTGAGAAAGCACTCTTTGCTTTAAGAAGCTTATACAGAGCTTGTGTTTCTTTAACAGCTATGATTAAGTTGTTTTGCTGAGCAGTATCTTCATTTTTCTTTTGCTCAGTCATTACATTTTAATTTGTAAGAAAGATCACTATAAATGAAGTTAAAGTCTGATACAGAACACTATAATTATTTATTAATATTCATCATGCTCATTCTCTGCATATCTCTTAGCAACAATTTTCTTTCTTGTCTTGACTGCATATTTTGCTCTTTAAATCTTCATCTTAAGCTTCTTATATTCTGAATTATGTTTAAAATCTATATTCAATCTATTCATTGTCATATCATTCTGCTCTTGAGCCTCTTCAATATCAACATCTATGAATGTATTGATCATTAAAGAATGTGATGAGATCAATTTCTGAGTGATATTAGAACATAAAGAACTTAATAAAAGAATAAATAAAGAGTTTCTGAATTCTTAAATATGATTTAGTCTCTGATTTAGTACACACTTTGTGCATTATAATTAAGTGTTATAATAAGTGAAGTTACATACTAAATTTTGAGTCAAAAGAAGTAAAAGAAGCAGCTAAAGTACTTTAAGACAGTGCAGCATTGAGTGTGAATTTAAAGTAATTAATAAGTGTTTTTATTCTTTCTCATCAATCAGCAAAGTCTTCTTTCTTCAGACATGCAGCAATATCTAAAATAGATAAATTGATTTCATTAATCTTTTTCTTTCTCTTCTTCTCAGATTGAAGTGAGAAGTCTGATGTATCAGTAGAATGTGTTCTCTTATTAATGAATTAATTTTATTCAATGATGAGAGATATGAAGTTTGATGCTTTTGCTATGTTGATGAGTTAATTCAGTTCAGTAATGAAAAGTATGAAGTCTGATGCTCTTACTACATTGATGAAGATAATCTTTGCATTCAGTTTTCTCTATTCTGATGATGTATTTCTAAAATGAAAGTCAGCATCATATCTTTTCATTATTTACTTTACTTATATAGTGCAGAAAGAAAATGTAAAAAGTTTAATACAAAAAGTAAGATGTTCTGTAGAAAGAAAATGTAGAAAGTGTTGTGTTAAAGATAAACAAACTTATTAAGTTTCTATACTATCATTTGTTTACATGAATGCTGTGTTTTTGTTATCAGTGAATTTGTAGATAACTAAGATCAATTTAAATTAAGCTGCACAATTATTTAGATTTATTGATTTATGATCATTTCTTTTCAAGCTATTATCTGAGAAATTCAAAGCAATAAATACAATTTGTAAAGTATAATATCTCAATCATGTTAGTTGCAATTTCTTTATTAAGTATAGATCTTCTCACAGTAAAGAAACTAACATTAGAATTATGTTGTATAGCATGACAAAGTTATGATGAAAGTCAAAGTCACAAAAAAATATTAAGCAGACTTTAAAGCTTGTGAATCTGACAACACAAGATTCATTAAAGAGAACAGAATATAAATTATAGATGAAGATTTATAAGATAGAATTAAGCTTATGAAATGAAAGCAAAGAACAGACTGTCAAGTATGACATCTTTAAAGAAAAAGATTGAATCATTAACAATTCTTTTTCTTTTAAATCAGTTTCTGCACAAAAAGAGTTAAGTGAGTCACATGATTGCATTATTAAATTAAATTAAAATGCTCAATTTTAATACTTTCTAATTAGTTTACACAATGCAGCAGCAGCAGTATTGACAGAAGCTGCATTCTTTTATTTTAAATTTAAAATTCTTCTCACTGCTGATTAAAGAGATTTCTAATCAGTATAATGACAGCTTAAAGTGAAATCAGTCAGTCATTATAAATTTGCAGAAGACAAGTAAGACATATCTTTATACATTTTTTGAAAGTATAAGCTCTTGTATATTAAGAATCTCTTTCATGACTTATTTATGATATAGTTGCTGAGCTACATAAGAAAGAAGATCTGATGATATCAGAAAAATTGCAAAAGATAAAAGCAATCTTTTATACATTGCAGACTTATGTTACATCTCAATCAGAGGTTTCTCTGATATAGGGGCTAGAGGTTAGAGCTTGTAATATAAGAGAATGTCAGATACATTAAGTTAATCAGTAACTAGTAGTATGTTAAGTAATGATTGCATTGAACATGTTCATCTTCTTAAGAAAGATGATCTGTATATATATCAGGCTGCTCATCTTGCTCACTTGTGAGCACTGTAAGTCAGCTCACTCAGCTTACTTATGAGCATCATGAGCTTACACTGAGCTGTACACCTTCAAGATGTAATTCACTGAATCTACACATTCAATGAATTTATTAAAACAATGATCATAACATCATTCTCTCTTCTCAGATGCTAGTTCTCTAGAACCTATTTAAATGAAAGTTTCTGTCTTTGTAATCTGCAAGCTTTTCATGATGAAGTCATTCAAAACATGCAATTGCCTTCATCTTTATCAATTCATTAATAAAGATGATGACTCAGTGTTGACTATCTGTCTTTACTGTTTCAGTCTCTCAATTCTTTGTATGAAGATGAAGAATCATTCTAAGTGTGCTGAGTATATTTGCTGTGATTGTTCATGTGTCAGTGTGTTGTGAGAATCTCTTAATTGCATGCACAATAAACTCAAGTTTAATCTATCTGTTGCTGAGAAAGAACTGACACAGACTCTTGCTAGAGTTGCTTGTCTTTATAAGACATTAAAATATACAAGAGATAAAGTTGCTGAGAAGACACTCTATCTTGCTTGTGAACTTGCTGATGATAATGATGATGTTTCTGAAGATAAGAATGACTTTAATTCTTCAAATCTCTTATTCTTGAATTTCTGAGATGATCTTATCTCTGCAGTCTTTCCTTCTCAAACTGCTGAAGCATTCTCACACAGTTAAGTAAGTTATTTCTGAGTTCTTATGTGCTTTTTAAAGCATCATATTCTTTTCATTTAATGAGATAGTGAACTTCTCTACTAATCATTCTCTTCTCTAGAATGTTCTCTACTTCATATTTGATTTTGAGTTCAACAGATGTTGATTTGATCTGAAGTGATATGAACTGATTGCATTACTGAAGCATTAATGCATAAAATACTGAGTGTATTCACATCTCTTAAGATAAGTCTAGCTCATAACTTAGCTTCTTGATGTTTCTCTTAATCATGAATGATTTAATGCTCTTATTCATGAGTTTCTTGCTCTTCTTCTTTGTCTGTATGTTGTCTATTCATAAATATACCTTCTTGTCAATCTCAAATGATTTTATCTCTGTTGTTCATCCCTTCTGCTCTTCAATTCTCTTTATAAGATCAATATGCAGTTTCTTGAGCTCTGCAATGTTCAACATTGCTTTCTGACTCTGAGATTCATATACTCATGAATCTCTTCAAATCTCTGAATGATATTTATAGTTTACTTTAAATGACATCTTTTCTGTGATTTCATTTCATGCATTGTTGTATGTAAACTGTGTCATCAGCAGCAGTTATACTCAATTGCTCTGTTTAACATTGACATAGTGCCACAAGTACATCTTGACTGTTTAATTCATTCATTTGCTCTGTTCATCTATCTGTAAATGATATGTCATCAACATCTTATGTTTTATCCTGAGCTCTGCTGTGAATGTTTCTCAGAACTTGCTCATGAACAGCTTGTCTCTGTCAGTGATAAACTTCTTTAATAGTTCATAATTGCTAATCAATTCTCACAGTATGATGTATGTCAATACTGATGCTGTTGCAGTCTCTCTGAATGAAATAAACATTGTGTACTTTGTTAATCTATTCACTATAATTAATATGCTGTCAAATCTGACTTTTCATGCTGAATTGTTGAACTTTAATAGCTTAATGATAAAGTTCATGATAACAGACTCTCAGAGTGCATTCAGTGCATTCAGTTATGTTATTCTGTTGTAATGCTTATCTCTCTGAATCTTATTGCATCAGCATGAATTGCATTTAGCAATGTATTCTGTAATTCAATTATGAAGATCATTTATGTTGCACCTTCTTTATACAAGATCTTCTGTATGTTTGACTTCTAGATGCTTGTCAGCTCTGCTGTTGTGACATACTTTAATGAGTTCATTGTTTATCAAGAAAGCATTCTTCATCTTAAATGTCACTGCTAAGTCTTTTATGAGTGTTTCTTTCTTATCTTTGTGCAGAATTTCAGTGTGAATTATTTTCACTTCTTTATGATCAGATTGTCTACTTAAAGCATCTACATCACTGTTCTCATTACTCTTCTTATAATGAATCTGAAATTCAAAGTCTGCTAACTATTCTGCTTAGTGAATCTGTTGCTGATTCAGTTGCTTAATTATTGTGAAGTTTCTCAGATTCTTATGATCTGTAAAGATCTGAATAGACTTGCTTATATTCACAAGATAAGATCTTCAATCTTGCAGTGCTTTCACTATTGTAAGAAGTTTCTTGTTGTGAATCTTGTATCTTTTCTTGAGTTCTAACAACTTTCTAGATCAATACACAATAGACTTTTTCTGCTCATCTTTGATCTGATATAGACATGCTTCAACTGCAAAATCTGATGTGTCAGTTTTCAGTATCTTTTCACATGCTTAATTAAGTATTTGCAGATGTGCAGTTTCACTAAGGCTTCTCTTTAATGTGCAGAATGCATTCTTCTGTTTTTTATCTTAATGTCATCTCTTGTTCTTGTGTGTCAAATGTGTGAGAGATTCTGCAATTCTTGCATAGTTAAATACAAACTTTCAATAGTAGTCCATTAACTTTAGAAAGACTTGTACTTTCTTAATCTTCTGTAATGTAAATCAGTCTCAGACTGTCTCTGTCTTTTTGAGATTCTTCTCAATCTGATCAGATTGAATGACATATCTCAGAAACTGTATTTTCTTGATTTTGAATCTGCTTTTTGACTTTTTCATATACATCACTTGTTTGTTGAGCTTTGCTAGGACCTTGTGCACATGTTTGTGATGCATTTTAAGATTATTTAAATAGATCAGAATATTGTTAAGATATGTGATCACAAAATCATTGAGATATTCTCTCAACATGTTGTTGATGAGTCTCTGAAAGGTGACTGAGGGATTTTTGAGCTTAAATGACATAATGATGTACTTATAGTGTCTGTATCTTGTTTAAAATGTCATTTTTCATTTTTCATTCTTCTTCATGCATACACAATAGTACACTTTCTTCAGATCTAAGCTCATAAATCACTTAACTTTTCCTAGTCTGTCTTGTAACTCTTCTATCAGCAGTAAAGAATAACTATCTTGATGAATTATCTTGTTGAGTTGTCTGTAGTCAACATAAAGTCACTTGATGTCATTCTTCTTTGATACAAATAGAATCAGATATTCTGCTGATGACTTTAATGATTTAATGAATTCTCTCTTTAGATTCTCAGCAAGATAGTTGTGGACTTTCTTCAGCTGATTCTTGCTCATAAGGTAAAGTGACATTCACTTTGATTTTCTTTTCTTTAATAGCAATATCTCATGATCTTAAGACTTATGCTCTGATAAGCTCTTTTTCAGTTGTTCAGAGACATCATATGTGTTCTCTGTTGCATAGAGTTCTTTATTGATTCAGTTAATCTGTGAATTCTTTTTGTGTAATCAGGGCATCTCTAGTATAGCATCATACTTGACTGACTTGAGAACATCTAGTCTTAACTTCTGTGAATCATTCTTTATTATGACTTTGATATAAACTTCTTCATGAATTCATTCATATTCTTTGTTGATCATATACACTTGTGTAAACTTAGACACTTGCCACAGTGTTAGTTCTAGTCATTCAATTGCTTTTTGTGAGATAAAGTTATCAGTTGCTTCTAAATTTATCATTGCTTAAAGTTGTCTCTTCAGCAGTATCTTAATGTTAACTTATATCTTTTGATCATTGTCAGTTTATTGAGACATTAAAAGCTTCTTTGTCTCTAGTCTTGCTGAGAAAGCTTGAGATTTTTTAACTTCTTTAAGCTCTTTACTTCTATCAAAGTTCCTTGAGCCCTGCTCATGCTTCAAAGTTCATCTTATGACTCAGTGAACTTTCTTCATAGTTCTTTAAATCATACTGATTCTCTGCTGATTGTGATCAGTTTTGTATAGTTGTCAGTTTCTTTTCTAACAATTCATTTCAGATGTCAGTACACCTCATACTGATCATATTCACATTGAATAAGATTCTTTAGTGCTTTTACTTTGTTGAGAAACTCAGATGACATATACTCTTCTGTGTGCATTCATCATTCTTCTGTGAGCATCACATAGTCTATAAGTAGACATATCTTGATTTCATAATCTTTTCTTGATCACTCTGACATTTCTTAATCTCATATTGCAAATCATATCATTGTCATCAGCTCTTCTAGCTGTACAGCTGCTGTTTCTGCTTCATATCATTTATTAATGATGACTTCTTCTTAAAGTGTCTGCTGCTGTTCTTTTAACAGGCTTTTGCATCATTCTAAATGTTAATTCTCAGAGTGCTCATAGCTCTGCTTAAGTTTCATGTTGACTTTTTAGTTGTCAACATTCTTCAGATTTACATTTAAATTCAGATATATTCAGATAAGATCTTCTTGATCTTAAGCTTCTGCAGTGTCTATCTTCTGAGTTCTGCAAGTATCAATCTCTTTAATCTTATCTGAGTTGTCTCTGACAACTTTCTCTAGAATAGTTAATCTCTTTAATTCACTCATCATGACATAATCAGTACTGTGCCTCTTCTTAAGCTTCTGTGATCATCATCTGACTTCATCTTTACTGCTCATGTGCACAAAGCAGTTATCATCATAGCAGGCTGTTCAGCTCAGTTAATTATGCATTATCACTGAGTTCATCATTGCAACTTCTTTTCTCTGTTATTAAGGTTTCTTGCAATCTCTGACAAGATATTCAGATTTATCACAGTTATAACATTCATAAGTCTCTGCTCATTGAGTATGAGACTTAGTGAGTTGTCTGTTGTAGTGCTCATGCTTCACTGATCTAGCTTGTAACTTCTGATCATACTTCTCAATATTATTGAGATTCATCAGATCTTCTTGCATTCTGATGATGAACTGTCATTCTCACATTCTTAAAGCTGTATAAGGTTTCATCTTCTTCATCTATCATTCTCACTGTCAACTGTCAATGTTAATGAAGATATCTATCATCTCTTAAAGTTCTTTGAGACAGTCTTTTCAGACTATCTTATCTTTGATATCTTCACTCAATTCTCAATAGTATTGTAATATTAAGGCATTATCATCTCAGTCAGTTAAGATCACAATGTGCTGAAACTTCACTGAGTACTTAATTGCTGACTTGTTCATCTTTAATGTGTAAAGTCATTGTTTCACTGCTCTTTTCTCATTAATCACTTCAAAAGTCTTTTAAAGTTCTTTCTTGAACTTCTTGAAGTCACTGAAGATCAACTCTTCATTGACATCTCATTTCTTTGATGACTTGTCTAGAAACTCATGCAGTTTAAGATTGACTCAGTTGAACACTGCATCTTTGAGATAGATTACTGTGTATAAATCTTTGTTCATTTTGAAGTTGAATTTCTTCTGATTGAAATCTATGTATAAATTAAGTTTTGTTAAGAAGCTTCACAACTTTTTACATTCATCACTGAACATATTCAGCATCAATATCTTCAATATGTTGTTTATCTCTCATAGATCTTCAAGACTCTAAAGATTGATTATATTGATGAAGGCTGCTTTCTGTATGCTGAAGATCATGCTTATATTGTAAGAATATTTAATATGTTACATTCTGATCAGAGATTTCTCTGATATAGGGACTAGAGATTAGAGCTTGTGATATAAGAGAGTTTCAGACATGTTGAGTTAATTAGTAGCTAGTAGTATGTTAAGTAATGATTACATTGAATATGTTCATCTTCTTAAGAAAGATGATCTGTATATATATCAGGCTGCTCACCTTGCTCACTCATGAGCACTGTAAGTCAGCTTACTCAGCTCACTCATGAGCACTGTGAGCTTACACTGAGCTGTATGCCTTCAAGGTGTAATTCACTGAATCTACATGTTCAATGAGTCTATCAGGATGATGGCTGTAACAACTTACTAAAAAGATAAAGTGTACTAATTAATGTATTTTTGCTCTGTAGAGAATGAGTGATCTGATAATTAAGTTAATAATGCTTATATATAATGCTTATAAAGCAGATATGTAGTCAAACAAAAAGAATTGTGTGCAATGCTAATCAAAAATGTTGCAATAGTAGCTGCTGCCAATATAAAGCTGCTTAATAACAGAAGTTAATTAATTTTAATTTAGTCTGAGCTGTCAAGAATAGTTTGACTCAACTCTGTTTAAAACCTGACTCTGCACAGAGTTAGGTTGAGTTGCAAAGTAGAACTCAGTGAATTGAGTTAGATTCTAAAATCTGAGCCTGACTCAATCTGACAGTCACTTTAATATCAATAGCACACCTGAAATCAGCTCATATCAATGACTCATATTGATGATCAAGATTAGAAGAGTCAAAAGAAGTTATATTGAATGATGAAAAGAAGTGAGAAATTGAAAAACTGCTGTTTAAAAGTACATATTAAAGAGGCAGAGACATGACTACTGAATATTTAGCTCATTAACTTAAGTATAGCTTAGAATTTGACAGCTGAGTCAATATTAAAGATTTGAGAAATGTTAAAGAGCTAGTGCAGCTGTATGAATTAAGATAAATATCTGATGCATAATTATATAACAGCATTTCTTATTCAAGCAGTAAATTTCATATATACTATCTAAACTCAAATGACAAATATTAGAAAAGTAAACAAACATTTAAAAATAAATAACATCATTATTCATTAAAACTTTTCTCAACTACTACTTATTATATCTTTTACACAATTTCAGCACATCAATCATTTCTATAAGATGCATACAGCATTCATTCACTCTCTATATTACAAAATGTCAAAATGATTAATTAAAAGAAAAACTCAGAGCTGATGAATCATAAATTATAATGTGATGATAAATCAGACAAAAAGATTGATACAGTTAAAGTGAGTAACATTTCTTAGACAGTATGAAGAAAATGAAAGCTGTACATTGAAATGTCAGATTATTTAAATGAATCATTATTAAATAAAGTAAGACTTGATGACTACAATGTTTATATAATTATATGAAAGATGCAGAAAAACAAGAGAGATATAATGTGATCTGTGAACTTTAATCAGCAGAGAGATATCAGAGTCTTAAGAGTTAACTATAAAAATGAAACTATTATAATAAACAATGTTAATGAGGACTGCTATGTTGTTTTTAAGAGCTATTATCAGTCATGTGAAGAAGAGAGAAGAGAAGCAGACATAAAAATGCATTACAGTACACATTAAATTGAAGATAATAATTCACTTTAATTTAACAACAAGATCATACATCTTAATTTATAATCAGTCTTTAAATCAAAGAAAACTGTCAAAGACAGCAAAGTAAAAACATTTATCACAAAAGCTGAACTGTCAAATTAAGTTAGCTCATTGTGTTAAAACATTAATATAACTTTGTCTATCAGAATGACATCATCATCATCATTAAACTCAACTTCATTCACTGTAATAATGTTGTCATCTACATCAAATCTAGCAATAAAGCTCATCTTCAACTTCTCTACTCAATTAACACTGTTGTCAAAGTCAACACTTCAAGACTTAATTGTATTCAATATCATCACTGTATTTACTGAAATAATCACATCATCATAAACAGTAATCAGCTTTAATGTCTTTATGTTACTTACTATATTTTATATGTCTAAACAGAAGACAGATAAGACAGAATTTAATGTTTTCTTAATAAATAAATAGTGACTGATGAATCTACTTATTTCAAGATTAATTGCAGCATTAACTGAGTTACAATCTCTATTCATTACAATTCTTATCATCAATGTATTTCTTCTACAAGTCATAATACAAAAATTACTTAATAGCTTTGTCTGACTAGATGTATGTCTGAATGAATAAATGAAGACAGTGATCAAAATATGAAACTATATTGCTGAAGTAAAGAATCACATCATTGTTTTGAAGAAAAAACTGAACATTATTAAGAATTATGCAGCAGAGATTCAGAGCATTCTTGTAGAGATGATCAATATATTAAACTTCATTGTTGAATATTTAAGAGAGAATGACAGAACAGTAGATGCAGAGATGATTAAGATGATGAAAGATGAATGAATAGTATTGAATGTGAAGAATAAGAGAATCTTGATGAAGCATAAGAACAAGAAGTAATGTCAGAAACTGATGTCTTTTTTGTAACTGACAACTTATTATAATGCTGACATCTTTCTTCTTCTTATTACATTAATTCATCATTATAATCTTTTCTTGCTTTCATCATTTCTTTTCATTTAGGCATTTGTTCTTGCTTTATTCATCATTATGAGAAATTGCTTCTGCTCACCTACTCTTATGATGTTATAGTCAGACAACTATATAGCTGAGACTTCTTGCTCACTTAGCAAGTCAGCTTTTTACCTCTTAACATTACCTGACAATAACATTAGCTCTTTAAGTAACTTTTTTATTTAAACTGCTTTCTTTGTAGTCTCTGTTAAGATTATGTATTTCACTTCATAAAAGAATAAGACAATGATTTTCTGACATTTTAAACTTCAAAATACTGATTCATTAATCATCTTAAATACATATTCTGATGTAAATCTTCTCAATTCAAGATCTTTTTCTCAGTTCAAGTTCAAATATCTTAGTAATTTGAGTCATTCACTCAATTTATACTTAAGAGCAACATATAAAATTCTTTACACATATTAAAACATTTGCTTTAGAGTCTTTCAATGTGTATTGTTAAGATTATGTGCAAACTGACTAAGAGTTGACACTGTATATGTAATGTTGAGTTAAGTTTGTGTCATAATATACATAAAAAACTCTATAATCTTTTAATATTAAGTTATTAACTCTGATTCAGCTGTTTCAATAGTCTTTATAAGATAGACCTTGAGTTTTATTGAAGTTATGACTGTCTTAATATTCTGTAGATTAAAGTCTTTAAGTATTTCTGTAAAATAGATTTTTTAAGACAGAGTAAGCATTCATAAAATTCTGTTTTGTATAATTAATATTTCTAAGTAATGCTTATACACTCTGCAGTCAGTCATTTCAAAATGATTACTTAATTTAATCTTAAAATCTAGAATTTTGTTCTTATCTAATTTGCATATAAGAATATCATCAACATATACAGCAACAAATAAAGTACTGTTTTTAAACACATTATTGTTTATATGAATCTGTGTATATTCAAGATCAGCAAGAAAGCAATGTATCATCTTATATCATAGATAAGATGACTATTTTAACTTATATAGAGTTTTTTTCAATTTACACATCTTGTCTTTTTCTTTTTCATATTTAGTAAGTTAAATCACATAAACTTCTTCTTTTAAATCACTGTATAAGAAAGCTGTTTTGACATTCATTTATTTCAATTTGTAGTTGTAAAACACAGCTATGACAAAGATAACTTTATAAGTTATTGATTTGACAATCATTGCAAAGATCTCTTTGTAATCAATTTTAAATTGTTGTTCAAATTCTTTGACTACTCATCAAGTCTTATGCTGTAGAATTGAGCTGTTAGGTCTTTTTTTGTAATAATAGATTTATTTATTTCTTAAAGCTCATCAATTAGATGATAATGTCTTTAAAGTTCATATGAAGTTAGTCATTAACAAATTATACTCACTATTCATTGCTTTCTTTCAGTCTTTCAACTTATAACTTACAATTATCTATTTAAATGTCTAAGATTCATTCTCAGAGTCTTTTTTCTTTTTTATGACATTAATAATTACATTAAACACAGTTAAGTAGATTATGATTGCTTTAAGCTTTAACTTTATAAAGAATCATTTTTCTTTTTTAAAGCATCAAAACTCAGCTGATACTGATCTGTTAATTGTAAAAAAAATATTTATAATATCTTCTTTTTCTTTCTTCATTTCTTCTAACTGATTTGACAATATCAGTATGAAAGAGTATGATGACACATACTTTGAAGATAATGACAATGATGAAAGTTAAAAAGAAGATAAAAAAGATAACTATACATCTTCTTGTTCTGCATTAACAGTGTAAAGTTGAATGACTTTAGAAATTAAGACTGCAACTTTAACATTATAAATTGATGAATCTTCATTAAACTGCACATCTCTTGCTTTAATTACTCAGTCTATCTTTTTCTTTTCAGAAAGTTATACTCTATATTGATTCTTTTCTTTATATTTAACAAAAATACTCTTATTGCTTCAGAGTTCAAATTTAGTCTCTGTTATTTGAATCTTCTTTAATATATGTACATATGCTGTGCATTTAAAACATTAAAGATGTCTAAAATTGATGAGATTCACTGATCTATTCTTATTAAAAGATTTAAACAGTAGCTGAATCAGAATCTTGTTGTTCTTAAGAGCTGACATTGAAAGTTAATTAAGAAGATAACATACTGTTTTGACAGTCTTTAATCATAAAGTTTTAGAGACTTCACTATTCAGAATTATAACTTTAACTTTTACTGCTAAAAATTTATTACTTCTTTCTGTCACTCTGTTCTGCTTCAGTTCATAAGAGACTGTTGTTTCATAAATAATTTCTAAACTTCATAATTATTTAATGATGAGCTCATTCTCAAATTTCTTTCTGTTATCAAGTCATATTTATGCAATTTGTAGATTCATCTAAATAAAAAGCATATTAAGAAATCATTCAATTTTGTCTTTTGCCTAATCTTTTGTTTTCATATTACAAACATATCATCAGCAGATAAGATTATCTGTGAAGACTATATATTACAAGAACTCATCATATGCTTTTAATATGACAAAATCAACAATATTGATGTAAATCAGTTCAGTTATCTTTGTAACTCAGTTTTGTAATTTTCTTAAGATCTTCTTCTTTTAATTTGTTCTCATGTAGACATCACACAAATGTAATAATGTTTTTATAAGTTCTTATAAGTTAAGTCTCACTATTTCAGGATTTTTTGACATATTATTAAGACTTAAATTCTTTATATAATTAAGATATTGATGTTAAGTAGTTCTTGAGATCTTGTTATCTTTAATGACTGACATAATCTTATTTTTATTCACAGAATTTCTCATCATTAAAGTTTAAAGATAATATAATTTATCTTTATATACTGCATAATTAAGCATACTCTCTACTTTATTCTTTAAATGTAATAATTCATTCTTAATTTTAATCAATATCTCTTTCTTTTTGATCATTTCAATTGAGAAGAGATTGAGCTCTATATTAGACATAAAATGAACATTCATTAAAGTAATATTTTAAGTCTTTTCATCACTGTTCTTTAACTATAAGTTAATTATTTTTATCTCTTAAGTGTGCATCACTTCAGACACTTTTCTTATAGAAGATTCATTATTGATCATTTTGATTAAGCTAAATGCAGAGAGATCATAGCACATATATTATGTTGTGTTGAAGTCAGCTATTCATAATATCTTATTAATCACAAAATTATAGTTCTTTATTACAGTCAAGATCACTGAGTCCTCATTATACTGCTTATCTTCAGAACTTAAAAATTTCTTTTTTTTTTCTTTTTTTTCTTTTTAATTTCTGTCATGATATCACTATGTACTCATATCAAACCATAGTCAAACCTCTTACACAATGATTGATAAGCAAAGTACTATATAGACAGTCTTTACATACAAATCTTTTAAGTTTCTTAGTTGTTAATCTTCATCAATATAAGATCTTAACATTAAAACTTCATTGAATAGCTGTTGTAATGTAGTGTCTCACATTGTTATATATCTTACTCATCAGCCTCTTATAGATAAGAGACTCATAAATTCACAATTTTAACAACTTTATCTTTTTAAAGAGTGACAATTCATTACATTACAATATGCAGATTAAAAGTCAGCAAAATGAGACAGAGTTATTCTCTGATTATATTAAGATTTAAATGATTTTTAAAGAATGAAAATCTGCAGAGATTTAGGCTGCTATTTAGACTGTAAAGAAAAAGAATTAATGTTTAAATGAACAGATTTGTCTAATTGAAATTAGACAGATCAATAATGAGAAAAGATGATGATTTACAGAAATTAATTGTGAACTGTAAGCATTTAATATGCATAATGAGATTGATGAACTTCTGAGAGATAAAGATTCTTAAGTTTCATTTAAGAAAAAATTATATATCAAATCTTTTTATTCTCTCATCAGCTCTTCAGATTTGATAAAGTGACATGTATTTAAAGTTATGTATGCATTTTTAACAAAATAGATGCAATGATTGAAGAACTTATCTATATATAATGAAAAATTTATTTATAAATATACTGAATTTATACACAGTGCTGTGACAGCATTTCACTTAGTTTCTAAAAACTTCTTTAATGATTACAATAAAATTCTCTTTGTTATGCAGTTCTTAGCAGAAGAATCTTAAGATGCATAATTTTGTCATATTAATGAGAGTAAACTTCTAAATAATAAATTATGAATATTCTTTTTAAAGTTTCTGCTCAATCTCATTGAGAACTCAGTGAACTATGAGCTTAATACAGTACAGAAATACTTAAAAGTCATATAGAAATTTATTTAATTAGTTTAAGCTTTTATAATATATTTCAGCATGCTGAAAGATCAGCTCTTGAATTATATAAAGAAATAAAGAATAAGCTATTTCTTTATGAAACTCTGACTGAAGATTTAAGCAACTTTAATTAATTATTAAGATTTCTTAAAGACAAGAAAAAGTTTAATAGTTTTGACTGCTAAACTAGAGATTAATCAGCAATTTGTAGATGATTATATAATTTAAAATTATATCATTAAGAAAATTTATAAACATCATTTACATTCTTTTATTTAGACAGCAAAGCTGCAGCAGAACAATTATCTTAATTTTAAGATTATAAAATTAAGTCATCATGACAATGCAGATAAACTCTGTTTTGAGACTGATGTTAAGAAGAATGATTGCTATAATTGTAAAAGATTAAATCATTTCATAAAGAACTGCAGAAGTTTCTTAAAAAACTTTAATTACATTAAGATTAATGCAGTTAAGACAAAAAAAGACAGAGTCTTGTTAACTGTACTTTAGTAATAAAAATTAAATTAGAAATTATAAAGAAATTTAACATTATAATGAAAGATTAAGTCTAAATTGAATCTAATTGAATCTCTATTAATGTATTGTTGAACACTGCAGCAGAGATTAATGTAATGTCTTAGTGATATGTTGTTGTTCATTAATTAATATAAGTTAATGCAGAACTTTTAAGATCAGAACTTTTAAGAGAACAATATGTTTATTGTTATAATACATATTTAATGAAGCATAAACTCATCAACAGTTAAAAATAAAAGTAAACTGAAAAGCAGTTATTCTATATTTTAAATAAAAATGAATCTAAACTCATCTTTGATCTTTTAGATCTAAAATGACAACACATTTATATTGATTATAATTTGCATACATAACACTATAAAATAAAACAGATGTCTCTGATTATTGATGAGTCTGAAGTATTTATCAATAATATTTAAAATTAATCTGCTGTTTATGCATTGTTGATGATGTCTGAGTCAGACTCATCAACAATTGCTGTACATGTTGTTAATAATACATCAGCACTATCTTAACAATACAATAAATATGTAGATGTGTTCTCTGAAGAGAATGTTGACAAGTTATTATCTCATTAAAATCATAATTATGTCATAAAAATAGAGAGATATAAATTACTTTATGATTCACTTTATAATCTGTTAAAAACAGAGCTATAAGTGCTTAAAGAATATTTAGATAACATTTTAGCAAAAAGATAAATACAACATTCTGTTAACTCTGTAAAAGTATCAGTTCTGTTTATTTTAAAAAATGAAAAAAGCTTATATCTATGTATTGATTACAGAGATCTTAACAAGATTATTATTAAGAATTATCATTCTTTATCACTAATTAATGAGATACTTAATCATTTAAGTGAAGTCAAGATGTTCATTAAACTAGATTTTAAGAATACTTATCATTACATCAGAATCAAGAAAGATAATAAGTGAAAGACTGTGTTTTGTATATGTTATAGTCATTTTAAGTACATAATTATGTCATTTAAACTAATTAATGTCTTAACAACTTTTCAAGTCTATATCAATTAGATGTTGACTGAGCTAATTGATGTCTTTTATATAATATATTTAAATGATATTCTGATCTATTTCAGTTTTTTAGAAGAACATCAAAGTCATGTAAAACAAATTTTAAAGCAACTTCAACAATTTAAATTGTATGCAAATCTAAAGAAATATACTTTTCATACTATATAAATGAAATTTCTTAAGTTCATCATCTTCACTATTGATGTTTCAATGAATCAATGATGAATTAAAATCATAAAGAAATGACTGATATCTAAAAGCTACTGTAAGATATAAATATTTCTAGAATTTACAAACTTTTATTATTACTTTATACAGAGTTATTCTAAGATCACTGCTTCTTTAACTGATCTGTTAAAAGACAGCAAGAACAGCAAGAAGATAGATATCTTTAAGAGATTATAAATGATAATGTAAGTATTTTGTAAGCTTTATAACATCTTTATATAAGCATTTATTCTGATGCACTTTAACTCAGAGCTAAGAGCTTAGATTAAAATTAATGTTTTAATAATTAAGTTAATGAATATCTATTCACAGCTTTAGATAGATGCTTAATGACATTTTGTTGTCTTCTAATTAAGAAAGTTAAATTTAGCTGAAACATACTATGAAATTTATGATCAAGAATTGTTGACAATCATGAAGACATTTAAACACTGACAACATTATCTTAAGAATAGTTATTACTTCATTAAGATACTCATGAATCACAATAATTTATAAGAATTTATAAATATGAAATTATTAAATAGAAGATAAGTACACTTAGTTATGAGATTAGCTGCTTACAATTTTATAATTATACATTAATTAGAGAAGATAAATCTTATTAATGTGCTGTTGAGATGCTCTGACTATAAAGTCAAGAAGAACATAAACAGATTACTGTTAACATTGTAATGAAAACTGATTACATTATCTTAAAAATTAAAATTAAGCATTACTGCTTTAGTTAATCAGATCAATGCTTAAAGCTTAGATTTGCAAATTATGCTGATTATTTTATTAAAAGAATATTAATTAAGCACTTAGACTGAAGATCATAACTGTTAAGAATAAGTTAATAAAAGATTTAGAGAGTCTTCATTCAGAAATGAACTGAAAAATAATGATTATATATTTAATTTATCTATATACAATGTAGCAGAAAAGCTGCTTAACTCTGTTGCTGAAATTACTGATTATAAACAGTTCATTTTATGTACATTAATTTAGAAAGTGACTGACAACAAAACAGTATATAATAAGAAACAATTACTTTTTCTTAAACTTATTTATTTCTTGCAGAACACTGATGTTTTAACAGTAAAGATGTAATAAAGCTTGAAATTATAAAGTAACTGCAGTCATTAAGATATTAATGACAGTCTTTAAATGTTTAATTTTACTGAACTACTTTGTCATAAAAACAAAATATACATATTATTTAATAAAGTCATTAAGAATGAGCTCATAAAGCTGCATCATGATGATGTTTTAACAAAACATTATGAAGTAAACAGAATAATTGATTTATTGTTCAGAAAGTATTATTGAGTCAATATAATAAATAATGTTTGAGAATATGTTGCTTTGTATACTGTATATCTAAGAATTTAAGTATTAAGACACTGCTCATATAGTAAATTACAGTTATTGTTATTATTTACTTAATCATAAAAGAAAATAACAATGAACATAATCACTGACTTGCTGTCTAGCAGATGAGAAGCTGATGTTTATAACTTTATATTAATAATTGTGAATTGTCTTACAAAGATAACTCAATATATTTCTGTCATTAAAAAACTCATTGTGATCAAGTTAACTGACATATATATTGAACAGATCATATATCATTATGAAGAACTCAGAAATATTGTTTTAGATTAAGAATCAATCTTTATTAATATATATTGATTTAAATTCTGTTATCATCTTTAAATAAAGTGAAGATTAAGCACTGTCTTTTATTTGTAAATTGATAATTAAACTAAAAGACAAAATTAAATCTTAGAATATTATCTACATTATTATTGTTGTAAAGAATAAGATGACTGAGTGTTCTTTCTGTTAATGACAGAGTTTGTATATGTAAACAGAAAACATATAACAATTAATTAAATACTATTTAAGACATTAATGAGTTATTACTTAAGAATTGCTCAACATATTGAGAACAATGTCTATAAAGAAAAGATGTTAGCAGTGAAAGACTGAGTACAGTAAATGAAGAAAATCTATATTATAATAATAAAGTGATGATAAGCTGCTGTAAAAGCACAAGTCAAGTACTTTGACAAAAATTATGTTTAAAAAAGCTACAATGTTGAT